>Ga0080064_1001970_pt1 | contig 37766 bp, 27 predicted proteins | sample Subgrocontami54m_FD_69260 | JGI IMG/M metagenome (GOLD analysis project Ga0080064, IMG submission 69260) | Subsurface groundwater microbial communities from S. Glens Falls, New York, USA - GMW46 contaminated, 5.4 m (SPADES assembly) (version 2) ...
CAGGGACCGAAGAGGTCGGTGGAATGGAACCAGTTGAACTGGAGGAACATGCGGTTGCTGTCGTTCCAGTTGTAGTCCAGGCGGCCGCTGGCCTCGTTGCCATGGAAGAGGTTGCCAAAGCTCTGGGTCTGCTGCTGAAAGAAGGCCGAAGTGGAATACAGGAAGGGAGCGTTGGGATTGATGAACCCAAACAGCGTTGCGAGGTTTGCGGCTATGGCCGCAGTGGTGTTGAGGGGATTCGTATAGGCGGCGATGCTCCCGAAGCCCGAAGCCGAAGAACCGCTGGCAAGGTATTGATTCAGCGTCAATGCAGGCGTTCCTTGGCTGCCCGGCAAGAAAGTCGAATAGAGGAGGTTGGACACGGAATTCGGAAACGCCGCTGCCACCGCGGCCCGGAATTCGGGACCCTCGATAAGGATGGGCTGAGCGGGAGAGGTCTGCCGGAAACGATCGCCTTGGTAGGAGGCGAAGAAGAAGAGCTTGTTCTTGATGATGGGCCCGCCGAAGGTGCCGCCGAACTGGTTGAAGCGCAGCGGCGGCTTGGGATCGCCCGATTGGTTAAGGAAGAACTGGTTGGCGTCGAACATGTCGTTGCGGTTGAACCACCAGGCGCTGCCGTGGTAGGCGTTGGTGCCGGACTTGGTCACCAGGTTGCTGATGGAACCGGCGCTGTTGCCGTACTGCGCCGAGTTGTTGAGGGTGAGCTGCTGGAACTCCTGCACCGTATCCTGGATGGGAGTGTTGACGTTGCCGCCGCTCAGGCCCTTGTTGGCGACGCCGTTGACCAGGAAGCCGTTGAAGTTCTCGCGCAGGCCGTTGACCACGGTGCTGTGGCCGTTCTCCATCATCGTGCCCGCCACGTTGACGGCGCCGGGGGCGGTCTGGATAAGGTCATAGACGTTGCGGCCGTTCAGGGGCAGGTTGGCGATCTGGCTGGAGCTGACGGTGGTCGCCAGCTTGGAGTCCTCGGTGTTGACCAGGGGCACCGTGCCAATGACCTCGATGACGTCTGAGCGCTCGCCCACCGTCAGCTTGAAGTCAATGCGATGGATGACGCCGGCGTTGACCGTGAAGCTGGCCTGAGAAGCGGTCTTGAAGCCCTGCTTCTCCACCACAATCTTGTAGTTGCCCGCGGGCAACGCCTTCACGTTGAACAGGCCGGTGTCGGTCGTGGTCGCCGTGACCGACAGGCTGGTAGCCGGGTTGGACACCTTCACCGTGGCGCCGGAGATGGCCGCGCCCTGCTGGTCCAACACCGTTCCGGTGATCTGCCCGCTCTGGATCTGGGCAACTGCGGTCAGGCTCAGAGCCAGGACCGCCACTACCACCAAGAACCGCGCAAAGACACTCGTGTGCTTCGTCATTACCGTCCCCCTGTAGGCGTCTGTTGAGGCTTGTTGGTCAAGTGCTTTTCGTTGCGATTTAGGACATCGACTGGCTAGATACCCAGCAAGAGTTCATTGCACGTTATTCTCCAACTAATCGTGCTGAAAACAATACACTTATGGGAAGCCGACAGCTAGTGTGTACAGATTACCGAATATCCGTTACTGGGTTCATATGGATTTTCATAGTCCCGGCCGCACTGGAGCGCTGGATCCTGTGTAGGGACGGGCGACCCGCCCGTCCGCGCGGGCGAGTCGCCCGCGCCCACACGACCCGGGCCGGAGCGCCGGACCACGCCCTTCCCTTCCTCGACCACCAGTTCCTGATTTGCCTTTTCGTTCAGGAGCGTGTCGGTGGCACCAGAAGGCCAGTGGATGACGATGCGGTCGGCGCGAGTCGCCGCGCCCAGGCCGAAGTGCAGGCGAGGGTCGCTGGCGGCGAGGTAACTGCTGTTGGCGCGGACCTCACCGGTCTGGGTGAGCGGGCCGGCGGTGACCTCGACGCGGGCGCCGAAGCCGTCGCGGTTGGAGCGCGTGCCCACGGTCTTGATGCGCAGCCAGTGGCGTCCGGGTGCGCCCAGATTGCGCAGCAGCTCCGGCGAGTCGTCGAGGTTCGAGACCAGCAGGTCCACGTTGCCGTCGTTGTCGAAGTCGCCGGCAGCCAGGCCGCGGCCGACTTTCTTCCGCTGGAGCGCGGCGCCGGCGTTCTGGCCAATCTCCTCAAACTTCCCGTTGCCCAGGTTGCGGAACAGCAGCGGACGCTCGGCGTAGGTGACGCCGAAGGAGTGAGCATCCACCTGGGGATTGACGTGGCCGTTGGCGACGAAAGCGTCCTGCCAGCCGTCGTTGTCGAAGTCGGCGAACTTCACCCCGAAGCCCAGAAAGGGGATGCTGATGGGGCCGAAGCCCGTGGGCCCGCCGAGGTCAGTGAAGCTGCCCTGGCCGTCGTTGTGGTAGAGGTTGTTGGAGTCGTCGGAAAAGTTCGTCTTGGCCAGGTCGGGGAGGCCGTCGTTGTCGTAGTCGGCGAAGTCCACGCCCATGCCCGCCTGTTCGCGCCCGTCGGCGCTGTAGGCCGCGCCCGCGGCCACGCCTATCTCCAGCAGCTTGCCGCCGCCTTGGTTGTGATAGAGCAGGCTGGGGGTGGAATCGTCGGCCACGTACAGGTCGAGCTTGCCGTCCCGGTCGAAGTCGCCCCAGATGACGCCCAGGCCGTAGTTCGACTCGGGGTCGATCTCCAGTTTCTCGGTTACGTCGCTGAAGGTGCCGTCTGCGTTGTTGTGGTAGAGCCGGTCACGCGAGCCTTTGAGCCCGCGCGGGCCGCAGGAGACTGGGATGCCGCGGTACTGGCAGAAAGCCGAGCTGCCGAAGGCGGGCAGGTGCTCGAGGTCAAGCTCGACGTAGTTGGCGACGTAGAGGTCGAGGAAGCCGTCATTATCGTAGTCGCCGAAGGCGGCGCTGGCGCCCCAGCGCCCGCCGTTGTCCACTCCGGCCTTGGCGGTGACGTTGGTGAAGCTCCCGTTGCCGTTGTTGTGATAGAGGATGCCGCCGTCCAGGCAGGTGAGGTAGAGGTCGTCGAAGCCGTCGTTGTCGTAATCGCCGACGGCCACGCCGAAGGCCCAGCAGCCGCGCGTGAAGCCCGCCTGGGCGGTGACGTCGGCGAAGCGGCCGTCTCCGGTGTTGCGATACAGCTTGAAGTTGGGCTGAGCGCCGCGGTGCGGATCGGCCATCGTGGAACCGTTGACCATGAAGATGTCGAGCCCGCCGTCGCTGTCGTAGTCGAGGAAGGCGACGCCGCCGCAGAGCGACTCCATGATGTAGCGCTTCTCCGCGCCGCCGCAGGTCAGGTGGAAGTTGATGCCGGCAGCGCGGGTGACGTCCTGGAACCGGATCGGGGGGCGCGCGGGCCGGGCAGGCTTCTGTCCCCACGCCGCCGGAAGCGCGGCCAGCACGGCCGCGAGCGTGACTGCGGCAAGACGCACGGTGCGGAGGCGGGGCGTCACTTGCGCTCCCGTCCCGTAGCCATGCCGCCGGTTTCCTTCTGCGATTTCTTGAGTTCATCGAAGCGGGCCAAAGCCTGCCGGGATCCCGCGTCGTCGCCCTTGCGGGCCAGGGCGCGAGAGAGCTGATAGTAGGCGCTTGCGTCCTGGGGATTCAGTTGGATGGCGCGCTCTAAAGCGGCGATGGCATCGTCCGTCTGGCCCACCAGCAGCAGGGCCTTGCCCAGGTCGTAATTGGCGTCCTGGTGATTCGGAGCCAACTGGGTGGCGCGGCCAAGCGCAGCCACCGCTTCCTTCCATTGCCCGGACTCGAGCAGCGTATGACCGAACTGGTAGAAGACCTCGGCGTTGGTCTGGCCGGGGGTGGCGTCCTGGCGCAGCTCGGCCAGGGCCTCGGCGTTGCGCCCGATGCTGGCGTAGGCGAAACCCAGGTGGTAGTGCCCGAGCGGCAGACCGGGTTCGATCCGCAGCGCGCTCTTGAACTCCTCGATAGCGCGCAGGCTGCGGTTGCTGTTCTGGTAGGCGCGGCCCAGCAACACGTGGTCGAGCGCGGCCTGGGGACGGAGCCGGACCACCTTCTCCAGTTGCTCGGCGGCCTGCGGATATTGCTGCTGGTCCAGAAACACCAGCGCCAGGTCATGGTGGACATCCGCGTTCTGGGGCGCAAGTTGCGCTGCCTTCCGCAGCTGTTCGATGGCGGCGGCCGAATCGCGGTCCTGGAAATAGGCCAAGCCGAGCCAGTGGCGGAACTCCGCGTCGCGCGGCCAGCGTTCGACCGCCTCCTTCCCGGCCGCGACAGCCCGGGGAAACACCCCGCCCTGCAGGTAACTGAGCACCAGGCCGCGAAAGATGTCACGATCCTCCGGGGCCAGGAGGCGGGCCTGCTCGAAGTTGCGCGCCGCTTCGGCGAAATCACCGGCCTCGAGCGCCTGCTGTCCCCTCACCAGCAGCGCCTGAGCCGCCGGGGTCTGGGTTTGCGAGGAAACAGCAAGCGCGCTGAGAACCACGCACGCGCAGAGAAGCCGCGCCGCCGCCAAGAAAAGATGTAAGCGGGCAATCACCGGGAAGAATGACTTTAGCTTCTCGCGCCAGAGCGCGCAAACCGGGAAGGGGATCAGTGCTTGGGCTCGATGGCGTCCTGCGCCGGCCGCGGCTGCTCTTCCATGCGGAACAGATGATGGATGGGGCCGGCGCCGCGGCCCAGCGGATAGGCGCGGGCGATGGCCTTGGTGACGTAGGCCTTGGCCAGAACCACCGCGTCGCTCAGTTGCTTCCCCAACGCGAGGTTGGCGGCGACCGCGGTGGAGAAGGCGCAGCCGGTGCCGTGGGTGGCGGTGGAGCGCAGCCGCTCGGAAGCGAACTCCAACTGTTCGCAGCCTCCCGCCCCGGCCACGCTCAGTAGGTCGACGGGCCGCTCCAGGTGGCCACCGGTGATAATCACGTTCTTCGCTTCCATCTCGTGCAGCTTGCGCGCCGCCGCCTTCATCTCGGCGACACTCGAGACCGGAAGCCCGGTCAGCTGCGCGGCCTCGTCAATGTTGGGAGTGATGACGGTCGAGCGCGGAAACAGCAGCTTGGGGAGACGCTCCGCGCCCTTCTTGTCAATCAGGTCGGCGCCCGAGGAAGACTTGAGGACCGGATCGAGCACGACATAGGGGATCCGCCCGGCGCTCAGAAAGTCGGCGACCGCCTCCACCACCGCCGCCGAACCCAGCATTCCGATGCGCACCGCGACAATGGGAAGGTCCGCCGCCAACTCTTCCAGCGTCTCGCGCACCAGCTTGGCGGAGACCGGCTCCACCCGCTTGACCCCGGCGGTGGACTGCACGGTCAGCGCGGTGATGCAGCCCACGCCGTAGCAGCCGTGGGCCGCCAGGGTTTTGATGTCCGCCAGCGTGCCCGCTCCAGAGGAGGGGTCGAAGCCCGAGATAGTGAGCACCACCGGCGGCGCCTGCGTCATGCTGCGCAATGTAGCGAAAAGCCTTGCTCATGGGAACGGAAAAATCCTGGATCCCCTTCCCAAAGGCAGCGACCCGAGTGGAATCGGGTGCCTGCCACCGGCTTCTCTCCTCTCCAGAAGCTCAAACCGCCTGCGGAGTTGCCCCAAGGGGGCCAGGGTTCCCGAGAGCAACCTGGGGAGGATGGACAGCCAGTGCGGTGTTTTCTTGCAGGTCTGAAAATGGGTCGCTTTTCGCCCAATCCCACTGCGATTGACTGCGGTTAAATTACAACGCCCTGGGTTCCTATCCTGGTACAACGGTATTGACTTTTGATGTTATTTTTCATAGCATTATAGGCAGTCTGTGGGTGGGGAGGTAACTACCGAAGACGCGAGGTGGATTAATGCGACGAGTACTTGCCAGCATTCTGGTAACAGGGTTAACTGTTGCCACCATGGGGGCGGCACCCGTTAAAAGCGGCTCCAAGGCCGTGGAAACTCCAGCAAAACCCTATCAAATCGGCCGTGCCTCCTGGTACGGCAAGCCGTTTCATGGCAGAACCACCGCCAACGGCGAGACTTACAACATGTTCCATTTCACCGCCGCCCACCGGCAACTCCCTCTAGGGACGTGGGTTAAGGTCACAAACCTGCGCAACCTAAAGTGGGTCATGGTGCGGGTGAACGACCGGGGTCCCGTGCCTGAAAGCCGGATCATTGACCTGTCGTATGCCACGGCCCAGCTCCTGGAGTTCCGGGAGCGGGGGACGGAGCGGGTGCGCCTGGACATCGTGAAGCCGGAGACCATTGCCGCGACTTACAACCTGGCCGGCCTGGAAGAGAAACCTGTAAACTAAAGGGAATGGACAGCGCACGCGACCGCCTGATAGTCGCCCTGGACGTTCCCTCCGCCGCCGAGGCGCAGCGCATCGTGGCCGCGCTCGGCGAGTCCGTCTCCAGCTACAAGGTGGGGAAACAACTGTTCACCGCCGCCGGCCCATCGGTGGTGCGCGATCTGACTGGCGCCGGCCGCAAGGTCTTCCTCGACCTCAAGTATCACGACATCCCCAGCACGGTAGCGGCCGCAGTGCGGGCGGCTTCCGAGCTCGAGGTGTCGATGCTGACGGTGCACGCCTCGGGCGGCTCGAAGATGCTGAAGGCCGCGATGGAAGCGGCAGGCGCGGCCAAGCATCCGCCGCTGGTGCTGGCCGTGACCGTCCTCACCAGCTTCGAAGATGCCGACTTGAAAGAGATCGGGGTGGCGGCGCAAACCCTGGAGCAAGCCCTGCGGCTGGCTTCCCTGGCCCAAAGAGCGGGCTGCGGGGGCGTGGTCGCCTCGGCGCAGGAGGCCAAGGCCATCCGGCAGGAGCTGGGGGCAGGCTTTGCGATTGTCACGCCGGGGGTGCGCGCGGCAGGCGGAACCAAGAACGATCAGGCCCGGGTGGCCACCCCGGCAGAAGCCATCGCCGCCGGAGCCGACTACATCGTGGTTGGGCGGCCCATCACGGGCGCGAAGGATCCGTCCGCCGCGGCGCGGGCCATCCTGGAAGAAATCTCACCGAAAGTCCTCGCTTAGAAGTCCGGGCTTAGAGCTTCTCGAAAAACTCGCAGGCGGAGCAGGAGATGAAGATGCCGCCGGGGGTGCCGCGCTCGCGGTCCTTCACCCGCTTGACGATGCGGGTGGGCTTGCCGCACTTGGGGCAGTCGTGGCTCTTGGAGGTGTCCATGATGCTCTTGCGGTGGGCGGTTTTGGCCACTTTGACCATGTTCTTCTCCTGACAGGAACTTCCCCGGTCGCCGGGGACTTTGGATTCGCGGTTCTGAGGGCGGGGGTCCGGAACTCGAAGGGAAAACCTGCGCGCCGACCGCACATGTCATTCTACCGGAAGCGGGGCGGGCTGTCCTGCACCTCGCAGCGCTGCGAGAGTTTGACGCTCTTCCAAGCCTCTGTTAGCTTCATCGCGAAAGAGAAAATCCATGGCCTTCAGATTCCAGGGAGTGGACTTCATCGAGTTCGATTCCCTGCTCTCCGACGACGAGCGTCTGGTGCGCGACAACACCCGCAAGTTCATTGAAGAGAACCTCATTCCCATCATCGAGCAGTGCAACCGCGACGGGCGTTTCCCCAAGGAGCTGATCCAGCCCTTCGGCGAGATGGGCTTCTACGGCGCCTCGCTCAAGGGCTACGGCTGCGCCGGCATGTCCAACGTGGAGTACGGCCTGGTGATGCAGGAGCTGGAGCGCGGTGACTCCGGCGTGCGCAGCTTCGTGAGCGTGCAGTCGGCGCTCTGCATGTATCCCATTTACGCCTTCGGCAGCGACGCCCAGAAGGACAAGTACCTGCCCCGGATGGCGACCGGCGAGGTGCTGGGCTGCTTCGGGCTGACCGAACCGCAATTCGGCTCGAACCCCGGCGGCATGCTGACCCGGGCGAAGAAGGTGGGCAACGAGTACGTGCTCAACGGCGAGAAGATGTGGATCACCTCCGGCACCATCGCCCACATCGCCATCATCTGGGCCAAGGTGGAGGACGAGGACAACCAGATCCGCGGCTTCATCGTGGAGACCGACCGGCCCGGCTTCTCGGCGCAGGATGTGCACGGCAAGTGGTCGCTGCGCGCCTCGGTGACCTCGGGACTTTCCCTGCAGGACGTGCGCATCCCGGCGGAGAACCTGCTGCCCAAATCCGGTGGCCTGAAGTCGCCGCTGATGTGCCTGAACCAGGCGCGCTACACCATCGCCTGGGGCGGCATCGGCGCGGCCATGGCCTGCTACGACACCGCTCTGCAGTACGCCAAGGAGCGCAAGCAGTTCCGCAACCAGCCCATCGCCTCCCACCAGTTGGTGCAGGAGAAGCTGGCCTGGATGATCTCCGAGATCACCAAGGGGCAACTGCTGGTGCTGCAGGTGGGGCGGCTGAAGGACCAGAACAAGGCGCAGCACTACCACATCTCCATGGCCAAGCAGAACAACGTGTGGATGGCGCTGGAGTGCGCGCGGATGGCGCGCGACATCCTGGGCGCGAACGGCATCGCCGACGACTATCCCATCATGCGCCACATGATGAACCTGGAATCGGTGAAGACCTACGAGGGCACGCACGACATCCACACCCTCGTCATCGGGTCGCACGTCACCGGCATCGACGCCTTCTGAGGAATCCACATGGCCACCGAAACCAAGCCCGAGTTCAAGAACCACGCCAAGAAAGACGCCGCAACCCACGCCGTTTTCACCAAGCACTTGGAGTTCGAGCTGGCGCTGGAGTTCATGCGCGTGGTGGAGGAGGCGGCCATCGCCAGCGCCAAGACCATGGGCCAGGGCGACCGCAAGCACTCCGACCACGTGGCCACGGAGGCCATGCGCCGGGTGATGGACACCGTCCCCATGCGCGGCACCATCGTCATCGGGGAGGGCGAGCGCGACGAGGCTCCCATGCTCTACATCGGGGAGAAAGTCGGCGCGGCTCCGCCCCAGGGCGTGGACTTCCCCGAAGTGGACATCGCCGTGGATCCGCTGGAGGGCACGAACCTGTGCGCCACCGGCTCCGCCAACGCCATCACCGTGCTGGCGGCTTCGGAGCGCGGCGGGCTGCTGCACGCTCCCGACTGCTACATGGAGAAGCTGGTGGTGGGCCCTTCCTGCAAGGGCAAAGTGGACCTGGACGCTCCGGCCAAGGACAACCTGCAGGCCATCGCCAAGGCCTTGGACCGCGACGTCGAGGACCTGGTAGTGATCGTGCTCGACCGGCCGCGGCACGAAAAGCTCATCAGCGACATTCGCGCGGCGGGCGCGCGCATCAAGCTGATCGGTGACGGCGACCTCTCGGCCGGCATCGCCGCCGCCGTCATCGGCACCGGGGTGCACGCGGTGATGGGGACGGGCGGCGCGCCCGAGGGCGTGATCACCGCCGCCGCCATGCGCTGCCTGAACGGCGAGATCCAGGCGCGCCTGGTCATTGATCGGCCCGAACTCGAAGCTCGCATCGCCAAAATGGGCATCACCGACAAGAAGAAGATCTACCGCAGCGAGGACCTGGCGCCGGGCAAGCACATCATCTTCGCCGCCACGGGCGTCACCGAGGGCTCGCTGATGCGCGGTGTGCGCTTCTTTGGCGAGGGCACGCGCACCTCGTCCATCGTCATGACGCTGGAGACCGGCGCCGTGCGCTTCGTGGAGAGCATCCACTTGGAAAAGCGGCCGGACGTGAAGGTGAGGTTCTTCTAGGTCCCGATTCTGGTTCCTGGTTTCTCGAATGTCTGAGCGCGCCATCAACGCCCACCTCCAGCCAGCGCGACTTTTGCTCCTGCTCGCTTTCACATCCGGGGCATTCCCGCAAGTCGGCAGGCCGTCGGCCGGGCGCACGCTGGTAGGTCACGCTCATGTCATCAACTCCATCGCCTTCAGCCCGGACGGGAGGTGGCTGGCCTCCGGCAGCGCGGACAAGACCGTGAAGATTTGGGACGTAGCGAGCGGGCAGGAGACACGTACGCTCACCGGTCACACCAATTACGTTTATGCCGTGGCCGTCAGCCCCGATGGGCGACTGCTGGCTTCGAGCAGCGCGGACAAGACGGTGAGGCTGTGGGACACAAGCAGCGGACAAGAAGTACGAGCCTTCAAGGGCTTTTTCAATCTGGCCCATACCGTCGCCTTCAGTCCGGATGGACGTCTGCTCGCCGCGGGCGGCCTGGACCGGAAGGTGACACTTCGGGAGGTGGCGACCGGGGAAACGGTGCGTACCCTGTCAGGACACAAGAACTGGGTCAACAGGGTAGCCTTCAGCCCTGATGGACGCTGGCTGGCCTCGACCGCCGTGGAGCGGAAGGTAAGGCTTTGGGAGGTTGCCAGCGGGCAGTTAGTGCGAACCCTTGAGGCCCACACCGGATGGGTCTTTCCCGTGGCCTTCAGCCCCGACGGACGCTGGCTGGCCACCGGCAGCACTGACAAGACGGCCCTGATCTGGGAGGTGTCCAGCGGCAGGTGGGTCCTCACGCTGAGCGGTCATACCGAATCCGTTAATTCGCTGGCCTTCAGCCCCAACGGGCGCTGGCTGGTCACAGCCAGCGGGGACAAAACGCTGAAGCTGTGGGACGCCAACAGTGGGCAGGAGATTCGCACCTTTGCGGGACACACCGGCGGCATCACCTCCGTGGCTTTCAGCCCCGACGGGAACTGGCTGGCCTCGGGCAGCACAGACAAGACCGTGAGGCTGTGGAACCTAGCCAGCGAAACGGGGAATCCACCTGGTCCCGGGCGACCGCAGCAACCATAGGGGTCCTTCGACTCGGCCCATCGCCCGGCTTGGCGGGGCTCGTGCCTCGGCCAGGATGACAATCCTTAGACCTAACGCCCCGCCGCCAGCTACCGACCGCGAGCCGCCGGCTAGCTCTTAGGCAGCGTGGGAACCGGCGGCCAAGGGATGGCGCTGCCCTGGAAGAGGGCGACGCAGTCCTCGGTGCGCTTTTCGACGTCGTGGACAGCTTGCAGCGGGGCGTGCCAGCAATCAGCAGGACTCAGGGCTTTTGCGAGAGCCCCTGGGCCGCCCGGCGTTCGCGGTCGGCGTCGCTGGCGCGTCCCAATCGAGCGTAGGCCTCGGCGAGGCGCGAGTGTGCCTCCGCGGACCTGGGGATGCGGGCCACAACAATCTCCAGGTGAACGGCTGCCGTCTTCCAGTCGCCGGTCTGGGAAAGTGCGAGGCCCATCTGATAGTGCGCGGGCACGGAATCCGGCCTCAACTCAATCGCCTTGCGCAAAGAGTCCACCGCCTGGGCATGCTGCTTCTGCTGGAGACGCGCTAGCCCCAGAACGAATTGCGCCAGATAGGTGTTGGGACGCTTCGCCACCAGCGGCTGGAGCAGGGCCACCGCCTTCTCCGGATGCGCGCCTTCCAGCTCGGAGAGTGCCCTGTGAGCAGTATTGGCGATGGCAATCTCGTCCTTGGGGTTGACGCCGCTCACGGCCCGGAAGCCAGCGGAGGGAGCGCGCTGCAGCCCCACGTAGCCCAGCGAAGCCAGCTTCTGCAACTCGCTGGACGAGAGCCGGGTCTCCTGGGAGGACGCCCCGCCCTGCACGCGGCGGTCGAAGCTCTCCAGTTGCGCCGCCAGGGTATCGAAAACCGCCTTGGAGCTCTGCGCGAGGGTGCGGGTGGCGCCCGGATCCGCGCTCAGGTCATACAGCTCGGGGGTGGGAGCGCGAATCAGCAGATACTTGCCGGCGCGCCAGGACTCCAGCGCCGACCAGCCAAAATCGAGGCGCGGGGAATCGCTCAGCGCGACGGCGGGCTGGTCGGCGTTGGGGGTGGTGCGGGCGACGCGCACCAGCGACTGGCCCTGCATGGCGGGCGGCACCGGCAGTCCTGCCGCTTCCAGGAGACTGGGCGCCACGTCCACCAGGCGAACGCGTCCGGCGATGCGCCGCCCCGCCATCTGGTTCTTCGGCAACTTCAGGACAAGGGGAACGTGGAGGGTCTCGTCGTAAAGGAAGACGCCGTGCGTGTCTTCGCCGTGGGCGCCCAGCGACTCCCCGTGGTCGGCCACCACGACGATGAGCGCATCGTCGTAGAGCTTGCGCGCGCGCAAGGCCGCCAGAAGTTTTGCGACCGCCGCGTCGGTGTAGGCGACTTCCCCGTCATATCGCGAAGCGGCATGGCGAGCAGCAAAAGGAGGGGGCGCTTCGTAAGGCGCGTGCGCATCGTTCAAATGGACCCAGAGGAAGAAGGGAGTGCGCTGGCTGCGGCCCAGCCACGACGTCGCGCGCGCGACGACCTCTTCGGCCCGGCGCTCCACGGTCTGGTAGCGACCCTCGCCGGGCTGCGGAAGGTGGTATCCAGCATCGTAGGCGTCCAGCCCGCGGTCGAAGCCGGGGGCGAATCCACTCTGCGGGTCCAGGGTGATGGAGCCCACAAAAGCGGCGGTGCGGTAGCCACGCGCGTGCAACAAGTCCGGCAGGTAGGGGAGCGACGCATCCAGGGGAATCCCAGCGGCCGTGACGTGATGGAACTGGGGATACGTTCCGGTGAGCAACGTGGCGTGCGAGGGCGCAGTCGAAGGCGCCTGCGCATAGGCGCTCTCAAAGACAATGCCTTCCCGCGCCAGCCGGTCCAGGTTCGGGGTCAGGCCGGCTCGCGCGCCCAGGAATCCCATGCGGTCGGCGCGGGTGGCCTCGAGCGTGATCAGAACGATGTTGGGAGGCGGCGCCGCCTGGGACGCGCAGGAGAAAAACGCCAGGAACAGCAGAGAAGGAAAGTACCTGCGCATAAGCGATTCTCCGATTATAACAACGCGATTTGCAGGCGTTGGAGGCGTCACGCAGTCCGGTGACGCGTTTGCCTCGGCGCCACGGAAGCTGGTAGAAGTCTTTCAGATGCCACGGCGGTCTCGAATTCAAGGGGGAAGCAGGGACCGGGCGTGGCGGTTCGCTTTGCTGCTGGCGCTTCTGGCGGGCGGGACCCTGCTCTCCTGCCAGCGGTCGCGGGAACCTGGGCCGGGCGAACACAAGCTGGTCATCCTGGGCATCGACGGCATGGATCCGCAGTTGCTGCGGCAATACATGCAGGAAGGCAAGATGCCCCACTTCTCCGCCCTGGCGGCCCAGGGTTCTTTCCGGTCGCTGACCACCAGCATCCCGCCCCAGAGCCCGGTGGCCTGGTCGAACCTCATCACCGGGATGGACGCCGGGGGCCACGGGATCTTTGACTTCATTCACCGCGACCCGGGGACCATGCAGGCGCAGTTTTCGACCTCGCGGGTGGAGCCTCCCCGGCACCGCTTGCGCCTGGGAAGCTGGGTCCTGCCGCTGGGCGGCGGAGAGGCGCGGCAACTGCGCCGGGGCCGAGCGTTCTGGGAGATCCTGGATGAACACGGGGTGCCGGCAACTGTCTTCCGCATCCCGGCGAACTTCCCTCCCGTTCCCAGCGGGGCGCGCACCTTCGCCGGCATGGGAACGCCGGACCTGCGCGGCACCTACGGCACTTTCTACTTCTACACCGACGATCCCACGGCTCCCTCCGGCGCGGTCGAGGGCGGGGAGATCATCCCCGTGGAGGTGCGGGACTGGCAGGTGGCGGCGAAGCTGCCCGGTCCCGACAACCCTTTTCGCAGGGAGACACGCCCGGCGGAAATACCGTTCCGAGTCTCGCTTGACCCGGTGGCGCCCGTAGCCAAGTTTGCGCTGCAGGACAAGGAATTCGTGCTGCAGGAAGGCGAATGGAGCGATTGGGTGCGGGTAGAATTCACGCTGTTGCCGGGGCTGGTGAGCGTGCGGGGCATCTGCCGCTTCTATTTGAAACAGGCACATCCGCGCTTCCAGCTCTATGTTTCGCCGGTGAACATCGATCCGCGCGACCCGGCGCTGCCGATTTCCACCCCCAAAGCCTACTCGCGCCAGCTCACGGAGGAAGTCGGGGAGTTCTACACCCAGGGCATCGCGGAAGACACCAAGGCGCTTTCGGACGGGGTGCTGGACGACAAGGAATACCTGGAGCAGGCGCGCGAGGTGCTGGCCGAGCAGCGGCGCATCTTCGACGCCGAGTTTCCCAAATTCCGCTCCGGTACCTTCTTCTTCTACTTCTCCAGCCTCGACCTGAACGCACACATGCTCTGGCGCCTGACCGATCCGCACCATCCAGCCTACAACGCCGAGGCAGCCACCCGGTACTCGACGGTGCTGAGCGAGTTCTACCAGCAGATGGACCAGGTCCTGGGCCAGGTGATGTCGCGCCTGGACGACCACACCACCCTGCTGGTGCTCTCCGACCACGGCTTCGCGCCCTACAACCGATCGTTCAACCTCAACACCTGGCTGCTGAACAACGGCTACATTACGCTGAAGCCCGGGGCGAATCCGGAAGAGGGAGAGTACTTCGCCGCGGTGGACTGGAGCCGGACGCGCGCCTATGGCCTGGGACTGAACGGGCTCTACTTGAATCTGCGGGGCCGGGAGCGGGATGGAACGGTGCCGCCGGGTGAGGCGGAGGCGGTGCTCACGGAGATCAGCCAGCGGCTCCTGGCTGTGCGCGACCCGGCAAGCAATGCGCCGGTGATCACGCGCGTGGACCGGGCGGCCACCGCTTACCATGGACCGTACGCCAAGACCGGTCCCGATCTGATCGTCGGCTACAACCGCGGCTACCGCGCCGGCTGGAAGACCATCCTGGGAGCGTTTCCGCGGGAGGTGCTGGAGGACAACACCAATGCCTGGAGCGGCGACCACTGCATGGACTTCACCCTGGTCCCAGGCCTGCTGCTGAGCAACCGCAAGATCCCGGCCGAAGCGCCGGCGCTCACCGACATCGCGCCCACCATCCTGGCGGAGTTCGGCATCCCCCAGCCTGAGGGTATGATGGGCCGATCGGTTTTCGATTCCCGGAGAACCTCCGTCCGGAAGTAGTCCGGCCCCACGGAAGGAGTCAGAGATGTTCGGCTATCGGCTGAAGCTGGAAGAAGAGTTGCTGGAGAGGTCCAAAAAATGCGCCGAAGCGTCCGGCTACTCTTCCCTGGATGAGTTCCTGCTGCATACCATCGAAAAGGAAGTGACCCGGCTGCTGGGCCCCGGCGAAGGCGGCCCGGAGACGCCGGAGGAGGTCCGCAAGCGGCTGCAGGGGCTGGGCTACATCGAGTAGCCGGAGTTCCCTTTTCCTTGAAGCCACGGACGAGCCCCTATGAAAACGCGATGAACGTGAGCCGAGCACTCCGTGGCGGAATCCCCGGTACTTTCCTCTGGCCGGCGGCCTATTCTCCCCTGCTGCTGGTGCTGGCGGCGTCGGTGGCCACGGGCCTGCTCATCGTATTGATCTTCCGCTATACCTCGGACCAGAAGGCCATCCGGCGCGCCAAGGACCAGTTGCAGGCGCAGTTGCTGGCCGTGCGCCTCTTCCAGGACCAGTTGCGAGTGGTGCTGCGCGCCTACCCGCGAATCGTTGTGGGCACGCTGCGTTACGTCCGGCTGACGCTCGTTTCCACGGCGGTGATGCTGGTGCCGGTCATCCTGGGGATGGTGCAACTGGATCGATACCTGGGGTGGACACCGCTGGTCCCCGGTAGAGCGTTTCTGGTGAAGGTGCGGGTGGCTGCACCCGAAGCTCTGCAAAGCGTAGATTTGCGGTTGCCGTCCGGCCTTTCGCGGACTGCGACTCCGGTGCGCATTCCCGCGGAGAACGAGGTGGTCTGGCGGGTCACGGCCGAGCGGGAGGGACGCTATCAGGCCGATGTGGTGGTAGACGGCCAGCGCTTTTCCAAGGAAGTGATTGTGGCCAACGGCCTGGCCCGCATCTCCGCCGCGCGCTGGCGCGGGCACTTCTGGCGGCGGCTGTTGGAGTCCGGCGAGGCAGCGCTCCCGCAGGGTGCGCCGGTGGAGGCCATCTCCATCACTTACCTGCCAAGAACCCTGGACTTGGCGTTCGCGGAGTGGAATTGGATCATCGTCTTTTTCCTGGCTTCGATGGCGTGGGCGCTGCTGTTCAAGAAGTTGTTGCGCATCGAGATATGAGGACGCGAGCCAAAGCCGGAGGTTGGACAACCGGAAGGCGGAGGCTGGCGCTCGTCCTCCTGCTGCTGGGGGTGGTGTTTGCCGCGCTGCCGGCGCATGGCTACGCCGGCCCGGGCGCTGGCTTCGCCGTGCTCTCCTCCTTCTGGACCCTGTTCCTGGCGTTCTTCTACTCTTTGTACGCCGTTCTGAGCTGGCCCTTTCGCCAACTGTACCGGCTGGTCCGCTATCGCAACGCATACAAGAACGCGCGCTTCCCGCGAGTGGTGATCCTGGGCTTCGACGGGATGGACCCCGAACTGGCCGAACGCTACATGCGGGAAGGAAGGCTGCCGCACCTCGCCAAGCTGCGCGAGCAAGGGACCTTCCGGCGGCTCCGCACTACGTCCCCTCCCATCTCACCCGTAGCCTGGTCCACCTTCCAGACCGGCTGCAACCCGGGAAAGCACAACATCTACGACTTTCTGGCGCGCGACCTGGGAAGCTACCTGCCGTTGCTTTCATCCGCCCAGGTCAAGGGGCCGCGGCGGCGCCTGCGGATCGGCAGGTACTCGGTGCCGCTGGGCAAGCCGCGGATTTCGCTCCTGCGCCGCGCCCGGCCCTTCTGGCACTGGCTGGGAGAGCGGGGCATCTTCTGTTCGATCCTGCGCGTGCCGGTCACATTCCCGCCGGAGAAGTTTCCCGGTGTGCTGCTCTCCGGTATGTGTGTGCCCGACCTCAAGGGCAGCCAGGGCACCTTCTGTTTCCACACCACCCGGGCAGGGAGCAACGGCCGTTGCGAGGGCGGAGTCCGCATCCCATTCCAGCGGGAGGACGGGCTGCTGCGCTCCTACATTCCCGGGCCGGACGATCCGCTGCGGGAAGCGCCCGGAAAAGAGCTGCGCGTCGGATTCACCGTGCGGCCAGACGCGGCCCGCGGCCACGCGGAGATCGAGACAGACTCGCGGCGGTTTACGCTAAGGATTGGGGAGTATTCCGAATGGATCCCGGTGAAGTTCAAGGCACCGCTGGGCTTCAGCGCGCATGGCATCTGCCGCTTCAACCTGCGGCAACTGGAGCCCGAGGTCGAGGTCTATGTGACGCCGGTCAACATCGACCCGCAGCGCCCCGACCTGCCCATCTCCCATCCCCTGACCTACTCCACCTATCTGGCCAAGCTGTTGGGCCCCTATTCCACTCTCGGCCTGGCCGAAGACACCTGGGGACTGAACGAGGAAGTTCTGGACGACGGCACCTTCCTGGCTCAGTGCTACGGCAACCATGCGGACCGGGAGCGCATGCTCTTTGACGCTCTGGAAAAGACGCGCCGAGGGGTGTGCGTGTGCGTCTTCGACACCACCGACCGGGTGCAGCACATGTTCTGGCGCTACCTGGAGCCTGAGCACCCGGCACCGGGCCGGAACCCGAAGGACAGCGGGCCGGACGTGATCGGCGATCTCTACCAGCGCATGGATGCGCTGGTTGGTCGCGTGCAGGAACAACTGGGTGAGAACAGCCTGCTGCTGGTGGTCTCCGACCACGGCTTCAAGTCCTTTACCCGGGGCGTCAACCTGAACTCCTGGCTCCGGCAGAACGGCTACCTGGCGATGAAGTCCGGCGCCGAACTAGGCGGCGAGTGGCTGCAGGGAGTGGACTGGTCCCGCACGCGCGCCTACACCTTGGGGCTCAACGGGCTGTACCTGAACCTGGAAGGGCGCGAGCGCCACGGGATCGTGAAGGCGGGTGCGGAAAGCGCCGCGCTCAAGCAAGAGTTGCGCCGGAAGATCGACGGCCTGGCCGATCCGCCCTCAGGACGCGTGGCCATCACCGGCGTTTTCGACCGCGATTCCATCTATGCCGGGCCGTACGCCGGCAATGCTCCCGATCTCATCATCGGCTACGGGGAGGGCTACCGCGCCTCGTGGAGCGCGGTGACCGGAAAGGTCACGGATCAGGTCTTTGAAAACAATACCAGGGCCTGGAGCGGCGACCACTGCGTGGATCCCCGGCTGGTGCCCGGAGTGTTGTTCTCCAACCAGAAGATTGCGGAAGAGAAGCCGGGCATCGTGGACGTGGCACCCACCATCCTTCATCTCTTCGGTCTGCCGCTGCCCGCCCACATGGACGGCAGGCCGTGGAAAGTGGAGCCGCAAGGGCCGGCCTAGGTTCGCTTTGTCGCGGCGCTACGCGGCGCCCTCCAACAGCGGTTTTCCCTGCATCGCCTGTGGCACTTCGTAGCCCCCCAACTTGAGGAGGGTGGGAGCCATGTCCAACAGCCGCGCGCCGGTGAACTCACCCCGCATTCCACAGTTGGGCGCCGAGAGGATGAACGCGCCGAACTGGGCATGGTTGCAGGCGTCGGGCCCGGTGTCGTTCTCTTCCAGGTGGAGGCGGCCATGGCCGATGCTTCCGATGGAGCGCCAATAGAGGCCGCCGAAGTGGACCACCAGGTCGGGGGCCACGTTGCGCACGTGGCGGTAGATCTCCTGGGGCTTGAAGACCAGGGAGTTCAGAGGACGGCCCTGATCGTCGGTCAGGGCCAGGAAGCGCTGCTTCATCTCCTCCTGGAAGGACTCGTACTGGGAGGCAGGAATCACGCCCCGAGGCTCGCGCCCCTCCAGGTTGAAGAAGACGCGCGCATAGTATCCCCCCTCGCTCCACACCCGGGTCTTGGCCCAGTTCACCTTCGCCTTGGCAAAGGGCGTCATCTCGCGCGGCATCTCATCGAGCACCAGCAAACCTTCGCGTACCAGCCACTCGTTCACGGCAAAACCACCGTCCAGCCGCTGCGCGCCGTGATCGGAAACCACCAGCACCACCGTATCCTTGTCCAGCAGGCGCAACACGGCGCCGATCTGCTCATCCAGCCAGCGGTAGTACTCCGGAATGACATCCTCATAAGGATTGCCAGGCCGGTAGTGCCGATGCTGCCGGTCGTACGAGTCCCAGAAGCCGTGGTGCACGCGGTCGAGGCCGATGTCCACGAATTGGAAGTAGTCCCACTCCTTCTCCGCCAGCAGCCAGCGCACCACCTTCCACTGCTTGCGGCTCATCTCGAAAATCTGTTTCTTAAGCCATTCCTTGTCATCGGTGCGGAAGCCGGGCACATCCACGGGATACTCGCCCACCAGAGCCTGGATCTCCTGCTTGATCTCGGGCGGATGGGTGAACTCGTCGCGCGCCGGGTCGGGGGTAAGGAAGCAACCCACGCTGATGCCCTGAATGCGGCGCGGCGGGTAGCCGGGCGGGACCCCGACCACGATCGAGCGCTTGCCCTGCTCTCCGAGGTAATCCCAGATGGCGGGCTGGCGGATGGAAGTGGAGTCGGTGACGCCGAGGCCGGCGTAGGTGTGGTTGGAGCGGTTGCGGAAGCCGTAAACGCCCAGCGAGCCCGGATCCTGGCTGGTGGCCAGACACATCCAGGCGGGGACGGTGATGGGCGGAATCACGCTCTCCAGCCTGCCCCAGACGCTGCGCTCCATCAGCCGCCGAATGTTGTCCAGACGACCGTCCCCCAGAAGAATCTCGGGGGCGGCGCAGTCCAGACCCAGCACACAGATCTTCACGATGGCAGACCTCGCATGGAATTCAGGCGACTTACTCTAGCATTCCTCCTTCGCCGCCTCCCCGCCGGCCGCTCTCGTCACCGGAGATTGTGACCCCAATCACAGCCCGACTGGAATTCCTCTGCCTAGAGTTACAATCCACTCTGTCGTCATCCCAAGCGAGGCCGAGGTTTTGAAGGCGAACACTGGCTCAGTATCTTCCACCCGCCCATCCCCCGACCATCTGACCCCACCGCACGGTGGAAGGCTGGTAGATTTTCTGGTTTCGCCGGAGCGCGCCGGCGAATTGATGGAAGAGTCTCGCGAGTGGCCTTCGTGGGACCTTACTCCGCGCCAGCTTTGTGACCTGGAGCTGCTGCTGACCGGAGGATTCTCGCCGCTGCCCGGTTTCCTGGGGAGGGCCGACTACGAGAGCGTGCGCGACGCCATGCGCCTGGCCGATGGCACGCTTTGGCCCATCCCGGTCACACTCGACGTCCCGGAGCGATTCGCGCAGTCGCTGCGGTCCGGGGAGCGGGTGGCGCTGCGCGATGCCGAGGGCGTGATGCTGGCCGCCCTGCGGGTGCAGGACGTCTGGCAGCCGGACCCGCTTTCGGAGGCCCAGGCGGTTTATGGGACGACCAACCCGGAACACCCCGGGGTGGATTTCCTGCTCGCCCGCACTCATTCCTGGCGGGTGGGAGGGAGCGTCGAAGGCATCCATCCGCCTGTGCACCACGACTTCCGCGGCCTGCGGCGGATGCCGGCGGAGTTGCGGGCCGAATTCGCCCGCCAGGGCTGGCGCAGGATCGTGGCCTTCCAGACGCGAAACCCCATGCACCGAGCCCACCAGGAACTGACATTGCGCGCCGCCAAGGCGCTGGAAGCCAACCTGCTGATTCATCCTTCGGTAGGCATGACCAAGCCGGGCGACGTGGATTACTACACCCGCGTGCGCTGCTATCAGCTGCTGCTTTCCAAGTATCCCCCGGGGACGGTGATGCTGGCGCTGTTGCCGCTGGCCATGCGGCTGGCCGGGCCGCGCGAGGCGGTTTGGCACGCCATCATCCGCAAGAATCACGGGTGTACCCACTTGATCGTGGGCCGCGACCACGCCGGCCCGGGCCAGGACTCTTCCGGCAAACCCTTTTACGGCCCCTACGAAGCCCAGGAACTGCTGGCCCGCCACGAGCAGGAACTGGGAATCGCCATGGTGCCCTTCAACATGATGGTCTACCTCGAGGACCAGGACACCTATGTCCCCGAAGACGAGGTGCCGGCGGGAGCGCGGACGCTGAACCTCTCGGGCACGGAGTTGCGCCGGCGGCTGCATGCGGGCAAGGAGATCCCCGCCTGGTTCACTTTCCCCGAGGTGGCGGAAGAACTGCGGCGAAGTTTCCCGCCGCGCCACCGGCAAGGCGTAACCATATTCTTCACCGGACTTTCCGGCTCAGGAAAGTCCACCATCGCCAACATCTTGTACGTGAAGTTCCTGGAGATGGGCGGCCGTCCGGTGACCCTGTTGGACGGCGACATCGTGCGCAAGAACCTTTCCTCGGAACTGGGCTTTTCCAAGGAACATCGGGACATCAACATCCGGCGCATCGGCTTTGTGGCCGCGGAGATCACCAAGAACGGCGGCGTCGCGATCTGCGCGCCCATCGCGCCCTACGAGGCTGTCCGTCAGGAGGTCCGCGCCTCCATCCAGCCCGGCGGCGGCTTTGTTCTGGTGCACGTGGCCACGCCGCTGGAGATCTGCGAGAAGCGGGACCGCAAGGGTCTTTATGCCAAGGCGCGGGCAGGTCTGGTCAAAGGCTTTACGGGAATCTCCGATCCCTACGAAGCCCCTCGCGACGCCGAAGTGGTGATCGACACCACCGACATGACGCCGGAGGAGGCCGCCCAGGAGATCGTGCTCCACCTGGAGCGCCAGGGCTTCATCGCCGCGAATGGAGGCCGCCCATAACGCCGCCGGATGCCGGGATAGGCGGGCCGGGCTGCAAGCTGGGCGCATGCTCCTGATCGGACTCAAGGCGCTCCTCGGCCTGCTGGTGGGCACGCTGGTGGGCATGACGGGCCTGGGCGGCGGCGTGCTGCTCATGCCCTTGCTCATCTTCGGCCTGGGGGTACCTCCGCTCACGGCCGTGGGCTCCGACGCCGTGGTGAACTTTGTCACCAAGCTGGGGGCGGGGTCCCTGCATGCGCGCCAACGTACGGTCCATTGGCGGCTGGTCGGGTCCCTGGCCCTGGGGAGCGTCCCGGGCGCAATCCTGGGCGTGACCCTGCTGGGCCACTTGCGCGCTCTCTACGGCAGCCGGATCAACCACCTTTTGATGATTTGGATCGGCGCGCTGCTCATCGTGATTCCCATTTTCCTGCTGTTGCAAAAGCAGATTTCCGAGGGCGCTGACGCGGCTCCGGACGAACGGACGAAGTTCCTCTTCGGCTCCGCCCTGATCGGCCTGATTGCCGGGTTCCTGGTGGGCATGACTTCGGTGGGCTCGGGCAGCGTGATCATGATGTTGCTGCTGCTCTTCTACCGCTTCCGCCCGGCTGTGCTGGTGGGCACCGACATCGTGCACGCGGTGGTATTGACGGGCGTGACCAGCCTGATGCACTGGCGGCTGGGGACGGTGGATCCGGTGCTGGTTGGTTCCCTGCTGCTGGGTTCCATTCCCGGGGGATTGCTGGGGACGCGGCTGGGAGCGCGCGTGCCCTCGGGCTGGCTGAAGCGCGTCTTATGCCTGCTCTTGCTTGCCGCCGGAGTGCGCATGCTGTGGGCGGGATGAACTCCGCGAAGCAATTCGAATCGGAGGTCCTGCGCCGAATGCAGGCGGCGCTGGAGGCAGGCCGCGCCGCCGTCTCCCGCTTGCCGCCAGACCCCGGGCAGGTGCGCTACAAGTCCGCCCACGATCCGGTCACCCAAGCCGACCGCATTCTGGACGAGGTCCTGCGCCAGCATTTGCTTCAGGAAGGGGAATACTGGTTCTCGGAGGAGAGCCGAGGGGGCACGAAGCAGTCCGCGCAGGGGCGCGTCTGGATCGTCGACCCTCTGGACGGCACGCGCGAGTACCTGGCCGGCGTTCCCGAGTGGTGTCTCTCCGTGGCCCTGATGGAAGACGGCCGGGGAGTCGCAGCCGGGATATGCAACCCAATCACCGGGGAGATATTCCTCGGCTCGGAAACGACGGGCGTGACGTACAACGACCGCAAGGTTTCCGCAACCACCCGCAAGAGCCTGTCGGGCGCCACGGTCCTGGCCAGCCGCAGCGAGTTCGCCCGTGGCCAGTGGGAGCGATTCCGCGACGCCGGTTTCGCGGTCAAGCCGGTGGGCTCGGTCGCGTACAAGCTGGCCCGGGTGGCGGCCGGCCTCGCGGACGCCACCTGGACCTTGGTCCCCAAACACGGTTGGGACGTGGCTGCCGGCGCTTTCCTGGTTGAAGCCGCTGGAGGATTCGTCAGCACTCCGGACGGCGCCTCGCTGAACTTTGACAAGCCAGACGCCTTGATTCCGGGAATCGTCGCCGGCGCTCGCGGCCTGAGGCGCCAGCTGCTTGAGATTCTGGCGGCTGCCAAACCGCGCACGGAGAAAGTCTCCCCCGCCTGACCCTCGGGCTGCTTAGGGGGCCAGCGGAGGGAGCAGCCGGTAGGCGGGCCGGGTCTGGTAGCGGCGCAGGTATTGCAGATACCCGGGAGCCTGCGGGCGCTCGCTCGCGGGATAGGGATACTGCCGCATGGCCCGATAGGGCAGGGGTTCGGGCCGGTTCCCCGTGACGGTGTTGGGCTCGCCGTCTTTTGCCCACCCGTCAAGCATGAGAAACAAATCGCGCTCCCAGCCGGGTTCGAGCGGAGGCAGGTCGGCGATGGAGAAAGAAACAGTCAATTCATCTCCCGGGGCCATCACCACCACATGGTCGTCGGCGCGCGTCAGCAACTCCCGAACATTCCCATAGCGTGTGTAGCGTCCGGGCGCCGGGTTCCAGGGCGCCGCGGACTCCAGCGAGGCGTAGTCGAAGGCGTCCGGCAGGACGTGTTCCGGGTCGCTGCGGGGAACGCTGAAGCCACGGTAGCGGAGATCAGCCGAGAGCATGGCCAGTTGGCCGCGCACAGCGGCGGGGCTCTCCTGCGTGCTGAAGAAGATCTGGTCCCAATAGATGCACAGGTTGGTCACAATGCGGACGTGGTGATCGGAGGAGAGGAACTTGCCGCTCAGGTCCACGCGCATGGTGCGATCGGTGCCGCTGGGGAGTCCCATCTCGGCGATCACGGTGGTCCAGCGGCCCTGCGCGTCGCGCACCTCAAGGGAGGGCCCAACCATCTGCGTCTGCTGCGAGGAGAGGGCGCGCGCGCTGTTGGAGTCGGCCCAGAAGACCCAGCCCCGCAACCAGAGCGCGACCGGCGCTGATTCCGGGAACGGCCCCAGGTCGAGGGTGAGGGAGTGCGCATCGGCCAGGCCCAGGATGCGCTGGCGCTCGAAGCCGGCCACATACTTCCCGTCGGCATGCAGCAAGTGGGGAAGAACGTCACGGCCGCGATCGTCGAGCGCCTGGAGCGGAGCGCGCCTCTCCCGCACCCCGTGCAGAGTGGGCCGGGCCGGCGAAGAGGCGTAGATCTCGTTGGCGTACACCTCTTCCCCGGGCGGGTGGTCCACGGCCAGCAGGCGGACGCGGTCGAAGTAATCCACCTCGCGCATCTCATCGGTGAACTGGAAGATGTAGCGGCCATCCCGCGGGCGCAACCAGCGCGGCAACCGGACGTACTCGCGGGAGTTGGGCAGCAGCAGCGAGCCATCGGGCGCCAGCGCGCCCAGCGGGGCCGCGCCCAGCACGTCGGTCAGAAAGGCGAATCTCTCCCCGTCCCACACGTAAAGAAGCGGACAGGAACTGGCCAGCCGCTCTGACTCCCGCAATTCCAATTGCCGGCCGGTGGCCACGTGGAGGGAGTTCTGTACGATGGCGTTAGGCCAGGTGACTCGCACCACATCCAGGCGTCTCAGCCCGCCGGTGAAGATGCGGGTGGCGGCGCTGGTGACGGTCGTCTTGTGATAGAACGTCCCCGCTTTCAGTTCCACCACCGCGCCGACCCCCTGCTGGTTGCTCTTCTGTCCCAGGAGCCGGAGCGCAAGCCAGCGCGCTCGAGGCTCTTGCTTGCGCAGCACGCTCACCCTGCCCTGGGCCGTGGCGGCAATCAGGTCCAAGTCGCCGGCGTCGGAGACCCACGTGGGCAGAAGGCTGGCGTAGTCCCCTGCCGGGAGCCCGCTCAGAGGGGCCTCGGCGAAGCCGCGGCCCTGATTCAAGAGCCAGTGCCAGGCGCGCTGGTCGTCCCGGACCAGCAGATCGTCCCGGCCGTCGCCATTCAGGTCGGCGACTGTCCCGCGGAGCAGGCAGTCGCCCGGCGGCGGCGGGAACTGCGGCGTGTTTTGGGCTGGGGCAAACAGCCCATCGCCGCGGTTGAGCAAAAGTTCGTAACCGGCGTCAGTCCAGAGTACGAGGTCGAAATCTCCATCGCCATCAAAGTCACTCACCTGCGCCGCCTGGGCGCGGGTGCGGAAGGCATTCACGCGGCGCTGAGTGAACCGGGCTCCTCCCTGATTGAGGTAGAGCAGAGGCGGCCCATCGTCGCGGACGATCAACAGGTCGGCATAGCCGTCATCATTGAAGTCGGCGGTGAGCGCGCCGCGCCCCCGGGCGCGCAGCGAAGCCAGGCCCGCGGCCTGGCTGACCTCGGCGAAGGTTCCGTCGCCGTTGTTGCGGTAGAGATGCTGGGCCGCGCCGGCCGAGTCCGGCGGAAATTCCGGGGCCCCTCCCTGGGGGGCGGGGCCGGCATAGACCGTGACGAAGAGGTCGAGCAGCCCGTCGTTGTCCGCGTCCAGCGGGATCGCCGCGGTGGCCACTTCTTCCGGCGCGCCTTTCAGTCCGGCTTTTTCCGTCTCTTCGGTGAAGGTCCCCTGACCGCGGTTGCGATACAAGCGGAGGCCTCCGGGCCCGGCGAGAAACAGGCTGGGATGCCCGCTGTTGTCGTAGTCGGCGAAGGTGGCGGCGAGGTTGCCTCCCGCGCCGGCCAGGCCGGCGGCTTGGGTGGCATCGGCGAAGGCGCCGTCCGGCTTGTGGTGCAATAGACGGTCCTTGCCCGCGGCGGCGGCAATGTACAGGTCGGGCCGTCCATCGCCGTCATAGTCGCTGACGGCGACCGAGTCGCCAACCAGCGGAAGAAGACGCGCCTCGGCCCGGGTCAGGCGGGAGGTGGCCTGCTCCGCGCTCTCCGGCGGCGCAGGGGGCGCGGCCCCGGCTGCCGGCGGGATGCTCAACTGCGAGGTCAGGTCGGCAAAGCTCACCTTTTGCGGCGGCAGAGCGCTCACGGCGGCGGGACGGACCGTCGGGACCTGGATCTCGCCATACTTGCCCGCTTCGAGCGCCACCGGCTGCACCGAGACATCCGGGACGCGGTCGCGGTAGCGGGCGTGCAGCGCAAGATATTTCTCCGCTTCTGGAAGCCGCTTCAGGCGGACCAGCACGTTGTGAGTGCGGAACAGGGAAACAACATAGAAATTCTGCGCCCGCTGAAAGCCCATCTGGATCACATGCTGGAAGGCGTCCAGGGCAGGCTCGTACTTGCGTTGGTTGACCCGCACGGTGCCCAGGTTGAACCAGGCAGCCGGGTCGTCCGGATCCACCGCGACCACCCGTTCCAGGGCGGCTTCGGCGTCCGGGAAGCGGCCCTCGCGGTTGTACAGAATCCCGAGGTTGTAATCGGCGGCGAGCAGCGCGAGATCCATCTGTTTGGCGGTGGTGAACAAGCCCAAGGCCTGGTCGTACTTTCCAATCTGCATCTGGGCCAGGCCGAGGTTCAGATAGTCCCTGGCCAGAGGAGCGCCCGATGCGATCACGCCTTGGAATTCGCGCAAGGCCTCCGCATATTGCTGCCGCTCGTAATAGGCCTTGCCCAGGTTGCGGTGGGACTGGGATGCGGAAGAAATCACCGCGGGCTTCCTGCTCTTGGGAACCGGCCGTGGAGCGCCGGCGGTCTGCGCGGGCGCGGTTGCCACCACGGCTGCCAGAATCAGGACGAGGGAAACGCTTTTCCACACTCCATGCATCATAATTTCTCCCGGGCCAGCCGAGACCTACCGCACATCGGGCCGCGGACCCGTGGGCTTGGCCGCCACCCGCTCGTTGGATGGGGGCGTCAGGGAAAACCGAAACAGTCCTCCAGCGTGCTGCCGGCGCAGCACCGGATGGGAAGCGAGGGACAGGCGGCAGGACCCGCCTTCGGCGGCGCAGAGCACCGCGCCGCCCAGAAAGTTTCCCGCCGCTGTTCCCGCGGGAGCCAGCAGAAACTCCTCGAATCTTTGTCCCCCCAGGTTGCGCAGCAACACGCTGGGCGCCAGGAAGCGGGCGTCTGGGCTGCCGCTGATCAGCAGCAAGTCGGTCCAACCATCACGGTCGAGGTCGGCGGCCAGGGCCTGAATGGTGCCGTAGGCGTGCCTCAACCCCAGCGCCGCGGTGGTTTCCTGGAACGCGCCGTTGCCCCGGTTGCGGAACAGACGCGGGGTCGCGCGCTGAGCCCGCGCCCCGGGTTCCAGCAGCGAGCGCGCCACCTCTTCAAGCGGCGCCGGATAGGTGACCAAGAGGTCCGGCCGGCCGTCGCGGTCATAGTCGAAGACCACGGAGCTGAGGCTTCCGCCGCCCACCCCTTGCAGGCCGGCGGCCGAGGTCCCATCCTCAAAGCGCCCGGCGCCATGGTTGCGATAGAGGATGGAGTCCCGGCGCCAGAACTGCACGAAAAGATCGGGCCGGCCGTCGCCATCGAGATCGGCGACCGTGCAGTCCACCGCCGTAGAGTTGTTCTTGAGTCCGGCGGCGTCCGTCACGTTGACAAACTGCGTTCCGGTGTTGCGGAAGAGGCGGACCGAGCTCTGGCCTTCCGCCGCGTCGCCGACCTCCAGCAGATCCAGCCGCCCATCGCCGTCGAAATCGGCGAGGCAGGCGCGGATGGTGGAACGCGGCCCGCTGAGCCCGGCTGGGACGGTCTCGTCGCGGAACCTGTCGTCGCGGTCCTGGCGGTACAGCAGGTTCTCTCCCGTGCCGTTGAATCCCGGGCGGACCAGGTAAAGATCCGGGGAACCCTTGCCCTCAAAGTCCGCCCAATAGGGTTCCCAGACCCGCCGGAGGCCTCCCAAGCCCGCGGCTTGAGTGATGTCCACCAGCCTGCCAGCCTGGAGGCGGTAGAGGGTGAGTCGCGTTCCTCCAGCGGCCAATCGAACGCCACCGCGCACCGAGGAGGTCCAAGCGGTTCGTCCACTCCAATCGCGCCCGCTCCAGTGGTCACTCGCCAGAAGCAAGGACGGAGCTGCGGGGACGTCGTGCAGGTGCAAGGCCTGCAGGGCCTGCTGCGGCATGGCCCCGCTCTCCCGGTCCACCCAGTAGGAAAAGAGGGCCGATTGCAACGCGGCGCGCTGCAGGGCGGTGAGGGGCTTGCCGGCCGCCGGCAGGACATCTCCCTCCGACAGAACTCCCTGGGCCGCGCTCTTGCGGTCGGCCCAGTACGCTTCCAGGACGCTGCGGAAGAAGCTCCGGGCCTCCGCGGGACGCTTCCGGAGATAGAGGACGTAGCCGGTGAGGAATTTCGCCTCCGGGGAACCGAGAGCGACCGCCGTTCGGAAGGCCGCTTCGGCGCGCGGCAAGTCTCCCTGGTTCAGTTCCAGGGTGCCGAGTTCCAGCAGCGGCCCCGCCTGTTCCCGGTAAATCACCAGTTGCCGCTCGAACGCCTCCCGCGCCGCCGCCAGGTCGGTTGGAGCTCCGGGCGCGCGGGAGCTTAACAGCCGGCCCAGCTGTCCGTAGGCGCGGCCGCTCTCCGGATTCACCTGGATGAGCTTCCGCAACTCCGCCTCCGCCGCCTCGTACTCGCCCATCTCGTAGAGGCAGGTGGCCAGATAGTAGAGCGAGTCTTCGTGGTTGGGATCGATGCCGAGAGTCTGGCGATAGGCGGCGGCTGCCGGCGCGAACTCGCCCTGCGTGCGCAGGACTCCGGCCCGGTTGTAAGTCTCCCAGAAGAAGGCCACCCGCGATTTGGCCGTCGCCTCTTCCCCATTGACGGCCCGCGTAGCCTCCGGTTGGCGGAACCTGAGTACCGTGATGCCTCCCGCCGCGGCCAGAAAAAGAGCGATACCCCAGAGGAGGGAGCGTTTCATGGCGCGTCCTCCGCAACGGTGAGGATCTGGTTCGAGGGAACGTGCTCCAGGGTGCGCACGACCCCGCTGGGAAAAGTCACGGTGAGGCGCTGGATCTCTTTTACTTGGTTGAGGCCAAAGTGGGCCTCCGGAAAATTCTGGGAGAGGTAGGAGGCCTGGCCGCCGATCTCCTGGGACTGGATCTCTCCCCCGGCTGCGATCTCCACCTTGGTCCCCAAGCCGCTGCGGTTGCTGCGCGTGCACCGGACGCGAACCTTGACCCAGTTCTTCCGGCTGCCGCCATCGTTCCGCAGCAACGTGGGGCGGCCCTCCTGGTTGACGATGAAGACGTCCACGTCGCCGTCGTTGTCGTAGTCGGCGAAGGCGGCGCCCCGGCCCACCCGGGGCTTCAGCAAGGCTTCCCCGCTGACCGCTCCCACCTCAAAGAACCCTTGCTCCGGACTCTTCTGCCAGAACAGGAAGTTCTTCATGGGGACGAGCCGGGTCGGGTCCTGATCGTCCTGGAAGGTGCTGCCGTTGACCACGAACAGGTCGAGTTGGCCGTCGTTGTCGTAGTCCAAGAAAGAAGTGCCCCAACCAATCACATTGAGCGAGAGCTGGCCTATTCCCACCAGGTCGGCTATGTCCGCGAAGCGCAGCGGACCCGGCTTGCGCGTCCCGCCCCGGGTGAAGCGCAGGTTGTCGAACAAGGCGTCCTGCTGCGCGATCCAATGGGTGATGAAGATGTCCGGGTCGCCGTCGCGGTTCCAGTCGCCGATGGCCAGCCCCATGGCGCCGCGGTAATCCGAGACCCAAGCCTCGTGCGAAACCGCCTTGAAGCGGCCGTTGCGCAGATTCAGATAGAGGGCGCTCTCGGAGACGTCGTTGGCTACATAGAGATCGGGCCAGCCGTCGCCATCGAAGTCGTGCCAGGCCGCCGACAGGCTGCGCCCGGTGGGATTGTCCACTCCGGCGCTTCTGGCCACTTCGGTGAAGCTTCCGTCCCTGTTGTTGTGAAAGAGCAGATTGCGCACCGGCGCATATGAGGAGGGGTTCAGAGTGAAGGGCACTAGGGTGGCGTACTGCTTGGAGGCTTTGTTGAAGTCCTCCGGTCGGAACCGGTATTGGACGTAGCCGCAGATATAGAGGTCCACGTGGCCGTCGCGGTCGTAGTCGCCCCAGGCCGCTCCCGTCCAGAAACCGCGGAACTTCTCCAGCCCGGCGCGCGCCGTCACATCGGTAAAGGCGCCGTCGCCGTGATTGCGATACAGGACGATGCGGTCGAAGCTGGTCACCAGCAAGTCCAGGTGGCCGTCGTTGTCATAGTCGGCCCAAGCCGCCGCCATGCCGGCGCCGCGGAAGCCGACGCCGGCTTTCTCCGTGACGTCGGTGAACGTGCCGTCGCGGTTGTTGTGGTAGAGCCGGTTGCCTCCGGGAGCATGGGCAAACTGTTCCTCGGAGGCGGTCAGCGGCGCCGCCACGTCCACCACGTAGAGGTCGGGAGAGCCGTCGTTGTCGTAGTCCCCCCAGGCGGCGCCGGAGCCCATGTCTTCAGGAAGCTGGGTGGAGCGGGTGGCCTGGAAATGCTGGAAGTGGATCCCGGCAGAATCAGTAACGTCTGTGAACACAACGCGGGGATAGTCGGGAGGCAGGTTGCGCGCCAGTTCCTGGGTGATGCCCTCCACCGCCTGGCCCGGGACATAGGGCTGGCTGCGGTGCCGGGCCAGCAACACGGCCCCGCAGGCGGCGAGCACCAGTCCCAGGCTGAACAGGGTGTACTTGAGGATGAGCTGCTTCCGCCGGCTCACGGCATGGCCCTACTTCCCCGCCGCGCGGCCACCATGTTCACTGCTGCGCGCCTTGTCCTCGATGAGGATGGTGCGCTCCTGGCGGGTCATATCGGTGATGGGAGCGGTGAGCTTGCCTTCCCCGAAGAGGAAGTTGAGCAGGTACTGGTCCACCTTGCGATAGCGCAGGCGGGCTTCGACCCGCAGGGTACCCGGCGCCGCCTTGATTGCCGCCGGCCCCGGGGCCGCGTTTCGCGCCCCGCTCCGCTGCGAGGAGAAGGTAAAGCTGTACTCGGCGGTGTCCGAGAATCCCGGGAAGAGCGAGCGCCGGTAGCGCACGCCGACCATTTCCCAGAGGTTGTGCCGGTCAATCAGGTTGCCGTTCTGATCCACGGGCTCGGCCTTGAACATGAAGGTGCCGGAATGGAGGAAGCTGCGGTCATCCACCGAGCCGCTGCGGAATACCGTGCGGCCCTGCTCATCGACCACTTCCACCTCGATCCAGGCCTGAATGATGTCCAAAGGGCCGGTGGGGAAATCATGCCCGACCTTGTTGGAGGTGACCACGACCTTCAGCGGAACGGTTTCTCCCCGACGCATGCGCTCGGGCGCTTCCAGGTCGAGATTCACGGCGGGGCCGGGGCGCCACTTGTGAGCGATCTCCGGGATCTCGTAGCGGCCCTGCAACCACTTCTCGGTCAAGGCGACCTGCGTCTGCCAGCCGGGCAGCTTCAGCAACGCCGGCATCATCTTGTTGGCGCCGACGAAGCGATGGCTGCGATGCCGGCCATCCCGGGGAGAGCGGTTGTAGTCATGGGAATCGCCGGCCGCCGGGTCGCTGGAGGCCACCAGCGGCATATGGCACTCCCGGCACTCGATGGTGACGCGGGCGTCTCCGGGGTGGTTCCAGCGGCTCTGCCGCCAGTTGTCATACTGGTTCTGCAATTGCACCCACCCGACTTGGTTGATCTCCTGGTCCACGAACTGTTTGTGGCAGGCCGCGCAATATTCCGGCGTTTTGAACAGCTGCTTGCTCAGGTCCTTCAGGTGCTGCCGGGGAAAGGCGCGGACGAGAAAGTCGCGCAGGAAGCCGGTCGTGGAAGTGGCGTGCTGCTCGTACTCCAACTCGAACATGTAATGCCGCGGCTGCGCGATCACGTAGTTCGCGTTGCCCTTCAGGTCCACCTGGCGCAAGGAGTGGCAGACAAGACAGGACACGCCTTCCCGGAAGCCATGCAGGCTGGTGAGCTGGCTCTCCGGGATGAACAGGTTCTTGGTGCCTGAAAACAGCGAGATGGGGTCATGGCAGCCGCCACAGTAGCGGGTGGATTCCGGCCCGTTCTGTTTGGCCATGGCCGTCTGTACACCCTGGAATGAAGGATCCATGGCGGCATAGCGGTGCGCACTGGCTTCCCACTCGTAGACGATCTCTTCGTGACACCCCACGGTACCGCAGGAGCGGGAACCGGAGAGCAGCGCGGGATCCAGGGCGGTACCACTCTCGGTTTTGGCCAGGCTGGGGGCAAAGGGACGGTTGTGTCCGTACTTGAAGCTGTAGTCCGGGGGAAAGCTGTTGCGAAGCCGTACCGGGGAATAGGCATACGCCGCCAGCGCAACCAGCGCCGCGCAAACGACCGTCACGCCCAAGGTCACCTTGCCAAAATGCGAGGCCGCTTGCAGAATCTGGGGACCGGCGCCCGCTTCACGAGAGCGCCGTCCTGCCATGACGGTCAGCACGATGTGGGGAACGAGGAAGCCGACGGCCACGAAGGTCGTGACCAAGTGCACCATGTCCCAGGTGTAATCCAGCTTCTTGCCGAAGGCGGCATCCCAGGTGACCACCACGCCGGAAACCAGGCACAGCGCCAAGCCCGCAGTTCCTATGTAGCCCAGCACCAGAATGTGGCTGAGAGGGTTGCGCCAGTAGCGCAGAAGATGTCGCACCAGATACCACAGACAGGGCAGCAGCACCACCAGCCCGCCCAGGGTGTGAAGCAGGAGCGTAACTTGTGTGGGTACGCTGAAGGGCGCCAGCCAGGCGATGAATCCGCTCAAAGTAACAAAGGCCAGCAGCCCGCAGGTGTAAGTCGTCAGCCGGGCGCGCCACTGCTCCACACGGTCGGCGTCGTGCCGGTCGTTGCTCACCCCTGTGCCGTTGGAGGATGCGCCCTGCATGCGGCCCGTTAGCCTCGGGATGCTAGCCAAACAACCGGGCGCGTGATGTGATGCCTGTCACCTTCGCGGGTGAGTAATCAAAAACCATTACCAGTTCTGCTCCTGTCTCCTGCCTCCCGCGGCTGGCTTTTGGGCAGCGTCGGGGTAGGGGGCCAGGAGATGGCGCTGCCTTGGAAGAGGGCGACGCAGTTCTCGGTGCGCTTTTCCCCGTCGTGCACGGCGAAGTTGCGCGGCTTGCCGCTGGAGCCGTGGCTCCACAGGGAGACGCCGGCGTAGGCGCCGTCGCGCCGCAGGATGTAATAGACCATGTCCACGAAGCGCAGGCGCGTCATGTCGCCGTTGAAGTTGCGCACAATGCGCTTGAGCGCGTCGAGGCCGGCCTCTTTCGGCTCCATGCCGCGGCGCATGTTTTCGACGATGATGTGCGCGCCCACCACCTTGATGTTCTCTTCGCCGCGGCCGGTGGCCCCGGCCGAGCCTACGTCCTGATCGGTCCAGCAGCCGGCCCCGATGATGGCCGAGTCGCCCACGCGTCCGGGGATCTTCCACGCCAGGCCGCAGGTGGTGGTGGCGCCGGACATCTCCCCTTTCTCATTGACGGCAGAGACGTGAATGGTCCCGGTCGGCGGAAAGAGCACGCGCTCGACCGCCTGCTGGCGGAATGCGGGCTCGATGCCCAGTTGCGCGGCCACCTCTTCTATTTCTTTCTTGCGCTCCTCCAACCGTGATTGCGGGGGAACCGCGACCGGAGGCTTCCAGTTTGGGTCGGAGAGGCCCGGCCCCCAGGAATCCTGGTTGGACATGGTTTCCTTCCACAGCAGCCAGATCTTGCGCGAGCGCTCGGTGAGCAGGTTTTCTCTTGGGAAGCCTTGTGCGAGGGCGAAGCGCGTCGCGCCTTCGCCCACCAGCATCAGGTGGTCGGTGCGCTCCATGACGCGCTTGGCCAGCCAGCCCACGTTCTTGATGTCGTGGACACCGGCAACCGCGCCGGCGCGGCGCGTGGGACCGTGCATGCAGCAGGCGTCGAGCTCGACCACGCCCTCTTCGTTGGGCAGTCCGCCCAGGCCGACCGAATCGTCCAGAGGATCGTCCTCCTGCACCTTGCACATGAAGAGGGCGGCGTCCAGGGTGTCGCCGCCGCGGCGCATCAGCTCGTAGGCGCCGTCCATGGATTGCGCTCCGGTGTACTTGGAGATGATGACCGCGCGCTTGGCGGCTGGGAACATGGGCGCGGCCGGCTGTTCGGCGGCCGCGAGCGGCGACTCGAGCCCGGCCAGCAACGAGGCCGAGGTCACGGCTCCGGCGGCGGTGACAAAGTCTCTGCGGGTGAGCTTCATGGCATCCTCCGTTGGGGGAACGCAAAAGAATAGCTGAGTTGGCGTTCAATCGTTGCGAAAAATAATGCCCTATCGCAACCGCTGCGGCTTCCTGCACCCACTACACGAATGTCATCCTGAGCGAGCCGCAAGCGCATGCGCAGCGGCGAGTCGAAGGACCCCTATACCGTTGGACAACCACGAAGCGCAAAGGCATTCCTACGAGAGCCATGGATCGTGAGAATGCCCTGGTGCGATGTCACGCCTGGAACGGAGTAGGGGTCCTTCGACTCGGCCGTCACTTGCGTTCCGGCCTCGCTCAGGATGACAGCCCTTGGCAGTTGGGCCTTCAACCACGCGCGTAGATTGCGCTACACCGCGACGGTGAAAGTGGTTTCGCTGCGGGTGACGGGGCGGTAGAGGGTGTCGCGCTCGACGGGGTCGCGGCCGGCCTCGCGGATCAGCCGGATGAGTTGGTCGCGGCGCAGGCCCTGGGGCGTGGTGGCGCCGGCGTCGTGGTAGATCTTTTCCTCGATGACGGTGCCGTCAATGTCGTCGGCGCCGAAGCGCAGCGTGATCTGCGCCATCTTGGGCGTCACCATCTGCCAGTAGGACTTCACGTGCGGGAAGTTGTCCAGCACCAGGCGGCCGATGGCGATGTTCTTCACGTCGTCCATGCCCGTGGTCGTGGGCAGGTGCTTGAGCGCGGTGTGCTCGGGATGGAAGGCCAGCGGGATGTAGGTCTGGAAGCCCGAGGTCTCGTCCTGCAGGGCGCGCAGCTTGAGCAAGTGGTCCACGCGGTCCTCGTCGTTCTCCACGTGGCCGTAGAGCATGGTGGCGTTGGAGCGCAAGCCGATCTGGTGGGCGGTGCGCGCCGTCTCCAGCCACTCGTCGCCGGAGATCTTGTGGTCGCAGATGACCCGGCGCACGCGCTCGATGAAGATCTCCGCCCCGCCTCCGGGCAGCGATTCCACCCCCGCGGCTTTCAACTGCTCCAGGGTCTCGCGGATAGAGAGCTTGGCCCGCTTCGCCAGATACGCCACCTCCACCATGGTGAAGGCCTTCAGATGCACCTGCGGAAAGCGCTGCTTGAGCCCGGCGATGAGGTCAAGGAAGTACTGGAAGGGCAGGTCGGGGTGCAGCCCGCCGACGATGTGGAATTCGGTGATGGCCTCGGTGTAGCCGGAGGCAGCCGTCTCGAAAGCCTCTTCAAGGGCCATGGTGTAGGCGCCGGGAGCGTCCTTCTTGCGGCCGAAGGCGCACAGGCGGCACGCGGCCACGCAGACGTTGGTGGGATTGATGTGCCGGTTGACGTTGAAGTAGGCCACGTTGCCGTGCATGCGCTCGCGCACCTGGTTGGCCAGCCAGCCCAGCGCCAGGACGTCGTGGGAGCGGAAGAGGGCGAGGGCGTCGGACGAGTCGAGGCGCGCGCCTGCCATCACCTTTTCCGCGATGGGGTTGAGGCGCGGGTCGTCGGTCTGGAAGGCGTGGGCCATGCGCAGCGACACAGCAACGATGATACCGCAGGGGACTCCCCGGTCCGCGCACGGAAGCTGTTCTTAGATTCCGAACGCGGTGAAAGCTTCGAAAGCGCCGGTAAATGAAAAGCCGGAGCTTGCGCTCCGGCTTTCCCCCGAGTTTTCCGTGGAGGCTACAGACGTGTGACGTTCGCGGCCTGCAGGCCTTTGGGGCCCTGCTGGACCTCGAATTCCACCGCGTCCCCTTCATTCAGCGTGCGGTAGCCATCGGCCTGGATGGCGGAGAAGTGGACAAACACGTCCCCTCCCGACTCCCGCTGGATGAAGCCGTAACCCTTTGTGGCGTTGAACCACTTTACGGTTCCTTTTTCCTTCATCTGTTGCGCCGGCTCCTTAGTGTGAAGCGATCTGGGTCCCGGAAAGCGGTCCCAACCCCGAAAACGAAAATCCCCGGAGGCCTCCCGGCCCTCGGGGACACCCTTCGTCAGGTATCAGAACTGTCCTTCACTTGCCGAAACTCAAGTTGATTTATGGCTGAGGCGGCGGGCTGTTGTCAAGTAATTTAGCGGGTAGCGCCGGCTTCCAGCCGGCCACGGAAAGGCGCCGGCCTTCGCTGCGGGAATGCCTGTACAACATCGTTGTCGGCGGGACGCCGGCGCTACTGGGCGGCGCTACCCGCGGCGCAGCAGCAGGTCGCCGGCCACGAAGGCCAGGAAGACCACCGAGATTACCCCGTTCATGGTGAAGAAGGCGGCGTTCAAGCGGCTGAGGTCGTTGGGCGCCACCAGGGAGTGCTCGTAGGTGAGGAGCAGAGCGACCACGAAGACTCCCACGGCGGCCACGATTCCCAGGCCAAAGGCGAAGACCACTCCTCCCAGCAGGGCCAGCATCAGGACGTGCAGGGCGCGGGCGATGGCGAGGGCGCGGGCAATGCCGAAGGCTTTGGGGACGGAGTACAGGCCGGCGCGCAGGTCGAAGTCGTAGTCCTGGCAGGCGTAGAGGATGTCGAAGCCGGCCACCCACAGGGTGACGGCGGCGGTCAGCAGAAGGATGCGCAGGTCGAGCGAGCCGCGCACGGCGATCCAGGCGGCCGCCGGGGCCATCCCCAGAGCAAATCCCAGCGCCAAATGCGACCAGCGGGTGAAACGCTTGGTGTAGGAGTAGAGCAGGAGCACGGCCACCGCCACCGGCGAAAGCATCAGGGAGAGGCGGTTGAGTTGCCAGGCCGCCAGCACCAGGACCGCGCAGGCGAGGACGACGAAACCGGCGACGAATCCGCGGGAGAGCGTGCCCGCTGGCAGCGCGCGGGAAGCGGTGCGGGGATTGGCAGCGTCGAAGGCGGCGTCGGCCAGGCGGTTAAAGGCCATGGCCGCCGAGCGCGCCGCCACCATGGCCACGATGATCCAGGCCAGGGTGCGCCCGGGGGGCCATCCTTCGGCGGCCAGCATCGCGCCCAAGAGGGCAAAGGGGAGCGCGAAGACCGAGTGCTCCCACTTGATCATCTCTAGAGTTATGCCGACGCTGCGCAGCCAGGCCACGCAGGGATTGTAGCGCCCGCCCACGCATGTGTAGGCCCGGCTCTCTGAGCCGGGCTGCATGTGTAGGTCCGGCTCTCTGAGCCGGGCTGCGGGCACGGGTCAGAGACCCGTGCCCGCTACAACGTTCCTCGGCCGTCTACCAGCCTGAGGGGAAACCTTCCCGGCCGATGAGGGGCACAAAGCGGCAGGCGTCGAGGCGGGTGATGAGGGGCTGGCCCTGCTGCTTGCGCACCAGCTCCAGGTCTTGGCTCGCGGCGAAGCCCACAGGGACGATCATGCGGCCGCCCTCGGCCATTTGCTCGAGGAGCGGGGGCGGCAGCTTGGGCGCGGCGGCGGAGACCAGGATAGCGTCGAAGGGAGCGGCGGCAGGCCAGCCTTCCGTTCCGTCGCCGACCAGTACCCTGACGCCCGTGTACCCCAGCCGCTCCAGGGTCTGGCAGGCGCGCTCGGCCAGCGGGGCGTGGCGCTCGATGCTGTACACCTTCCCGGCCAGCTCAGCCAGCAGCGCCGTCTGATATCCGGAGCCGGTGCCGATTTCGAGCACCGTGTCCGCGGGCTGAAGTTCTAGGGCCTCCAGCATGGCGGCGACGATGTAGGGCTGGGAGACGGTTTGCCCGTGGCCGATGGGCAGGGGGCGGTCCTCGTAGGCCTCCCGCTGGAACTCCGGCCCCAGGAACTCATGCCGAGGAACGCGCTCCATGGCGGCGAGCACGCGCGGGTCGCGGATGCCGCGGGCGCGCAGTTGCAACTCCACCATGGCCACGCGCCGGATGTGGAAGGGATCGGAAATCTGCTGCACTGGTCCTGTATCCATAGCAATGCCCGACGGCAGCGGCTCCGCGGTGGTTCGACTCAATCCTTATAATACGAGCAGGAAGGGCTATGCCGACCAACTGGGAGGAGCGCTACTCGCGCCAGGTGCTGTTCGCGGGCATTGGGGCGGAGGGACAGCAGCGGCTGGCAGCGGCGAAGA
>Ga0080064_1001455_pt1 | contig 37732 bp, 34 predicted proteins | sample Subgrocontami54m_FD_69260 | JGI IMG/M metagenome (GOLD analysis project Ga0080064, IMG submission 69260) | Subsurface groundwater microbial communities from S. Glens Falls, New York, USA - GMW46 contaminated, 5.4 m (SPADES assembly) (version 2) ...
CTCCGATATATACTGTCATAGGCGTCTCCTTCTGCTAACGCAGATTGTTTCCAACACCGTCAGTCTAACAACTTACGGCAGGAGACGCCTGCTTCATACCATCAAGCGGTAGCGACCGGATCCCGGCATTCAACCACCGATTACTGATCCTCTGGTTTGCGCATGTTCGTGGGTTGAGCTTAGCATCCGGTCGCTACCGCTCGCGGTTCTGTAAAGGAGGCGTTTGCCTTTGGCACTTTGCCCTTTGCTCTTTGCACCTCGCCGTGATACAACGCGCGCCTCAGGCGACGATTCCCGAGTGAGTCGCGAGCCGGGGGCGCCGGTACAGAACCGGGAGCGGTAGCGACCGGGATCAAGATTCAACCTTGCGTAGCGCTATCACACCTGAGCCGCGATTAGAAAAAGCCCCAAAACGCCGCCGTTCAAAGTTGAGTCCTTATCCCGGTCGCTACGGCTCGCGGTTCTGTAACGGAGGGCGTGATACAACGCGCGCCTCAGGCGACGATTCCCGAGCGAGTCGCAATCCGGGGCAGTAGCCCGACCGTGAGGAAGGGCGTAGGATCAGTAGGCAGTAAGCAGGAGGCAGGAGGCAGTGAGCAGTGTGTGCGCGGTAGGAGTTGACAACATTCATATTTGCTCATAAATCTGACGAAGCAACCGCTAAAACTTGAGAACCTAACAACCGATGACAAGAAAGAGCGAACACATTCTCTTCGTAATGGTCAGCAGTCTCGCTTTACCGGCGTTTCTTTTTGCTCAGACGGGAACAGGTCCCGAAGCGACGGTTGCATCCGCGAGCTGTGAGAAACAGGCAGCGCAAACTCTAACGCCGGCCGACGCCAAACAACTCGAGAAGGTCAAGCTCATCACATCAACTGGCATTGAAAGTTTCGTCAAGGATCTGAACGACAACGGCAAGTTGGGCTACCGCCTCGACAAATCTCTGAATTACGGCGGCGAGGGGGTAAGGCAAAGTTACGCGGCAGTGTTGCGGCTGGACCCCGGCAACAAGTACGAATACGACTGGCTTTCGAGTCCGAACAAAAAACTGCTCGAAGGGCGGCTCAATTTCCAGGCAAAGAAAGGTTCTAATTTCGCTAATGCGTACGCTTTGACCGCTTGCTCTGAAGAGGTGTCGGGGGATTCCGCCAACCCACTGAACTCGGTAGTTCTTCGCTTGGCAAAGGGCGACGCATTTCTGCTCGAAAGGAAAAACGGCAGCACAGAGGCAACCAGAGAATATAAAGTTTTCATTGCTAGAGTCCATCTTGGCGACAGCGCGGAAAAAACTATTCAAGCCGGACTCGATGCCGCTGCCGGGCAAGGCTTTCGCCCCGTCAAGATTCTGTTCGCCAGACAAAGCCTGCTGGATTTCAGCGTTTCCGTTCTGGTCGAAAGAAACCTCGCAGACGATAACGCTCCGAAGATCGAATATCGTTTTCTCAAGAAGACTTCCGGCCTTCCCAAAGAGGTCGATGCGCTGGCTGCGCAGGGCTTTCGATTCATTACCGGCAGACGCGTCGGCTTGGTTGGCATGGTGCTGATGGCCAAACAAGCGACCGATGCAACCACATACACTTTCGTTGACGAGAAAAAATATGCGAAGGAATTCGATAAGACAATCGCGCTGGGCAACAGCTATCAAGGCGTGATGGCGGGCGATTTGACTTGTGGTTCAACGGAGGTCGTAAACGAGAGACTGGTTTTCGCGCAGAATTCAGCAGGCGAAAAACACGAATACAAAATCTATAATGTCTCCACCGCCAAAACCGGCAAACCAACCGCCGAGTCGCTGTTTGAATTCCAACACCTCGTGGGCGAGGACTATCAGGTCAAGGATCTATTTTATTCCGGCGGGTTGTATGTGATTTTCGCGAAGTAATATTTCCGTCCTCACGTAAGCATTAGATCGAAGGTAGAGTCCTCAATTCGCCGTCGCGATCTGATACTGCTCCAACTTTCCATCTGGCATTTCGTAGGTCCACGCGCGCAGTACTTTCTGCTGCGGGAGTCGGATGATGTAAACGCGCAGAGCCTCCGCCGCGCAGACCCTGGCTCGCTTGCACAAAACTCCGTGGAGTTCCCAGAGGCGCGAGGCCTTCAGCAAAATCTTTTACGATCTCTGGGTGATATGAGCGTGAAGCCACTTAGTGAACTCATCGCGATCTAATTCGCTCGCCGCCAGTTGCAATATGACGCGCTCTTGCTCATCTACCGAAGCGTTGATCTCAAAGCCATTCAACACGAGAAAGGTTTCCAGCGCCGCGTGACCGATGCGCTTGTTGCCATCTACAAACGGATGGTTCTTCACCAGCGAGAAACCGAGCGCTGAAGCCTTTTCTACAACGGTTGGATAGAGTTCTTGACCGCCGAAGGTCATATGTGGTTGCGCGACGGCCGATTCCAGGGCGTTCAGATCCCGGATGCCGACTGCGCCGCCCGACTGTTCCATGACCTGACGATAGAGGTCAAGAACTTCGTTGAGCGTGAGGTAGCGCATTAAGCCAACCGCTGATAGAGTTCGGCGTTCTTCTTGAGCACGTAACTGGCCGCACTTTGAAAGTCCTCTTCGGAGCGCGTCAGGATTTCTTCCACGCTCACACGCACCAATTCTTCAGGCGTGACCTGAAAACGTGCGGCAAGTTCCTTCAGCTTCAGAAGGCGCTCATCGGGAATGGGAATCGTGATGCTGGTCATGGTCTTATCTTTGCCTGAAGACTAACATTGAACAGAGAGGGACGCCAGTGAATTAGCATATGCTTTTGAAGGTTCAATTCGCCGTCGCGATCTGATACTGCTCCAGTTTTCCATCCGGCATTTCGTAAGTCCAGGCGCGCAAGACTTTCTGCGGGAATCTGATGATGTAAACACGCAAAGTCATGCCGCCGCGCAAACCCTGACTCGCTTGCACAAAACTCTGTGGCGTGCCGAGAGGCGCCAAGCCGCTGGCGAAATCCTTCACGGCTTCATCACTGAAATACGCGTTCGCGTTATCGGTGAAGAGCGTGCGGTCGATCGTGCCGTGCTGTAATCCTTCGAAAATCTTTTTCGCTTGCTCCAGCTTTTGCGGAGTGGCCGGATCGTCGGTCGTGAACAAGAGCGGCGCGATGCCTTGCGCGATTTGGCCGGCGGCGCTGACTGCATCCTGATTCGTGAGCACGACGACCGCGACCTTATCGTCGGGAAAGACGACGTTCTGCGCGGTGAAGCCTGAGACCTCGCCGCCATGCGACAGCGCGCGATGTCCCGCCTGCGAGTTCACATCAACGCCCAGTCCGTAATGCGTGCTCAGTCCGTTCTTGAGGAGAGTGTCCTTCGAGAACTGCTCGTAAGACGACGGCTTCATCAACTTCTGATCGATGATCGAGATGTCCCACTTCGCCAGATCCGCCGCGGGCATCGCCAACTCTCCGGCCGCGAACAACCAGCCCTTGCCTTCTTTCGGCGCGAGCCGCAGCGGCCCGAGCGCGTAACGCAGATAGCCGGCCGGATCAGTCTCGGGGAGTTTTTCCTGATCGATATTCATGACGCTCTTCATTCCGAGCGGCGTGAAAACTTTCTGACTGAGAAACTTAAGCAAAGACATGCCGCTCGCCTTTTCCACGATCACGCCGGCGATCACGTAATTGGTGTTGCTGTACTGCCACTTTGTGCCCGGCTCGAAATCCAGAGGGATGCGCGCCCACCCGTCGAGAATTTTCTGCGCCGTCACCGGGCGCAACATCATCGGCATCACGTAATCCTGCGGCCAATAATCCTGATAGCCGGAAGTGTGCGACAGCAGTTGGCGAATCGTGACTTCGCTGGCGCGCGTCAGGTTGGGAATGAACTTCGCGACTTTGTCGTCGAGCGAGAGTTTTCCTTGTTCCTGAAGCAGGAGGATCGCCGTTGCCGTGAACTGCTTGCTGATCGAGCCGATGCTGTAGCGCATCTCGGACGTGGCCGGAGTCTTCGGCTCCACGCGCGCATCGCCGTAAGCCTTGACATAGACGATCCGGCCGTCTTTCACGATCGCGACCGACGCGCTCGGGACTCCGGTTCGGGCGAGCGCGTCGGTGGCGAGCTTGTCGATCTTCTGTTCGAGATCGGACGAGAGAGTCTGTGCGCTCGCGGGGATGATTGCAAAAGCCAATATGAAGGCAACGGCAAAGGATTGAAGCAGCAAGTAGGGACGACGCATCGATTTCTCCTCAGCGAAGTGCGAATGGGTGAACGAGCCGCGACATTATATAGGAGGTTTGGGTAGCGGGTCAGTTGTGGCACGCGCATCTTGCGCGTGAGTCACGGGCGGGACGCCCGTGCCACTTCAAACCGCTTGAACGCGCGCGAGCGACACAGTTTGGTTGTGGCACGCGCATCTTGCGCGTGAGTCACGGGCGGGACGCCCGTGCCACCTTCAAACCGCTTGAACGCGCGCGAGCGACACAGTTTGGTTGTGGCACGCGCATCTTGCGCGTGAGTCACGGGCGGGACGCCCGTGCCACTTCAAACCGCTTGATCGATTCCGCGTCCCAGAGTAGGCTTCCCGATCTTATGAACACTCGCCGCCAGTTCCTGATTCGGGCGCCGCTCGCCGTGCTCGTCGCGGCCGCCGCCTGCCGCAAACAGACGCCGGTTAATTCGCAATCGCCGTCAACCGCGCCGGGCGCGCCGCCGACATTCGGCACCGGAGTCGGGTCCGGTCCGCCTGTGTCGCCGGAGACTTTTGCCGAGGCTGAAAAGCTGATGCAGGTCACGATGACGCCGGCCGAGCGGCAACAGGCCGCTGACTCATGGCGAAGTTCGCTCGCGCCGTACCTCGAGCGTCGCACCGGGCCACGGAAGGTGGCGATCGCAGCTACCGACGCACCGGCCACCTTGTGGAACCCGATGCTACCAGGTATCGGCGTGTCCCCATCGCTCGACCGGTTCGTGCGATCGAAGCCCGATGACACGCCGCTGCCGTCATCGGATGACGCCATCGCGTTCGCGCCCGTGACGCAACTGTCGCATTGGATCGAGTCGCGTCAGTTGACGTCCGAGCGGCTAACCAATATTTATCTGAACCGAATTGATCGGCTCGACGGAAAAATTCGCGCGATCATTACGGTCACCAAAGAGCACGCGCTTGCACGCGCAAAGATCGCCGATGCCGAGATCGCCGCCGGCAAATACCGCGGTCCACTGCATGGCATCCCTTACGGCGTAAAGGATCTGCTCGACACGAAAGACATCCCAACGACCTACGGGGCAGAGCCCTTCCGGAACCGAGTGCCGTCGGCGGACTCCGCAGTGGTGCGCCGGCTGGACAACGCGGGCGCGGTGCTTCTGGCGAAGCTCTCGCTCGGCGCGCTCGCGCTGAACGACATCTGGTTCGGCGGCCAGACGATGAACCCGTGGGTTTTGGAAGAGGGCGCGTCGGGATCGAGTGCTGGACCCGGGGCGGCGACGGCCGTGGCGCTGGTGGCATTTTCCGTTGGCAGCGAGACCGGCGGCAGCATCGTCAGCCCCGCGATGCGCTGTGGCGTGACCGGCCTGCGTCCCACTTTCGGCCGGGTCGCGCGCACCGGCGCGATGACGCTCTGCTGGTCCCTGGACAAGCTCGGTCCCATGACGCGAACGGTCGAAGACGCGATGCTGGTCCTCCACGCCATCACCGGCCCGGATGCCGGCGACGCGTCGAGCGTCCCAAGCCGGCTCGATTTCGACGCGACAGCGTCCGTTGCGGGATTGAAAGTCGGCTACATCGCGCAGTGGATGAAAGAGAGCCCGGCGACCGACGTAGACCGTGGCGCGTTAGAGACGATCAAGAAACTAAAGATGGAATTGAAAGAGGTGACGCTGCCCGACTGGCCGTACAGTTCGCTGATGCCCATTCTGTTTGCCGAGGGCGCGGCCTCGTTCGAGGATCTGGCGCTCAACAATCAACTCGGTTCACTCAAAGTACAAGTGAAGGACGCGTGGCCCAACCTCTTTCGTCAGGCGCGATTCCTTTCGGCGGTGGACTTTGTGCAGGCCGATCGTCTGCGCCGCAAGGTGGCGTTGGAAATGGCGCGCATCTTCCGTGAAGTCGATGTATTAATTGTGCCGTCGCTGCGCGACGAGCAGCTCACCATCACGAACTTCACCGGTCATCCATCGCTCACGCTCCGCGCCGGGTTCGTCGAGGTCGCGGAAGCGCGCAGTGACTGGGCCCCGGACCCGCTGAATCCGCTGCCAAAGCTCACTCCGCCGCGCCGCGTGCCGCACGGCATCACGATCCTCGGCCGGCTGTTCGACGATGGTTTGATCGGGCAAGTTGGGCTGGCGCTCGAGCGCGCATTTGGCGTGGCCGGAGAGAGGCCGGCCGGGTTCTAAGCCAAGGCGCGGGGCGCTGACGCAGTTTGCCCGTCGATCCCCTCAGCCGGGATGGAACTGAGGTCGATTGATCACTTCCGATACGGTCCCGCGAGCGAAGTATAATCGAATGTAGTGTCGTTCGACACGGCAAGTCATCTATATGAAATGCGATTCTCCTTCCTCACTGGCAATCTCGATTAAGCTTTCGCTCTAACGATGTCGCTGGCAGCTACTTGATATTGCTCGATCTTCGATAATGGCTTCCAGTTCAAGCGCGCCGGGTCATTGATGGCAAGCACCTCCGGCGTCAATGCGCAGTTGAATACAACGTAGAGCCAGTAGTTTCTGCCGAGGCGTTTCGCGGCACTGTACTCGTTGGCGCTCAGTGAAATTGGGCCACGATAAGCTCGACCTTTTACTTCAATGAATCGGTGGTCTTCACCTTGTCTCGCAGTGCGCGTACCGTTCGACCCGGAATAAGAAGAGGCTGATTTGCGCGAAATCAGGTCGAAACCGCGTGTTTGGTTCTCGACGCTTTCGCATTGCCGGCCGCAAGAGCTTTCATAATCTCTCACCGCTTGAATCGCTACACGCTCGATCTCCGCGAACTTCAGCTCACAAGCCCGCCTGGGCACTTCGCCCCCTTCGACAATATAACCAATCGCCTTGTAGCTCCGCACCCGCCGGTCGAACATGCGCCCCAGCACGGGCACGAGATAGTCAACATAATCATAAACGCGAACAACTCTCTTGCTCTCATGCAGCCGGTGCAATCGGCCGACGTACTGCTGAAGCGTTCCGCGCCAGGAGATAGGCATAGCAAGGAACAGCGTATCGAGCCGGGAGTCATCAAAGCCTCCACCTATGTACCTACCGGTTGCGAGGATTACCCTTGGCGCTTCATCTGGTAAGGCGCTGAGCTGCTGGAGCAATTTGTCGCGCGATTTCTTTCCGGCGCCCGCGCTTAACACGAAGAGGTTCTCAACGTGTGCTTCAAGTTTAGTGGCAATTAGGTGCAAGTGATCCTTTCGCTCAGTCAAGACAAGCGGGGATCGGCGTTCTCCAACCGCAGCGATCACGTCGTTGACAATTTTGCCGGTTCTTTCGTCATCTAGAGCGAGTGCGGTGTAGAGATCCTGGATGGTTATTTCACTCCATTCAGGCGGAACCCCGAAGTCGGTAAAGCGAGGAATGACTTCATGCGCAAAAGTTTGCGTCGTGCTCAGCTTCTTTGCGCTCAGATTGTATTGGATAGGGCCCCACTGCATCAGAACAATCGGGTGATGACCATCCTTCCTAACTGGTGTAGCCGTCAGACCCAGAACGTATTTTGCTTTCGCTTGTTTGAGGATGCGCTCAAATGTGAATGCCGAGACATGATGACATTCGTCAACGATGACCTGACCGTATTCGCCCACCAAGCTCTTGACCTCGCCCTTTCGGATTAGGCTTTGCATCACTGCAATGTCGACAGCGTGGCCCGTAGATTTCCGCCCGCCGCCGATTTGCCCAATCTGAAAGTTCGAGAGTTCAAGGAAAGATTCGAGGCGTTCTTTCCACTGATCCAGCAAGTGTCGGCGATGGACCAAAATCAGCCTATTGGTCCTTCGTTGCGCCAGTATCCAGGCGGCGATTACGGTTTTGCCAAATGCTGTCGGTGCGCAGAGCACGCCGTCATCGTGACCTCGCAAAGTCAACGCCGCTTTCATCTGCGGCGAAGTCAAGCGGCCCCGAAACTTGACGTTGATCTCATTACCGACGAAGCGTTGGTCATCAATCTCAACTTTTATTCTATGAAGTTTGAACAGGTCCAGGACCTCATCAAATAAACCGCGAGGAAGGGCGATGTGGTTCGGAAACTCTTCGGCGCAGCCAATCACTCTAGGTTTTCCGAAAGTGGAAAGTCTCATAGCCTGAGCGCGATAAAATTCTGGGTTTTGAAATGCCGCCAAGCGAACGAGACGGTTCAGCAGAACCGCGGGCAAATCCCGCTTTTCGATGTAGATAAGATTGCCTCGGACGATTGACACGTTCCCGGGGAGCGGACCAGCGATCAAATCATCCTCTTTTACGTCGGCGTCGGGTTGCGCCCATGGTTCGTCGACTGAGTCGGGATCGATCGTGCTAGCTCGGATTCCTATGACGTTCTTGGGCGGGACTTTGCTTAGAATGGATTCCACTTCGTCCGCTCGAAGGCGTCTCACAGCAGACAGAGATCTCCACTGATCCGCAAAGGGCTGAAGGTTTTCATCGACAAAAACGCCGTCGCCTTGTGCTCGCGGGTTGCGTTGCAGCGGTAGCGCGATCAAGTTTCCAAAGCCTCCCTTTGGCATCGTGTCCTGATTTGGAAACAACCTGTCGTAAGAGTCGAGGCCAATCGAAGGCCGTCTGTCCATGGTTTTCGTCAGGAGGTAGCAACCGAGTTTGCGAGCACTACATGCCGGAATCCGACTGTCAAAAAATAACCAAACATGGCCACCGTTGCCGGAACGCGATCGTTCGAGCGAGGCGGGTAGTCCCAATTCGCGACAGGTCTTAATGAAAGCCGAGGCGTCTGCCTGCCACGCCTTTTTATCGAAATCAACCGCGAGGAACCAACAAGTCTCATCCAAAAGGAGAGGATAGATACCAACAGTGTGTTTTCCCAGTAAGTGGTCTCGGACCACGGCATCTGTCAATGGAAAGCATTTGCGATTCTTGTAATCCGAGGTGTTGAAACTGCTCTTCTCTGCACGCGGTGCTGCGGGCGAATAACCTGACTTTCCGTTTCGTCCGACCCAACGAATTGCGTAGACGTCCTCGCGCCCTCGAAAAAGTGTTCGAAACAGATCTATCTTCGCGCTTGGGTCTGATGCATTTGTGACTGCTGGCTTTGTGAGTGTGACGGAATCGTTTTGGATTAACCCAAATGGATTCCGGGTAGGAGTGCCGACTACTAACGATTCTTCGTGTGCATCGATCGCGGCGTGCATTTGCTCCTGATTCAAGAGTTGTTTCGTCAGCCGTGCGTTCTCTTCGCGCAGCCTGGCACACTCGGCTCGGGCCAACTCCAATTCGCGAAAGAGATCGGTTCCCGGTTTCATTCAACGAGCTTTCCCAGTCCTTCGGCCATTGATCCGTTTAGAGCTAGTCGTGACGTTTGCGCCACTTCTGGTAAGCAGCGATCCATTCAAAGCCTTCAGGAAATGGCTCAAGCCATTCCAAGCTGTTTACATCTACGCGATACGCGCGTCCTTTACAGCGGCACACAGCCAACATCCCGTAACCTGTGCGTGGCCATGCGAAACGCGTAACTTCGACCGTTTCGCCGATGACCGTCGCGCGAAAGGGACAGATGACCCGTTCTTCAATCATGATTAGTAGTGCGGTGTGTTCTTCTTCGGCGCCATAGCAATCAACGGTCGCCTCGTCAATCAACTCATTCAGCCGCGATTTATCGGTCCGTTTGGACATTTTCTAAAGAGTTCGAAGAAGATAATACGTTTCTCCTCGTCTGTTCTTGTACTTGATCGGCACGGTGTCGAAATATAATAGCCGCATGGCCCTTCAACACAAACCGTTTCAGGAAATGATCGTTAAAGAGTGGCTTGGCGAGGAAAACGCCGAGAACCTGAGGTGGTATGCCAGGCTTCTGGGTGCGGACAGGAAGATTATTCGGAAGCCGGAGCTTATCAGTTTGATCGCCGCACATCTGAACGGCGGTCAGTTACGCGAAATATGGTCTCGACTTGACGACATTCAACAAGCTGCTGTTGCCGAAACCATCTATTCGAAAAACTTGATATTCGATGAGGCTCGCTTCAAGGCAAAGTATGGGCAACTGCCTTCCTTCGGCGCCGAGCATTATTACTATCATGCGCATGCCAAGGATGGACCAACTCTCGCTCGGCTGCTGCTTCATCATGGAATACCAGGCGAACTCGCCGAGCGTCTGAAAGAGTTCGTGCCACGACCAGCTCCGGCGCAGATCAACATCAGCGCGAGTGAAAGTGACCACAAAGGATTGGGGCACGCGGGGAACGAACCATATGAGTTTATGATTGTTGAGATGGAGCAGGCTGCGCTGCGCGATCTGAAAGTCTTGTTGCGCTTGATCAATGAAGGAAAGCTTCGCGTTAGCGACAAGACCGGATTCCCTCCCGCCGCATCCATGAAGCTGATCGAAAGCGCGCTCTCTGCCGGAGACTTCTATTCTTCGGGTACCAAGTTTGAAGAAGACGCAGGTCACGTCGGGCCAATAAAGCCATACGCCTGGCCGTTGCTCCTGCAAGCCGCAAAGCTCGCGAGCAAAGAGGGCTCGCGCCTGAGGCTGACCAAAGCCGGCGAGAGAGCATTCACTTTGCCCGCGCACGAAACGCTACGTCTCATCTGGAAGCAATGGCTTGGCTTCGGCGGATTCGATGAGTTTCGACGCATCGACGTGATCAAGGGACAAGATGGAAAAGGACGAATGACGTTGACCGCCGTGGTCAACAGGCGCGAAACCATCAGCCGCGCCCTGCGGAATTGTCCGGTCGATAAATGGATCGACGTGGACGAATTCTTTCGATTCATGCAGGCCCGCAATTACTACTTCGATGTTTCGCGCGATCCGTGGGGTCTCTACATCACAGATTCTCACTATGGCAGTCTCGGTTACGACGGCTATCACGATTGGGAGATTCTCCAGGGCCGTTACATCCTATGTCTGCTGTTTGAATATGCGGCGACGCTGGGAATGGTCGATGTCGCATATGACTCGCCGGTCGAAGCGCGTGATGATTTCCGGAAGATTTGGGGCACGGACGATCTTCGGTTTCTCAGCCGGTATGACGGTCTCAGAGAATTCAGGCTGACAAAGCTGGGCGTCTATTGTCTGGGTCTTTCGGCCCTCTATTCTCCGAAGCCTATCACCCAAAAAGCGTCATTCACAGTGATGCCCAGCTTGCGGCTTATTGTCAGCGGCGAACTCTCGCCTGACGAGGAGAGCATGCTCGAATCGTTTGCCGAGCGCACGGCTGAAACCGAGTGGCAGTTCAGCATAATCCGAACACTGAAGACGATTGAAGCCGGACACGATGTGCGGGCGCTTTCTGTTTTTCTTCAGGAACGAGACGAGCAGTTGCTGCCGGACCCGATAGCGGGCTTCTTTCGCGATGCCGTCGAACGCGCCCGAGCGATCAGAGATCGAGGCGAGGCAAAACTAATCGAATGCGCCGACGCTGCGTTGGCCGAACGCATTGCCAATGCGGAAGCCGTGAGAAACTATTGCTTGCGCGCCGGCGACCGCCATTTGGTAGTGCCGGCTAATCGAGAACAGCATTTTCGGAGGGAGTTGGAGAGGTTGGACTATATCTTGTCGTTCTAAGTTTGAGCGACAAAAGGAGGATTAGGAATCGTGTCGAATGTCGTACCAAGGCGCTTGCGGATGAATCGAGCAGCGCGATTAGAGTCCGCGAAGCATTGGCTTCCGACCTATGAAGGCCGCGACGTTGTGAAAGGCTATAGAAAGTGGTACGGCGTGAGCACAGCCTGCGCGATCATCGAGCTTCGCCAACTCGGCGTCAAGATTGATGAGCAGAGACTGATACAAGCCAAACGGACGGAAGAGTCAACCGCGCGGCAACACGCGAAGAAGAAACAAGAGGGTACCGAAAAACTTGCCGCAGAGGAGATTCGCCCCGTCGAATCCGATGAAAACCTCGCCTACATCGCGGGATATACAAACTGGGGCTTCCCATACGGCGTCACCATGGAGGAACTTGAGGCCGAGGATGACCCATTCTAACTACTAACGTGGGCTCGGTGTAGAAGTCTTGCCAGATCTCAATAAGTGGCTATACTTTTACACATGCCAAAAGCCCGAACTAAAGAGAAACAGGTTCTCGATCTCGCGCGAGCAGCCGGGATACTCCGGCTAACGGACCTAACCGAGAAGGGAATTCACCCCGAGCATCTACGCCGGCTTCATCAAAAAGGTCTGCTCGTCAGAATCGGGCGCGGTGTATACACGCTTTCTGAGGCAAGTGTCTCGGGCAACTTCACTCTTGCGGAAGTGACGAAGAAGGTGCCGCGGAGTGTCATCTGTCTACTCTCGGCACTTCGATTTCATGAAATCGGCACGCAGAGCCCTCCTGACGTCTGGATCGCTCTTGACCGAAAAGCAGCTCGTCCTCAGATCAATAGTCCTCGGCTTCGAGTAATGAGATTCTCTGATGCCGCGTTCTCATCTGGTGTCGAGACTCATAGGATCGACGGTGTTAGTGTTCGAATTTACTGTTCTGCCAAGACCGTTGTCGATTGTTTCAAGTACCGAAACAAGATAGGGCTCGACGTGGCGCTTGAAGCCCTGCGCGATTGTCGTCGTAGACGAACGTGCACGATTGACGATCTATGGAAATACGCAAAGATTTGCCGAGTGGCAAATGTGATGCGACCGTATCTGGAGGCGATCGCATGACGCGCCCTCTTCGCAATCTCAGCGCATCAGTCGAGAAGCGCTTGCTCAACCGCGTGCGTCAGTCAGGCGAAGACTTTCAATACGTTCTGATGCGCTATGGTCTGGAGCGGATGATGTACAGGTTGAGCCAGTCTGACTATGCGGATCAATTTATCGTTAAGGGGGCAATGTTGCTTCCCGTGTGGACTGGTGAACAGTACCGGCCTACGAAGGATCTGGACCTGCTTTCCACGGAAGAAGAATCTGCCGAAGAACTCAAGGAAGTTTTTTGCGACCTTTGCACACTCACATTAGAAGAAGACGGCCTCGTGTTTCTTTCGGAAACGGTTCGCGTGGTGGAGATTCGGGAGGACAAAGTGTACGGCGGGATGCGTGTGACCATGCAGGCGCGGTTGGGCAAAGCAAGAATTCCATTGCAGATCGACATCGGCTTCGGTGATGCGGTTACCCCGGAAGCGCGACGGGAGGATTTTCCGACACTGTTGGATTTTCCGGCGCCGTTTCTTCTGATGTATCCGCGCGAGTCCGTTATTGCGGAGAAGTATGAAACGCTCGTGAACCTGGGTCTCGCCAACAGCCGCATGAAAGACTATTACGATATCTGGCTGCTCTCGCAGCAGTTTGATTTCGATGGCGAGCTATTGGCGAACGCTATTCATGCAACCTTCAAGCGCCGCCGGACGGCATTGCCGAAAGAAGTGCCTGTTGGTCTGACGCCCGAGTTTGTCTCAGACGCCGGCAAGCTATCGCAATGGCAGGCTTTCATCCGTCGCAGTAGATTGGTCTCGACGAACTTCAGTCTTGAAACTGTAGTAAAGACGATTGCGGACTTTATCACTCCACCCTCAGAAGCCGCGGCCGAATCAAAATCATTTCGCCAGATTTGGCCCAAGGGTGGACCGTGGCAAGCGAAGTGATTCCGGGCATTCTCTCAACTTCCACGGTCAGAAAATATTCCACTAGCCCCGGGCTCCACGGTGTCGCCCCAAGTAGGCATTTTAGGATCGTACTCGCCCGCGCTGATTCAAACAGCCGACCTCCGCGTTGCAGATTCGCCGCTCGGCTCAATACCAAGAGATTTCATCGTCAAAGCGCACGCGACGCCATTGAGGAAACGTAGCCGCTAACGAATTGACTCACACGCACTTACGAGAGATCCCCTAGGAGTCTCAGCTAACTCTTGACGAAGGCCTCAGCAGCGACGTTGCGGGAAACATTGGTCACATATTGGTCATTTGGAAATTCGGCCTCTGAAAGGCTCTTTGTAAATCACTCAGTATAGGAGGGTTATGGTGGAGCAGAGGGGGCTCGAACCCCTGGCCTCCGCATTGCGAACGCGGCGCTCTGCCAAACTGAGCTACTGCCCCACGCAGAGGAAGAATACAGTTTCGAGTTTCAGGTTTCAAGAAGAGAATCCACAGATTACACAGATTACACAGAACAGAAGGCAGAAGGCAGAAGGCAGAAAGCAGAAGGCAGGAGGCAGGAGGCAGGAGGCAGGAAGCAGTAGGCAGACATTAGAATGAGGAGCTTGCGCGCTCAATCGCCTCGGCAAGTTTCTCGATATTCTTGCCGCCACCTTGCGCCATGTCCGGACGGCCGCCGCCGCGGCCCCCAATTATTGAACATGCTTCGCGCATAAGCGAGTTCATATCGCCATCTGCATCGGACGATCGAGCAAAGACGAGGCGCGCAGTTTCGCCGTCGCGTGAACCTAAGAGCGCGATCGTGTTTGAGTGAGCGATCAGAGCGAGCGCCAGATGCTTTAACGAGTCGGCGTCGCGATCGTCGAAGATTTTGGCGATGATGCGAGGTGCGCTTAAGGAACTTGGTGTGACCACTTCAGGGTCAGAAGGGTTCTTGCGATCTGATCCGGGGGTATCGCGCTGCGCGCTCAACCCCCGGCTACTATCTGCGACCGCTCCGCGGTCAACCTGGTCGCTACCGCGAGCGGTTCTGTACCGAAGCAGCTCTTCGGCTTCGACGCGACAGGCAACTTCTTCCAGCTCGCTGACACGATGTCGAAGCTTCTTGCTCTCTTCAACTAGCTTTGAGACGAGCGCCCCTGAGTCTTCGCGGCCCGCGCTGAACATCGCAGCCACGCCACGCGCGGTGCGATTTGCTTTGCGATAATCGGCGAGAACGCGTACGCCGGCCATGAATTGAATTCGCGTCAAACCCTTTGCGCGCTCCCATGAACGCACCGCGATCACGCCGACTTCACCAGTTGATTTCGCATGCGTGCCACCGCACGGAGTCAGATCAAAGTCGGCGATCTCAATCACTCGTAACTCACCTTCACGCGACGGTTCCTTACGCAGCGGCAGACGAGCAGCTTCGTCGGATGTCACTTGACGAACCGTCATTGGCCGATTCTCCCAGATGATCTGGTTCGCAAGATCGACTGCCTGCTCAATGCGCGCGTCTGTAGGATTATTAAGAGCCACATCGATCTCGCATTCGTGCTCAAGCACGCGAAAGCTGTGCGTTGGCGCGTCGAACAACTTAACGAACGCCGCGGAAAGAAGGTGCTGGCCGGTGTGCTGCTGCAGGTGATCCAACCTTCGCAGCCCATCAATCTTGCCGTGAATCTTATCGCCGATCTTCGGAACGGACCCTAAGATTAAGTGCAACACGCCATCGCTTTCGGCGTCGATGCAATCGACTACTCGAGCCTCGCCAAGCGTCCCGGTGTCAGTCGGTTGCCCACCGCCAGTGGGATAAAACGCAGTACGATCGAGCTCAACCGCGATCTGTCCGTCATCGCGCTCGCTTACGCCGACGACGGTCGCGTCGAACTCAAGCAAGCGCGAATCGTGATAGTAGAGTCTTTCGGTTCCGCTCATGATTGAAACGCGATGTTATCAGAAACAAGACTTAACCGCAGAGGCCGCCGAAAGACTTCGCAGCGGAACGCAAAGAGGTTATTCTTTCTCGTCAGAATGACCATCAAATTCAAGAGCCTCCTGGCACGCACTACGGTACTGTGCTTGCTGCTGCTCGTGGCAAGCGTTGCCGTCTTTGCGGAGGAAGCGCCACTTAAGATCAATTACAATCTCGCGATGTCGCATCCGAACACGCACTTGTTTGAAGTCAGTATCGAAGTTGATATTCCCACCGAAGCGAAGATCCAATCGCTCGATTTCCAGATGCCGAAGTGGTCGCCGGGCCGCTACGCGGTTTTCGATTTCGCGAAGAACGTTCAGGAATTCCAAGCAGCCGCGGGAATATGTCCTCCGAAATCGCGATGCGATATGGCGATGAGGCCGGTTACGCGAGTTGACGATCAAACCTGGCGTGTCCCGTTCATGAACTCACAGAGTTTGACGATTACTTACAAAGTCTTCGCCAACGATCTCTCCGGAACGTTTTCGGAACTCGATTCGCGGCACGCTAACTTCAACGGCGGTTGCATCTTCATGTACGTCGTCAATCACAAGCAGGATGCGGTGACCCTGTCGATTAATCAGCCCAAGGGCTGGCGGATCGTCAATGGCCGGACTGAACGCGACGACCAGAGTGAGTGGCAGTTTCCCAACTGGGACATCATGGCCGACACGCCGACTGAGGTCGCGCCCAACTGGACCGAAGATGATTTCAAAGTTGATGGGAAGCTTTATCACGTCGTCGTCCATTCGTTGGGCAACGAAGGCGGCAAGCGCCCCGCACTCGTGCGCGACATTGAAAAGATCGTGGTGACCGAAACCGCGATGTGGGGCGAGCCGGAATTCGAGTCTTACACTTTCCTGATTCACTTCGCTGCTGATGGTCATTCCAGCGATGGCATGGAGCACCTGACGTCGACACAAATCATCGAGCCAGGCGCGCTGGCTGATCCGGGAATGTATGAAGAAGCGCTCGACGCGATTGCCCACGAGTTTTTTCACGTCTGGAATGTGAAGCGTCTGCGGCCGATCGAGCTTGGTCCATGGGATTTCACGCGGCCGGCGAACACGCGCGGTCTGTGGATCGCCGAAGGCATCACGAATTACTACGGCCACCTGATGCAGCGGCGCGCGGGGCTTTGGACGGACGCAAAATTGTTGAGCACGCTTGGTCAGCAGATCGCCGAAGTCGAGAACTCTCCCGGCAGCCGGCTGATGAGCGCGGAAGAATCTTCGCTCTCCGCGCCGTTTATCGACGACGCGCCGCACGCGCAGCAGACGAATCTGGCAAACACTTCGATCAGTTACTACCCGAAAGGCGAAGTGCTTGGACTGGTGCTCGATCTTTTGATTCGCGGCAAGACGGGAGGGCGGGCTTCGCTCGACGAAGTGATGCGCCGCATGTACGAAGAGTTTTATTTGAAGAGTCCGAAACTCACTTACTATCTGCGCGGACGTGGTTACCGACCGGAAGACTTTGAACGAATAGTTTCGGACGTTGCGGGCACGGACATGAGTGATTGTTTCAAGCGTTATGTGCGCGGCGTTGAGTCGCCGCCGTACGAAGAAGCGTTCGCGCGGGTGGGGCTACGGTTTGTGCGCGAGCCGCGACAACCGGTTTCGTTAGGAATCAGTGCCGACGAAAGTGATAAGGCTGACTTTACGATCGGGCGTGTGCGCACTGACTCGCCCGCCGCGGAGGCTGGTTTGGAAGTCGGTGACAAGCTCCTGTTTCTTGGCGGACTCAAAGTCACGCCGACTAACTTTCTGAGACTGCTCGGCCGTTACAAACCCGGCGATCGCGTGGCTCTGATCGTCCAGCGAGGCGCGCGAACCATACAAACATCCATCACGCTCGGCGAGCCGCAGACTTCGAATTATCGAATTGAAGAAATAAAGGATGCGCCGGCCGAGACGAAGGCGTTGCGCGCGGCGTGGTTGAGCGGCAAGTAAGTTTCAAGAAGAGAATCCGCAGATTACGCAGATTTCACAGATTAGAAGGAAAAGACATTCAGCCACGAAAATGCACAAAAGGCTCAAAAAGTTAAAGCCCATTTGGGCTCAGATTTCCTTTTGCGCTTTTTGTGCCTCTTTGTAGCTGATGATTTTCCTAATCTGTGAAATCTGTGTAATCTGCGGATAACTATCTTCCCAATCGCGACGCGATCACCCGCGCCGCTGTCGCTCCGGCGCCTACCGCACCACTGATCGTCGGCGCCAGCGGATTGGCGACGTCACCCACAGCGAAAACATTTTCTACGCTCGTCTCATGCAGCGAACTGATGACCACATAGGCTCGGTCGTCCATCTCTAACTGATCGCGAAACAGCTCGGTATTCGGTTCGAACCCGACGCGGACGATTACGCCTTGCACCGCCATCTGAAATGGTTTGATGGCGCCGGCGCGTTCAATCTCGACCGCTTCAACACGATCGCTTCCGATAATACGGCGCACAACTGACTCAGGGAAAACGGTGACGCAGTGTAGGGTCTGTAATTGTTCAGTGAACTCGCGCCGAGCGCGCAGCTTCTTTCCGCGATGAACGAGCGTAACCGTCGGGCAAACTTCCGCCAGCAACAGAGCATTCTCAGCCGCCGCGTCGCCGCCGCCGATTACGCAGACATCTTTGCTCGCGAACGCCTCGCGATCCCCGGATGATTCGATCATTCCGCGCCCGATGAGTTCATCTTCACCGGGAATGCCAAGTTTACGGCGACGCAAACCCGTGGCGATGATGATCGCGATCGATTGAAGTTCTTCGCCGCTGCACAGAACTACGCGTTTGGCCTTCAAGTCCACGCTGGCCATCTCGACGTTGGTCCAGAGATCGAAATCGCAGGTGCGCGTCTGCTCGACAAAGCGATCGCGCAGTTCGCGGCCGTTCGCGGCGCGCACTCCCAGATAATTTTCGATTGGGTTGTGAACCGAAAGAAGCTGTCCGCCGACTTCCGCGTCTTGTTCGAGGACGAGCGTGTCGAGACCCAGCTCGTCGCACCAACGCGCAGCAGACAAGCCGGCCGGACCAGCGCCAATAATTAGAACATCGTGCATGCCTCGGGGAAGTTCACCACAAAGGAACAAAGAACACAAAGAATCCGTGGCAGAAATCGGTATCGATGATTGACAAGGGTACGCGGCCGGTGCGACGCTGAATCGATCCACCCAATACTTCGGCGAAGGGAGAAAAACGATGCGTCTGACTGAGATGGTTTCGTGCTCTGGTTGAGCGGCCAAGCTCGCGCCTGGCGTCCTCGCTCAAGTGTTGAGCGGGCTTGAGAGACAACCTTTCGATCCCAATCTGCTGGTCGGTTTCGACAAAGCGGACGACGCCGGAGTGTATCGATTGCGCGACGACCTCGCGCTGGTGCAGACGCTCGATTTTTTCACGCCGATTGTCGATGACCCATTCGATTACGGCCGCATCGCCGCGCTCAATTCGATCAACGACGTGTGGGCCATGGGCGGCGCACCGATCACGGCGATGGCGATCACCTGCTTTCCGAAGAAAGGCCTGGACTTTTCGATTCTGACTGAAATAATGCGCGGCGGTTTGTCGGTGCTGACTGAAAACAAGGTGGCGCTCGTCGGCGGGCACAGCGTCGATAACGAACAGATCATGTTCGGCTATTCAGTCACCGGCGTGATCGATCCTAATCATGTAGCGACCAACGCCGGCGCGCGACCGGGTGACGTGATTATTCTGACGAAACCAATCGGCACGGGAGTGATCTCTACCGGGATCAAGTTAGCGAAGGCTCCGGCATCTGTCGTTTCGGAATCAATTGCGACGATGTTGACGCCCGGCAAGTTCGCTGCGGAGGCAATCGGCAAATTCGACGTGAAGGGCGCCACCGATGTCACCGGATTTTCTTTGCTTGGCCACGCGTGGGAAGTGGCGCGTGCCAGCAGCGTCACGATCGAGATTGATTCGGCGCGGGTGCCTTTGATCAACGGCGCGCTGGAACTGGCGCGGGCGGGCTTGATGACGGGCGCCGACAAGACGAATCGCGAATACGTCGGCGAAGATATCTCGATCGCCGATGGTATCGATGTAAATCTCGTCAAACTTCTTTTCGATCCGCAGACAGCGGGTGGTTTGCTGCTCGCGATTTCGGAAGACAAGGCCGACGATTTGTTGACGGATTTACGCCGGAATTATCCACGCGCGGAGATCGTTGGGCGAGTGACGGCGCACGACGAGAAATCGATCTCGGTTAGGTGATTTTCCCTCTCCCTCTGGGAGAGGGCCCGGTGAGGGCGTAGCTGAGAGACGAAAGCAAAACTTACCTCTCTTGTTCTGAATGATGCGCCTGAGGCTAGAAAGAAAAATAGGAAATGGTAGGTCTCGCCGCTAAGCCCTCACCCCAACCCTCTCCCAGAGTGAGAGGGAGTTAAGAGCCCAACCATCGAGCGACATGCGCGGTTGTTCATCGCGACGGAGATCGTCACGACCGCCGCCGGCTGATCAGGTTAATCACCGCCACGAACAGCGCCGCGCCGACGATGGACCAGACGATCGGAAAGTGGGCGCCCGCGATGTTGAGCGCGAACAACTCCGGCAAGTGAAGCGCACCCGCGATCCACGATCCCAAAAGCGCTCCAATGAATCCGAGCGCAATCGAAACCAGACAGCCTCCGCGTGAGCTACCGCCGATTGCCTGACCCAGCGCCCCACAAACGCCCGCGATTACCAGTAGAATCAGTAATTGAATAAGCATAAAACCCTCCGTTGAATTATCTGCGATTTAGCCTCAAGAACCGCTCTCTTCAACGATTTGCGGCCGCAATTAGTTGCGAGAAAGACCTTCCCAAAAACCCGCGCGCTAACGTATAATGCCAGAAGGTCATTGACCGCGGAAGCCCGCATCCGGTCGTAACCTCAGTAAGCCACAATCGACTTGCCCTCGATTAAGAAGTTAGAAGTAAAGCTTCGGAAAATCGCCAGACTCAGTTTTCAACATCAAGGTCGTCAGGAGTTCAAGATCATGTTCAAACTTTTCTCAGCGTCTCTAATCATCGCCGCGGCGTGCGCATTCGGATCGGCCCAGGGCCCGGCGTCGCAGGACAAAAACGAACCGCCAAATCAGGGCGTCGCGCCAAAGACTGAAAACGGCGTCGGCCGCGCGGACGTGCGCGTCTTTGACGAGGCCGGGAATCCTATCAGAAACGCCTACGTCAAACTGGAATCGACGCGCAGCGACGGATTCTTCTGCGAGAGCTGGGGCGACACAAACGATCGAGGCATGATCGCTCTGCCGCCAATTCACATGGGCAGCCTGAAGCTGAAAGTAAAAGCCAAAGGTTATCGCCCGCAGGAATTGGATGTGCCGACGAGCGACCTGGGCGATCCCGTGCGAGTTACTTTGAAGAAGAAATAGGGGCAGGGAACGCGGAAGTATTACTGCTCTGTTAGGAGCAGAATCTTCATCGCTCACGGCTATCGTTAAGAAGAAACTCCGCGAGAATCGAGATTGTAGATCTCGGTTCTCGCGGAGTTTGATTTTGTGAAACGCCGGTGACTATAAATATGTCGCCCCGCTGGGGCTCACGCCGACTCCAACTAAACACCCACCGGCTGGGCTGCGTTTGCGGGCGCGTAATAAAGAATCCGATTGCAGTTGTCACAGGTAATGACTTCCGCGCCGCGCCGCACGTCGGCCATCACTTGCGGCCGCAAAGCCATGTAGCACGCCGTGCACGCGCCGTTGCGCGCTTCAGCCATGGCGACACCGTCGCGTATGCGCGCGGCGATGCGTTTGTACATGGCGCTGGTTGTCTTTGGCAGTTCATTCATCAGGCGTTCACGCTCGGCGCGGGCGGATTCAAGTTGCTGCTGCTTCACGCGCCCCTGTTCATCGAAAGCCTTGAAGCTCTCGGCCATGTCCGCGCCCAGCTTCTCGACTTCCGGCGCGCGTTCCGCCAGATCTTTTTCTGCCTGGTCTGAGATTTCCATCTGTTCGAGAATCTGCGTCTCGAACGTCGAGATTTGTTTGCGGGCGGCGTCGGCTTCACGAATTGCGGCGGTGTATTCATCAGGCTTCTTGGCCGCCATCAAATTTCGATCGGCGCGTTCGGCGCGTTGTTTCTGTTCGAGGATTTCGCTTTCCAGGCGTCTGCGTTCGGTGCGGGCGCCGTCGCGGCGTTCTTCGAGCGCGCGAATTTCAAAGGCGCGCTGATCGAATTCCTTTTCGATCTCGGCGCGCCTCTCAGGGATGCTTTCGATTTCAGCCTGTAGTCTTCTTATATTCGTATCAGCGTTCTGCAAAGCGATTAACTGCGATAACTCCGCTTTCACTCTTTACTTACTCCTCACAAGATTTGGATTATGATTGATTGATTTCATGAACCAATAATCACACAAGGAGCACCGCGCGCGCAAGCGCTCACGTCGGAGTCTTCGCGGATTGCCCTTGATAGAGCGTTAAGGGCGTGTTATACGAAAGCCCAGAATGCCAACCACCAAAAGAAGCCTAGCAAGCATCGCGTTTGTCGCCGGTTTGGTCATGTCCACAGTCGTTGCGCGCGCCCAAACCGCAACACCTTCGCCGACGCCGGCAGCCACTCCGCCGGCCAGCGACATCTTCATTGTTGATGTCGCCATTCACAACGGCAAGATGAAGCTCGGCCCGCCGATCAAGATCACTACCTGGGTGGGCTATAACAATCAACCTTCGTTCATGCCGGACGGCCAGAGTGTTCTCTATACGTCGATCAGGGACCAGCAGGCCGACATCTATCGTTACGAAATCGCTCGCGGCGCGACCACCCAAATTACGAAGACGCCGGAAAGCGAGTACTCGCCCACGCTGACGCCTGATGGACAATCTATCTCGGTTGTTCGCGTGGAAGCAGATGGCACGCAACGCTTGTGGAGATTTCCGCTCGCCGGTGGCGCGCCGTCACTGATTTTGGAAAAGATTAAGCCGGTCGGTTATCACTTGTGGATCGACGATCACACGCTCGCGCTCTTCATTCTGGGCAAGCCGAACACTTTGCAGCTTGTCGACACGCGCACCGAAAAAGCGGGAACCATTGCGGAGAATCCCGGCCGCATACTTCGTCGCATTCCACATCAAAACAAGCTTAGTTTCGTGCACAAGATTTCCGATCAGGAATGGATAATCAAGGCGTATGACCTTGATTCGCGAAAAACGACGGAGCTCATCAAGACCTTCACCAGCGTCGAGGATTATGCCTGGACGCCCGCAGGCGATCTCTTGATGGCGAAAGATGCGAAGCTGTTCGTGCGGAAGAAATCAGATTGGGCCTGGCAGGAAATCGCTGACTTTTCTAAAGCCGGTCTGAAGACCATCACGCGGATCGCGGTTAGTCCAAAGGGCGACAGGATTGCGTTCGTTGCTCGCTGAGATTTTCTCTTCTTCAAGCGAGGTCGCCAAAGCGATACTGCAACAGCGTTACCGCCACGATTGCCGCAGTCTCTGCCCGCAGCGTGCGACCGCCCAGCGTGACGATCTGCCAACCGCCCGCGCGCGCGAGTTCAATTTCCTCATCGGCCCAGCCACCTTCCGGGCCAATCAACGCAAACACCTTCGCGGAACCAGCCGGCGAATCGTGCGCGACTTCGGCAAGTGACATTCCGTTTCGCTCGGCAAACATCAGACGCAGTTCGCCGTCAGGCACGGCCCGATCGATCAAGGTTTTGAGTCCGACGGGGTCTTCAATCTCCATCAACCGCGCGCGGCCGCATTGCTTCGCCGCTTCGAGCGTGATGCGCTGCCAGCGCAGCACCTTCCGCTTCGCCTCATCGCCGTTGCGAATTTGGACGTCCGCCCTGACGGTTGCGACCGGCACGATGCGCGATGCGCCGAGCTCGGTCGCCTTTTGCACTACCAGATCGAATTTCTCGCCTTTCAGCAAAGCGATACCCAGCGTGAGATTGAGCGGGGATTCGGGACGCGCGGGCTCGACTTCTTCAAGTACATCGAGCACCGCGCCATCACGAGCGAATTCGCGCACCGCGCAGCGAAACTCTTTTCCGGCGCCGTCAAAAACATTAACTTCATCGCCAGGTTGCAAACGCAAGACATCGCGCGCGTGTCGGGCCTCGTCCGCGCTTAACGACACGGTTTTCTCTTCAAGCGCGAACGCGACCGGCGGAGCATAGAATCTTCGGCGAGTCATTCTTGTTTTCTCTGCGGATTTTCTTTGCGAGCTTTGCGCCTTTGCGTGAAAAGTGTTTCTTAGACTATCAATCGAGTGGTCCGCGTTGGAATTCTCACGCAAAGGCGCAAAGGCGCAAAGAAATCAGATTACCAGTGCCGCCCACTCACCATCTTGATCAGTTTCCAAAGTAGTCGCGCCCAGCTCCAACAGACGTGACTGAACCAGTTCAATCTGCGAATCGAGGATTCCCGAAAGCACCAGACGGCCACAGGTCGCGCCCAGCAACAACGGAAGTAAATCAACAATTACCGGCGCCGTCAGATTCGCGCAAACCAGATCAGCTGACGACGTTTGTTCATCAACGGTTCCAACGCGAAATGTAATTTGCTCGGCAACGCCATTCAGCCGCGCATTCTCTTTCGCGATCTCGATCGCCTCGGCGTCGGTGTCGCACGCCTCGACGCGCGCGTCCGGAAACATTTTCGCGGCCGCAATCGCCAGAAGGCCTGTTCCCGTTCCGACATCGAGAAAGCTGCCGCCGCGGAAATGTTTCTCGATGGCTTTCAGACACAGCCGCGTGGTTTCGTGCGTGCCAGTGCCGAATGCCATGCCGGGTTCGATGCGGATTACGATACGGCCCTGTTTACACGCGCTTGCTACTGCAAGCGGTTCTGTAATCTCACTCCACGGCGGGGCGATGATGAAGCGACCAACCTCGACCGGCTGCCAGTCCTTCTTCCATTCGGCCAGCCAATCGCGATCGGCAAGTTCGCAAACCTTTAGATCGACCAGGGACGTTTCGGCAAGATTGTAAATTCGAAATGCGTCTACCAAAGCAGCGCGCACGGTTGCAATGTCAGGACACGTTTCGAAATAGCCAAGCACGGTGACCTCCGTATCCGTATCTCTCGTTTCCGTTCCCAGTGCGCCCCCTTCCATCAGGCCATATTCCGCGGCTTCGCTCGCTTCACCCGAGATGATCGCTTCCGCCACGTACCAGACTCTTTGGTTCACGATCTGATTCCCAGGTCATCCAAAAGGTGTTCGCGGTCACGCCAGTCATCTTCAACTTTGACGAACAATTCCAGATGACAGCGATGGCCGAGCATCTTTTCGATGTCATGGCGGGCGCGCATGCCGATATGTTTCAGCCGCGCCGCGCCGTGGCCAATGATGATTTTCTTTTGCGAAGGCCGCTCGACAAAGATCGTGCAATAGATACGCACGAAATCTTCGCGCACTTCTTCCCACTTTTCAGTTACCACCGCGGTCACGTAAGGAATCTCTTCGCCCGTCTGTTCAAGAATCTTCTCGCGCACAATTTCCGAGGCCAGCACGCGGACGGGTTGGTCCGTAAGATCATCTTCAGAAAAGAGCGGCTCGCCTTCCGGCAAATGCCGCACCATCTCAGCCAGCAACTGTTCGACTTGATCGCCTTTCAAAGCTGAGATTGGCACCACCGCCTGCCATTCATGCTCGCCGCTGTACCACTCAATCAGCGATAGCAACTTCGACTTGTCCTTGAGCCTGTCGGTTTTGTTAAGCAAGAGCAGTGCAGGTTTTTCGGACTGCTTGACGAGATCGAGCACAAACCGATCGCCGTTTCCGGTAGGAGCCGAGGCGTCGCGGATCAAACAAACCAGGTCGACGCTCAGCAGCGCATCGTGCACCGCGGCCATCATGCGGCGATTCAATTCATAGCCAGGCTTGTGCACGCCCGGCGTATCAACCAAAACGATCTGACCCTCAGGTCGCGTGACGATGCCGAGAATCTTGAAGCGAGTGGTTTGCGGTTTGTTCGAGACGGCCGCGATCTTCTCGCCGACCAAACGGTTCAGCAGCGTCGACTTGCCCGCATTCGGCCGGCCGATGAGGGCGACGTGTCCGGCGCGATGGGTTTTGTTCTGCGCTTGTTCGGGCAAACGATTGGCTATTTGTAAGTCTTGAATTCGTGGTAAACCAAGCAAGCTCAACTTAGGTCATCTGAGCCGGTAGGTGACAGCACAATTTCTTCTGCAGGGATGATTACTACCTTGCCATCTCTCCACGAGGCTACGGGATTGCCAAGGCGCTTGTGAATCGAAAGCTCATGTTGAACTGCCTTCTGAAAAATGCCCTCGATTTCATCCGCTTGCTGAACTAGATCGATCTTTCGCGAGGACTTGATTCGCAGTGGCGTGTTACGCCCGTTCGGAGACTGCCCGTTAGTCCCGCGCGCGATTTTCTTCGTCTTCATAAGACCGCCTCCAGCTGCTCAATATTATAGACTTTGTCCCCTTCGTGGTCGAGACGCAAGCAACATTTGCCACAGGTCGGGACGTGAGATTCCTTGCGGGCTCCTGGCGCCTCCCGTTGCCATAAGCGATGGCTGATCGCCCTCCGAGTTGTCATAAATTACCCAGGTGTCCGCAAGAGGAAGATATAACTCAAAGAGATTGCCAACTCCCCGCTGATAGCGTCTACGGATTTCCTGCTGAGGGATAGCGTGACCCCCACGTCGAACTCGTTCCGCGACTCGCTCGATTGCCAGTTCGGCGCTGCGGAGCCAAACAAACAGTAAATGGACCTCGTAGCTAGCGGGCGCAACTGCTTGAGCCAAGCTGCGTACGAGCGCGCAGCCAATGTAGTCTCAAAGGCAAAGGTTTCTCTCTTTTCGGAAAGTTCGTGCAGCCAGCGGAGCATGACGCGTCCCGCTTCGATTGCGACGCTTTCCGGTTCAAAAGCTGAGAGACCGGAAGCAATAGCGTCTGCGTTTACGAATGCAAATTCGCTGAACCTGTCACGAAGCAAAAAAGGAGCGAGGGAGGTTTTCCCGGCGCCGTTGGGTCCTGCGATGACAATGACTTGAGGAGCAGACTCCGACATAGGCTACGACAAACCCTTCAAAGGCTGTCCAAAAGTAAATTCGACAATATGTCCGTCGGGATCGCGCACCATCGCAAAGTAACCCACTACGCCGCCGGCGTCGACAGGCGTTTGGATCAGTGTGCCTTGGTGTCGTGCCGCTTCGGCAATTCGATCCACTTCTGCGCGTGAATCGCACTGAAACCCGAAATGATCGAGACGCGCCTTCACTTCGTCTTGCACGATTACCAAAACGAAGATGGGATCTACTCCTGCTTCAGTCGTCGGCCCGAGCCAGACATTGTGTCGGCCCTCAAGCCGGCGATCGCGCACGATCGAGAGACCGCAAAGGGAAGTGTAGAAGTCGACGGAAGCGTCGATGTCGCTGCAATTGATCGTGATGTGGGTCCAGCGAGTGGGCATTGTGGTTTCAGTGTCTCAAAAAAAGAAACGCGCCGCCAATCTTACGGCAGCGCGCTTGACTAACTCAGCGCCGAATCAAAGCCCGGCAAGATGCCGGCGAACCGCAGGCAGGATGCCTGCGCTCCATCGCTATTTCGTCGCCAGCTCGCCGTTCAGCTTCATGATCTCCAAAGTCATCTCGGCCGAAGCGTACATGTCTTTCACGTCGAGCCATTCTTTTACGGTGTGAATCGCGCGCATGCCGGTGCCGAGGTTCGCGCATTCGATGCCTTTGAGATTGAAAACGTTCGCGTCACAGCCGCCGCCCGAGGCCATCGTCTTCACATCGAGGCCCATGCGCGCCGCCGCCTTGATTACAAGTTGGACGACGTGCGAACTGTCAGGCACGTCCATGGACGAATAGTCGAGTTCGACGTGCGATTCGACTGAGGCCTTCGTGGTCTTGCCCTCGACGGTGACTTCGTATTTTGCGGCCGCGTCTTCCAGACACTTTTTCATGTGCTGAGTTTGCGCTTCCAGTTTCTCTTCGCTGCGCGAGCGCGCTTCGCCTTGGAGCACCACCAGATTCGGAATGATGTTGGTGGCCATGCCGCCCTGGATCAGGCCGATGTTCGCGGTGGTTTCTTCGTCGATGCGGCCGAGCGTCATTGCGGCCAGACCTTCGGCCGCGATCTTGATAGCCGAAATACCGTCTTCGGGCGCGACGCCGGCGTGCGATTCCAAGCCGTGGATTCGAAACTCCATGTGATTCGACGAAGGCCCTTTGGTGAACAGGAAACCCGGATCGTCTGAATCGAAAACGATTCCATACTTTGCCTTGATCTTCGAGACATCGACGTTCTTGGCGCCCAGCAAGCCCACTTCTTCGCAGATCGAAAAGATCGCTTCGATGGGCGCGTGCGGAATATTCTGCTCCTGCAAGCAGCGAATCACTTCGATGACCACGGCGCAGCCGGATTTGTCGTCGCCGCCGAGCACGGTCGTGCCGTCGGTGCGAATGATGTCGCCTTCGATGATGGGTTTGACGCCTTCGCCCGGAACGACGGTGTCCATGTGCGCGCTCATCATGATGGAATCAGCGCCGGCGATCGTGCCGGGGAAACGCGCGATCACGTTGCCGCTGTTGCCGCCGACCGCACTGCCGGCGTCGTCGATTTCGACTTGCGCGCCCATCTCCTCACAATACTTCTTGATGCACTCGGCGACGTCGCGTTCTTTGCGCGAGTGACTGTCGATCTGCACGAGTTCGAGCAGAAGGTTCTTGATGCGTTCCTGGTTGATCATCGATCCTCCATGAATAGTAAATAGTAAATCGTGAATGGCAATATTAAAGCGCTACGGCGTTTGGCGTGAACCAAGATAGTAATCGTAATCGGGCGAAACGTAAATCGTCGTTCGGTTTCGAGTTGAATTTCACGCACCGGAATGCTTCTCGTCTCTGCGTTGGTTGAGTTCATCAAGCGAGTTTTGCAACTCGTCTCGCTTCGAATTTAGCAGAGCTTCATCGGCGTTCGCCGGCACGTAAATCGGCGGAGCAATCAAAACGTGCGCGCGCGAGAAGGGCTTTGGCACTTGAGATCTATCCCAGCTCTTCTTTGCTTCCCAAAACCTATCCGCGGTGATCGTGAACGGCAGAATCGGATTGCCGGTTTTCTTTGCCAGCAGAACCGCGCCCATCTTGGCGACGTAGCGCGGCCCCTTTGGGCCGTCAATAGTGAACGCGGCCGGACATCCCGCGCGCATGAGTCTGATCATTTCGACCAGCGCGCCGGTCGCGCCGCGCGTCGAAGAGCCGCGCGCCGCGCCATAGCCGAATCGTTGGATGAAGCGGGCGATGTACTCTCCGTCGAAACTTCGCGAAGTCATCACCACGATCCGTCGTCTTTGCCAGAAGTAAGTCGAAAGAAATACGCGATTATGCCAGAAAGTGTAAATAGGAATCTTGCCGTCGCGCGACGCGGCTTCCCAGTTTTCCCAGCCTTCGATTTCAAACTTTACGGTGCGCCCGATCAGTTTGATGAGAATGAAGAAGGCGAGATCGGCAGTGCGAATAAGCCATCGATCTTTCAATGAGTAGCCCGAGAGATCGGCGAAAGCGTAAGCCCGGTTAGTGTTCGTCGTCGATTGCATGGGTTAATACCGTCGAGAAACATTGCAAATTAGAAATTGAAAAATGAAAATTGCAAATTGCTCAGCAGATTCGTGGCCCGGTCGTCGCTAATTTGCGATTTTCAATTTGCATTTTTCATTTTTCAATTCTTTTCTCAATCGTAAATCTCCGGCTCGCCCGGCGGGCGCGTCTTCCAGCGCCGGTGGATCCAGAGCCACTGGTCAGGATAGCGCCGAACGTAATTCTCGACGACTGAAGTGAACGACTGCGTCAAGCGCCGCACGTCCTCTTCTTCATTTCCGGTGCGCTCAAAGTTGAGCGGAACATCAATCTTCAGCAGAAAGCGCCGGCGTTGTTCGTCCCACGGCGCAAAGACCGGCAGCACATCGGCCTCAGTGCGGAGCGCCAGGTTAGCAAGACCTGTGGTAGTGGCTGCCCGAATGCCGAAGAAATCCACGAAGACTGCGCCCGGCGGGTGCGTGTTGAGGTCTATGAGCACGCCGAGCGTTTTCCCCTCGCGCAAGGCGCGAAGCAGACGCCGAGGTGAGGTGAATTTATCAATCGTTTCATTACCAAAGCGCGTGCGAACTTTTTCAACGAGCGGCTCGATCTTCTCGTTATCGAGTCTGCGCACGATAAAACTTAAAGGGTGGCCGAAGGCGGCGAGGGCGAAGCTTGAAAGCTCCCACGCGCCTAGATGCCCTGTGAAAAGTAGCACGCCTTTGCCGCGCTTCTGCGCCGCTTCCAGGTTTTCCAGGCCGACACAATCCACAATCCGGCGCAGGCTCTCAGGAGTCGCGCGTGGGAGTTGGCTGAACTCGCCCAATTGTCGCCCCAAGCTCAAAAAGCAACCATGCACGATACGCTCTCTTTCCCGTTGGCTCATTTCAGGAAAGACCATTTCGAGATTGCGCAGGCCGGTGCGGCGCAATCTGCCTGCAAACGGGTAGACGAGGCGTGCGAGGCCGCGCCCCGTTGAGATGGCAAGCGGGCGCGGCAAATACTCGAAGATTGCCAGCATTACCCGCACGGCGGCGTATTCGAGCGAAGTCTGTAGTTTGCTATGTTTACCCATGCTTTGATGATGCTCGCATAGTGTAACGAGGAAGCGCGCGACGCGCCAAACGCCGAGGGAAGCGAGCAGTGGGTTAATTCAGGAATTTTGCGTGCAGCGCATTGGCACTCAATTTCAAATTGACCCATTACCGGGAGCCGCGGCATTTAGAGCACCTTTCTTGACGATTAAGCGAAGCAACCCCTAATATCGAAGCCTTGAAGAAACACGCTTTGACTGGAGATTATTTGTTCGAAAATGTCTGATTCGCTTTCGTCGTCCTCATGCTCAGTGCCCTGTAATCTTTGTGGTTCAAGGGAGGTTGAGGAGATCGGCCAGCTCGATAGAAATCGCAAGCCGCTTCGCACCGTCATCTGCAAGCGTTGCGGTTTGGTCTGGACTGATCCGCGTCCGCGCGAAGAGGAGATCGTCACCTTCTACACGGAAGACTACCGCCTTGAATACAAAGGTGCATATCAGCCTCGCCTGAAACACGTCTATAGAGCGGGACGAGGAGCGATTGAGCGTTATCAACGGATCAAAGAACTGCTCAATCGGGAGCAAAATATTCTGGACATCGGTGCGGGCGGCGGAGAGTTTGTTTACGTCATGCGTCGTCTTGGTTTTGATGCGCGCGGCCTCGAACCGAACCGAGGGTACGCAACTTACGCGAAAGAAGTGTTGGGAGTGCCTATTGAACTCGGGGTAGCTCAACAGGCAGAGTTTCCCGCAGGCTCTCTGGCTATGGTCACGATGCATCATATCCTTGAGCATCTGGCTGACCCCGTTGCTATCCTCGCGCGCGCGCGACTGGCTCCGTGGTGCGGGCTGGCTGATCATCGAAGTACCCAACGTGGAAGCCACCTGTCAGGCTCCTTTGAGCCGTTTCCACGCGGCGCATCTGTATAACTTCAATCAACGCACGCTGGAGACGATGGGCGAGAAGGCAGGCTTCACCGTTCATCAGACCACTCTCTCTTCAGACGGCGGTGTCATGGACACAATCTTCCGCAAAGTTGCGAACGCGGCGCAATTGACGGGAGAGATTCCCGGTAACTACGAACGCATCCAGGCCAACTTGAATAGCCATACCAGGCTAGGCCATTATCTCTCCCCTCATCCATACATCCGGCCTCTGAGCAAATTGCGCCAGCACCTGGAAGAGACGCGGGCTATCAAAAATTTTCAAGATGGCCGGGATGTTTTGGATTCACTCGTTGCCGGCATCGCTCGAACAGAAGGTGGCGGGAACGGCAGGCGTTTCGACTGAAGTGGTTACCGCCAAGACCAACACGGTCGCTTGAATGCGGTCACAACACAAACGGTGAATTTTGCTCCACGCAACATCCTCGTTATAGACTTCGGCCAATTAGGTGACGTAGTGCTGAGCCTGCCTGCGCTACGCGCCATTCGTGAGCGCTTTCCGCAATCGCGGATCACGGTGGCAGTCGGACTGCCGGGCGCAGCAATCGTTGATCTGTCGGGCTACGCTGATGCGAGTATCATCGTGGATCGCGTCAAGCTGCGTGAAGGGTCGAAGCCGCTGTCGCTCTTGCGCATTGCCAAGCTGGTCAGAAGCGTGCGGCGGGAGAGATTCGATTTCGTTATTGATCTACATAGCCTCTCAGAGACCAATCTGCTGGGTTTTCTCTCCGGCGCACCGCACAGGCTCTACGCACGCAGGCCTAATCGCTCTCTGGACTTTCTCGCCAACTTCAATCCGCGCCCACCCGTTGCAGCGCATGATTCCGACAGGCACGCGGTTGATCGTTATCTGGATGTGCTGATTCCGCTTGGCATCAAAGATGTGCCGCGCCTCCCGCGTCTCAGAACGCGCGCAGAGGATGATATGGCGATCGACCAGATGCTGAAGAAGGAGAAGGCCAACACGAGCGCGCCGCTTGTCGGGCTTTTTCCCGGCGCAGGTCATCCGGGTCGCCGCTGGCCGCTCGCGCGCTTCGCCGAAGTTGCCGAACGTCTCGTGCGCAACGACGGCGTGCGAATCGTTCTCTTCGCCGGGCCGGAAGAACGTGAGATGGTCAAGGAGATGAAGACACTATTTCCCCGACAGACGATTATCTTTGACGGGCTCACCATTCCACAGCTTGCTTCTGCGCTCGTGCGGCTCTCTGTGTTTGTCTCCAACGAGACCGGCCCAATGCACATCGCAACAGCCGTCAGCACTTCCGTGGTTACTCTCCTTGACCGCCCGACCCCCAACAGTTTCATCCCCATCGAAGAACGCCACCGCGTCATCTATGGCCCCAGAATTTCTCTAATCACGACTGATGAAGTCTACAAAACAACGCGTGAACTGCTGACCGCAGGACGCCCAGCAACACTCTTCGTCTGTTGAGTATTTCTCAAGGGTTCTCTCTCATCCGGGTAATAAAATGGCAAAGAACAACTATCCTGGGAGGTGCGCCTTGATAGTAGGCATCTGCGGCGTCCTCCTGCTTACCTTGGCGCTCGCGGCATCCACAACTGTTTACAGCTCGCGCGCGCAGAGCATTGCTCCGGCGAAAGAGCAGAACCGATAACGAAGAGCTTCGGCGGAGACGCCCAGAAAAGCCGTCGAGTTTCTCGAAAAGGGACTAGGCTTTGGCCCGGATAATTCTCTGCTGCGCTTGCACCTCGCTTCGGCCGATGCCGAACTCAATCGGAATGAGGACGCAAGCGAATCGATTATTTGCTGGCGATGAAACCCGCTCCAGGTTACGAACCCAAACACGAAGAGGCCGTGGCGCAGGCGAAAAAACTCCAGGAGAAACTGAAGTAAGAAAGCCGCCGACAGGTTTAGCGGAGGAGTTGTTGCCGTTGCACTTAAAGAGCGGAATTCCAAACGGATGGCCTGGGATCTGAAGCGGGATAATCCCGCGCCTCAAAGGATGAAGGACTCCCTAGAGTCTGGAGTCGGAGTCTCAAGTCCGAAAGACGGTGACAAGTGACAAGTGACGAGTGACAAGAGTAAGCGCAACGTTCACTTGCGCAGCCTATCGCCGGCTAATAGGCTCTAACTTGTCACTTGTCACTTGTCACTCGTCACTTGTCACTCCTTTGATATATTCTGAACGCGACCGGCGGCAGTTCCGTATTAAAAGTTCAGAAGGCCCCGCGGCCAAAGTCTCTCCTCGCCGGAAAAGCAAACTGATGGTCGAAAGTACTCAGAATAGGTGCCGGATCCTGATCGTAGAGAATCGCGACGATGCGCGCCCGGGCCTGGCGCAAGCGTTGAGCGCGCTGGGCCACAACGTGACCGCGACCAGCGAGCGCGAAGAGGCTTTGGCCCGCGCCGATCTGGCTGAATTCGATCTGATTGTCAGCGACCTCGACGATATCGAGTCAGCCCCTGGGTCGGCCAACGTCGCCGAGGCAACCGATATCGTCAGAGCATTCAAAGTAGGAGTCACCGGTTCGCGCACGCGGCGCGCGATTGCGGAACTTCACGACATTGTCGAGAAAACACTCCGATTCAAACTTCAGCGCATTGACGCGGGCGAGCAAACCACTCACGTTCGCGAAAAGATCGATCTCGAACTGCCCAGCGATCTGACGCTGATGAACGCCGTGCTCGAATACCTGCTCGACCGCGTAGGCCGGCTGGGCCTGATCAAAGTCGAGCAATCAAACCTGTTCGTCGCGCTCGACGAAGCCTTTGTGAACGCGGTTAAGCACGGCAATCGAAACGATCCGACAAAGTTGCTGCGCGTCACCGCGGAATTGTCAGCGCACGAAGCGATCTTCACGGTGGAAGACGAAGGCGACGGCTTTGACGTGCGCGAGATTCCCGATCCGCGCGATCCCGCCAACCTGTTCAAGCCTTCGGGGCGCGGCGTCCTGCTGATCTACAACATCATGGACGAAGTCGAGTACAGCGAACGCGGCACGCGCCTGAAGATGGTGAAGCGCCCTGACTCAGCGGCGCCACTCGATTAGTCTGGGTTGGAAATCTGTGATTGCAAATCATTGCAAATTGAAAATTGAGAAATGCAAATTGCAAATCCACTGGTTGCCCAATTTGAGATTTTCATTTTTCAACTTGCAATTTTCAATGTCCCGCTCTGGTGAAACGAAGATTCAATCGCCGAGAAACTTTCTCCGCGCATATCGCTACTGGCTGCCGCCGGCGTTGGTCGGGCTCGCGCTTACCTTTCTTTTCCTCAATCCATTTATCGGCGACTGGGACGGGCTCGATTACACGGTCTTTTCTGTGCGCGGTGTGCCGTCGTCGATGGCGCTTGGTCGATCACTCTTCACACTTTTCAATCACGAGTTGTACGCGATCGCTCATGCGCTCTTCGGAATACCGCCCGAAAAAGCTTACCTGATTTTCAAGTACGCAGTCGTGGCGGAGAGCCCTCTGGTGATAGTCGTCTGTTGGATTCTGGGGCGCGATCTCACGGGCTCGGTTCGTTCGGCCACGGTCGCCGCGTTGCTGGTCGCCGTCTCGCCGATGTTCGTGATCTACAGCGGCCAGGTGATGACTGACGTGCCTTCATTGTTGTTTACGGCGGGCGCGCTGGTAATTCATTTGCGCGGAGTGAAACAGCGACGCGTCTGGCTCGTGCTGGCCGGCGCGGCGGTGCTTGGTTTGGGCGTAAACCTGCGCGAGACAGTCGGACTTTACCTGCCGTGGCTGATCGTCGCGCCGTTCGTGGACGGATGGAAATTCGATCGGCGCACAATCTCGATTGTCGGACTATCAGTCTTGATTTTCGGGGTGTTTGCGTTTGGCATCTTCGGGTTGTGGTTCGCTTCCGATCCGGCTTATCGCAATGACTGGCAGGTGTGGAGGTCGTCGGCGCGAGACGAATCGGCGCGACATCCGATTGGCCCTGCCAACCTGCGTCCCTTCCTAATCTATTTTTTCCTGGTTGCGCCGCTGGTCGTAGTTTCGTTGCCATTGGCCGCGTGGCGGGAATGGCGCGCGCGCCGCTGGTCGTTGTTGCTGACTGCCGCAGCGGTCGGCCTTTTTGCCAACGTGATGCTGTTCTTCAATTACAGCACGACGATAAACTGGCGATACTTTTTAGCGGGCGTGCCGGCGTTGGCGCCTTTGGCCGGCGATTACTTTGTGCGATCACAATCTGCGAGGTTAGGAAGCGAACGACGCGCCTTCGTCACGGCGGTTGCCTGCGTGATCTTAGTTGCCGGCCTTATGGAATTATTCACCCATCCTAACAGTAGGGAGTACCTCAATCGTCTCGCGTTCGCCAAAGATTACTACTCGCGCCTGCAACTGATGCCGCGCAACGCGGTTATCATCGCGGGATCGGAAACCGTAGCCGTCACGTACTGGCGCGGCATCGGCGCCGGTGAATGGGAAGCGATCGGAATCGGCTCCGGTTGGCCGCACGGACAATTGGAATCAAAAATTAGGGAATACCTGAAATCAGGTCTGCGCGTTTTTCTCGACGCCGATCCGCGCTGGTGGCAGCCGTGTGGTTGGCACGTCAGCGAGATCACTGAGCTTGCCAGGATCGACTCGCGCTTTCATTTTCGCCTAGTCGCGCCCACCGTTTATGAAATCCGACCCCTCGAAGACTCTTCGGCGGTCGACGAGCCTCACCTGGAAAAATTATTGCCTGCGAATAGACCCGAAGAAAAGAAGAGATGTTTCAACGCGGAGTGAAGGCTCACGCCGATCTCAATTGCACAACGGTCGTATGAGCGGGCACGAAATACTCGCTGGTAGCGGAGTACAGATCGGCTTGCCATTGCGGCTTGTGGGAAATCCACGTGTCGATTGAAGCAGCGTCCGCCGGCCGCGCGAACAAGTAGCCTTGTCCGTATTGACAGTTCAGCTTGCGAAGCTGGGTCAACTGTCCCAGCGTCTCGACGCCTTCGGCAACGACGTCCATGCCCATGTTGTCTGCGAGCGAAACGATCGTCCGCACGATTTCGATATTCTCGGCAGCTTCACCGATGCGTCCGACGAACGAGCGATCGATCTTCAGCGTGTCGAGCGGGAAGCGGTGCAGATAACCCAGCGACGAATAGCCGGTGCCAAAGTCATCGATGCTCAGTTGCACTCCCAGGGCCTTCAGACGCTTGAAGAATTGCGCGGCCAGCTCGGCGTTTTCCATGACCACGCTCTCAGTGATTTCCAGTTTCAGGTGCCGCGCGTCGACGTGAGTCTCTTCCAGTATCTCCTGTATTTGGCCGACGAGATCGGGCTCGGCGACCTGTTTGCCCGAAAGGTTGACGCTCATGAAAAGCGAACGATGGGCCGGCGAAGTCCACTGCCATTGAGCGAGTTGCTGGCACGCGCGCTTGAGAATCCACAAGCCGATCGGCGCGATCATGCCGGTATCTTCGGCCAGAGAAATGAAATCGACGGGACTGATGAAACCGCGCTCGGGATGCTGCCAGCGAATGAGCGCTTCGAAGCCGGCGAGTTGGCCGTTCTCAAGTGAAACGATCGGCTGATAGTAAACGCGAAGCTCTTCGCGATCGAGCGCGCGCCGCAGGTCGTTCTCCATTTGCAGCAGATAGACTGCCCGCGCGTGCATTCCTTTGTCGAAGACTTCGTAACAGGCTTTGCCTTGCGCCTTGGCGCGATACATCGCGGTGTCGGCGTCGCGCAGCATGTTCTCGGGATAATCGTACCCGGTCGAACTCAGCGCGATGCCGATGCTGGTCGTAGTAAAGACTTCATGACCGCTGAGGTTGAAAGGCGAGTCCAGCTTTTCCTGTATGCGCTTAGCCATGTTGGTAGCTTCCGCAGAGTTGGGAATGCCGTCGAGCAGGATCGCAAACTCGTCGCCGCCCAGCCGCGCGACCATGTCAACTTCGCGAATGCAGCTTTCCAATCTGCGCGCCATCGCGATCAGCAACTGGTCGCCGATCGTGTGGCCCAAACTATCGTTCACGTTCTTGAAACGATCCAGGTCAAGAAACAGGACCGCGAACTGATAATCCTCGGACTGCTTCGCGCGTTCCATGACGAATTTCAGGTTCTCAGCCAGCAGCGCACGATTCGGCAGATTTGTCAGCGCGTCGTGAAAGGCCGCGTGACGAAAATGATCTTTGCTCTCCTGCAGTTGCGCGCCGATGCGTTCCTGCTCGGCGATGTGCCGATTGAGTTCTTCCACGTGACGCTCGGCCTGCTCGGCTCGTTCGCGTTCAGCCTCGGCCCGCGCCTTTTCAGCTTCGGCGCGCTCTCGTTCAGCCTGCTCAGCTTGCGCTGACGTCGCCTTAATCTCGTCCAGATACTTGTGGTACGTGAAGTAGACGATTGAGATGACCGGCGCGCCGACGAGCAGAATTATGAGGCCTATTCTTTCCACCGAGGTGGAAACGGCGGCAGCCACGGCTCCGCCGACCAGGTAAGTGATCGACGTCCACATATAGTGCGTCTGCCAGGAGCGCCAGATCGATTCGCCCGTCTTGAGCGCCAGACCAATCGCGCAAATACCGCTGTTCGCGAAATACTGCACCATGGCCATCGTGGCGATGGCGGCGATGAAGGATGACCACTCGAGAGATCTCAGATGCGCGATCGGTCCAAAGAATAACTGCAGCGCGACGACGG
>Ga0080064_1001972_pt1 | contig 37713 bp, 32 predicted proteins | sample Subgrocontami54m_FD_69260 | JGI IMG/M metagenome (GOLD analysis project Ga0080064, IMG submission 69260) | Subsurface groundwater microbial communities from S. Glens Falls, New York, USA - GMW46 contaminated, 5.4 m (SPADES assembly) (version 2) ...
CTGAGCCATGAAAATCCGCGCCCAAATCGGCATGGTGCTGAACCTCGACAAGTGCATCGGCTGCCACACCTGTTCGGTCACCTGCAAGAACGTCTGGACCAATCGCGAGGGCATGGAGTACGCCTGGTTCAACAACGTCGAGACCAAGCCCGGCATCGGCTATCCCAAGCAGTGGGAGAACCAGGACAAGTGGAACGGCGGCTGGAAGCGCAAGGACAACGGCAAGATCGTCCCGAAGCAGGGCGGCAAGTTCGAGATCCTGCTGAAGATCTTCGCCAATCCCAACCTGCCGCAGATCGACGACTACTACGAGCCTTTCACCTTCGACTACCAGCACCTGCACGTGGCACCCGAGATGAAGGCGCCGCCGACCGCGCGCCCGCGATCGCTCATCACCGGCGAGCGCATGGAGAAGATCGAATGGGGCCCGAACTGGGAGGAGATCCTGGGCGGGGAGTTCGCCAAGCGCTCCAAGGACTCGAACTTCGAGGCCATGCAGAAGGAGATGTACGGCCAGTTCGAGAACACCTTCATGATGTACCTGCCGCGCCTGTGCGAGCACTGCCTCAATCCCACCTGCGTCGCCTCCTGCCCCTCGGGCTCGATCTACAAGCGCGAGGAGGACGGCATCGTCCTGATCGACCAGGACAAGTGCCGCGGCTGGCGCATGTGCGTGTCGGGCTGCCCGTACAAGAAGATCTACTACAACTGGTCCACCGGCAAGGCCGAGAAATGCATCTTCTGCTATCCACGCATCGAGGCGGGCCAGCCGACGGTGTGCTCGGAGACCTGCGTGGGGCGCATCCGCTACCTCGGCGTGCTGCTCTACGACGCCGACGGCATCGAGCGTGCCGCGAGCGTGGCCGACGAGAAGGACCTGTACCGGGCGCAGCTCAAGCTGTTCCTGGATCCGAACGACCCCAAGGTGCTGGTACAGGCGCGAGCCGACGGCGTGCCCGAGGCCTGGCTCAAGGCCGCGCAGGGCTCGCCCGTGTACAAGATGGCGATGGACTGGAAGGTCGCGCTGCCGCTGCACCCGGAATACCGCACGCTGCCCATGGTTTGGTACGTGCCACCGCTGTCGCCGATCAGCGCGGCGGCGAACGCGGGCCAGCTCGGTGCCTTCGGCGAGCTGCCCGACGTGCGCAGCCTCCGCATCCCGGTGCAATACCTCGCCAACCTGCTCACCGCGGGCGACGAGGCGCCGGTGGTCGCGGCGCTGGAGCGCATGCTCGCGATGCGCGCGTTCATGCGCGGCCGCCACGTGGAGAGCCGCGAGAACCGCGCGGTGCTGGAGCAGGTGGGCCTTACCGCGGCGCAGGTCGAGGAGATGTACCGCTATATGGCGATCGCCAACTACGAGGACCGCTTCGTCATCCCGACCGCGCACCGCGAGTACGCCGAGAACGCCTACGACCTGCGCGGCGGCTGCGGCTTCTCCTTCGGCAACGGCTGCTCGGACGGCCAGTCCGAGGCGAGCCTTTTCGGCGGCAAGAAGCGCAAGACCATCCCGATCAGGGCGATGTCCTGACAGCGGGATGAACCAATGAAGATGTTCAAAACATGTCATTCCGAGGCCGCAGGCCGAGGAATCTGCTGTTGGGTTTTGCGCAAAAAGCAGATTCCTCGCTTCGCTCGGAATGACAGTTGTCGGAGGACGACGTGAGAACACTCAAACTGCTCGCCGCGTTGCTCGGCTATCCCTCGGCCGAACTCGTCGCCGCGCTTCCCAAAATCGCCCGGCTGCTCGGCGAGGATCGGTCGCTGCGCAGCGCGACCCAGGATGCGCTCGCGGGCCTGCTCGCGGAGCTCAGGCGCGAAGACCTGTTCGACCTCCAGGAAGGCTACGTGGCCCAGTTCGACACCGGACGTTCGACCTCGCTGCACCTGTTCGAGCACGTGCACGGCGACTCGCGCGACCGCGGGCAGGCGATGGTGGACCTGAACGCGATCTACGCGCGCGCCGGCTTCTCGCTCGCCGGGGGCGAATTGCCGGACTTCCTGCCCGCGGTGCTCGAGTACCTCTCCACGCGTCCGGCGGAGGAGGCGGACGAGATGCTCGAGGACTGCGCGCACATCCTGCGTGCGGTGGGCGAGCGCCTGCGGGACGGCGGCAGCCCCTATGCAGCGGTGTTCGCCGCGCTGCTCGACCTGCAGGGCGAGCCGCCGCTTGCCGCGGGAAAACACGAACGGAAAGCGCACGCGGAACCGTCGCTCGACGAGGAATGGCAGGACGTTCCGGTGCAGTTCGGTCCGGACGCCCCTCCGGCTGGCAGCCAGCAGTCCCGGCCGCAATTCATCCGCTTCGTGCCCAAGCAGTGAACCCCTGAACCAGGAGCGCACCATGGACTACAAGAACTATCTCAACCAGTTCCTGTTCGGGTATTACCCGTACCTGTGCCTCGCCGTGTTCTTCCTCGTCAGCCTGATCCGCTTCGACCGCGAGCAGTACACCTGGAAGAGCGACTCCTCGGAGCTGCTGAGCCGCGGCCAGTTGCGCTGGGGATCGAACCTGTTCCACATCGGCATCCTGGGCATTTTCTTCGGCCATCTCTTCGGCCTGTTGATGCCCCCGACGGTGTGGCACCTGCTCGGCGTATCGGCGCCCGAAAAGCAGTTGACCGCGATGGTCGCGGGCGGCATCTTCGGGCTCTTGTGCTTCGTCGGCCTGATGCTGCTGCTGCTGCGGCGCATCGGCGACCCGAGGATACGCGCCACCAGCAAGCCCGGCGACGTCCTCGTGCTGGTGCTGTTCCTGGTGCAGCTCGTCATCGGCCTGGTCAGCATCACGGTCTCGGCCCAGTACCTGGACGGATCCGAGATGCTCAAGCTCATGGACTGGGCGCAGCGCATCTGGACCTTCCGCGGCGGCGCCGCCGAGCTGATCGCCGACGCCTCGATCGTCTTCAAGCTGCACCTCGCGCTCGGGCTCACGATCTTCCTGATCTTCCCGTTCACGCGGCTGGTGCACATCTGGAGCGGCTTCGCCTCAGTGTTCTACCTGATCCGGCCCTACCAGCTGATGCGCAGCCGCGGCGCCGGCCGCTAGGTCCTGCCACTGTCATTCCGAGCGCAGCGAGGAATCTGCTTTTCGGCATCGAGTAGGTCGGGCTGAGCGCAGCGAAGCCCGACAACCGGCCCCGCACGCGGAAGATGCTTGAAGACGCCCGCCTGGTGCGGCTCTTCAGGCAGTTGCCGCTCTTATTACACCCGCTGCGACATAGATCGTAGCGGTCTCATCCATCCGGCGTCTTGATTCCAAGGCCTTCGCCCTGGACGCGGCACACGAGTCTCGCCCAGATGCGCCGCAGGCGCTATAGTTGTACCCTGCCGGCCCCGTAGTGGCGCCGGTTGCCGCCCGATTCCTGGGCGGACTCACCGAAATATGAGCACGCAGCCCCGCATCATCATCATCGCCGGCCCGAACGGGGCGGGAAAGACCACCTTTGCCCGGGAGTTCCTGCCGCGCGAGGCGGATTGCCCGGTATTCGTCAACGCCGATCTGATCGCTGCGGGTCTGTCGCCTTTCCGGCCGGAGGTCGCAGCGGTGCGCGCGGGGCGGCTGATGCTGCGGGAGATTGCGGTGAAGGCGACGGGCGGCGAGAGCTTCGCCTTCGAAACCACGTTGTCTGGACATACCTATGCGCGAAGAATCCCGCGTTGGCGGACGGCCGGATATTGGGTGGAAATCTTCTTCCTGAGCCTTCCGTCTGTCGAACTTGCCGTCGATCGTGTGAGGGCGAGGGTGGCGCAGGGCGGGCACGACGTGCCCGAACCGGTGATTCGCCGACGCTTCGGTTCGGGCCTTGCCAATTTCAGGCGCGTCTATCAGCCTCTCGTTGACGGCTGGAAGTTGTACGACAATGCAGGGGTGAGTCCCGTGTTGTTGGAATGGGGAGAGAAATCATGACCTCAGTGCGTAAGCCCAGGCATCCTGATCTCATCGGGGCGGATGCCGCATTGGAACGCGCCGCTCGGCGAGCACTGGAACTTGCGCTTCAAACCAGGACGCCGTGCTGGGTGCTACGCGACGGGCGGATCGTTGACATCGCCGCCGAAGCCTTGACTGCCGATGCGGGCTCGCCAGGTCGTTATATCGTGGCAGAACCGCGCCGCTGAAGGACTCGGATCGGACGATCCGACAACCCTGGGACCAGCGAGTGCCGCCGCGCTACGCGGAAGACAGAAGCCGCTGGGCACCGACTTTTAGCGCCACTACGAATAGATCGTCGATGCATACAACCGCTACAAGGAGGCGACGCGCGATGCCGTGCACGTCGCCATCGAGAATTTTCTCTGGGCCGATCAGACCGGCCTGCCTTCCCCGGCCTACAGCGAGGACGACGTCAAGGCGAAGGGCGAAGAAGTCTTCAGGCACGTGTATCGAGTCTATCCGACGATCCGCTCGCCGTATTACACGATCCACTGAGCTTGATGCCCGAAGACGCCCGCCTGGCGCGGCTCTTCGGGCAATCCGGATGGTCTTCCATCCTATTGCGGGCGGCGCGGTATTATGCCGCGTCCGGAATCCAAACTTCGAAGGCACCGCTCCGTCATGCAGCGCGAAGTCGAATCCCCCTACGCCTGGTGGCGGCTCGCGGCGGCGCTCGCGCTGATGACCATCGGCGGGGCGGGCATGTACGCGATGGCGGTCGCGCTTCCCGCGGTGCAGGCGGAGTTCGGCATTGCGCGCGGCGATGCGTCGCTGCCCTACACGTTGACCATGATCGGCTTCGGGCTGGGTGGCGTCGCGATGGGGCGGTTCGCCGACCGCTACGGCGCCATGGCGACGGTGCTCGTCGGCGCCGCGGGGTCGGGCGCGGGCTTCATCGCCTCCGGATTCGCGGGCAACCTTTGGCAGTTCAGCCTGGCCCAGGGTGTGCTGGTCGGGTTTTTCGGCATCGCCTCCACCTTCGCGCCGCTTGTCGCGGACATCGCGCAATGGTTCGAGCGGCGGCGCGGCATCGCCGTGGCGATCGTGATGAGCGGCAACTACCTGGCGGGCGTCTTGTGGCCGCCCGTCATGCAGCACTTCTTCGAGACCGCCGGCTGGCGCACCACCTTGGTCGGCGTCGGCGTGTTCTGCCTCGCGGCGATGCCGCTGCTTTCGTTCGCGCTGCGCGGCAGGCCGCCGGCGAGCGCCGCCGATCCCGTGCGACCCGTTGAGTCGGTGTCGGGCGCCGCGGCGGACAGGGCGCGACCGCTCGGCATGTCTCCAGGGGCGCTGACCGCGCTGCTGAGCGCCGCCGGCGTCGGCTGCTGCGTCGCGATGTCGATGCCCCAGGTGCACATCGTCGCCTACTGCGGTGATCTCGGCTACGCGTCCGCGCGCGGGGCGGAGATGCTCTCGCTCATGCTCGGATTCGGCATCGTCAGCCGACTCGTCTCGGGCTGGATCTCAGACCGCATCGGAGGCCTGCGCACGCTGCTGCTCGGCGCGGTGCTGCAGATGGTGGCGCTCGCGCTCTTCCTTCCGTTCCAGCAAATTTCGGCCCTGTACGTCGCCTCGGCGCTGTTCGGCCTGTTCCAGGGCGGGCTGGTACCGTCCTACGCGCTCATCGTGCGGGAATACTTCAGTCCGCGCGAGGCCGGGGTGCGCACCGGTACGGTGCTGATGGCGACCCTGTTCGGCATGGCGCTCGGCGGGTGGATGCCGGGGGCCATCTTCGACGCGACCGGCTCGTACCGCGCCGCGTTCCTGAACGGCATCGCGTGGAACGCGGTCACCACCGCGGTCGCGCTGTACCTGCTATTCCGGGCGCGCGGCCCGGCCGGTCTTCGCTTCTCCGCGCCGAGATAAACGCCGATCAGCGGCAGCACGGTGCGGGGGGCTTGACTTGTAATTAACCTAAGTGTTAAATGAAGGCATGGACCGCCTCTCTTCCACCTTCGCCGCGCTCGCCGACCCCACCCGCCGCGCCATCCTCGCCCGGCTCTCGCACGGCGAGACGCACGTGGGCGAGCTCGCGCGGCCCTTCGACATCTCCGCCCCGGCGATCTCCCGCCACCTGAGGGTGCTCGAGCGTGCGGGGCTGATCGAGCGCCAGGTGAACGCGCAATGGCGCATGTGCCGCGTGCGCGGCGCGGCGTTGCACGCGGCGCACGACTGGCTGGAGCGCTATCGCAGATTCTGGGAGGAGAGCCTGGACCGGCTCGCCGAGTACGTCGAGTCGCAGGTCTCGCCTCCGCCGCGCCCGAAGAAGAAACCCAGGAGAAAACCATGAACGCACCCGGCAACTTCCAATTGCAGCTCTCCCGCTTCATCCGCGCGCCGCGCGAGAAGGTGTTCGACGCCTTCGTCACCGAGGCAGGCATGCGCGCCTGGATGGGCCCGCGCGGCCTGCGCGTCCCCGAGGCGAGCGTCGACGCGCGGCCCGGGGGCCTCTGGCGCGTCGTCATGCTGGCGCGCGACGGCTCGCGCTTCGCGGTCAGCGGCGTCTACCGCGAGGTCGCGCGCCCCGGGCGGCTGGTGTTCACCTGGAAGTGGGAGGGCGGTCCGATGCCCGGGGTCGAGACGCTGATCGAGGTCGACTTCACTTCGCGCGAGGGCGGCACCGAGCTGCGCATGCGCCACACCGGCTTCCCGGACACGGCCATGCGCGACTCGCACGGCCAGGGCTGGGGCTCGAGCTTCAACAAGCTCACCGATCTGCTCGATCCGCGCGGTTCGGCCGCCACGGTCACGCTGCTCGGGGACCCGCGCAGCACCTATGTGCGCACCGCGCGCATGGGCCTGGCGGAGAAGGGCGTCGCCTACACGCTGCAGAGCGCGGCGCCGCACTCGCCCGAGATCCTCGCGGTGCACCCGTTCGGCCGCGTTCCCGCGTTCCGCGACGGCGAGATCGCCCTGTTCGAGACGAGCGCCATCCTGCGCTACGTCGAGGAATCCTTCGACGGCCCGTCGCTATTCCCGGGCACCATCCTCTACCGCGCCCGCTGCGAGCAGTGGGTGAGCGCGTTGAACGCCTATTGCTACGACGCCATGGTCCGGCGCTACGTGCTGCAGTACGTGTTCCCGAAGGGCGCGGACGGAAAGCCCGACCGGGGCGTGATCGACGCCGCGGTGAAGGAGATCGCGGCGCAGCTCGCGACGCTCGAACGCGCCTACGGGGAGGGCGATTTCCTCGCCGGTCCGGCGGTTTCGCTCGCCGACCTGTTGCTCGCGCCGATGCTCGCCTACGTCGAGCAGATGCCCGAGGGAAAGCATCTCCTCGATCCCGTCCCGAACCTGCGGCGCGCCCAGGCCGTCATCCGCAAGCGCGAAAGCTTCACGCAGACCGAGCCCTCGCACGTCCAATAAGGAGTCCGACCATGAGCTACCTGCATGGAAAATTCGTGTGGTTCGAGCATGTGTCGAACGACATCGCCAAGGCGCGCACCTTCTACGGCGCACTGTTCGGCTGGCACTCCGATGCCGTGCCGATGGGGGAACAGCCCTACCACCTCATCAAGAACGGCGAACAGGCCATCGGCGGCTTCCGATCGGCGCCGCCCGGGGTGCAGAGCCACTGGCTGTCCTACCTCTCGGTGCCGGACGTGGACGCGTCCTTCAAGGCGGCCACGGCCGCCGGCGCCAAGGGCTTGATGCCGCCGACCGACTTCCCGCCGGCGGGTCGGGGCGCGGCGCTTGCCGATCCGACGGGTGCGGCGTTCGCCATCTGGAAGGGCGCGACGGAGGACCGGCCGGATGCGGAGAAGACCGCCGCGGGCGACTGGTTCTGGAACGAGTGCTGGACGCCGGACGACAAGAAGGCGCTCGGCTTCTACGAGAGCGTGTTCGGCTTTGCGCACGAGGCCATGGACATGGGGCCGCAGGGCACCTACTACGTCCTGAAGATGGATGACAAGCCGCGCGCCGGGCTGATGAAGTCCACCGAAGCGAAGGCCCCGCCCTTGTGGCTGCCTTACGTGGCCGTGGCGGACTGCGACGCCTCGGCGGAAAAGGCGAAATCGCTCGGGGCGCAGGTGGTCGTGCCGCCCACCGACATCCCGGAAGTCGGGCGCTTCGCGGTGCTGATGGACCCGGCCGGCGCTGCGCTCGCCGTGATCCGGAGCGCGCGCAGCTAGCGGCGCCGCTCGCTGCTGAGATAGCCGCCGACGAGCAGCAGCACGGCGTTCGCCCAGAACACCGGAAAGATCCCTGTGGCGGTGCCCAACGACCCGAAGGCGATCGGGACGACGATCTGGGTGAACTTGTTGACCGTCAGCCGCAGCCCGAGCGCTTCCCCGGCGCGGCCCTTCGGGGCATCGTTGTAGGTCAGCACGATCGAAAGCGGCTGCCCGCAGCCCAGGCCGAGTCCCAGCACGAACGAGATCGTGCCGAGCAGTATCGGGTTCGCGACGGTGGGGAACGCGAAGTAGGTAACCCCCGCGACGACGAGCGAGCCGGTGAGCACGCTGCGTTCGCCGAAGCGCCTCGCCATCCGGGGCATCCACAGCCGCACCGCGAAGGCGGCGGCGGCCTGCATGCCCAGCACCGTGCCGATCACCGACGCCGAGAGCCCGATCGATCGGCCGTAGATGGGCATGTAGAAATTGAACAGGTCGATGCCGGTGATGATCAGCCCGCTGGTGATGAACGTGCGGCGAAGCGAGGGGCTGCCCAGCAGGACCTTCAGGCCGCCGCGCTGATCTTCGCGGCTCGCGCGGGCCGTGGGCGGTACGAATCCGGCGTGGAACGCGAGCACCAGGCCCGGAATGCAGGCGATGGCGGCGAGCAGCAGATAGGTCGGCAGGTGTCCGGACCGGTCGATGGCGAAGCCGACCAGCAAGGGGCCGAGCAAGCCCGACAGCGACGCGGCGAGGCTGAAGGTGCCGAAATTGCGGGTGCGCTCCTGCCCTTCGCCGAGCGAGCCGACCAGGTTGTGCACGGACACGTGGAAGAACAGCGAGGCCGTGCCGATCAGCGCGCACGACGCGAACAGCGCCGGAAGCCCGGGAAAAGCGGCGGGGAGCGCGAGGCCCGCGGTCATGCCGAGCGAGCCGAGCATCATCGGCATGCGCACGCCGCGGCGGTCGGTTACGCGCCCGGCGTAGACCGCGAGCAGCAGCGGAAAGATCGCGTAGGTCGAGACCAGGGCGCCGATGGCAAGCGGGCTCGCGCCGAGCTCGATCGCGTACAGCGCGACCAGCATCTTGCTGCCCTTCACTCCGATCTGATTGAGTATCGAGAGCAGAGAGGTAAGATAAATGGCCATCGGTTTTCGCTCAGGCGCGCCTTGACACGCATCGAGGCGATCCGTAGTGTACCGGCGACCCTCGATCCAGACCATGAAGCCAGGCAGAAACGATCCCTGTCCGTGCGGCAGCGGGAAGAAGTACAAGAAGTGCTGTGGGGCGACGATTCCGATTGAAGCGGATTCGTCCCTGCACAGCGGCAGGCAATGCGGTGTATGCATCACCTGCTGCGGAGGCTGGGTCGCCGGAAACATCTACGGCCAGGAGATGAAGCCCGGGGTGCCCTGCCGCTTCGTGCGGCCCGAAGGCTGCAGCATCTACGAGCGCCGCCCGACGAAACCCTGCAAGAACTTCGTCTGCGGCTGGCTCGCGCCCGACAGTCCCTTTCCGGAGGATTTCCGGCCCGACAAGCTCGGCGTGATCATCGTCACGATCGCCTGGCGCAAGCGGCCCGCCTACATCCTGGTCTCGGCCGGGCGCGATCCGGACGAGGAGCTGCTCGAGTGGATGCGCCGGTTCAGCGTCCAGACCGGATGCCCATTTTTCTACGCCCAGGCCGGCGAGAAGCTGGGATTCGGACCCCCGGAGTTCCAGCAGGAGATGCTGCTCAAGGCGCAGCGCGGAGAACCGATGTGGTGACGACATATGCACTCACTTGAACATGTCATTCCCGCGCAAGCGGGAATCCAGAGGTTTCAACTTGTGGCTGGATCCCCGCTTGCGCGGGGATGACGCCGTAGCGGTTCGCCCACGGACACGCGGCGCGCGAACGCATCGGTCGCAGCGACGAGCGCGCGCAGGATGCCGGGCTCGCTCGACGCATGGGCCGCATCCGGGACGATCTGCAGGGTCGAAGACCTCCACGCCTTGTGCAGCTCCCATGCGGTCACCGGCGGTGTGATCGCGTCGCACCTGCCCTGGACAATCGTTCCGGGAATGCCGGACAGCCGGTGCGCGTTCGCGAGGATCTGCCCTTCCTCGAGGAAGGCCGCGTTGACGAAATAGTGGGTCTCGATCCGTGCGCGCGCGAGTGCCGAAGCATCGTCCGGCGCGCGCGGGTTCGCCTCCGGCCGAAGCGTGAGCAGCGCGTCTTCCCAGGCGCACCAGGCACGCGCCGCCTGCGTCTCGAGCGTCGCATCGCCGCAGTTCAGGCGCGCGTGGTAGGCGGCGACGAGGTCGCCGCGCTCGGGCGCAGGAATGGGAGCGACGAAGCGCTCCCATTCCTCGGGATAGAGCTGCGAAGCGCCCTCGCGATAGAGCCAGTTCAGCTCGGACCGGCGCGCGGTGAACACGCCGCGCAGGACCAACGCAGCGACCCTGTCGGGATACGCCTCGGCGTAGGCGAGCGCAAGCGCCGCGCCCCACGATCCTCCGAGCAGCAGCCACCGGTCGATTCCCAGGGCCTCGCGGATGCTCTCGATGTCGGACACGAGCAGCGGCATCGTGTTGGCGCGCAGGCCGGCGTTGGACCCCGCGTGCGGAAGCGATCGCCCGCAGCCGCGCTGGTCGAACAGGACGATGCGGTATCGCGCCGGATCGAAGAGCCTGCGGTCGTTCGCGCTGCAGCCGCCTCCGGGTCCGCCGTGCAGGAACAGGGCCGGCGCGCCCTGCGGGTTGCCGCAGGCCTCCCAGTAGATGCGATGCCCGGAGTCGGCGTCGAGGTATCCGCGGTCGTGGGGCTCGATCGGCGGATACGGCCGCGCGGGCATCGACGAAGGATCCGCGTTCATGACGGGGCGATCGCGCGGCCGAGCGCGCCGGAGGCCGGGAACACCAGCGACTTGATCACCACGGGCACGGCCCCCGAAGTTTCGAGCAGCGCCCCGATGTCGATGAAATCGAATTCCTTCAGGACGATACCGTCGATCGACACGACCGGGTTCGGAAGACGCAGCTCTTCGTGGAAATGGATGCCGATCAGCCCGCCGATGTCGCCGTCGCCGACGAGCACGAGCGGCAGGCCGCGGTCGAGCAGTTTCGAAAGCCCGGCGGCGACCCCGCGGCAGAAGCCGTCCAGCCGCGCGTACGTCGCCGAGCCCCGCCAGCGGTAGCACAGCGACACCGCCTGCTCGCCTTCGTGCAGGTCCAGGCGCCGCAGCGCGCTGCGCGCCGCCGCGGCGATTTTCTCCTGGTCGAGCGCCTCGTCGCCGAGCGGCAGATCGGGCGTGATGACCGGGAGGTTCCTGAGCGGCAGCACCTCCTGAGGCGCGACGAAGATCGTGCTGCCGCTCACCTGGACGGTGTACTGCGACGCGCCGACGACGGTCGCGCGTATGCCCTCGTCGGGCGGCTCGATGCGCGGTCCCCAGGCCTTCACGCGCGCGAGCACCGCTTCCGCGAGCGCGGCGCCGAGGTCGCCGAAGCTCCGCTCCTGCCGCCCGTAGATGTATTCCGAGACCCCGCCGGAGAAGGTGAGCGCGTCGGGCGCGCGCTCGTTGCGCAGCGGCTCGAGACGCAGCAGGGCGGCGGTCTCGGCGCTCGGAGAAGATCGGCTCATGGCCTCGAACAGCCGCGCCGCCATGCGCTCGACCATCCTGTCCAGTCCCTCCGCGTCCGGCCTCGCGCCGATGTCGAGCCGCAGGCCGGCCTCAGCGGCGAAGCGCCGCCCGGCCTCCTCGACCCGCATCACGCGCCCCTCGCCGTCGAAGCACACGATGCGCGCGCCGACGTCGATCGCGGTCATGTCGGTGACTTCGCCCGCTTCGCACACGGCGATCTTCGAGGTGCCGCCGCCGATGTCGACGTTCATCACGCGCGAGCCTTCGCGTATCGATCGCGCGGCCGCGCCTGAGCCGAAGGCGGCGAGCGTGGCTTCGAGACCGTCGCCCGCGCTCACCGAGACGAACTTGCCTGCCTGCCCCGCGAACAATTCGGCGATTGCGCGCGCGTTCGCGCGCCGGACGGCGACGCCGGTGAGGATGAGGGCGCCCGTATCGATCGATGCCGGGTCGATTCGCGCCCTCTCGTACTGGCCGTCGATGAAGCGGCCGAGGGCTTGCGCGTCTATGGCACCATCTTCGACATACGGGGTGAGCAGGACCTCGGACTCGTGCACGATCCTGCGCTCGGAGACGACGTAGCGGTTGTCCAGCCGCTCGAGCAGCAGGTTCGAGAACACCAGGTGCGAGGTGGAGGAGCCGATGTCGACGCCGACGCTCGCGAGGCGGATCTCGTCCTCGACCTCGAGGCTGCGCCGGACGTTGGAGAAGAACACCCTTCCGCCCGCCGGCTCATCGCTCATCGCGATCCTGCACCGGAAGGCGGGTCAAACCACCGTCGACTGGGTGTCGGCGTCCACGGGTTTCACGTACCACTTCGGATCCATCCGGCATTCGACGCCGTTCTTCACGAGCGTCGCCTCGTACTCCCTGCGCAGGTACGGGTCCTCCATCCAGTAGGGGATCGAGGTGCCGCCCTGGTTGACGTCGATCGCGGTGTAGTCGGTGTGCTTTTCGCCCGGCGCGCCCGGATCGCGGCCGGGGTTGTGCGGGCCGAACCAGGCCGTGAGGCGGAACGGGTCGTTCCCGACGCTGAAATGCTGATGGTACCAGCGCGCGCCTCCGGGGGCCGCCGTGACCATGCCCACGGGCTCGTAGTCGAGGCGCCGGACCTCGCCGGCATGCCCGTCCTTCCAGGGATTCACGCCCAGGCGCTCCGGCCAGGAGTAGGTGTAGCCCTTGCCCTTCAGGCAGATCAGCACCGCCGCCGAGGTGTGCGCGTGCCCCTTGGAGTAGCGGCCCACCTCGTGCTGGCCGATCCAGAAATAGAAGCAGTTGTTGGTCATGAACGGCTCGACGCGCCGCCAGCCGAGCGAGCGCCGGTTGTCCAGGGGCAGCTCGCAGTTGACCGCGTCGGGGATGAAGTTCGTGCGCCGCATCGCGAGGCCGCGCACCGGATCGGGCTCGATGTCGTCCTTGGGCTTGTAGAAGTCGTCGGCCCCGCTGAAGCGGTCGCGGAACACGAAGGGGTTGTCGAACACCGCCTCGACGTTGTTGATCATGTTGAGCACGTTGGGCGCGGTGGTGCCGGCCAGCAGCAGCGCGCCGCCTGAGGTCGCGTTGACGATGCGGTGCCAGGCGTTCATCGGGATCGAGAACATCGATCCCTTCTGCCATTCGAATACGTGGCGCTTGCGCTCTCCCTCGAGCCAGACTTCGGTCGTGCCGCGACCTTCGACGACGAGGAAGATCTCCTCGTACATGTGCTTCTCGGGATTGAGCGCGCCGGCCGGAGGTACCTCGACGACGTAGCAGCCCCACTTGGTCTCGGTGCCGTAGAGCTGGATGTAGTGACCTCGGCCGCCGGTGCGCTTCCAGGGCACGAGGGGCAGGTTCTGCACCTTGCTGATGCCGATGTCGCGAAACACCGGTATGCCCTCGGACTCCATGAAGGCGTCGTAGGGCGTGGGCTGCTTCCTGAACTGGCCGAAGCCCGCCTTCCTGTTTCCGGCGGGCTCGTGCCAGTGCGTCTGATCCTTGTCGTGCGGCATGGGGTTTGAATCCAGGCAGAATCCGAGGAAATTCCTCTATATAGAACACAGTTCCATTGCGGACCAGGGGATTTGACCATACAATCCCCGCACGGTCAACGCGAGGAGTCGAGAATGAACTGGCGTGCGCATGGTTCGGCGGTCCTGCTGGCGGTCGCGCTCTTCGGCCCGGCCGCGAACGCGCAGACGGCCCCGGGCAAGAACGACGCACTATACCTTTATCAGGGGGCCGATCGCCAGCAACGCCTGGTCGAGGGCGCGCGCCGCGAGGGCAGCGTGGTGTTCTACACATCGATGGCGACGACCGAATCGATGCCGCTCGCGCAGGCCTTCGAGAAGAAGTACGGCGTCAAGGTCGAGCTCTGGCGGGCGACGAGCGACAAGGTCATCCAGCGCGTGGTCACGGAGGCGCGGGCACGGCGCTTCAGCGTCGACTTCGTCGAAACCAACGGCCCCGAGCTGGAGATGCTCGCCCGCGAGAAGCTCCTGTCCGAGATCTATTCCCCGTACATCGCGGACCTGCCCGCGGCGGCGGTGCCCGCGCACCGGCTCTGGGTGTCCGACCGCCTGAACATCTTCGTCGTCGCGTACAACACGAACAAGGTGAAGCGCGAGGCCCTGCCCAGGACCTTCGAGGGATTCGTCGATCCGAAATGGAAGGGCCTCATCGGCCTGGAGGCGACCGACGCGGAGTGGCTCGCGACCATCGTCAAGCTCTGGGGCCCGGAGCGCGGCATGGCGTTCTTCCACAAGCTCGCCGACATGCGGCCGGACATCCGCAAGGGGCATGTGCTGTTCTCGGAACTGGTGGCGGCGGGCGAGGTTCCGGTGGGGCTGACCATCTACAGTTCCAACGCGGAATCGATGAAGCGCAGGGGCGGGCCCATCGACTGGGCGCCGATCGAGCCGGTGGTTGCGCGCCCGCAGGCGATCGGCGTCGCGAAGAACGCGCCGCACCCGCATGCGGCGCTGCTGTTCGCGGACTTCATCCTCTCGCCGGAGGGCCAGGAACTGCTGCTGTCCATGGGGCGCGTGCCGACGAGCACGAAGGTGAAGAGCCATATGAACAACTTCAGCTACACGCTGATCGACCCGGTCACCGTGCTGGACGAATCCGCGAAGTGGGAGAAGATCTGGAACGATCTCTTCATGAAGCGGTGAGCGGCGCGCCCTGTGGGCGAATTCGTCATCCCCGCGAAAGCGGGGATCCAGCATGCATTTAGTCTCTTGTCACTCAGATGTTGACAGTATTGGCGAAGAATTTGGGTCTAGTTAGGTCTCCCGATTTTGCGCAGTTGCGAAGTTGCAACTGCGCAAAATCGGGAGATTTGGGATGGCAAGTCACGGCAACTTGTCTTGGTTCGGGTTATGTTGGTTAGGCTGTCTGGATTCCCGCTTTCGCGGGAATGACGGCGCTCGCGGTTTGCTACGCGGCACCATTGACGACGGAATGTACGAATAGTGGAATCGATGCCTCAAGACTGGCTGGGCCTGGTGTTGCTGGTGTTCGTCCTGGGCCTCAAGCACGGGATGGACCCCGATCACCTGGCGACGATCGACGGACTGACGCGATTCAACGCCCTGAGCCGGCCGCGCGTGTCGCGCTGGTCCGGCTTCCTCTTTTCCCTGGGGCACGGCGCCGTCGTCACGCTGGTCGCGGGTATCGTCGCCGCTGCGGCGGGGGGGTGGTCGGCCCCGGCGTGGCTGGAGGACTTCGGCGCCTGGATCTCGATCCTGTTCCTGCTGGCGCTCGGCGCGGTGAATCTGCGCGCCGTCTACCGGGCGGCGCCGGGTGAGGTGGTCCGGACCCTCGGCATCAAGGGGCGATGGCTGGGGCGCCTGAGCCAGGCAAGCCACCCGGTGGTCATCGCCGCCGTCGGGGCGGCGTTCGCGCTCTCCTTCGACACCATCAGCCAGGCAGCGCTTTTTTCGCTGACGGCCTCCCGCGTGGCGGGCTGGCTCTTCGCGACGGCGATGGGTCTCGTCTTCATGCTGGCAATGATGGTTACCGACGGCGTGAACGGCCTGTGGGTGGCGCGGCTGCTCGGTCGCGCGGACCGCACGGCGCTCGTCGCATCGCGGGTGCTGAGCCTCTCCATCGGTCTGCTCAGCATCCTGATCGCAGGCCTCGGCCTGGCAAGGACGCTGTTGCCGGGCGTGGGCAAGATCGCCGAGCAAAGCGGGGTCCTGCTGGGGTTCGGCGTCATGGGCATCGTGCTGCTGAGCTTCGCGCTGGCGATGCACCTGTCCCGGCCGCGGCCGGCCTGAGGCCACCGTCACGGGATTGTTTCTGCTGCGGCGGATTGGTATAGTGCGTTCTGCATCAAGGGACGAGGTTCTCTGATATGGAACGCAAATCCGGCTCGGGCCATTCCGCCCCATCGGCCCATTCGGGTCCTGCTGCCGCGCATGCCGCCGGCGCGGCGATCGCGGCGCGTACCGTGAAGGCCCGCAGCAAGACGCGGCTCTCGTCGGTTGCCAATGCGCTGCGGCTCCTGAAGGTTTTTTCCGACGAGGAGTACGAGATCGGCATCAGCGCCCTGGCGCAGCGCCTGGGCCTTGCGAAGAGCACGGTGCATCGCCTGGCGACTACCGTCATCCAGGCGGGCCTGCTCGAGCAGAATCCGGAAACGGGCAAGTACCGCCTGGGCCTTGCGCTGTTCGAGCTCGGCTCGCTGGTGAGGCGCAAGATGGACGTGTCCACCGAGGCGAAGCCGCTGCTGAAGGTGTTGAGGGAGCGGACCGGGGAAACGGTGCACCTGGCGATCCTCGATCAGGGAAGCGTGCTGTACATCAACAAGATCGAGAGCGGCCAGGCGATACGCATGAGCACCAGCGTCGGCGCGCGGGCCCCCGTTCACTGCACCGCCGACGGCAAGGCGCTGCTCGCCTTCCAGCCGGAGGAATTCATCGACGAGCTGGTCCGGCAGGGGCTGCCGGCGCTCTCGCCCAAGACGATCACCGAAGGCAAGGCGATGCTGCGCGACCTCGCGACGGTGCGCTCGCGCGGTTACGCGGTCGACGACGAGGAGAGCGAGCTCGGCCTGAGGAGCATCGCGGCTCCGATCCGGTCGCATTCCGGCGCCGTGATCGCCTCGCTGAGCATCGCCGGTCCGGCGCATCGGGTGAGCAGGAGGACCTTGCTGTCCTACGCGCGGGACGTGGTCAGCGCGGCGGAGACCGTTTCGCAGCGCATGGGCTTCCGGCCGCCGCTATTTCAACCCATGCAGAAAAGGGCCTGAGGGCGCGATCGGGCCGGGCCGGCATGGCCGGTATCAGACAGGATGCCATGATTTGCCATCGCAACTCTCCCGATTTTGTTCAGTTGCGAAGTTGCAACTGAACAAAATCGGGAGACCCAAATAGACCCAAGATTCTCGCCAATAGAGGAACCGCGTGTCGAAACTCAGAATGACGCTGGGGTGCTGGAACTACGACCGCACGCGCGCTCTCGCGGACGGGTCGATCCAGCCCGAGGGCATCGACCTCAACTACATCAACATGCCGGTCGAGGAGACCTTCTTCCGCATGCTGCGCCATCGCGAATTCGACGCTGCGGAAATGTCGCTGTCCTCGTACACGGTCTCGCTGTTCTCGCAGGACCGGCCGTTCGTCGCCGTACCGGTGTTCCCGTCGCGTTTCTTCCGCCATTCGTGCATCTACGTGAATGCGGCGAGCGGCATCCGCGAGCCCCGCGATCTCGTCGGCAAGCGGGTGGGCAACCCCGAATACCAGATGACGGCGCCGGTCTGGATCAGGGGCATCCTCTCCGACGAGTATTCGGTTCCGGTGACCGGCGTCACCTACTGCACCGGCGGCGAGGAGGAGCCGGGCCGCCCGGAGAAAATCAAGCTCGACCTGCCCCGGGATATCCGCATCGAGCGCATCGGCGAAAAGCAGACGCTGTCGGCGATGCTCGCCGCCGGCGAGATCGACGCCCTGTACACGGCGCGCGCGCCTTCGTCGTACCGGAGCGGCGGCGGCAAGGTGAAGCGCCTGTTCGAGGACTATGTCGAAGTGGAGAAGGACTACTACCGCCGCACGAAGATCTTTCCGATCATGCATACGGTGGTCATCAGGCGCGATGTCTACGAGGCGAACCCCTGGGTGGCGCGCTCGCTCTACAAGGCCTTCTGCGCGGCGCAGCAGGAAACCTACCGCGACCTCGAGGAAACCGCGGCGATGAAGACCATGCTTCCCTGGGCCATGGCGCACATGGAGGAGGCGCGGCGCGATATGGGCGAGGACTTCTGGCCCTACGGATTCGACGCGAACCGCGAGACGCTGGCGACCTTCCTGAGGTATTCGTTCGAGCAGGGGCTCTCCAAGCAGTTGCTCAAGCCCGAGCAATTGTTCGCGCCCGAGACCCTCGAGTCCTTCAAGATCTAGCGGCCGCCATCGCCACGGGAACGAAGCATGCCGGACAAGGATGATACGGGCGCCAAGCCTACGCACAGCGTGAGCGACCACCTGTACGGCGTCGACACAGGGCATGCGCACGAGGGCGACGAATGGGCCGACCACGATCACGATGACCCGGGGCCCGCCGGCCCGCTCGAGGACAACCCGATCTGGGTCCAGGACCACGTATCGCTGGTGAGCGTGGGCATCGACATCGGTTCCTCGGGAACCCAGGTGATCTTCTCCCGGGTCAACCTGCGCCGCCCCGGTGAAGACCTGTCCAGCCGCTACGTCGTGGTCTCGCGCGAGACCCTGTTCCAGTCGCCGGTCGCGCTCACTCCGTACCTGAGCGAGGAGCGCATCGACGACGCCGCGCTCGGGGGCATCATCGACGAGGCCTACGCGCAGGCGCGCCTGCACCCCGACGAAATCGACGCGGGCGTCGTCATCCTGACCGGGGAAGCGCTGCGCCGGCAGAACGCGCAGGCCATCGCCGACCTGCTTGCCCAGCACGGGGGCGAGTTCGTGTGCGCGAGCGCCGGGCACCACATGGAGGCGATGCTGGCCGCTTACGGTTCGGGGGCGGCCCGCGTGTCGCACGACGAGGGGAAACGCGTCCTGAACATCGACATCGGGGGCGGCACCACGAAGCTGGCCGTCGTCGCGGGCGGGCGCGTCCTGGAGACCGCAGCGTTCCACGTCGGGGGCAGGCTGCAGGTCGTCGACGCCACGGGGCGCATCGTGCGCCTCGACCCGGCGGGACGCTACCTCGCCTCGAAGGCGGGCCACGCCTGGGGCCTGGGCGACCATTGCAGCGCGCAGGAAATGGAGCGGGTCGCCGAGTGGATGGCCGAGGCGCTGGTCACGGCGCTGCGCGTGCGTCCCCTGCCGCATGCGATCGAGCACCTCTATCTCACCGAGCCGCTCGAGGACCTCGACGGCATCGACGGCGTCATGTTTTCCGGCGGCGTCGCCGAGTACGTCTACGCGCGCGAGAGCCGCGATTTCGGCGACCTGGGCAGGCTGTTCGGGCGGGCCCTCAGGCGCAGGATAGACGCGGGCGCGCTGCCCTGGCCGCTGCTGCCACCCGGCGAGTGCATCCGCGCCACGGCGATCGGGGCCTCCGAGTACAGCGTGCAGCTGAGCGGCAACACCATCTACATCTCGAGCCCCGGAGAACTGCTGCCGCGCAAGAACCTGCAGGTGCTCCAGCCCTCGTTCGCCTGCGAGGACGACGTGGACCCGGAGCAGCTCTCGCTCGCGATCCGCAACCACTTCACGACCTTCGACCTCGTCGAGGGCGAGTCGGAGGTGGCGCTCGCATTCCGCTGGAGCGGTGCGCCGTCCTACGAGCGCATCGCCGGTTTCGCGCAGGGCATCGTCCGGGGGCTGCCGCGCACGATCGGCGAGGGCAGGCCGCTCTACCTGGTGCTCGACGGCGATATCGCGCAGACCCTGGGTGCGATACTGCGCGAGGAGATGCGCGTCGGATCCGAGGTGCTGGTGATCGACGGCATCGTCCTGTGGGACCTGGACTACATCGACCTGGGTCGCATGCGCTGGCCGTCCCAGACGGTGCCGGTCACGGTGAAATCGCTGCTGTTCAGCGACGATCCCCGCCACCCGGCCGACCCGCATCGGGACGCCGGCCACCATCACCATGATCACGATCACCACCACGTTCACGATCACGATCACGGCCACACGCATCACGGCAAGCGGTCCGAGGGAAAGAAATAGCCCGCGCGGCGCGGTGCGTTTCGTGCGCCGCCCGGTTGACATCGCGAGGGGTGGTTGGTAGATTCGCCGCGTATTGCTATGCAGACCGTGGTTCCGCATGAAAGAACACTAGTCACATGAGTTTACTGGTGACGATTGCGGCGAAGAGTTTGGTTTTGCATACGTCTCGTGTTTTCGTGCAGTTGCGAAGTTGCAACTGCACGAAAACACGAGATTGAAATAGACAAGATCAGCCTCTTTGGTTCCGGCTTTGCCGGCTTAGGGGTGAGGCGGGACGGGGCGGCGCGGCAAGCGGCGCCAGCGGCGGCTGGAAGCCGGGGCAGGATGGAGAGGAGTCGATGGCGAGTGTCGGGGAGTGGGCTGCTGCGCCCGATCTGAAGCCGGCGCTGTGGAAGCGGATCGACCTGAAATGGGTCGTGATCGGCGTCTGCGTGGCGGTCGTCGCCTATCTGGCCCTGATTCCGCTGGGGTTCCTGCTGTGGCAGAGCTTCTTCACTCCCCAGACGGCGACCAAGGCCGCCCGATTCACGCTCGAGAACTATGTCACCGCCTACTCGAGCATGGAAACGGTCCGCCTGTTCATCAATTCGGTGCAGTTCGCCACGGGAACCTCGCTGTTCTCGTTCGCCCTCGGCACGCTGCTCGCATGGATGAACGAGCGCACCAACACGCCGTTCAAGTCGCTGTTCTTCGCCCTGTCGATCATCCCGCTCATCATTCCGGGCATCCTGTTCACCGTTGCGTGGATCCTGCTCGGCAGTCCCAAGATCGGCATCATCAACCTGGTTCTGCAGACTTGGTTCGGCACCGAGTACGTCTTCGTCAACGTCTACTCGCTGGCCGGGATGATCTGGGTCGACGGTCTGCACTACTCGCCGATGGCCTTCCTGCTGATGACTGCGGCATTCCGCTCCATGGACCCTTCGCTGGAGGAGTCCGCCATGATGAGCGGCGCGAACATCTTCCAGGTCGCTTGGCGGGTCACGCTGAAGCTTTCCTGGCCGGCCATCTTCGCGACCCTGCTGATCCTGTTCGTGCGCGCCGTCGAATCCTTCGAGGTGCCTGCGCTGCTCGGGCTTCCGGTGGGGATACAGGTATTCACTTCCTCGATCTACCAGGCCATACACCAGTATCCGAGCCAGATCGGATTGGCCTCCTCGTATGGAACGACCCTGTTGCTCATCACGACCGTCGGCGTGTATTTCCAGTCCCGTCTTTCGAGCCAGGGCAGCAAGTATTCGACCATGACCGGCAAGGGCTTCCGCCCGCGGCTCATCGACCTTGGCCCCTGGCGCTATCTCGCGGCCGGCATCTTCGTCGTCTATTTCCTGTTGATCGTCGCGCTGCCTTTCCTGGTCCTGCTCTGGTCGTCGTTCCAGAAGTTCTACAGCGTGCCTTCGATGGCGGCACTGCGAAACCTTACCCTGGATCCGTACCGGTTCATCTTCGACTACCCGACCCTGGCGAAATCGGTGTGGAACAGCCTGGCGCTGTCCTTCGGCAGCGCCACGGTGATCATGCTGCTCACCTCCGTGATCTGCTGGATCGTCGTCAAGACCAAGCTCCCGGGCCGCTGGCTGCTGGACAACCTGGCCTCGCTGCCCATGGTCTTCCCGGGACTGGTGCTCGGCCTGTCGATCATGATCTTCTACCTCACGGTGGACGTCGGCATCTACGGCACCATCTGGATCATGTTCGTCGCCTACATCACGCGCTTCCTGCCCTACGGCTTGCGCTACAACACGACTTCGATGCTCCAGATCCACCAGGAGTTGGAGGAGTCCGCCGCGATGAGCGGCGCGTCGTGGGGAACGACCTTCTGGCGCATCATCCTGCCGCTCCTGAAACCGGGGCTGGTAGCGGGCTGGATCTACATCGTGATCGTCTCCATCCGCGAGCTGTCGAGCTCGATCCTGCTCTACAGCCCCGGCACCGAGGTGGTGTCGATCGTGATCTGGGAACTCTGGGAAAACGGCCAGTACGTGGAGCTCTCGGCGCTGGGCGTGCTGTTCATACTCGCCCTGTTCGTTCTCGTGATCCTGGCGCAGTTCATCGGCAAGAAATTCGGCATCAAGGAAGCCTAGTTGCTCATGACCCAGGTGTTGACAGTTTTGGCGGTGATCTGGGGGTTCTTATATGTCTCGCTATTTCGTGCAGTTGCGAAGTTGCAACGGCACGAAATAGCGGGAGTGATAACGGCAGGACAAGCCTGGTTGGTTCCGGCTCGTCAGCTTCAGGAGACAGCCGCAGGCGGAGGAGTGAGATGCTGAGCGTCAAGGCCTTATTTACGGAATATCCCAACGAGCGCGGCCAGATCGTCAAGGCGGCGCAGAACGTGACCTTCGACGTTCCCAAGGGCAAGCTGTTCACGCTGCTCGGCCCAAGCGGCTGCGGAAAGACCACGACGCTGCGCTCCATCGCGGGCCTGGAGCGGCCGAGGGCCGGAGTTATCGCGGTGGGCGAGCGGGTCGTCTATTCTTCCGAGAAGAAGACCTTCGTCCCGCCCAACCGGCGCAATTTCGGCATGGTGTTCCAGTCCTACGCGATCTGGCCGCACATGAACGTGTTCCAGAACGCCGCCTTTCCGCTCCAGGTCCGCAAGGGCAAGCCCGGCAGGAAGCAGATCGAGGAAAAGGTGATGCGGGTGCTGAGCGCCGTCGGGCTCGACCACCTCGCCGACCGCGAGGCCACCAAGCTCTCCGGCGGCCAGCAGCAGCGGCTCGCACTGGCGCGCGCGCTGGTCATGGAGCCGGAGCTCCTGCTGCTCGACGAGCCGCTGTCGAACCTGGACGCGAAGCTGCGCGAGCGCATGCGCTTCGAGCTCAAGCGCCTGCAGCGCGAGCTGCGGCTGACGACGGTCTACGTCACGCACGACCAGAGCGAGGCGCTCGCCCTGTCGCACGAGATCGCGGTGATGAACGAGGGCCACATCGTCCAGATCGGAGCGCCGCGCGACATCTACGAGCATCCGAAGAACAAGTTCGTCGCCGATTTCGTCGGGACGACGAATTTCGTCGAGGCGACGGTGAGGGGTCCGCAAGGCGCGCAGGGGTACTACCGCGTCAGCACCGCTCTGGGCGATCTCGGCGCTTACTCCGTGGAGGCGCTTCGCGCGGGGGATCGCGTAATCCTGTCGGTGCGTCCGGAGGACGTCGAGCTCTCGGAACAGCGTCCCGAGTCGGGTGACGTCTGCGAGGCGGTGGTCGACGTCAAGGTGTTTCTCGGCGAGTACCTCGACTTCCAGGTGAAGGTGGGCGACCGGCTGCTGCTCGCACGCGCGCACCCCTCGCTCAAGACCCCGGTTGGCCAGCGGATCTATGTCCGGACGAATCCGGAAAAGTGCGTCGCCATTCCGGAATCCGCGGACGCAGCTGACGCCGAGAAGAGGGAAGAATGATGTCCAAGCGAACGGGCAAGCGTGGCGCGGCGCCGAAGACGCAGCGCTGGGCGTCTGAGGTGATCGTCGACCTGCTGCACCGGTACCGGCTGCCATACGCGGCGCTCAATCCCGGCGCGAGCTACCGCGGGCTGCACGACTCGATCGTCAATTACGGCCGCAACCGGCCGACCATGATGCTGTGCCAGCACGAGGAAACGGCGGTGCAGGTCGCGCACGGCTACGCCAAGGCGTCGGGCCGCCCGATGGTGGCGATCGTGCACAACCTGGTCGGGCTGCTGCATTCGAACCTGTCGGTGTATTACGCCTACATCGACCGCGCGCCGGTCTTCATCGTCGGGGCGACCGGCCCGATGGACGAGACCAAGCGCCGGCCCCGCATCGACTGGACGCACACGGCGAACGTGCAGGGGCAGGCCGTGCGCGACTACACCAAGTGGGACTACCAGCCCACCACCATCGACGGCGTGCCGGAATCCTTCGCACGCGCCTACGGGGTCATGATGACCGAGCCGCAGGGGCCGATCTACATGTGCTACGACGCGTGGCTGCAGGAGCAGCCGCTCGACCACGAGGTGGCGCTGCCTCCGCGCTCGGCGATGCCGGTTCCCTCGCCGATCGCGCCGGACCCGGGCGCGCTCGCGCACGCGGCGGACCTGATTGCGAAGGCGAAGCGGCCGGTGATACTCGCGGAATACGCCGGCCGCGATCCGCGCGGATTCGACGCCCTGGTGCAGCTCGCCGAGGCGCTCGGGGCGCCGGTCTACGACGTGAACAGCCGGCTCAATTTTCCCGGCTGTCATCCGCTCAACCTCTCCATGGTCAAGGACGTGTTCAGGGACGCCGACCTGATCCTGTGCCTGGACGTGCGCGACTGGGAGAAGCCGACCACCGAGCTGGTGAGCACCACGCGCAAGGTGACGAGCATCGTGCCTCCGGGCTGCGTCTGGATCGACATCGGCTTCGGCGACTTGGAACTGTCGAGCTGGGCGATGGACTACCAGCGCCTGATGCACGCCCGGCTGCGCGTGCTCGGCGATACCACGCTCGCCATTCCCGCGCTGACCCGGCTCTGCAAGGCGCGGATCGCAAGGGACCCCGCGCTCCAGAAGCGCATCGGCGTGCGCAGCCGCAGGACGGCCGAGCGCCACCGCGAGGCGAGGGCGCGCTGGGCCCGCGAAGCGCGCCAGGACTGGGACGCGAGCCCGGTGACGCTGCCACGCCTGGCGAGCGAAGTGTGGGAGGCAATCCGCGACGAGGACTGGGTACTGACCGCGGGTACGCTCGAGGACTGGACGCGCAAGCTGTGGGACTTCGACCGGTCTTACCGGCATCCGGGAAAATCGCTGGGTACGTCCACGCAGTTCGGCATTTCCCTCGGCGTGGCGCTCGCGCACCGCGAAGCGGGCCGGCTGGTCGTGGACATGCAGCCCGACGGGGACCTGATGTTCGACGCGGGGGCGCTCTGGGTGGCGGCCAAGCACAAGATCCCGATGCTCGCCGTGATGTACAACAACCGCGCCTACTACAACGACTGGGAGCACCAGCTGCGCATGGCGAGGCAGCGCGGCACGCCCGTGGAGCGGGCCCACATCGGCATGGACCTCGACGGGCCGCCGGTCGACTTCGCCGGGCTGGCGAGATCGATGGGATGGTACGCGGAGGGTCCGATCGCGCACGGCCGCGACATCGCGCCGGCGCTCAAGCGCGCCATCGAACGGGTCAAGGCGGGCCAGCCTGCTTTGGTCGACGTATTGACGCAGAAGCGCTGAGGGGTAGGTTGAATGGAACAAGCAACATGACGCAACAGGTGGTGGGATTGATCGGTGCGGGGCGCATGGGCATGCCCATCGTCGGGCATCTCGCGCGCAAGGGGTTTGCGGTCCTCGTGCACGACCTCGATCCGGGAAAGCGCGCGGCGGTCGAGGCCAAGGGCGCGCAATGGGCGCAATCGGCGGCGGAGATCGCGCAGCGCGCCGAATTCGTGCTGGTCTGCGTCGGCTACGACCGCGAAGTGAAGGAGCTCCTCGGCGAAGGCGGCGCGCTGGCGGGGGCGAGGCCGGGCACCATCGTCGCCATCCTGAGCACGATCCATCCGCGCACCATGCAGCAGCTCGCGCTGCGGCTCGACCCGCAGGGCATCCAGGTGGTCGATTCGACCGTCTGCCGGGGCGGCTGGGCGGCGGACGAGGGAACCCTGCTCTCCTTCGTCGGGGGCAGCGCCGAAACCGTCGAACGCCTCACGCCGGTGCTGCGCGCGTACTCTTCCGACGTGGTGCGCACCGGTCCGGTCGGGACGGCACAAGTGGCCAAGGCGGTGAATAATCTGATCCTGTGGGCCTGCCTGGTCGCCGACCACGAGGGGCTGGCGCTCGCGCAGCGCTACGGAGTGGACGTCGAGGCCCTACGCCGGGCGCTCCTGACCAGCAGCTCGACCAACGGCGCGCTCGCCAACTGGGGCAATCAGACCATGGCGTGGGCGCAGGACGACATGGCAATCGTGGCGGAAATGGCGGACGATTGCGGCATCGCGCTGCCGCAGTCCGGCGTGGTGCGCGAGATCTGCCGCGGGCTCAAGCCGCGGCGGTATCGCCTGGAGGAGTACGGAAAGTAAGCGGGAAGCAGGACGTGCCGGGCGGACTGCCCGGGGAACAGGAGTGGACACATGAGCGCGGGAAAAGAATCGGGCAACGAATCGCACTATCACAGCAAGAAGGACCGCACCTTCGTGCGCGCCATCGCGGGGCCGTACAACCTGAAGGACGAACTCACGCGCCTGCGCGCCATGCCGCGCGTGCGCAAGGGCGCCGACATCAAGTTCAACGACGGGCCGCAGACCTTCAGCCGCCATTACGTCGAGCCCAAGGACGGGATCACGCAGACCTTTCACCTGCACATCGAGGAGTACGGCCCGGGGGGCAGGTCGCAGAAGCACGGCCACGTGAACGAGGCGGCCTTCTATATCCTGGACGGCAAGGGCTACGAGATCCACGACGGGGTGCGCTACGACTGGAAGGCGGGCGACATCGCGATCGTGCACAACAACTGCGTACACCAGCATTTCAACGCCGATCCGGACAAGCCCGCGCGGGCGCTGGTGATCAAGACCAAGCCAATGTACATGTTCATGAACATGCTGTTCCAGCACCAGGTGGAGCCGCGTCCCAGCGACCCGGCTCCCGGCGGAGTGGGCTTCGAGGCGCGTCACCTGGAAGAGAATTTCAACCATCCGGCCAAGTAGGCGCCGGGATTCCGATCGATAGTGGGAAGGAGCGAGAAATGGCCTGGGGTGAATCGAAAGCGTGGTTGAAGGGTACGGTGAATCAGAAGCTGTACAAGGGGCTGCTGGAGGATGCAGCCGAGGCGCCGCAGCGCAATGCCAAGCGCAAGAAGATCGTGCATCCTGAAGAGATGCCCTGGGAGATGTCGCGCCAGGGGCTGCTGAAGCACCTGCTGAACGAGCAGATGAACACGCGCATGGAGACGGTGGACGCGTACATGCAGGTGATCCCGCCCGGGAGCCGCTCGGGCAAGCACCGGCACCTGGCCGAGGAGTGCCTGTACGTGCTCGAGGGGCGCGGCTACGACCTGCACCAGGACTGCGACGTGGAGATCACCGACACCTACCACTGGAAGCCGCAGGACGAGGTGAAGCGCTGGGAATGGGAGGCGGGGGACGTGATCTACATACCGCCGAACACCATCCATCAGCATTTCAACGCCGATGCCCAGCAGCCGGTGCGGCTGATCTCGGCGATCAACCGGATCTACAAGCAATGCGGACTGAATGACCTCGAACAGTTGGAGGATGCACCGGAATACGATCCGGCGGTGGAACTGACCGCGGCGCTGGTGCAGCAGTACCTCCAGCGCAGGATCAAGGAGCCCGCGTAGTCGGGCACGCAGGCAAGGCTTCACCCAATCCAGAACAGGAGCAATAAATGGGCGGGAAGGACGCGATCGTCTCGGACGACCTGGCGAAGAAATTCGCCACGGAAAAAGAAACACCCTATACGCGCTGGGTAAGCGACGAGGGCCTGGACATCATCGGCGCGCACTACGTTGCGAACCTGAACACGGTGGAGCTCAAGCCCTGGGCGCGGCGCGGCGGGAGCGGCGTCTATATCAACCACGAGGCATCGCGCACCTCGAACGACTGCTACGTGTGCGAGATACCTCCGGGCGGCAAGCTCGCCCCGCAGCGCCAGCTGTTCGAGGAGATGATCTACGTGCTCGGCGGCCGCGGATCGACGACGGTCTGGAACGACGCCGGCCGGCGCATCACCTTCGAGTGGAAGGCGGGGGCGCTGTTCGCCATACCGCTCAATGCCTGGCACCAGCACTTCAACGGATCCGGTCGCGACCCGGCACGCTTCGTCGCGGTCACGAACGGGCCTTCGGTGATCAACCTGTACGAGGAGGTCGAGTTCGTCTTCAATACGCGCTACGACTTCAAGAGCCGGTTCTCGGGGGAACCCGACTACTTCGCGAACAAGGGCGAGCAGAAGGGGCTGCTGCTGGAGACGAACTTCGTCGCCGACGCGGTCAACCTGCCGCTCGTCAGCGCCAAGGAACGCGGCGCAGGGGGCGGCCACATCCGCTTCAACCTGGCCAAGGGCTCGATGAACAGCCACATCTCGCAGTTCCCGGTCAGCACCTACAAGAAGGCGCACTGCCACGGGCCGGGGGCGCACGTGATCATCCTCACCGGGGAGGGCTACAGCCTGATGTGGCCCGAGGGCGAGGAGCCGCGCCGCTACGAGTGGCAGGCCGGGACGATGATCGTTCCCCCGAACCTCTGGTTCCACCAGCATTTCAATACCGGCACGATTCCGGCGCGTTACCTGGCGTTCAAGCACGAGGTCGTCTCGATCCGCAATGCGCAGGGCGTGCCCAAGGCCTGGATCAGCCGCCGCGTGGGCGGCGACCAGATCGATTACGCCGACGAGAAGCCCCTGGTCAGGACGATGTTCGCCCAGGAACTGGCCAAGCGGGGCCTGCAGCCGAAGATGGACAACGCCTATCAGGCCGAGCAGGCCGAACTGCCGCCTCTTGTTGCTTAGATGCGACAACCTGGCTGGTTTTTTTGACATCGCTCCCCCTTTTCGTTAAGTTACCTACGTACTTTCCGTAGGTAAGACCCCTGGTCCGCATAGAAGAACAGGCGGATGCCGCCGGCGATGGCGGCGCCCGCTGGAATGCAGTGCAGGAATCGGGGAAGCAGCGAATAAGGCATTTTCTAGGAGAGGGGGAAGACATGAGGAGAAAGACGTTAGCCTTGGCGGTGGCCGGAGCGTTCGCAGTGCCGCTGAGCGTATTCGGGCAACAATCGAGCGTCGAGATCTACGGCAGGCTGTATCCGGAATTCACGGTGGGCAAGACCACCGGCGCAACGCCGGCGGGTACGAGTTCGAGCACCTTGGGCAGGACGCCGACGGGCCTTGACTTGAAGAGCCGCAATTCGATCGATGCCTCCAACTCGCGCATCGGATTCCGCGGCACGGAAGCGCTCGGCGGCGGGCTGAGCGCGATCTGGCAGATCGAGAGCACGGTCCCGATCGATCAGGGCGGCGGGCTGCTCGCGACGCGCGATTCCTTCGTCGGACTGCGCGGCGGGTTCGGCACCGTGCGGCTGGGCAACATGGAGACGGTGTACAAGACCCTCGGCGACCCGCTCGGCATCCTCGGGATCTCCAGCGGCAACTTCGTGTCGATGAGCAACATCATCTCCTCGCGCATGCCATTCGGCACCAGCTCCGCGGGAAGCTTCCACCTGCGGCGCTCGAATTCGGTCTTGTACAACTCGCCGGAATTCGGCGGATTCCAGTTGAGCGCGACCTACGGTCCGGACGAGACCCGGACGGGCAATCTCAACGCCGACCTGTGGTCGGTGGGTGTCGAGTACAAGCGCGGCCCGATCGAGGCGTCGCTCGCGCACGAGATCCACAACGACCTGTTCGCGGGATCGAACGGGGTGGGCTCCAGCTCGGCGGTCGCGAACCCGACGACCGGTGCCGGCAACGTCCACTCCAAGGACAAGTCGACCCGTGCAATGGTGATGTATTCCGTCGGCGGCGCGAAGATCCAGGCGAATGTCTCGACCATCGAGTTCGGGGAATCGGGCGGCGCGGCCGGCAAGTTCCAGGACTACAAGAACACGCGCTGGTCGCTGACCTGGCAGCAGGCTTGGGGCGGTCCGTGGCGGACCTCAGTAGCCTACGGCAGCTCCTCCGCCGGCAACTGCTCGCTGGTGGGCGGTGCCGCGTGCACCACGAACGGCCTCGACGGCAACATGCTGGTGCTGGCCGGGGACTATTCGTTCTCCAAGCGCACCGCGCTGTTCCTGCTGTACGCGAGGATCAACAACGGCAGCGCTTCGCAGTACAGGAACATGGAAAACGCCACACCGAATCCGGGCGCGGACATCACGCAGTACGCAGTCGGCATCCGGCACAACTACTGATCGCATTCCATGCGGGTGCGGCAGCGCGCTTTCGGGCGCGCTGCCGCTTTTTCGTTTACGTCACATCCCTCCTCGGCTTCGAATTCTCTGTCCGGCGGACCGCTGCACGCGGTCGTCTCGGTTCGCGAGCTGCCCTTATGCGCCCGGCTAAGGGCAACCCCTACGGGCGAGCCTGATTGACCGGCACGGAGCGGCTTGATATTTTCGTCCCAACCTGTTCTTCGATAAAGATCGAAGTTCCGCATGGAAGAACAAGGCTGCCACCGCACGGCTGCGGGAAGCAAACAAGAAAGCCAATGAACGGAGGAGAAAATATGTACGAGAGGAAATTGATTGCCCTCGCGGTGGCCGGGGCACTGGGCGTTCCTGCGGCCGCATTCGCACAGCAATCGAATGTGCAGATCTACGGCAGGCTGTATCCCGAATTCACCGTTGCCAAGACCACCGGCGCAACGCCGGCGGGCGCGAGCTCGAGCACCCTGGGTGCGACACCGACAGGCCTTGATTTGAAAAGCCGAAATTCGGTCGATGCCTCCAATTCGCGCATCGGCTTCCGGGGGACCGAAAGTCTCGGCGGCGGTCTGAATGCGATCTGGCAGATCGAGAGCACGGTCCCGATCGATCAAGGCGGCGGTCTGCTTGCGACGCGCGATTCCTTCGTCGGCCTGCGCGGTGGCTTCGGCACCGTTCGTCTCGGCAACATGACGACGGTATACAAGGAACTGGGCGACCCGCTCGGCATCCTCGGCCTCTCCAGCGGCAACTTCGTCTCGATGAGCAACATCATTTCCTCGCGCATGCCCTTCGGCACCAACTCCGCGGGCAGCTTCCACTTGCGGCGCGCGAATTCGGTCCAGTACGACACACCGGACTTCGGCGGTTTCCAGCTTCACGTCATGTACGGTCCGGACGAAATCCGGACGGGCAACCTCGACGCCGACCTGTGGTCAGGGGGTCTGGAATACAAGCGCGGCCCGATCGAAGCGTCGATCGCGCATGAGATCCACACCGACTTCTTCGCCGGATCGAAGGGCGTCGGCTCCAGCTCGCCGGTCGCGAATCCGACGACCGGTGCCGGCAGCGTCCACTCCAAGGACAAGTCGACCCGCGCCACGGTGCTCTATAGCGTCGGAGGCGCGAAGATCCAGGCGAACGCCTCGACCATCGAGTACACGGAATCGGGCGGAGCGGCCGGAAAATTTCAGGACTTCAAGAACACGCGCTGGTCGCTGACATGGCAGCAGTCCTGGGGCGGACCCTTGCGGACTACGGTGGCCTACGGCAGCTCTTCCGCCGGCAGCTGCTCGCTGGTCGGCGGCGCGGGCTGCAGCACGAGCGGTCTCGCGGGCAATATGCTCGTGCTGGGCGGGGACTATTCGTTCTCCAAGCGCACCGCGCTGTTCGTGCTGTACGCGAGGATCAACAACGGCAGCGCCTCACAGTACAGGAATCTCGAAAACGGCACTCCCGCACCGGGCGCCGACATCGTCCAATACGCGATCGGCATCCGGCACAACCTCTGATTGCCCTCGACCGGGACGCGGCGGCGCGACGCGACCGCGCCGCCGAAGTCGGTTGGCATCCTTTCGATCGCTCCCCGGGATTTCTGCCCGGGTAATGCCAGTCTAACGCGGACTCTTACTTGACAGCCCGGGCGAGGATTGATACTGTCGCCGCAGCGTTCTGTCGAGTGGATCGTGGTTCCGTATATAAGAACATGTCGCCCGTGGGTGCCGGGAAGGGACTGCGTTCAGGGGCGGGAAGCGGATCACCAGAGGCGTGGCTGCGCGACAACACGATAGGAGAGACGCCATGCGGAATCTGATTTTCCGGCACGCGCTATGCTCGCTGGCGATGGCCCTGATGTTCGCTCTGCCGGCCGCAGCGCTCGCGCAAGGCAAGCCCAAGCCGAGCGACATCTACATGTACAAGGGCGCCGACCGCGACCGGCGCGTGCTCGAGGGCGCGCGCAAGGAAGGCACGATCGCCCTCTACACCTCGCTCAACCTGAAGGATTCGGTTCCGATCACCGAGGCGTTCGAGAAGAAATACGGCGTCAAGGTCTCGCTGTGGCGCGCGAGCAGCGAGAAGGTCGTGCAGCGGGCGCTGACCGAAGCGCGCGCCGGGCGATACACCCCGGACGTGTTCGAGACCAACGGTCCGGAAATGGACATCTTCTACCGGGAGAAACTGCTCGACGAGTTCTACAGCCCGGCGTTCCGCGACCTGCCGCCGGCGGCGTTTCCGAAGCACCGGCACTGGGTCGCCGACCGGTTCAATTTTTTCGTGCTCGGCTACAACACCAATCTGGTGAAGCCCGAAGAGGTGCCCAAGTCCTACGCCGACCTGCTGAAGCCGCGCTGGGCCGGCAAGGTCGGCCTGGAGGCGAGCGACGTGGACTGGTTCGGCGCGGTGGTCAAGGGCATGGGCGAGAAGGAGGGGCTCGCCTTCTTCCGCAAGCTCGCGGAATCCCGCCCGCAGCTTCGCACCGGCCACACGCTCATCGCGGAACTGCTCGCCTCGGGGGAAATCCCGCTGGCGGCTTCGGTCTACAACCACAACGTCGAGCGCCTGGTGGAGAAAGGGGCGCCTGTGCGGTGGAAGCCGCTCGAGCCGACCTTCGGCAGGCCCAACGGCATCGGCGTCGCCAAGAACGCGCCGCATCCCCATGCCGCGCTGCTGTTCACGGACTTCATGCTGTCGCGCGAAGGCCAGGAGCTGATCAAGAAGCGCAACCGCGTTCCCTCGAGCAATGCCGTGGACAGCCCGCTCAATAAGTTCAAGTACGAGATGATCGACCCTGCTATCGTTCTGGACGAGTCGGACAAGTGGGAAAAGCTGTGGTCGGATCTGTTCCTCAGGGGTCAGAGGGTCAAGAAGGAGGCGGAATGAGACTTCGAAACCGAGCGTTGCTGGTTGCGGCCGGCGCACTGTTCGCAGGGCTTGTCTCGCAGGCGCATGCGCAGGCGCCCGCCGACAGTTCCAGGATCGCCCAGCTCCAGGGTGCCGACCGGCAGCAGCGGCTGGTCGAGGGCGCGAAGAAGGAGGGCGAGCTCACCTTGTACACGTCCGCTCCGGTCGACGACGTGGCCGCGGTCACCGGCGCGTTCGAGAAGAAGTACGGCGTCAAGGTGAAGGTCTGGCGCGCGGCCTCGGAGAAGGTGCTGCAGCGGGCCGTGACCGAGGCGCGGGCGAACCGCTTCGACGTCGACGTCATCGACACCAACGGGCCGGAAATGGAAGGACTGCACCGCGAGAAACTCCTGCAGGAGGTGAAATCGCCCTACGTCGGGGACCTGATTCCGCAGGCCATCATGCCGCATCGCGAGTGGGTCGGCACCCGACTCAACATCTTCACCGCTGCCTACAACACCAAGCTGGTGAAGAAGGAGGAGCTGCCCAAGACCTACGCGGATCTGCTCAATCCGAAATGGAAGGGGCGCCTGGGCATCGAGGCCGAAGACTTCGACTGGTTCTCCGGGGTCATCGGCGAGATGGGCGAGGCCAAGGGCCTCAAGCTGTTCCGCGACATCGTGGCGAAAAACGGCATCTCGGTGCGCAAGGGCCACACGCTGCTCACCAACCTGGTCGCCTCCGGCGAGGTGCCGCTCGCGCTGACGGTCTACAATTACAAGGCCGAACAACTCAAGAACAAGGGGGCGCCGATCGATTGGTTCGCGTTCCCGCCCGCCATCGCAAGGCCGAACGGATCGGGCATGATGAGGCGCGCGCCGCACCCCCACGCGGCGGTGCTGTATTTCGATTTCATGCTGAGCGATGCGCAGACCATACTGGCGAAGCGCGACTTCATTCCGACCAACAGGAAGATCGACTCGCCGCTGAACAAGATGCCGATCCGGTTCGTGGACTCCGGGGTGATCCTCGACGAAGAGGCGAAGTGGAGCAATCTCTTCCACGAGATCTTCACCAAGCAGGCCAAGTAGCGGCAGACGCGGAACAGGAGGACAAGGTCGTGGGCAAGGAGTCGCATTACAGCAGCAAGAAGGACAGGACGTTCGTGCGCGCCATCGCGGGGCCGTACAACCTCAAGGACGAGCTGACGCGGCTGCGCTCGATGCCGCGCGTCATCAAGGGCAAGGAGCTGAAATTCCAGGACGGCCCGCAGTCCTTCAGCAAGCATTTCGTCGAACCGGTGGACGGTCTCACCCAGACCTTGCACATCCACCTCGAGGAGTACGCGCCGGGCGGACGCACGCAGAAGCACGGCCACGTGAACGAGGCCGCGTTCTACATCCTGGACGGCACGGGCTACGAGGTCCACGACGGGGTGCGCTACGACTGGCAGGCGGGCGACGTGGCGATCGTGCACATGAACTGCGTGCACCAGCACTTCAACGCCGACCCGGACAAACCGGCCCGCGCCCTGGTCATGAAGCCGAAGCCGATGATCATGTTCATGAACCTGCTGTTCCAGCAGTCCGTGATCCCGCGGCCGAAGGAACCCACGCCCGGTGGTGTCGGCTTCGAGCCGCGCCATGACGAAGAGGACTACAACCACTGAGCATCCGTTCAAGTGTTGACAGACTTGGCGAAGATTTAGGGGTTTTCAATGTCTCGCTATTTTGGGAAGTTGCAAATCGCAACTTCCCAAAATAGTGAGATGTATGGGTTCCAAAACGAGGCAAGCTGTTTGGTTCCGGATGTGCCGGTTCAGGCGCTCCAAGGCGTTCTCATGACCCTGCTGCTCGATAACGAGGACATCCGGCGGGTGCTGACGCCGGGAGCGACGCGCAAGGCGCTCGAGACTGCCTACCGCGACCTGGCGCGTGCGGAGGCGGTGTGCCGGCCGCGAATAGATATCCGCATCCCGACCGGCACGCCGGGCCGGTTCTATCAGTGGGGAACCATGGAAGGCGGGTCGACCGCGGGCTATTTCGCGATCCGCATGAAGTCCGACGTCGTCTACGAGCAGGAGTACAACGGGGTGCGCACGCAGGAGAAGTTCGCCGAGCGCCCGGGCCTGTACTGCGGCCTCATCCTGCTCACCCGCATCGACACGGGCGTGCCTCTCGCACTGATCAACGACGGCTACCTCCAGCACCTCAGGGTGGCCGCGGACAGCGCGATCGGCGCGGACATCATGGCGCGCGACGGGCCGCTCACCCTTGGCATGCTGGGATCGGGCGGCATGGCGCGATCGCACCTGGGGGCGCTGCTCGAGGTTCGCGACATCCGCCGGGTCCGCGTCTTCAGCCCGACGCCGGAGAACCGCCGCCGTTACGCCGCCGAAATGGCGGAGCTGCACGGCGTGCAGGTCGAGGCCGTCGACGATCCCCAGGACGTCTACCGCGACGCGGACATCCTCGCGGCCTGCACGGACTCCGCGGTTTCGGTGATACAAGGCGAATGGCTGCGCCCGGGCATGCACGTGATTTCCATCGGCGGGCGCCCGGATGCCGCGGCGCGCGGGCGTTTCGACGTCACCCTGCGGCTCGGTACGTCGCCGGCACCCGTCGGCCGGCCCGAGCTGGGCACGGCGGACGAGTACCTGGGCTATCTGGCCCGGCCGCAGGATGAAGCCTGGCGCGGCCTGCGCGCGGGCAAGCGCGCCCCCGCGGTGACCGGACAGGGCAAGGACGTGATGTACGCCGACATCGTCGAAGGCCGCGCCCGGGGACGCAGCTCGGCGGCGCAGATCACCTACGCCGAGCGCGGCAACATCCAGGGCGCCCAGTTCTATTCGATCGCCGCCGCGGCCTACGAGGAGGCGCGGCGGCAGGGAATCGGCAGGGAAATACCGACTGACTGGTTCCTGCAGGACATTCGCGACTGAGGAGGAAGCATGCCGTACCCCATGAGATTCAAGCGATGCATTTCGGTGCTGCTCGCGGCCGCGGCCGCGGCCGGGCAGGCCTTCGCACAGCCCAAGGCGCCGGACGCCTCCTTGCTCCAGTACAGCGGTGCGGACCGCGCCCAGCGCGTGCTCGAGGCCGCGAAAAGGGAAGGGTCGTTCACCTTCTACACGACGATCGCCGAGAAGGACCTGCCGACCATCGTCGGGCCGTTCGAGAAGAAGTACGGCATCAAGGTCAACATCTGGCGCGCGGGGACCGACAAGGTCCTGCAGCGGACGCTGAGCGAGGCGGCGGCGAGGCGCTACGACGTCGACGCCATCCATTTCGGGTCCCCCGAAATGGAGGCGCTGCACCGGGAGAAAATCCTGCAACCGGTCGCCTCGCCGCACTTCAAGGAACTGATAGCGGGTGCGCTGCCCTCGCATCGCGAGTGGGTCGCGACCATCCTCTCGGTGTGGGTGCAGGCCTACAATACTAATCTCGTCAAGAAAGCGGACCTGCCCAAGACCTACCAGGACCTGCTCGACCCGAAGTGGAAAGGCAAGCTGGGCATAGAGGTGAAGAACCAGGAGTGGTTCTCCACGGTCGCGGAGTATCTGGGCGGGGAGCCGGGCATCCAGTTCTTCCGCGACCTGGTGGCGCGTAACGGGATGTCCGTGCGCCAAGGCCACTCGCTGCTCACCAACATGGTGGTGTCGGGCGAAGTCCCGATGGCGCTCACCGTCTACAACTACCTCGCCGAAGGGGCCAAGCACAGGGGCGCACCGGTCGACTGGTTCGCCATCGAGCCCGCCGTGGCGCGGTCCAACGCGATCGGCATCGCGCGCCGCGCTCCTCACCCCAACGCCGCCCTGCTGTTCTACGATTACCTGATCACCGAGGGGCAGAAGCCGTTCGCCTCCCTGGACTACATTCCCACGAACGCCGGCGTCCCGTCGCCGATGAAGAACATCCGCTTCAAGCTGGTCGATCCCGTGGCGGTGCTCGACCAAATGGACAAGTGGACCAAGCTCTACCAGGAAATCGTGGTCAGGCGCGCGGGACCCTGAGGAAAGCGCCCGTGCCCAAGTCATGAAATAATAAAAACCATGGAGGAAGTATGAGCATAGCCGCAACGGTCCCCGGCTCGGCAGGAGGCAAGTCGTTTCGCGACGTGTGGCTGATCACCGTCGGGCACGGCCTCACGCATTGGTATCCGGCCACCTTCTACCTGCTGCTGCCGCTCATCGGCAAGGAACTGGGGCTGAGCTACAGCGAGATCGGCTTCGTCATGACTTGCCAGTACGTCGCGGGTGCCGTTTCGAACATCCCGGGCGGCATGCTCGTCGACACCGTAGGCAAGAAGGGCCTGCTCATGGCGGTCGCGCTGTTCTGGATCGGTTTCCCCTACTTCCTGATGAGCTTCACCCACAGCTACTGGCTGCTGCTTGCCTGCGTGACGCTGGTGGGCATAGGCAACAACCTCTGGCATCCCACCGCCATCCCCACCCTTGCGCAGCGCTTCCCCGAGCGCAAGGGGCTGGTGCTGTCCTTCCACGGCATGGGCGGCAACGTGGGCGACGCGATGGCCCCGCTTGCCGTCGGCGCGCTGCTCGCCGTGCTGTCGTGGCGCGAGATCGTGGTCCTGAACGTGATCCCCGGAGTGATCATGGCCTGCCTGATCCTCTACTACCTGGGCGCGCTGCGGTTCGGCGCGAAGCAGGCAGGCACAAAGTCAGAGGGCGAGAAGCACGCGGGCCAGAGCGTCTCCGAGTACTTCAGCGGCCTGCGCGAGCTGCTCAGGAACCGGGAGTTGATCCTGCTCTCGGTGAGTTCCGGATTCCGGTCGATGACCCAGAACGGGCTGCTGACTTTTCTGCCCGTGTTCCTCGCCTACGAGATGCATTATTCGCCGATCTGGGTGGGTGCGTGCATGTTCGTCCTGCAGGCCGCGGGCTTCGCCGCTTCCCCGGTCGCCGGGCACCTCTCCGACCGGATGGGCCGGCGCCGCATCCTCATGACCAGCATGGTGATGACGGGCATCGTGCTCGCGTTCATGGCGTTCGCGGGCCGTTCCCTGGTCTTCGTGGGGTTCATCGCCGTTCTCGGCTTTTTCCTGTACGCGATCCGTCCCGTGCTGCAGGCCTGGACGCTCGAGTGCACGCCGAAGAAGATGGGCGGCACGAGCATCGGCGTGCTGTTCGGCGTGCAGGCGATCGGCTCCTCGATCGCGCCCCCCCCCGCGGGGCCC
>Ga0080064_1001973_pt1 | contig 37709 bp, 25 predicted proteins | sample Subgrocontami54m_FD_69260 | JGI IMG/M metagenome (GOLD analysis project Ga0080064, IMG submission 69260) | Subsurface groundwater microbial communities from S. Glens Falls, New York, USA - GMW46 contaminated, 5.4 m (SPADES assembly) (version 2) ...
ACGGCCGTCGCGTGGGCCGTGCCAGGCCCGAGTCGCTCCCGTCCTGTCCGATCTGCCAGCCGCCCGTCGCCTCCCCGGGTCGCTGCTCGCGAGCCTCTCGGCATCCCAGTACGATCCCGCGGGTCCATCGAAGTGCAAGCGCGCATGCCCAAGCGAAAGGGGCCTCTCATCCGCGCCGTTGCGGTTTGCATCGTGGTGTCCGCCAAGGAGTACGTCGACGACCGCGTGACGCAGACCACGCGGTAGATGTCCGCGGAGATCCGCCGCCTGGCCGCCAAGATCGATGTGGCAGTGCAGGGGCTGAACGCGAAGATCGCCGGTGGGGGCGTCGCCCTGACCGCCAAGATGGACGCCCTCCTGTAGCTCGTCGGGTCGCTCTTCGATTCGGTGCGCCAGATGCGAGCGGAGCTGGGCACCGTCAAGGAGATGGTCGCTTCCAAGCAGCCGATCGGGTTCAGGAAGGGCGAGCCTGCGTAGGAACTTGGACGAGGCGCCCAACCGGCTCTTCCGGATACAGCGTGGGTCGAGCACGGAGCGGGTGGCCCGCATCCTGCCTCAGACGGCCTCCGCAGCTCCCAATTCCCAATGGACAGGTCCCAGGCATGCCCCCGCCTGGGGTTCGTCTCTCACCGGACCAGCCGTCGGACCCGGTCTTCGAAGTCCTCCGCGCGCCGTCCCCCGGACTTCTCAATCGCGGGGAGCCACGTCCTGACAATCGATAGATCGAGGCTCGATCCCTGCGCCGCGAGGATCTGGTCGACGTCGATCAAGTCCTTCGGTCTGCTGGCAATCCACTTCGTCAGGAGGAGGTGCTCGGCCCGGACGATCGGTATCTCGCGGGAGAACGCCCCGACCGAGGTCTTCTGCCGAAGGGCCTCCGCGTGCAGCGGATCGTCGGCCTCCAGCAAGTCGAGCCTCACGGACCCACGCCAGAGTGCGGTCATGGAGTCGTCCCGCAGCTCCTCGAGAACATCCGTCTGCGTGCGATTGGGCTTGTCGGGGCTGGCAGGGAGGAACCCGCGCGAGGCCAGCAAATCGAGGAGACGGGGCCAGGCGATCCGCGGAACGCGCAGGACGACATCGACGTCAAGGGTCAGACGCGGGCCGGCATAGATGTCGACCGCGATGCCCCCCAGGATGGCGTAGTCCGACTTCGCTTCGCTCAACGCGTCCAGGGCGCCGAGGAAGGCCTCGGTGACATCCTCCGCCGAGGGAGGCCGGGGGTCAGGCACGGTCCCTCCGCGTCCATTCGCGGAGGCGTCGTCGACCCTCCGCCTCGTCGGCCAGATGGACGGCCAGCTTCGATCCCCAGGTCCCCGTGTCGGCCGAGAGCCGCGCCACGAACCCGATCATCGAGAAGAGGGCGCGCAGCCTCTCCTCCGCAGTCATCCCCCGGCTCCGTCGAGCGTCCTCAAGGAGCTGCTCCTCGTACGTCTTCCACCGCATGGCATCCTCTCCTGTCGACGCCACCGGCATTCTACCACCGCCCACCCCTGGAAGTCCCGCGGCTCGAGGAGCCCGTCACCGTCGGAACCGCCCCGCGTCGATCTGGTGGCGACGGAGCTTCTGGTGCACCGCTCCTCCTCCGGGGCGGTGTTGACCCCGCCCCCGAACCGGTGCTAGCCTAGTTCGCCTCGATGGCTTCCGACCCGACGGATACGATTCCCGACGACCGCACGGCCTCCGTCGCCCCCGACGAGGCCGAGCGCGCCTACACCGCGGCCCGCGACCGCTCGTTCGGGCCGTTCCGTGAACTCTCGCCGATCGGCGCCGGCACGAGCGGCGCCGTATTCCGCGCCGTCGACTCCAGGGACGGCGCCGTCGTCGCACTCCAGGTCCTCGCCCCCGGCGGATTCGCCAGCCCCGACGAGCTGGTCCGCTTCCGCCGCGAGCCCGAGACCCTCGCGCGCCTCCTCGTCAAGGTGCCGCTCGTAGGTCCTCCACCGCATGCCGCCAACCTATCCGGGCCGCGGTACGAGGTCGAGGGGCAGCAGCCGCGCCCCTGCGTGACGTCCCGCGGCGCGAGTCCTATCCCGCCCGGACGACGGCTGCCGCGAAATGTCCGCTCGATCTCGGCCATCCCGGGGCCTTTCCTTCTCGCACGGGCCCTGCTACCATCCCGCGCTCGCTCCACGGGGACACAGGGGGCCAGCGGCCATGAAGACGGAAGACGTCGTGTTCTGCCGAGTCGGCTCACGCTTCCCCGCGCAACTCGCGGCGGCGGTGGAGGGGTTCGTCGCTGCGAAGCTCCGGGTCCTCCCTGTGCGCCTTCCCACCGTGCGCAGCGTGGAGGCGGACTTCGGCGCCAGGGTCCTTCGTCCCGGACCTCCCCACGTGCTGCATGTGGAGCACTGGGGCAGCCGTTGCTCCCTCTCGCGCACCGCGTTCTATCACGCGTGGTTCCATGACGAGACCGGGTTGCCGGTGCGGACGGTCATCCTGACCACGAGCGCCCGCCTGGCGCACGCGGTACCGGCGGAATACAGGTTCGGCCTCCCCGGACGGAGGCAGACTCGCATTCCCCTCGAGGTTCTGCACCTGTGGCGCCTCTCGGCCCGAAAAGTGCTCGGCGAACGATGTCTTCCTCTCTACCCGTTCGTTCCCGTCATGCGCGACACCCGGACGGGGCGCGCCTTGCTTTCGGAGCTTCGCGCACGTATCATCCGGGACGCGCGGTCGAGAAGGGACCGGGAGACGCTGACCGCGGCGGCGTACTTCGTCGCGCTGAGGCGGTTCGACAAGCAGCTCGTGGAGTCGGTGTTCGGAGGCGTTGCGGCGATGGCGAAGACCGACCTGGGACAGACGTTGATCCGCCAGGGGATGGAGAAGGGGATCGCGCTCGGCGAGAAGCGCGGCGAGAAGCGCGGCGAGAAGCGCGGCGAGAAGCGCGGAGTCCTTCGCGCGAAGAGGGAGACGCTGCTTGCGTTGATGAGGGCAAAATTCGAGATCCTCTCGGCGGCCCTCATACGGAAGGTTTCCGCGATCGAAGACTCCCGCCGCCTCGACACCCTGCTCCGACGCATCCTCACCGCGAAGTCTGTCGACGAGATGGGGCTGTAGGGACGGCGGTTCGGGCACGCAGGCATCGCCCGAGGGAAGGGCGAGCCCGCGTCGTCACACGGACAGGCCCGCCGCGCCAGACGCAGGTCACCTCCGGAACCGCCCCGCCTCGATCTGGTGGCGACGGAGCTTCTGATGCACCGCCGCGCGGCCAATCCCCGCGATCCGCGCCGCCTCGCTCACGTTCCCGCTCACCACCCGGAGCAACTCCTCCAGGTACGCCTTCTCCAGCCGGTCCTTCGCGACGTCGATCGAGTCCTCCGTGCACGACACCGAGATCAGGAACGTCCCCGCCGTCACCCCCTTCGGGAACCCCTTCGTCTGCCCCCGCCCGCGTACCTGAGAGGGGAGGTCGTCCAGGCCGATCGTCCCGTCCGCGTCCAGCACCACCGCCCGCTCGATCACGTTCTCGAGCTGCCGCACGTTCCCCGGCCAGCGGTACTCCTCCAGGGCTTGCACCGCCACCGGCGCGATCGCCGGCACCGGCCGCCTCCGGTCCGCGCAGATCTTCTTCACGAAGTGCTCCACCAGGTCCGCGATGTCCTCCTTCCGCTCCCGGAGCGGCGGGAGGGTGATCGACACTACGTTGATCCGGTAGAGCAGGTCCTCGCGGAACGCCCCCCGCCTCACCTCTTCCGTGAGGTCGCGGTTCGTCGCGCAAATCAGCCGCACGTCGACCGGGACCACCTTGTTCCCGCCCACCCGCCACAGCTCGTGCTCCTGCACCACCCGCAGGAGCTTCTTCTGGAACGCGAGCGACGTCTCCCCGATCTCGTCGAGGAAGAGCGTCCCCCGGTTCGCCTTCTCGATCAGCCCTACGTGCGCGCTGCTCGCCCCCGTGAACGAGCCCTCCTCGTGCCCGAACAGCTCGCTCTCGAGGAGCGTTTCGGTGATCGCCGCGCACGAGACGCCCAGGAATTTCTCCGACGCGCGCAGGCTCCGCCGGTGCAACTCGCGGGCGATCAGCTCCTTCCCCGTGCCGCTCTCCCCCTGGATGAGGATCGACACGTCGCTCGACGCCACCTTCTCGACGAGCGTGAGGACCTCGCGGATCCCCTCGCTCCGGCCGATGATCGGCGTCCGCCCGTTCGCCTCTTCCACCCGGTTCACCTCAGACATCATGGCTCCTCCTCCGGGGCAGGGTTGACCCCGCCCCCGAACCGGTGCTAGCCTAGTCCGCCTCGATGCCCACCGACCCGACCGATACGAATCCCGACGACCGCACGGCCTCCGTCGCCCCCGACGAGGCCGAGCGCGTCTACACCGCGGCCCGCGACCGCTCGTTCGGGCCGTTCCGGGAACTCTCGCCCATCGGCGCCGGCACGAGCGGCGCCGTGTTTCGCGCCGTCGACTCCAGGGACGGCGCCGTCGTTGCGCTCAAGGTCCTCGCCCCCGGCGGGTTCGCCAGCCCCGACGAGCTGGTCCGCTTCCGCCGCGAACCCGAGACCCTCGCGCGCCTCTCCCACCCCGGCATCGCCCGGCTCCGCGAGGCCGGCGAGGTCGATGGGCGGCCGTACTTCGCGACCGAGTTCGTCGAGGGCGAGCCGCTGTCCAAGGTCCTCGCCCGCCCCGTGCACCCGTTCCGCGACGCAGAGCGGGCCGCGGAGCTCCTCCGCGACGTGTGCCTCGCCATGGCCCACGCCCACGCGCTCGGGATCGTCCACCGCGACCTCAAGCCCTCGAACATCGTCCTCGGGACCGACGGCCGCCCTCGCGTCACCGACTTCGGCCTCGCCAAGGACGTCGTCTCCGCCGAGGAGCGCACCCGCGCAGGGCAGGTCATGGGCACCCCCGCCTACATGGCCCCCGAGCAGGCCCGCGGGGAGCTGTCCCGCGTCGACGCGCGGAGCGACGTGTACGCACTCGGCGCCGTCCTCTACGAGATGACGACCGGCCACCCGCCGTTCCAGGGGGGCGGGATCGCCGACCTGATCCGACGCGTCGCGCACGAGCTCCCGCCGCCCCCGCGCGAGGCCGCCCCCGGCCTCTCCGTCGCGCTCGAGTCGATCTGCCTCAAGGCGATGGACCCCGATCCCGCGAGGCGTTACGGGCACGCGGGCGAGATGGGGGCCGACCTGGACCGGTTCCTCTCCGGAAAACGGCCGGAGGCCGCCTCGGGGCGCGCCGGCGCCCTCCGTCGGCGATTCCTTGCGCGCCATCGGGCGTCCATCCTCCTCGGGACCGCGGTCGCCGCCACCGCGCTCCTCGCGTGGGGCTGGGCGGACTGGGCCGGCAGACAGCACGAGGACCGGCGGGTCTCCGACGCCGTGCGCGAGGTCGACTCCCTCCTGGCCCGTGGAGACCTCCTGGGCGCCACGAAGGCCGCGAGCCTCCTCTCGACCTCCGAGCCCGACCGCAAGGAGGGGCCGGCCCTCCTCGACCGCGTCCAGGCCCGCGTCCGATCCGAGGTGGAGGAGGTCCTGCGCCTCCGCAGCCTGGGGATCCCCATCCCGAAGCAGCGCGTCGACGCGCTCCTCGGGCTCGTCGGCGACCCCGAGGTCGCCAGGCGGATCGTCGGCGCGCCCGACGACGACGGCGTCCCGCTGGCGATCGAGGGGCTCCCCGAGGGCGCGACCCTCCTCGCCTGCCGTGTCTCCCCCGACGACCTCACCGTCGCCTCCGTGCCGAGACCCATCGGCCGGGAAGGCCTGCTCGCGCGCGGGGGCTGGGTGATCGAGGTCCGCGCGGAGGGCTTCGCGCCGCTCCGTGTGCCGGTGACGCTCCCCGAGCAGGCGCGTCTGCAGGTCGACCTCGTCGCCGGGTCCGAAGTGCCCGAGGGCATGGTCGTCATCGTGGGCGGGACCGCCCTCCTCGGCGGAGAGGCCGGCCGCCCCGAACCGAAGGACGTAGCGACCTTCCTGATCGACCGCACGGAGACGACTCGACGCGCGTACCTCCGCTACCTCGAGGCGACCGGCCGCCATCGCCCGATCGGCTGGCCCGAGGGGACGCTGGAGGGCGAGGAGGGGACGCTGCCCGCGACCGAGGTCTCCTGGGACGACGCCCGCCGCTATGCCGAGTGGGCGGGCAAGCGCCTCCCGACGGCCGAGGAGTGGGAGAAGGCCGGGCGCGGAATCGACGGGCGTCCCTACCCGTGGGGCCGCCTGCGCTCGGCGGAGGGACCCAACGTGGAGACCGCGCGCCTGGAGCCGGTCGGCTCCCACCCCGTCGACGCGTCGCCCTACGGCGTCCTCGACCTGTGCGGAAACGTGATGGAGTGGTCGGCGACGGCCTGGCCCGGCGAGGAGGGCTTCCGCGTCATCCACGGGAACTCGAACGCCCACCGTCACCAGATGGGGCAGGTCGACCTCGACCACCTGGCCCATCGGGTCCGCGAGCCGGCGGGGTACCAGTCCCCGTACGTCGGCTTCCGCTGCGCAAAGGACCTTCCGCGCCGGTAGCGACATCACCATTCTCACTTCCCTGTCCCCCGAAGCCCGGAGGGTGAAGCGGTCTCCGAGGCCTCCGGACAGAGTGCGAGCACGCGGCACGCCGCACGGGCGATCCGCACGTGCTCCCGCGCAAAGGGGCAGGACTCCGTCGGGGAATCGAGGTAGAAGACCGCGGATGCTCCCCCGCGGGTCTCGAACGGGACGCAGATGGCCGCGCGCGTCCCGTTGCGCTCGGTCTCCGCCGGGTCCAGGCGCGAGTCCGCGAGCGCGTCCCGGGTCAGGATCGCGACACGCAGCCCGGCCGCCTTGGCGAGGATCGCCTCGCTCGCGACGACGCCTCGGGGGTCGCAGCTTTCGGGCGCGGTTGCCAGGACCCTCCACCCCGCTCCGTGCCCGCGATGGATCGCGACGAGGCCCCGGTCGGCGCCCGTGGCCCGTGCGAGGGCGCAGAGGGCCGCCTGGGCCCCCCGGCCGATCGTGGCGCCATTCGAGAGGGCGTCACCCAGCTCGGAGAAGACCGTCCGCCAAGCCTCGGCCCCGACGGCGCCATCCCAGCCCCTCGCCTCGCCGGCCATTCCGGCCTCGCTCTCGATCAGGTCGTCCGGGCCCGCGCGCCACTCGTTGGGGTAGAGGACCACCTGCGTCGCGCTCGACTCCGGTTCGTCTCCCGAGCGCTGGCGGAAGAGGAGGGCGGTCGCGCCGAGGACGACGATGTCCCCCTGAGACAGGTTCGCCGCACCCACGCGCTTTCCGTTCAGGAAGGTTCCGTTCCGGCTCTCCATGTCTGCGACGATCCACTCCTCGCCACGCCGCTCGAACTCGCAGTGGACGTTCGAGACGCCGCGATCGTCGAATCGCAACTGGCATCCGGTCCCGCGGCCGACGAAGAACCGCCCGTCGGAGGGGAGCGTCACTGCCTCGCCGGCGATGCCCTGGCGGATCACCACGATTTCACCGCGCACGTCAGTCCTCCTGCCACGCCAGGAAGCGCACCGGCCCCTGGTACGTGATCTCGATGTCGTCCACCACGGGCGTCACGTTCATCGGGGTCAGCATCGCGGGCGTGACGAACTCCAGGCGGTACCGGATCTCGTCCTGGGCGACCAGGACCATAGGGAGGCCGATCGCCTCGATTTCCTTGCGGCCCATTCCCTTCCTCGCACGGCCCGGAGGGGGGCCTCCCTGCCCCGGCTGCCAGAGCCCGAACTTCACCTCCACGGATCCGCGGGCGAGGGGACGCCCCTCATACTCCGAGGGGTCCCACTCCGTCCACGTGACGGTCTCGAACCGAGCGGCGAAGGGCAGCGCGGGGAAGGTCCCCTCGAAGATGCCGCAGGCGGTCTCCTCTGCGCGAACGAAGCGGTCCGGGGGCACGAACCCGCGGGGCTCGCGCATCGTGCCGGAGGGGTAGATCGCGAGGTCGTCCACGGTGAAGTCGCGGGAGGGGATCGCCATCCAGCGGGTCCCTTCCCCGTGGTGGTCAGCGTCGTTCCCGCCATACGCCACGGGCATCCCGCCGACCCAGAAGGCGTCCAGCCCCGGCCCTTCGGCCTCTACGCCCAGTCCGTGGCTTGGGCGGCCTGGGACCGCCGCGCCGATCGGACGCCCGTCGACGTAGACCCGCTGGTCTGTGCCGTCGCGCCAGGCGATGGCTAGGTGGTGCCACTCGTTCGGCACCCCGGCCCCCTGGACGCGCGCGATGACCTCGGTCCGCGCGCTGCGATAGGGGCACGGGACGCCCGCCGTGCCGTCGTCGGCGAAAGAGCGAACGCTCTGCACGGTCAGCGTGTCGCGCCAGGCCCCCAGGGACACGCGGTGCTCCACGACCACCCCGCGGATGACCGGGAGGGAGGAGAACCAAATCACCTGCGGCATGACCGAGGCCGCTTCGTCGAGCTTCACCCACGCCTCGAGCGTCCCCTCGCCGGCCGAGATGTGCGGCGAGGCGGCGTACGAGAGGACCACGTCATCGGAGGTGCGAACGCTTGCCCCATCGGGGTGGACGCGTCCAAGGCCGAGCACGTCGCCCGACGACGGCGCGGAGAGCGGGGGCTGGCCGATCCGCGGCTCGAAGGAATCATCGAACGTCGCGAGGAAGGTCGGCGTCGCGACGGGGGAGGGGGTGCCCGGGCGGAGCTGCACGTGGCCCGACCACGCGGAGGGCGGCACCAGGGGGGGCTCGGGGAAGGTCGTGGTCCCGTTCGCCGAGGTCGTCGTCCGGCCCGCCTCGAACTCGGACTGGAGCGTCTCGCGGAGCACGCCGTAGACCTCCGCGACGGCCACCGTGCGGGCCTCGGCGACGACCTGGCCGTCGGAGCGCAGGATCCGTCCCGTGCTCTCGATCTCGTAGCGGCCCATCGAGCGGAAGCAGCCGTCGAGCGTGTGGAAGGTGAGCCGCGTCTTGTCGATGGGGCGGCGGATGACGCGCTCGGGGTTCAGGCGACCGAGCGTCAGGTTGGGGTCCAGGTTGGCGAGGAGGGCCTCGGCCTGCTCGGGCGCGAGCCACGCGGTGGGGGGGGCGGAGAGCGACTCGAGGAGCTTCCTCACGGCCGCCCAGTCTTCGAGCGGGCCCTCGCCGGGGCGCGTGCCCTCGCGGACCCGCGCGATCTCGCGGGCGACGCGGAGGGCGGTGTCGAAGGGGACGGGGGCGGAGACGACCGAGTCGACCCCCGCGAGGATGGAGCAGAGGACGGGGACGGGGGCGGAGTTGAGGTCGATGGGCGAGCGGGGCTCGCGGACCAGCTCGGGCTGCGGGTCGGCCTCGCGGCCAGCGACGGCGGAGGCTGTCGTGGCGTCCACCCAGGAGTAGAGGCCGACGTAGGGGGCGAGGGCCTCGAACTCGCGCTCGGAGAGGAGGAGGCGCAACTCGCCGCGCGAGCGGAAGCCCCCGAAGGAGTCGCGGAGCGCGACGATGGCGGCGCCGCGCCCGCGGACGGGGTCGAGGCCGTCGGCGCGCCCCGCGGCGATGGCGGCGCCGAGGGTATCGAGCATCCGCGCGAGGAACGGGTGGCGGGCGTCGAGGGGGAAGCGGGAGGCGCAGTCGGTGACGGTGAGGGAGTAGACGTCGGCGCCCCCGTCGTAGGTCGCGGCGAGTTCGCCGGAGACGGTGATGCCGAAGGCGTCACGGAGGGGCCAGGCGACGGCCGGCGCATCGGGGGTCGCGGTGCGTCTCAAATGGCCCCAGCGGTAGGGGGGCTTGCGCAGGTCTTCGACGGTGTCGAGGCCGGTGGTCTCGCGGAGCCTCGCGATGGCCATCTCGACACCGGCGCTGGCCAGCGTGCGTGCACGGAGGCGGTCGACGGCCGCAGCGGAGACGTTCCGCTCCATGCGGGCGAGGAGGGCGAAAACCGTGCCGATCATGGCGAGGACGGCGAGCAACGCGATCGTCGTGAAGAGGACGATCGCGCGGCGGGAATGGAGATGGAAGGCACCCCGGCTCAGCATGCAAAGACCCCTTCATCCCCACACTGTCAACAAAAGTGCCAGCAGAAGATTGACGATCCCGGATGGGTCACTCCTGTGCGTCAAATCCATTTTGTGCAACATGCTGTTGCCGATTGAGTTGAGGATGTGCCCGGATCGACCTCTCGGGAGTGTGCCGAGTTGGGCGAGCCGAGATGGGTGCATGGTCACTCCGCGTCACACTCATCTGCGAATCCGGGCGAAGGATACAGCGTAATAGACATGCGATTCAGAGGTTGCACAGAAGTGTATCGCTCGCGATCCATAGAGACAAAGACACGACAGGGATCGCCGAATTCCCGCGTCGAAATCTGGTCAGCGTCTCGAATGAGATCCACATCGAGTCAACTTGCGTCACCAGTGTGAGTTGTGTGCCAGCAACCGCTGGGGATTGCTCGCTCGAAGATCCAGGCCGATTCCCTCACGGAACTGCTTTGCGAATCGCAAACGCAGGCAACCCAAGCGGTTCATGGGAGATCGGGCGAGGCGATGGACGGCGACCGGCCGGGGGCAGCCTCCTTGCCTATGCCAAGGCGGTGTCAGGCGAGGGAGTCTGTCTTCGGGGGAGGTCCGCGTGAGAGCGAAGCAAGAACCGGACCGTCGACGGGGGACGATCATGGTCTGGGTCGTCGTCTGCGCGGTCCTCCTGATGTCGGCGATCTACGCGGCCTACGAGGCCGCCGAGCGGACGCGCGACACGATCGAGCAGGAACTGCAGTACAGCGGGCAGGCGACCAACATGGCCCGCGCGGGGATCACGGAGGCCCTCTCGTGGTTCCGCCGTCAATCCACTCAGCCCGTCACGGTCTTCGCCCCCCGACAGGACCTCGCCGCCGATCCCCCGGTCAACGAGACCGAGGACACCACGATCGGGATCGTCCGGAGCCTGGAGATCAGCCCGATGGCCCGCGTGTGGGCGCGGTACGAGGTCCGGATCGACCGCGTCCTCGACGTCACGCAGGAGCGCGGGCTCCCGGGATTCGGCGGCGTCTGGCAGATCGACTCGGAGGGGATCCTCTACCGGAACGTCGACGCGGCCGTCGCCTACAACCAGCCGCCGAACGTCATCCTCGCGCGCGTGCGCGTGACCACGGAGATCCGCCGTCTCGTCATCGTCTTGCCGGCCCCGTCGGCGACGTGCACGGCCTCGCCGTCCACCTCGGTCTTCAACCTGCGGTCCAAGGTGATCGGCGGCGGCGGCATGGGGTGCGTCTACCCCTCCGCCGTGGGCGCGCCCACGGTCTCGGGGACGATCTCGGGCACCCCCGCGCAATCGACCGTGAACCCCTACAAGGGGACGATCCCCGATGTCTTCGGCGTGACGGACGCCGAGCTCCGCTCGCTGGCCGACCAGTACACCTCCGATCCGGCCGCGATCACGAGCCCGCTCCCGAAGGACAAGCTCCTGTACGTGGACGGCGCCATCACGTTCGACGCGACGCGCCCGCTCGACGGGACGGCCGTGCTGGTCGTGAACGGCAACGTCACCATCGCCGCCAGCACGAATGCCGTCTTCAACGGGCTCATGTACGTCAACGGAACCTGCGTCATCAACGCCCCCGCGCTCGTGCGGGGCGTCGTCATCACGAACGGAGGGCTGACGCTGACGGGGGTGGGGGACTACGTCGAGGTCGACTACGACTCCGCCATCCTCTCCCAGCTCTTGAAGACCCTGGGGCAATACCGGTATTCGCGGCCCATCTCTCTGGTGGAATAGATGCGCAACCACAAGAACTCCGGGATGACGATCGTCGAGCTGACCATCGCGATGGGCGTCATCGCGACGATGGTCATGGTCTCGCTGGCCTTCGTCGGGACCAACACGCGGGAGGTGACGCTCAACGAGGACCGCGCCTACGCGGTGCAGAAGGCGACGATGATGGTCTCGGAGCTTCGCGGGGTGGCGGAGCGCCCCGACACCGAGGACGCGAGCACCCTCGACTCGTACGACGACGGGACGGGGACGAGCAACATCCTCTGTGCCGACCTGACCGTGGACGACCCCGCGCACGAGTTCTCGGGGAACATCCAGTTCGACCAGCGTTGGCGGTACTCGCGCCGCATTACCGTGCGCAAGTTCCCCAGTCTCGACACGCGCGACGTGCGCATCGTGACGGTCCGCGTCTTCCTGACGAGCGCCGCGCTGCAGGACGACACGACGCTGGCGGAGGTGACGAGCGTCATCAACACGGTCGCGACGGCCTATCCGCCGTCCCAGGTGTACGACACCTACCTCCTCGCGTGCGAAAACGTCCCAGGGTGGTGGGTGTACATGTCGTACATCAGGCCATTCGTGGAGAACGCCTTCGACGACCTGGAGGCGCGGCAGCCGGGGCTCGTCTTCCGCCGGCACTGGATCACGAAGCTCGGGTACGGGCGCGACCCGCTCTACCAGCCGTATTTCAACAAGGCGGTGGACTCGAACCAGCCGATCAACTGGGTCTACTTCTACCCGGGGACGATGCCCACGGGGTCCGCGGTGGACCAGTACTACGTCCCGGACCAGGTGAAGGCCCGCGTCAACGTGGATGGGACGACGAAGAACGGGTACGACGGCGACCCCGACTCGGAGACGTACAACCCCTATCCCTACGCGCTGGCGGACCAGTTCAACCACTGCATGAGGCAGCCGCTCGAGAAGGCGACGTTCGACCAGAGGGTGGCCGCGGGGCAGGATACGGTCGACTCCCCGACCTGGCACCTCCTCCTCGACGACATGATCGCGAATCCGAACAACTACCGGAACGCGATCTTCATCAACTTCCACGGAGAGCTGGTCCCGTTCCCCCCCGTGCGGAATTACAGCGACGCGGCGAAGGAGCCGGCGACGATTCCAGACGTCCGGGTGGTGACGCATCCCCAGAAGATCTGCTTCACCCAGTCGGAGCCGCTGTCGCTGCGCGTCTACGGCTACTACGAGGACGGCGGGGCGTTCACGACCACCACGCTCGCCATCGCCGCGGGGGCCGCGTCCATCACGGTCGCTTCGACGACAGGTTTCCCGTCCAGCGGGACGATCAGCCTCGAGGGGAACTACGTCCGGTACACGGGCGTGACGGCCACGACGTTCACCGGCTGCACCAACGTCGTCGCCCACCCCTGGACCGGCGTGCCCGTGTACGACGGGTCGCCGGCCACGACCGGCTGGGCGTCGACACCCACGACGGCTGCCGTCGGCGCGGGCGCCGCGACGATCAACGTGACGCGCACGAACGGCTTCCTGCCGAACGGCCAGGTCTTGATCGAAGCGGACCTGATCAGCTACACCGGGCTTACCGCCACGTCCTTCACCGGCTGCAGCAACGTCGATGCCCATCCCAGCATCGGTGTGGCGGCGTACCAATACCTGGGACGCACCGACTGGTCTACCCGTCCCGTCACCGTCTTCCTGCCCGCCCTGGACCTGGACCAGGCCGGTGACGTGACGATCAATGAGGTCCTCGGCGGCACGGACCAGGAGCCGGCCGACCGGGTGGCGGACCCTTATGCCTCCTGCGTCGCCCCGACAACGGCCGGAAGCGGGACGACCGGGAATCGCATGTACGCGACGGTGGCGTATCTCAACGCGAACCCGCCGACCACGCCGGTGGCGGGGACGCTGATCACGCTCTACAACACGCCGCTCAAGACACCGGGGGCCCTGGCGGTCCCGGTGACGGCGACCTCCGCGGCGGTGGCCGCCGGGGCCGCGACGATCAACGTCGCCTCCACGGCCATGTTCCCGACCAGCGGCCAAATCAACTGCGAGGGGAACGTCATCGTCTACGGCGGGGTGACGCCGACCTCGTTCACGGGATGCACCGGTGCCGTCGCGCACGCCGCCAGCGCGCGCGTGTACCCGGTGAGCATCGTCGCGTCGACCACGAACACCGCGGCCGTAGCGATCGCGGCCGCGACGATCACGGTCGGATCCACGGCCTCCTTCCCGCCCAGCGGGCGCATCCGCCTCGAGATGGACTGGATCGCCTACACCGGGAAGACGGCCACGACGTTTACGGGCTGCACGGGCGTCCTGAATGCCCACGCGGTCGGAAGGACCGTCTACGCGTCGACCGGCGCGGCGCCGACGACGACGGCCGGGGCCGTGGGCGCGGGGGCCGCCACGTTGAATGTCGGGTCGACCGCCGGGTTCCCCTCCACCGGGACGCTGAGCATCGAAGGGAACCTCATCTACTACACGGGGACCACGGCCACCTCGTTCACCGGCTGCAGGGGCGTGGCCGCCCACGCGACGGGCATGGACGTGATCCCGACGGTCGTCCCGTCGACGAATCTCGGCGCGGCCGTGGCGGCGGCGGCCGTGACGGTCACCGTCCTGTCGACGGCGATGTTCCCGCCGACCGGCGAGATCGTCATCGAGAACGACGTCATCACCTACACGGGGACCACGGCGACGACCTTCACCGGGTGTGCCGGCGCGCTGGCGCACGCGACCGGGGTGTCCGTCTACCCGGCGAACGCGGGCATCGCCCCGGCGTGGAGGCTCTACGGCAGCGACTACGTACCATGCCCCTGCGACGCCGCAACGACGACCACGACGCAGGCCATCGGCGCGGGAGCGGCGACCATTTTCGTCGCTTCCACGACGAACTTCCCCACCAAGGGGCAGATCAACATCGAGGGGAACCTCATCACCTACACGGGGACGACGGCCACCACCTTCACGGGATGCACGGACGCGACGGCGCACCTGACCTCGGCCAACGTGGACTTCTGCGCGAACCTCGTCCTTTCCGCCAACCGGCCGAAGAACACGGCGCGCTGGGTGATCAACATCTCCAAGGCCGCCCTCGATCGCGTCGAGAACCTCGGCGCCGGGACCGAGGCGGTCGTGTCGATCCAGACGAGGCTTGGGACGGACCTCACGACCGGCGCGACGTGGCCCGTTGCGAACCAGCCGGCGAACCTCTCCACGACGTACGCATGGCGGAGCAACTACAGCCTCTACCACGCGAACCAGAGCTTCGTCCCGTTCTCGGAGCGGTACCAGTTCCAGGGCGACCCTCGCCACTGTCCCTACACCGACGTGACGGCGGGGCACGGCTACAACTGGTACTTCGACAACCTCCGCGACGCGGCCGCGAACCAGGTCGCCAACTGGCCCGGGTTCGACGCCACGCGGATCCGCAACACGAACGGGTCCGACTTCGACGGCTGGCATGGGAGCGGGACGAATGGGACGCTCGCCGACTCGATCGAGCTGGACGTCCCGCGCTACTTCCAGTGGATGCGGAACGGGCTCTGCACCTCGAACAGCATCTACACCACGCTCACGGGCTTCTCCTACTACTACATGGGGAACGGGAACGAGATTGGATACGACTCCGCGAACGGATTCACGAACAGCATCCCGACGAGCGAGAAGCCGTTCACGGGGAACCAGGCGGTCTCCCGCAACGAGCAGTCGATCATCGACGCCCAGACCGGCGGGGTGAAGCTGATTCGGGAGAACGTCAACACCAACTACTGGTGGGGAAAGGCCTGGCTGGGCGAGCTGTACCCCGACTCCGCCGCCACGGGGTGGAACACGAACGGGAACCTGCCGACGGGCGTGGGAACGGGGAACTTCGTCCGGATCCGACGCCAGGACGTGCGGTCGAGCGGGGTCAACCCGGTGGCGAAGCCGTGGAGCCTACCCTCCGGGACCACGTTCAGCGACCACCGCACGATTCGCCGGTTGAACGCGAAGGGGTGCACGTCGTTCTTCAACGTCGGGACCTCGATCTCCACGTTCCGTCACGAGTACCGCGATGCGACCACGGGAAACCTCGGCGCGGGCGGGAGTGAGTTGGACGCGACCTACAACTTCCCGATCGCGTCGAACACGAAGATCAGCCGTCCGTTCCGCCTCGACTACAACACCACGACCGACGAATTCTCGCTGGCGGAGTACACGGCGACGCGCGCCTCGGCCTCGAACCTCCTCACGTACTACTCGCACCAGGACGGGACCCCTCCGTGGCTCGGGAGCGCGCTCCTCCGGGAGCAGCTCCTCGCCAGCGACGCGACGAGCCCGAGCTGCTTCATCGCGGTGAACGGGATCGACCGCACGGTGGAGACGGGCTCGGCCTTCATCGCGACCTACTCGACTCTCACGCTCATCCACACGTTCCTCTCCGCCGGACTGCCCGCGACGCCGAGCCGCGTGACCGAGTTGCCGCAGATCGTCATCAAGCAGCCCAACGACGCCACCGAGCTGAAGGACCCCAACACGATCACCATCCAGTGGAGCGCGAGCTGGCTCCGCTGGGACGGCCTGCCCTACACCCCTCAGTACCCGGCCGGATTCACGGAGGACGACACGGTGTTGAGGTACGCGCTCCTCTACTCGATGGACAACGGCGCGACGTGGCTCCATATCGCAGACAACACCCCCGCGACCCCGGGGTCGCCGGACCAGGCACTGTGGCTCAATGACAGCGTGCTCCTCGGGGACGAGGCCTACGTGTGGGACGTCGTGAACCAGGTCTACCTCGACGAGGCGAGCTACCTGATCCGCGTGGAGGCGTACCGCGGCAACATCCCCAACGTCCACTACTCCTTCCACCAACAGAAGATCTTCGTGGACCGCTAGGAGGGTCTCCATGTCCCATCGCGCCCGCGGAACGACGCTCATCGAGGCGATGATCGTCGTTGCCATCTTCTCGTTCATGGCGTACTGCGTGTACGCGCTCGTGAGCTCCACGGTGATCCTCTCGGTCCATTCGCAGGCGTGGGGGGAGCTGACCGAGTGGGCCCAGCAGGGCGTGAACAAGGTCTCCGGCGAGGTGCCGATGGCAAGGCGGATCTTCCGGAACGACGCCCAGGGGAACCTCTACCTGGCCGCGCTCGAGCCCCCGGTCGACTATCCGATGATCGGCAACGTGAAGCTGCCCGTCCCCAAGGACCTCGGGACATTCCGCGCGGACACGGTGGGCGACGAGCAGACGGGAAACGTCCTCCTCCTCTGCAAGCAGCAGCCGGTCTTCCAGACGACGCTCGGGTCGGGGGTCACGCGGAGGATCGACGTCTACACGCTCGTCCTTTTCTACCCCAGCGCCGTGAACCTATCGATGGGACCCTACACCCGAAGCCTCGTGCTCGCGCGGTGGGAGAGCATCGAGTTCGGCGACTACCTCGAGATCACGGGCCTTGCGGCGGGGGAGAAGGCCGAGGTCGTCCGGAACCTGTACCAGGACCGCGGCGTCCGGTACCTGTGGGACGTCGCGCAGGACCCCGACCAGGCGTTCTTCGGGATCGACGGCTTCGGCAACGTCGATGCGGTGCCGATTGCCACCCTGAATCCGCCGGGGGACTCGAACCGCAAGGTGATCGCGGCCCTCGGCCTCGGGCGATCCAGCCTCTCGTGGAACCGGACGAACCAGGCCTGGATTCCGCAGGTGGTCCCGCTGTACGCCATCGCCGACCCCCTCGGGGACGGCTTTCCCCACGGCTTCGAGGTCCAGGTGATCGGTCCCACCGGCTCGCGCACCATCCTGGTCCGCATGAGCGTGGCGCGCTACATCGAGTTGGACCGGTCGATGGATGCCTTCTCCACCTCCGCGATTGCCAACGGCCGGGAATTCTAGGACGTCGCCCCAGGAGGGACCCGTGGATCGCATGACTTTCGCTCGCCCCGTGTCGCTCGTCGCTGCCTGCCTTCTGCTCGCCATTCCGCTTGCCGGGGAGTCGCTCCGGCTGCAGGACGGGAGCGTCCTCAAGGTGGACGAGGCCGTGCAGGAGGGAGGGCTCCTCCGCGTCCGCCTCGGCGAGATCTGCTTCTACCTGTCCGTCGAGGAGGTCGCGCTCCTCGAGGCCCCGCGTCCGGCGGAGACGGACCTCCGCGGGATGATCGAGGCGTTGAACAACTCCGACCCCGGCGCGAGGCGCCTCGCGGTGGCGGCCCTCTCCGCGCGCGAGGAGCGCGAGGCCCGCGACGCGGTCCTCGGTGCGCTCAGCGATTCGGCCCCGGAGGTGCGCGCCGAGGCGGTCCGGACGCTGCGCGTCGACGAGGAGGCGCTCCCGACCGAGCGCCTCCTGGAGGTGATCCAGCAGGAGGACGAGACCGCCCCCCGTCTCGCGGCGATCGAGGCGCTCGGCTCGCGCGGCGGCGACTTGGCGCTCGAGTGGCTCGGCTCGCTCTCGGCCGACCCGGAGATCCCGGTGCGTCAGGCCGCTCGCGCGGCACTGCGTCGCCTCCAGAGCCGGTAGACCCGCCTCGCCTATCCCTTGAAGTCCCGCGGCGTGAGGCCCATCTTCTTCAGCCGACGGTAGAGCGTGCTGCGGTCGAGCTTCAAGTTGTCCGCGGCGAGCGCCGTGTCCCCCCGGGCGTCCTTCAGGGCACGGAGAATCGCCTCCTTCTCCATGTCGGGCAGCGGCTTGATCGTCGTCTCCACCGGCCGCGTCTTCCGCTCGACCGCGGCCATCAGGCTTGGCGGCAGGTCGTCGAGCACGATCTCCGGCTGCCTGCCGACGAGGAGGGCCCGCTCCAGGATATGCTCCAGCTCCCGCACGTTTCCCGGCCAGTCGTAGCGGAGGAGCATGAACATCGCCTCGCGCGCGACCCCCGTCACCGTCCGCGTCCCGATGCGGCCGTTGTACTTCTTGAAGAAGTGGTCCACGAGGAGCGGGATGTCGTCCTTGCGGAGCCTGAGCGGAGGGAGCGTCACGGTGACCACGTTGAGGCGGTAGAAGAGGTCGAGGCGGAATCGCCCCGCGTCGACCTCTTTCTCGAGGTCCCGGTTCGTCGCGGCGATGATCCGCACGTTGATCTCGCGGAAGTCCGTCCCCCCGACGCGGCGGATCTTCTTCTCCTCGAGAACCCGCAGCAGCGTCGGCTGGATGTCGAGCGGGACCTCCGCAATCTCGTCGAGGAAGACCGTCCCCGTGTCGGCCTGCGCGAGCATCCCCTCCTTGCGCACGACCGCCCCGGTGAACGCGCCGCGCTCATGGCCGTACAGTTCGCTCTCGATCAGGCTCCGCGAGATCGCCCCGCAGTCCACCGTGACGAACGGCCCGCTTCGTCGCTGCGAGAGGGAGTGGATCAGCCGCGCGAGGACCTCCTTGCCCGTCCCGCTCTCGCCTTGGATGAGGACCGTGCAGTCCTCCCGCGCGACCCGCTGCGCCACCTCGACGACCCCCTCCATCTCGGGGGTCATCCCGATGAGTTTTGGTGCGTCCTCGGGAAGCGCCTTGCGTCGGAACACGCGGCTCTCCTCCCGCGCCCGTCGCGACCGCCGCGCCAGGTCCAGGAGCGCCTTCACCTGGCTCGGCTTGAACGGCTTGATGAGGTAGTCCTCGACGCCGCGCTTCATCAACCGCACCGCCGAATCGACCGTCGCGTTGCCCGTGATGATGACGATCATCGTGTCGGGGCGGATCTCCCGCATCGGGTCGAGGAAGTCCTCGCCGGAGCCGTCGGGGAGGTTGAGGTCGAGGAAGAGGACGTCAATCACGTCGGGCTTACGGATCCGCTCCCGCGCCGAGGCGAGGTCCATCGCGACGTCCACGTGGACGTCCTCGCCGGCGATGAGGTCTCGGAAGATCCTCCCGATGGCAGGGTCGTCGTCGACGACGAGCACCGAGAGCCGGGCAGTGGGAGAGAGGTCCTGACCCATTCGGGACTGCGAACTCCTGGAGATGCCATTGGTGGTTTGCAAATGGTTTGCCAACCGCCGATGCGACGACCGCCGTCCCCACAGCGCATCCTAGCGCGTTAGGTGCTCGCCTGCAACGAGTTGTGATCCTCCTCGTGCGAGGTCCTGACGTGGACAGGTCGGGTCCCGTGGCGGGTCCTGTTTCGCAAAGCGCCACAATCTCGACCCCGTCTGCCAACCGCTGCCTGCCGCGACGCTTGCGACCGCAGGCCCATTTGCACGTCGCTGGTTCGATTGGAGACATGCGAATCGGGTGGTATGATCGCGGCCGATGTTGCGAGTCACCGAGGTCTTCCTCAGCATCCAGGGCGAATCCACGCAGGCCGGCAGGCCGTGCGTCTTCGTCCGGCTGACGGGGTGCGACCTCAGGTGCGTCTGGTGCGACACCGAGTACGCGTTCGAGGGCGGCGAATCCGTCTCCGTGGAGCAGCTCGTCGACCGCGTCGCTACGTTCGGTTGTCCGCTCGTCGAGGTGACCGGCGGCGAGCCGCTCCTCCAGAGGGATTGCATCCCACTGATGAAGGTGCTCCTCGCGCGCGGGTACGAGGTCCTGCTCGAGACCGGGGGACACCGCAGCGTCGAGGAGGTCCCGACCGAGGTGTGTCGGATCCTCGACGTGAAGTGCCCCGGGAGCGGCGAGTCGCACCGCAACCACCTGGAAAACCTCGAGCGCCTCACGCCGCGCGACGAGGTGAAGTTCGTCCTCGCCGACCGGGCCGACTACGAGTGGGCCCGCGCGTTCGTGCGGGACCACGCCCTCCACGAGCGGTGCACCGTCCTCTTCTCTCCCGTCTGGCAGCGGCTCGACCCGAAGGGGCTCGCGGAGTGGATCCTCGCCGACCGCCTGCCCGTGCGGCTCCAGCTCCAGGTCCACAAGGTCCTCTGGGGGGAGACCCCCGGCCGTTGACACCGCCCGGGGGCGGTCGTACAGTTCGCCCATCGCGCACCCCGTGAGGACCCCCGAATGGAGCTTCCCGCCAACCGCCTGGCCCCGCGCCTGACGAAGAAGGCCCACGAGGAGCGCTTCGCTGACGTGAAGCCGGCCTTCACGCTGGACGAGGCGCTGGCGGAGTCGGCCCGCTGTCTCTTCTGCTACGACGCGCCCTGCATCCAGGCGTGCCCGACGCGGATTGACGTGCCTACCTTCATCAAGAAGATCATGACGGGGAACGTGAAGGGGGCCGCGAAAACGATCTACGACTCGAACGTCTTCGGCGCGACGTGCGGCCGTGTCTGCCCCGTCGAGAAGCTCTGCGAGGGGAGCTGCGTCATGGTCCCCCTCCAGAAGAAGCCGATCGAGATCGGCCGCCTGCAGCGCTTCGCGAGCGACTGGGCCATCGAGAACGACGTGCGCCTGGGGGGCGCCGGCGCCCCGAACGGCAAGAGCGTCGCCTGCATCGGCGGCGGGCCGTCGAGCCTCTCCTGCGCGGCCGAGCTGAGGCGCCTGGGGTACGCCGTGACGATCTACGATGCCCATCCGCATCCGGGGGGGCTGAACATCTACGGCTGCGCCCCGTACAAGGTGTCGTTCGCAGACGGCGTGAAGGAGGCGCAGACGATCCTTGCCCTCGGCGTCACGTTCGTGCCGGACACGCGCGTCGGGATCGACGTGAAGCTCGCGGAGCTGGAGAAGAAGCACGACGCGATCTTCCTCGGGATCGGCCTCGGAGAGAGCCCGAGCCTCGGCGTCCCCGGCGAGGGGCTGCCCGGCGTGGTAGGCGCGATTGACTGGATCGACCGCCTCTGCGCGAACCCGACGCAGACGCGCGTGGGGAGGCGCGTCGCGGTGGTCGGCGGGGGGAACACGGCCGTCGACGCGGCGACCGACTCGAAGCGCGCGGGCGCGGAGCAGGTCCACATGATCTACCGACGCTCGCGGGAGGACATGAGCGCCTACCCGTACGAGCAGGACCTCGCGTGCAAGGACGAGGTGGTGTTCCACTGGAATGCGATTCCCGTGCGGGTCCTCGGGACGTCCCACGTCGAGGGGCTCGAGCTCGTGAAGCTGCGCGAGGCGCACAAGACCGACGGGAAGTCCCGCTTCGTGCCGATCGAGGGCTCGAACTACACGATCGAAGTCGACATGGTGATCACGGCGATCGGTCAGAAGCAGCACGAGGAGTGGCTCTCGAAGATCCCCGGCCTCAAGTTCCAGGACCGATTCCTGCAGGCGGACGAGAAGACCTACCAGACGGGGAATCCGAGGTACTTCGCCGGCGGGGACTGCATCGGGAGGGGAATGGAGGTCGTGTACGCCGTGGCCCACGGCCGCAAGGCCGCGCACGGAATCCACGGCTGCCTGTCGTCCAAGAAGGCCCGTCGATGAAACCGTCCCGTTCCCCTTCCCGTTCCCCTTCCCTTTCCCAGCGCGTCTGAGGCGCTGGGAAAGGGAAGGGGAAGGGGAACGGGAAGGGGGGGATGCCCCGTGCCCTGCCCCTCAATCGGAGGCCTCCATGGCCGATCTTCGGTGCAACTTCGCAGGGATCGAGTCTCCCAACCCCTACTGGCTCGCGAGCGCGCCGCCGACGAACTCCGCCTACCAGGTCGAGCGCGCCTTCGACCTCGGCTGGGGCGGGGCGGTCTGGAAGACGCTCGGCGAGCCGATCGTAAACGTCACCTCGCGCTACGCGAGCGTCGATTACGGCCACACGCGCATGATGGGCCTGAACAACATCGAGTTGATCACGGACCGCCCGCTCGAGGACAACCTCCGCGAGCTCAGGCAGGTGAAGAGGCGGTTCCCGAAGCACGCCCTCATCGCGAGCCTTATGGTCGAGTCGAAGCGGGAGGCGTGGCACAAGATCGTCAAGCAGTGCGAGGACACCGGCGTCGACGGCCTGGAGCTGAACTTCGGCTGTCCGCACGGGATGAGCGAGCGCGGGATGGGCGCGGCGGTGGGGCAGGTGCCCGAGTACACGCGGATGATCACCGAGTGGGTGAAGGAGGTCGCCCGGACGCCGGTGATCGTCAAGCTGACCCCGAACATCAGCGACGTCACCTACATCGCGGCGGCGGCCGTGGACGGCGGCGCGGACGGCCTCTCGCTGATCAATACGATCAACAGCATCATGGGCGTCGACCTGAAGACCCTCGCGCCGCGCCCGCAGGTCGGCGGGAAGTCGACCCACGGCGGATACTGCGGTCCCGCGGTCAAGCCGATCGCCCTGAACATGGCGGCTCAGGTCTGCGCCCACCCGAAGGGGGGAAAGGTCCCCGTGAGCGGAATTGGCGGGATCTCGACCTGGCAGGACGCCGCGGAGTTCCTCCTCCTCGGGTCGACCTCTGTCCAGGTCTGCACGGCCGTGATGCACTACGGCTTCCGCATCATCGAGGACCTCCGAGATGGGCTGTCGAACTGGATGGACGAGATGGGCTTCCGCACGCTCGACGACGTGCGCGGCAAGTCGCTGAACCGCATCGTCTCGTGGGGCGACCTCGACCTGAACTACAAGCTCATCGCGAAGATCCACGCCGAGAAGTGCATCGGGTGCCAGCTCTGCTACATCGCGTGCGAGGACGGGAGCCACCAGAGCATCCGCCTCGTCCCGGGGCAGCGCGTCCCCGAGATCAAGGAGCCCGAGTGCGTCGGCTGCAACCTCTGCCAGATGGTCTGCCCCGTCGAGGGGTGCATCGACATGGTGGAGGTGAAGTCCTCGAAGAAGAAGTCGATGAGCTGGAGGCAGCTCCAGGCAAAGCGGACGTAGAAGCAGGAGACCCCGCCACGGAGCGGATTGCGAGGGGAAGAGCATGCCCTACGACATGATCATCCAGGGCGGCACTGTCGTGACCGCCTCCGACCGGTTCGTCGCGGACATCGGGATCAAGGGGGAGCGCGTCGAGACGATCGCGCCGAACCTGCCGGCGGACGGGGCGCAGGTCGTCGACGCGAAGGGGTGCTTCGTGCTCCCGGGCGCGATCGACGTTCACTCCCATCTCGACATGCCGTTCGGCGGGACGTCCACGGCGGACGACTTCGAGAGCGGGACGATCAGCGCCGCGTGCGGCGGGACGACGACCGTCGTCGACTTCGCCATCCAGTTCAAGGGGCAGTCGCCGCGGCAGGGGCTCGACGCCTGGCACAAGAGGGCCGAGGGGAAGGCGTGCGTCGACTACGGCTTCCACCTCATCCTGACCGAGCTGCCCGAGGGGTCCGAGTCGCAGCTCGACGCGCTGGTGAACGAGGGGGTCAGCTCGTTCAAGGTCTTCATGGCGTACCCGGGCGTCTTCATGCTCGATGACGCGACGATCTTCCGGCTGCTGCGCAGGACCCGGGAGATCGGCGCGCTGACGACGATCCACTGCGAGAACGGCGGCGCGATCGACGTCCTCGTCAAGCTCGCCCGCGAGGCGGGGGAGAAGGCGCCGAAGTACCACGCCCTGACGCGTCCAGCGAGGGCGGAGGCGGAGGCGACCGCGCGCGCGATCGCCCTCGCCGAGATCGCGAAGGCGCCCATCTACATCGTGCACCTCTCGGCCGCGGAGGCGCTCGACCAGGTGCGGGTCGCCCGCGATCGCGGCCTGGCGGCCTACGCAGAGACCTGTCCGCAGTACCTCTTCCTCTCGTACAAGAATTACGAGGAGCCCGGGTTCGAGGGGGCGAAGTACGTGATGTCGCCCCCGCTCCGCGAGCCGGGAAACGAGGAGGCCCTCTGGAAGGGGCTGAAGACCGACGAGCTGCAGGTCGTCTCGACGGACCACTGCTCGTTCTGCATGAGCCAAAAGGCGCTCGGGAAGGACGACTTCTCGAAGATTCCGAACGGCGCGCCGGGGCTCGAGACGCGCCTCTACCTCCTGTACGACGGCGGGGTGCGCACGGGGCGGATCTCGCTCGAACGGATGGTGGACCTGACGGCGACCAAGCCGGCGAAGATGTTCGGCCTCTACCCCAAGAAGGGGACCCTCTCGGTGGGCAGCGACGCGGACCTCGTCGTGTGGGACCCCGAAAAGAAGTTCCTCATCACGAACAAGTCGCTCCACCACAAGGCCGACTACACGCCCTACGAGGGGCGCACGGTCACCGGCGCGCCGCGCACGGTGCTCCAGAGGGGGCAGGTGATCGTGAAGGACAACACGTTCGTCGGCAAGCCGGGCGGGGGGCGCTTCCTCCGCCGCGGCACGTTCAGGAATCCGTAGGCAGATGCGCACAAGACTCCTCTCCCTCCTCCTCGTGGCCGCGATGGTCGGCTGCGGCAAGGACCCGGCGCCGCCGCCGCCGAATCCGGCGCCTGCGCCCGCGCCGTGGCGTGTGGACGTCTATCCCTTCGCGGTCGGGAAGGCGGCGGTGCTCGAGGAGGCCCTGCAGTTCGCCGAAGAGCACGCGGGCGTCCGCTACCATGCCGCCGAGTCGGTCCCGGTGATGTGGGAGAGGATCCAGGCCGGCGGCAAGGCGAACTCGGCCGCCCTCGTGCAGCTCATGGCGGGGCAGGCGAAGAGGCTGAAGCCTGAGGACCGCGTCCTCGCCGTGATCGGGGTCTCGGATCGTGACATCGGCACACCCGGTAGCGAGGCGGTCTGCTTTGCATCGTCGAAGGAGGACCACGCCGGCGTCCTCTCCTGGTACCTCCTGACGAACGAGACGCTCGGCCTGCCCGCGGACGACCTGACGCTCGGGCGTCGCGCGGGGAAGCAGCTCGTCATCCTGACGGCGCGCCTCCTGGGGCTGCCGAAGTGCGCCTCGCGGACGTGCATTCTCGCCGAGCCGAAGGGGCTCCCCGACCTCGACGCGATGAGCGGGGACCGCTGCGCCTCCTGTCGCGCGGCGTGGGAGAAGGCCGCGGCTAGGTAGGGCAGTTAGTAGAAGCTCGTCGTGCGCTTCTGGCCCGTGTAGTCGACGTAGACCGTCTTCAGCTCCGTGTAGAAGTCGACGGCCACGGATCCCATCTCGCGCGTCCCAACGCTCGTCGCCTTCATCCCGCCGAAAGGCAAGTGCGCCTCTCCGCCGATCGTCGCGGAGTTGAGGTGGACGCCGCCGACCTCGACCTCGTCGACGAAGCGGTGCAGACGGGAGGGGTCGCTCGAGTAGAGGGCCGACTGGTGGCCGAACTTCACGGAGTTCGCCACGTCGACGGCCTCCTCGAACGACTTCACGCGGATCACGCAGGTGATCGGCCCGAAGATCTCCTCCTGGGCGATTCTCATCTCCTTGGTGACGTGATCGAAGACGGTGGGGGAGACGAAGTACCCCTTCGCGAGCGCGCCGCCCGGCCGATCGCCACCGCAGAGGAGCTTGGCCTCTTTCCGGCCGACCTCGATGTACTCGAGGTCCTTCCTCATCTGCATCTCGCTCACGGCGGGCCCGACGTCGACGCCCTCGACGAGGCCGTCCCCGAGCTTGAGGTGCCTCGCCCGCTCGACGAGCTGCTCCACGAAGCGGTCGGCGACCTTTTCGTGGATCACGACGCGGCTGGTGGCCGTGCAGCGCTGCCCGGTGCTGCCGAACGCGCCGAGCATGACGCCCTCGAGGGCTAGCCCGAGATCGGCGTCGTCCATGATGACGGCGGCGTTCTTCCCACCCATCTCGCACTGGACCTTCTTGAGGAGCGGGGCGGCCTGGGAGTAGATGAGCGTCCCGACGGCGTTCGAGCCCGTGAACGAGATCACGCCGACCCGCGGATTCGCGACGATCTCCTCTCCGACGTCGGGTCCCTCGCCGTGGACCATGTTGAGGACGCCCTTGGGGATGCCGGCCTCCTCGAAGCACTCGAGGACCATCCGCGCGGTCCCCGGAGTGAGGGGGGAGGGCTTGATCACGACGGCGTTCCCCGCGACGACGGCGGGGGCGATCTTCCACGCGGGGATGGCGACGGGGAAGTTCCACGGCGTGATGAGCCCCGCCACTCCGACCGGGACGCGGAGGGTGTAGCAGAGGTTGAACGGCAGGTCGCTGGGGGCGGTCTGCCCGGTGAGGCGGGTCCCTTCGCCCGCGAGGAACTCCATGGCGTTGATCGCCTTCTGGACCTCGCCGCGGGCCTCGCGGAGGATCTTCCCCTCCTCGCGGGTGAGCATCCGGGCGATCTCCTCCTTCCGCCTTGCCATCACGGCGGCGGCGCGGAATACGACGCGCCCGCGCTCGGGCCCCGGCACGCGCTTCCAGGCGTGCTGCGCCTGGGCGGCGGCGTCGATCGCCGCCCGCGTCTCCACGCGGGTGGCGTAGCGGACGGTCCCGATCACGTCATCGGTGTTCGCGGGGTTGAGGTTCTTCTCAATGCGCGCGCCGGTCCCCTCGCGCCATTCGCCCCCGATGTAGCTCGTGTACGTCTCCATCTCTCAACCCCTACTTTCCCTCTCTGTGCTCGTGCTCGTGCTCGTACTCGTACTCGACCTAAATCTTCACCAACGCCTCGTACGTCTCCGGCCTCCGATCGCGGTAGAACTGCCACACCTGCCTGACCTCCGCGATCTGCTCCATGTCGAGATCTGCGACGATCACCTCGTCCTTGTCCCTCGACCCCACCACGAGCATCTGCCCGCGCGGGTTGACGAAGTAGCTCTGCCCGTAGAACTCCCCGATGGCCCACGGCTTCTCCACGCCGACGCGGTTGATGGCGCCGACGAAGTACCCATTCGCGACGGCGTGCGCCGGCTGCTCGAGCTTCCACAGGTACTCCGAGAGCCCCGCCACCGTGGCGCTCGGGTTGAACACGATCTCGGCCCCGTTCAGCCCGAGCGCCCTGGCCCCCTCCGGGAAGTGGCGATCGTAGCAGATGTACACGCCCACGCGCGCGAACGGCGTTTCGAACACGGGGTACCCGCAATTGCCCGGCTTGAAGTAGAACTTCTCCCAGAACCCGGGCGCGCAGTGGGGGATGTGGTTCTTCCTATACTTCCCCATGTACGTCCCGTCCGCGTTGATGACCGCGGCGGTGTTGTAGTACACCCCCGTGATGTCCTCCTCGTAGATCGGGACGACCATCACCATCCCGTACTTCTTCGCCTGCTCCTGCATCAGCTTCGTCGTGGGTCCCTCGGGCACGCGCTCGACGAGGGAGTACCACTTCCTCTCCTGCTCGGCGCAGAAGTAGGGGCCGTAGAACAGCTCCTGCATGCAGAGGACCTTCACCCCCTTCGCGGCGGCCTCTGCGATCATCTTGAGGTGCTTCTCGATCATCGCGGACTTGATCTTCTCGATCGGTTCGGTGCCCGACATCGGCGTGGACGCCTGGATCAGGCCGCACTTCACGATTCTGGCCATCGTGTTTCTCCCTCTCTGAACGACGCTGTAGCGAGGAAGTCTGAGAGGCCCCGAAGGGGCCGCGAGAATGTAGCCAGGGCCAAAGGCCCTGGAGACGGCATTCAACCCGCATTCGGAGCCCTGAAGGGGCGACAGAAGCGCGCTCTGTCGCCCCTTCGGGGCTCCGATTCCATCGGATTCCCCGCCAGGGCCTTCGGCCCTGGCTACATTCTCGCGGCCCCTTCGGGGCCTTCCCGACCTCGTTGCTACAGTGTCCTCTAAACCGCCTTTTCCATCCTCAGCGTATCGATCTCGTCCTCGGAGAACCCCAGCTCGCGCAGGATGGCATTCGTATGCTGTCCCAGGCGAGGTGGGCCGACGAACTTCATCTTCCCGCGCGCGCTGTCGAGCTTGACCGGGTTCCCGACCATGCGGATGTTCCCGGCCGGGTGGTCCGCCTCGACGATCATCTGTCGAGAGTCCTCCTCGGCGAGGTCGCAAATCTGCTCCATGTTCCGGATCAGGCCGCAGGGGATCCCCGCGGCCTCGAGTCCGGCGAGCCAATCGGCGGCGTCGCGCGTGCGCAGGACCTCCTGGACGATCGGGATGAGGACCTCGCGGTTGCGCACCCGCTGCTCGTTGGAGTCGAAGCGCTCGTCGGCGGCCAGTTCGGGCTTGCCGACGACGTCACAAAACTTCCTCCAGAGGGTCTCGTTCGCGACGCCGACGTTCATGTAGACGTCCCGCGCCTGGAAGGTCTGGTACGGCACGATGCTCGGGTGGCGGTTCCCCATGCGCTTGGGCATCTGCCCCGCAGAGAGCCACATCTGCGCCTGGTAGGTGAGCATCGACAACATCCCGTCGAGCAGGGAGATGTCGACGCGGTCCCCCTCGCCGGTCTTCTCGCGGCGGAAGAGGGCGAGGAGGACGCCCTCGACGGCGAGCATCCCCGCGATCTGGTCGGCGATGGAGAGGCCGACCTTGGTGGGGGGGCCGTCCGTTGCGCCGGTCAGGTCCATCACGCCGCACTCGCCCTGGACGATGACGTCGTAGCTCGCCTTGTCGCGGAACTCCCCTTCCTGTCCGTACCCAGAGATGGCGGCATAGACGATCTTGGGGTTGAGGGCGTGGATCTTCTCCCAGGGGAAGCCGAGTTCGGCGAGGGTGCCCGGACGGAAGTTCTCGACGAGGACGTCGCTCCTCTTGATGAGGCGCTCGAGGACCTCCCTGGCGCGGGGGTGCTTGAGGTTGAGCGTCATCGACCGCTTGTTTCGGTTGACGGCGAGGAAGTAGGTGGCCTCGCCGTTGGCGAACGGCGGCCCCCACTTGCGCGTGTCGTCGCCGGTGAGGGGGATCTCGACCTTGGTCACCTCGGCGCCCATGTCCGCGAGCTTCATGGTCGCGTACGGCCCGGCGAGGATCCGGGACAGGTCGAGGACGCGGACGCCCTGGAGCGGGAGCGACATCAGACCTTCCGGACGATCAGGCCGAACAAGGTGTAGAGGACCAGCGCGATGCCGAAACCGGTGAACCAGGCCACCTGGTAGAGGTCGACGAGCCGGGTTGCCCACAGATTCGCATCGATCGTCGTGTTGAGTGACATCGCAATGTCGGTGATGAACCTCACGAGTCCCTGGTGGGACCAGAACTCCGACGTCACCAGAAACCCCGGAATGTTCGGGAGGATGGCCACGAGCAGCACGAAGACGGCGAGGATGCTCGTGCCTCCGCAATAGCGATACAGGCCGTACCGTTTGTACAGGTCAGGCAGGCGGAGTTGCGAGCGCCGAACCAGGTAGTAGTCCGCGATCATGATCCCGCCGATCGGTGCGAGGAGCGCGCTGTACCCGATCAGCCAGGTGAAGATGTATCCCTGCGTCGTCTCGAGCAGCTTCCATGGCACGATCAGGACGCCAATCAACGCGGTGATGTAGCCTCCCCACTTGAAGCTGATCTTCGTCGGGGCGAGGTTCGAGAAGTCGTTGGCGGGTGAGACGACGTTCGCCGCGACGTTCGTGGTCAGTGTCGCAATGATCAGAGCGATCATCGCCACGAGGGTGACCCAGGAGGCCTTGAGGACCGCGGCGAACAGTCCGAAGTTGAGGGGACTGGCGATCCATGCCTGCAAGGCCTCAGGCGCGTCCGGACTCTTGAATCGCCCAAGCAGGTTGACAGGGTCCCACGGTGCATCCTCGGTGACCAGGATGTCCGAGAAGGCCCCCACGGCCGCGCATGTCACGGCGATTCCGATGAAGCTGTAGAGCGCCATCGTCGTCGGCAGACCCAGCACCTGGCCCATCACCTGGCTCTTCTGCGACTTCGCATAACGCGTGAAGTCGGGGATGTTCAGCGAGAGGGTCGCCCAGAACGCGATCATCGCCGTTAGGTTGGGCCAGAAGAGGATGCCGAATCCCTTGGCCGGCGGCGCCTCCTTTGGAGCTGGCGCATCAGGACCGGCCGGGGCGTACTCGGCGCTTGCGACTCGCACGGAAGACACGCCCTTGTCCCCTCGGAACTGGGCGCACACCCGCACGGTCCCTCCTCGGGCAGGCACCAGCGGGAGCGTGAACGGTACGATCGCCTCGAGCTTCTCCGACGGGGGCGGAATGGGCTTCCAATCAGTCGTCGCGAGCGCGTCTTCGGAGGTCGCCAGTCGGTACTCCTTCGCCCGCCACGCCTTCTCGTCTCTCACGGGCTTGAGCGTCACCAGCACGACCTTGCCGGACTCCCCTCCCACGCTCGAGTCGACCGAGATGGATGCCCCGGCGAAGTCCCGTGAGCGTTCCAGCGAACCGCGGATTCCCTCGGCCCGCTGCGCCCAGACGAGGAGGGCAATCCCGACCCCAATCAGGAGCGGCGCCGACCATGATTCGAGCCACTTGATGCAGGCTATGCCTCGCGCGATCACGAAGACGTTGATCAGCCAGAACAGGAGGAAGCACGCGGCCTGCCAGAAGTTGAGGCCGAAGTGGAGCGTGGCTCCTCCCGTGCCCGTGAGAGGCGGGACGTCCAGGTTGAGAGTCAGTTCCCTCGCCACGCGCCATTCGGGGAAGAAGGCGCAGGCCAGCATGTAGATGGCGAGCCCCCCGAACCACGTCTGGATGCCGAACCACCCGCAGGCGACGATCGCGCGCAGCAGGGCGGGAATGTTGGAGCCCCACACGCCGAATGGGGCACGCAGGAGCACAGGGAAGGGGACCCCGTACTTCGTGCCCGCATGCGCGTTGAGGCACATGGGGATCAGGACGATCACGTTGCCGAGGAACACGGTGAGGACGGCCTGCCACCAGTTCATCCCCTGGCTGATCATCCCGGCCGAAAGCGTGTAGGTGGGCACGCACACGGCCATTCCGATCCAGAGCGCGGCGATATGCCACGTGTTCCACGTTCGCTGGGCGGTCGTGGTGGGCGCGAGGTCGTCGTTGTAGTACGGGCTCCCGTGGAGGTCCTCGGTCAGCTCCCACAGGTTTCCGACCTGCCGCATCCCCGTCGTTTCGTACACCGTCGTTCCCTCCGGTCAGCGTGGCGAAAGGCGCGATACCCTACCAGACGTCTCGATCCGACGCAATGTGAGATGCGACATGTGAAATGCCCAATGTGAGATCCGCCCACCACAGAGGCGCCGCACCATCTCCAGGCACCGCCCCGCCGAACTCGATGCCACATTTCACATTGGGCATCTCGCATCTCACATTTCACATTGCGGCGGGCGACGGTGCTACTCCCCCTTCCACGCGCACGCCAGCGCCACCACCGCCACCGCTATCGCGGCCAGGCCCCCCAGCGAGAGCCAGATCGCCCCCGAGGCCCCCGCGTCCGCCACCAACAGCGGCACGCCGACCGCGATCCGCGGGACCCCCTCGCCCCCCTCCACCGCGACCGGCGCGAATCCGAACCAGCGCACCCCGCCGTCGAGCCCCTCCGCCTCGATCGCCCCCTCCGTCGGCGCGGCCATCATCGCCTTGACCAGCGGCGATTCGGGGAAGGCGTGCCCCTCCGTCCCCGCCCTCTCGGGGACCCACGCCGCGACGGTCCCCGACGGGTCGAGGAGCAGCACGGCCGATCCGCCCGGAAGCGCCGCGCGCTCGAAGGCCTCGTCGAGCCCCGACAGGTCGAGCGCGGCGTAGAGCACGTTCTCGACGTTCCCCAGCCCGTCGAGGAGGGGGAGGGCGACGTTCATCGTCGGCCGCTCCGTCAGCCGGCCGACCTGGTAGTCCCCGATCGAGAGGCACCTCGACCGGACCGCGCGCTGGAAATACGGGCGGTCGGCGAGCGACATCGGCCCCTTGTCGACCTGTCCGCTCGCGAGGACCGTCCCGTCGGCGGCCAGGAGCCCCACGTTCGCGTACCGGGCAGACCCGCGGACCACGTCCGCGAAGAGCGCCGAGCACGACGCGGCGTTCCTGCTCTTCACCGCCCCCAACCTCGAGAGCGCGAGCAGGATGTCGCGGGCCTGCTCGATCGACGACTCCTGCTGAAGCGCGAGCAGGCGGGCCAACTCGCGTGCGTGGCGCTCCGAGAGCCTCGCGGCACGAGTCCGCTCCCCGGCCAGGCTGAGCAGCGTGAGGCACAGCGCCGGCAGGAGGACGGCAAGGGCGATCACGACCTGGCGCGTGCGGGGGGAAGCGGTCATCGGGCCCCTCCTGGCGGAGATTGGGAGCGGGAGTATAGCGGGCCGTTCCCCCCCGGGTCCAGAATGCCCGTCCGCCCGGACGGATCTCTCGATGCCACGGGGGGATACACATTCCGCTCCCCCCCGAGATCCCGCTTGACCCGGGGCTCCCGGATAGCGCACAATTGTGAGGTCATGGACCGGAGGCATTGTTGCCCGTCGCTGTGCCCACTGCTCGCCCAAACGTCCCCGTCGGGACCTCCTCGGGACGGTTCGGGACGGTTCTCTTCCGTCCCGCGACCCTCTTCCCGCTCAAGGTCCGCCGGCACGCCCTCTTCCTGTTCGTCGCCGCCCTCGTCTCCACCGCCGTCTGCTCCTGGGCCGGCAACTTCTTCTTCCCCGCCTCGGGAGGCCTCGTCGCCGTCTTCCTCCTCGTCCTCTCCCTCGAAGAGGAGATGGTCGCCGTCCTCGAGGAGAATCGCGACGCCATCTGGACCTACCGCGAAAACCCCAATCGCGCCAACCTGCGCCTCGCCGGGAAGATCACCTGCCTCTTCCTCGGCATGCTCCTCGGCTTCGGCCTCCTCACCTACTTCCTCGAGGGGACCACGAAGGGCCTCGGCCCCCAGCTCGAACGCTTCAGCCAGGAGTATCTCCGCATCCAGGGCGTCGACTTCGGCACCGCCGGCGCCAACCTCCGCCACAACGGAATCGTCCTGCTCGGCTGCTTCCTCTGCGCCCTCCTCTTCCGCGCGGGAGGCGCCCTCCTCGTCCTCGGCTGGAACGCCTCCGTCTGGGGCGCCGTGTACGGCTTCATGGTCCGCACCCAGCCCGACGACAAGCTCGCCTACGGCGCCAAGGTCTTCCTCACCACGTTCCCTCACGTCGCCTTCGAGGCGACCGGATACGTCATGGCGGCCCTCGCGGGGATCTTCCTCTCGAAGGCCATGGCAAAGTACAGTTGGGACTCGTCGCCGTTCCGACGCGTCGCCCTCGCCTCGGCGCAACTCCTCGTGATCGGCCTCGGGCTGGTCGCGGCAGGAGCCAACCTCGAGGCGTGGGTCACGCCGCGGATCGCCAACGCGCTCTTCCACTAAGTAGTAAGGGGTGCCCAATGAAGTGGCCTTCCAAGTCGACCGTCGCCACCAGCGCTCTCCTCGGGGCCCTCCTCGGGTCGCTCTTCGCCGTCTACGGGCGGCTCGGAGACTCCGCCGTCGGGCTCGGGGGCGGCACCCCCGCCCCGAAGGGGCTCCTCGTCGTCGGCTCTCCCGCCGGCGGGGGAGGGTGGATCACGCTCTACCGCGGCCTGGACGGCGCCGCCATCGGCCGCACGCAGGTCCCGTGGCAGGCCTACGCCGATCACCGCGGGGAAGTCCGCCCCGTTGCGGCGCAGCTCGACGGTGATGCCGACCTCGAGGTGGTCGTGGGCCTCGGCGACGGCGGCGACGGCGCGTTCGCCGTCCTCGACGACCCCGGTCACGGCTGCAAGCTCCTCGCCTGGAAGCGCGTCCCGTGGTCCGACTACGCGAAGGCCGGCGGGGCGACCCGCGTCGCCAACGGAGACATCGACGGCGACGGCAAGGACGAGATCGTCGTCGGCTGCTCGCGGTCCGGCGTCGCCTACGTCTTCGACGACGCAAGCAAGGACTACGCCCTCCTCGGGACGCTCACCGTCCCGTGGAAGGCCTACAACGAGGGGTGCGGCGAGGTGAGGCCCGCCGCGGGGGACCTCGACGGAGACGGGAAGGACGAGGTCGTCCTCGGGCTCGCCGACGGCACGAAGAGCTCCGGCTGGATGATCGTCTATCGCGAGACCCGCGTTGTCGCGTGGGTCCGCCTCCCCTGGAGCGACGCGGTCGCCCGGGACCTCGGCACCTGGCCCTCGATCGGCGACGTCGACGGGAACGGCAAGGGCGACCTCGTCGTCGGGACGGGCCCCGGCGGGAATGCCTGCGTCGCCGTGATCGCCGATCCCCTCGGGCAGGCCAGCACGACCTGGACGCGCGTCCCGTGGGCGGACTACGCAGACGTGGCGGGCGAGGCGAGGCCCATCTGCGCCGACCTCGACGTCGACGGGCGCCACGAGCTGGCCGTCCTCCTCGCGGAGGGAACCGCGATGACGAACGTTGCGGCCGTGCTCGACGACGCGAAGGCCTCCCACGTCTTCCTCGCCTGGAGGACGGCGTGGAGCGCCGTGATCGTCGCGCAGGCGCGCGAGGCCGCCGGGAAAGCGGACCGCGTCGTGCGCCTGAAGAGCCGCAGCTTCACGCCGCCGCTGGGCGTTGGCGTGCCGGAGCCGACCGGCCCGATCGGGTCGCGGCGGCACTTCCTGGTCCAGTTCCACGGCGACGTCGCCGCGCTCATCGAGGCCCTCCGCGCGAAGGGAATCGACGCGGTGGCGATGGTCGGATCTGACGTGATCTCGGTCTCCGCCCCGATCGGCGCGACGCTCGAGGGCGTCGAGGTCGTGGACGCCGCGTTCCTCCTGGAGCCACAGGACCGCCTCTCCCGCCTCGCCTACGACACGGTGGAGGAAAAGGTCGCGGCGCATGTGACGGTGGAGTTCCACGCCGACGTGACCTCCGCGGAGGCGGACCTGGTCCTCCAGACGATGGGCCTCGCGCCGGTGCATTGCGCGGGGGTGCCCGAGCACGTGGTCGTGGCGAAGGTCGACCTCGAGCACCTGGACGCGATTTCGTCGCACGAGACGGTCGCGTACGTGATCCCCTCGACCGAGACGATGGCGGCGGGCGAGGAGTCCTTCTGGTGCGCCGGCATGTCCAAGGGCCCGCTCCCGCCGGCCGAGTACAGCCTCGACGGGGCGCCGGGGTGGGACGGGGCCGGCGCGGGATCGGCGACGCTCTCCTACTACTTCGGGACGCCGACCCCGGACCTCTCCCAGGCGACGCAGCGGGCGGAGCTGATCCGCGCCATCGGAACCTGGTCGAGGTACGTCGTGGTGAATTGGAACCCGACGACGACCCCGCAGCTCCCGAGCTCGATGGACATCCACTTCGGCCCCGACACGCACGCGGGGTGCCCCTACAACTTCGGGCAGTACGTCCTGGCGCACTGCTTCTTCCCGACGACGCATCCCCTGGGCGCCGACATGCACGTGAACGACGCCTACACCTGGCGCGTCGGGGCGGACTACGACCTGTACTCCGTCGCCCTCCACGAGGCTGGGCACGGGCTGGGGCTCGGGCATTCCGCCGACCCGAACGCGGTGATGTACCCGACCTACATCGGCGTCGTGAACGACCTGCGGTCCGACGACATCGCCGGGATCCGCCAGCTCTACCAGACCGGCACCGGCACGGTGAACGGCGCTGGTGGCGGGGGGGGAGGGGGGACGACTCCGCCTCCGGACGACTTCGGCAACACGCCGGCGACGGCGGCCTACCTGATGATCGGCGGTTCGGGGACGCCGGGGCAGATCGGCGCCGCGGGCGACGTTGACTACTTCTACGTCAACTGTGCGCTGGCCTACACCTACAGCGTGTCCACGAGCTCGCTGGCGGGCGGCATGGACAGCGTCCTGACGGTCTACCAGCCGAACGGGGCGACCGTGGTCGGGGAGAACGACAACGTCGACGGAGGCCTCGCCTCTCGCTTGCGGTGGACTGCGACGATGGGGGGCCGGTACTACGTCCGGGTCCGCCATGCATCGACTACGGGAACTGGCACGTATCGGATCGCCGCGACGCAGCCCGATGACCACGGGAACACGGCGGCCACGGGGACGCTGCTGCGGATCGGGTATCCGGCGACCCCCAGCGCGATCAGTCCCGCGGGCGATCTGGACTGGTTCCGCTTCTACGGCCCGGCGGGTCGGGCGACGATCATCGAGACGAGCGGTCTCGCACCGACGTCCATGGACACCGTGCTGCGCCTGGAAAACGGGTCGGGCGTCCTGTTGGCGGCAAACGACAACGCGACGTTCGCGACGAGGGCCTCGCGGATCGCCATCACGCTGCCATATACGGGCTGGTACTACGTCCGGGCGACTCACAAGACGTGGGGCGTCGGGACCTACTACATCGGGGTCAGATAGGGTGCAAGCGGCCTCCTGGGTCGGGGGGAAGTTCGGGCGGTTCGAGGTGAGGCGGACCCTCGGCGAGGGGGGGATGGGGGCGGTGTTCCTCGCGTTCGACCCCAAGCGGAGCGAGGAGGTCGCCCTCAAGCTGTACTTCTCCCCCGAGGACCGCAAGGCCGCGGGCCTCTCGGGGGAGTGCGAGCTCGACGCCCCGGAGTTCCGCCGCAGCTTCATCGCGCCCGACGGCATCCCCTCGCGCATCCGCCTTCCGGGCGTGGTCCCGATCCTCGAGGCGGGGATCGAGGACGAGCGGCTCTGGTACACCATGCCGTTCGTGTCCGGAGGGGACTTCTGGGAGCGGCTCGCCAAGGGGCCGATCGCCCCCGAGGAGGCGGCCCGCCTCATGGCCCAGGCCGCGCGGGCCCTTCACGCGGTCCACGAGCGCGGGGTCGTCCACCGCGACATCAAGCCGGGGAACCTCCTCGTCGACCCCTCCGGCAACGTCCTCCTCGCAGACTTCGGAATGGCGAAGCTCGTCGGGCGCAAGTGCGTGCTGTCGAGCGACGGGATGGGGACGCCCGCGTACATGCCTCCCGAGCAGGCCTCGGGGAGCGCCGACCTCGACGTGCGAAGCGACGTGTACTCGCTTGGCGCGGTGCTGTACGAGGCCCTCTGCGGGTCGGGCCCGCACTCGGGGACGACGACGGAGGAGATCATCGAGTCGATCTTCGTCTGCGACCCGGTTCCCCCCTCGGGAAAGAAGGAGGGGGTCCCTCCGGAGCTGGAGCGGATCTGCCTCCGCGCGCTCGAGAAGGAGAAGGTGGATCGCTTCCCGTCGGCGCTCGCGATGGCGGAGGCCCTCGAGGCGTGGGTCCGGGGAGACCCGCCTCCGCCCGAGCGCCGCCGCCGCCCGTGGGTGGCGTGGGCCGTCGTGGCCGGGGTCCTGGCGTTGGGGGTGGCGGCTTTTGCAGCGTGGCCGTCCGAGCCCTCCGGCTCCTCGGCGCTCGTGCGCCTGGCGGAGAGGGAGCTCCGGACGAATGGCAACCCGTCGCGCGCCGAGCAGCTCCTCACCGAGGCGCTCCGGCAGGACCCCTCGCTCAGGGATGCGTACCGCCTGCGGGCCGAGGCCCGCCAGGCGCTGGGAGACGCGCCGGGGGCGGCGGCGGACGAGGCGCAGGCGCGGGCGCGCTGAGGCGCGGAAATCCAAATCCCAAATCCAAAATCCCAGCGCGGGCTCCGCCCACAACCCAAGACATCCTGCCTGGAGCGAGACCTCCGCCATCGCTTCACGCCGGCGGACGGTGCGCATGGACCATATCCCTGGCGCGCTCAGAGTCTCCTG
>Ga0080064_1001974_pt1 | contig 37706 bp, 36 predicted proteins | sample Subgrocontami54m_FD_69260 | JGI IMG/M metagenome (GOLD analysis project Ga0080064, IMG submission 69260) | Subsurface groundwater microbial communities from S. Glens Falls, New York, USA - GMW46 contaminated, 5.4 m (SPADES assembly) (version 2) ...
TACCGGGTCAACTGCCATGCGCTTACCATCTCACGACGCACGACAATTACCCGTCACAATCCCTCGCCTTGTCTCACACGCGCATTACAATCGGAAGGCTTATTTGTCTACAGGCTCTTAGCGAGCAACAGCCAGTCTGTCACGTCGATTCCAATGGACGGTCAGGGGGGCGGGTCCCGATTCGCAAAAGCCCTACAATTCGTGCGTACGGGCCCGTGGCGCAACGGCAGCGCAGTGGACTTTTAATCCATTGGTTGAGAGTTCGAATCTCTCCGGGCCCACCAATTTCGTTCGTAAATCCGTCCGCCAGCATCCGCTGACGTTCGCCTTCTACTCGATTTGACATCAACCGCGACATCAACGTATCCTTCAAGGAAGGATCGATTCCTTGGGATGCAAGCATGCCTGCTTCCGCGTACACAGGTAAGGCCGCCGAGCGAAATCAACCCAAGCGCTCTTCGACGGCTAAGCCGACAGGGACGCCCGAAGCGGCGAGTGCCAAGCTCGGGACGCGGGGGCTAGTCGCCACGGCAAACGCCCGGCGAGTGGGTGGGCCTTCCTCGAAAAAGCGCGCAAATGGTGAGGGCACGATCACCCGCCGGCGCGATGGCCGCTGGCAAGCAGCGCTGTACAAGCCCGACGGCTCCCGCAAATTCCTCTATGCGCCCACCCGCGAACAGGTCTACACCAAGCTCGTCGCAGCGCAGAAGGCGCTGATGGATGGCCTACCGCTGCCCGACCAGCGCATCACGGTCGGCGAGTTCCTCGACTACTGGCTCGACACGATGCGCAGCCTCGGGTCAGTTCGGCAGACCACCTGGATGAGCTACGAGTCCCTCACCCGCGTGCATCTCAAGCCGGGTCTCGGCAAGCTCCCGCTCGCCAAGCTCCAGCCCGCCCACGTGCAGCAGTTCATGGCCTCCGAAGTCGAAGCCGGCGTCTCACCCCGCTCCATTCGCTACGGACGGGTCGTCCTCCGCGCGGCGTTGGGCCAGGCCATGAAGATGGGCCTCGTCACGCGGAACGTAGCAACGCTCACCACGCCGCCGAAAGTCGCGAGCAAGCGAGTCGCCAAACCGCCAACGCCCGATGAGGTGCGCCGCCTGGTTGACGGCCTCGACGGCGATCCGCTCAAGGCGCTGCACATCGCCATGCTGTCACTCGGTTTGCGCCAGGGCGAGGCCCTCGGCCTCTGCTGGACCGACATCGACCTGGAGCGGGGCGTCATCCACGTGCGGGCCCAGCTCGCCCGCTTCGACCACGAATATCGCCTCGACGAGCTGAAGACCGATCGGAGTCGCCGCGACCTCCCGCTCAGTGATTACCTGGTCCACCTCTTCCGCGAACACCGAGCTCGGCAGGCCGAGGAACGCATCGCGGCCGGCACATGGGGCAACGATTGGCAGCTCGTCTTCACCGCGCCCGGCGGGCGCCCCTTGAACGCGCCAACCGTGGATCGCCAATTCCAGCGAGCGTTAGAGCGCATCGGCATCGAGAAGCGGCGCCATTACGATCTGCGCCACACCACTGCCTCGCTGCTCATCGACCAGGGCGCCGAGCTGCGCGACGTGATGGAGCAGCTCGGCCACAGCCAGATCGCCCTGACCGCCAATACGTACGGCCACATCTTCCTGGAGCGCAAGAAGAAGCTCGCCGCGACGATGGGCAAGTTCCTGAGTTCGACCGTCACGGCGAAGGGCGGGTAAACTGCGAGCATGACACTTACATTTCGGTACCTAGCCAAGAAGGCCGGCTCCGACGACATGGCCATCGCTGGCACCGGCGTACGGGTCTACACACTCCAGTGCGCCTATGAGATGGGCGAATCGGCCGAACACATCGCGGAAAATCGCGACCTACCCCTGCCGGCGGTGTTTGAGGCCTTAGCCTATGCATTCGAACACCCGGACGAAATGGACGAGATCCGAAGGCGAGACGAAGAGGCTCAGCAATACTCTCTGAGTCTTCTCCCGGAGAATCTGCGTCGCGCGTCCAAGAAGACGATCCAAGCGGATGAGCAGGCGTACCACGAAGCGGTGCGCGAAGGGAAGCGAAGACGTCTTGCTCGCCCTGTACCTTGACGAATGCCTCGAAGAGAAAGAGGTGGCCCGCCAGCTTCGAGCGGCGGGCCACTTGGTTTATTTAGCCAGCGATCTCGGCCTGAAGGGGCAAAGCGACGAGCAACAATTGCGAACGGCCACCGAGCTCGGCGCTGCCATCGCTACGCAGAATCAAGCGGATTTCACGCGGCTCCACCGCCAATGGCAGGCGGAGGGCCGCCCCCACCCTGGCATCCTACTAACCCGCCAGCGGCTCAATGTCGGCCTCAAGATCCAGCGTCTTGGGCGCGCCGCTCGACTGCTGACGCAAGAGACCGCCGCTAACCAACTGCTGCGATTAGACCAGTTTGCCACCGAGCAAGAAGGGCTGCTCTACCTCGCAAGCCTCTCCCCACCCAGGTCCTGATCGCCCAGGAAACCAGCAAAGAAAAGCCCCGGAAGCCCGTAGGCCTCCGGCGCCGATCGCACTACTGCGGTCCATTTATTTACCCAGGTCTACCGCACGGATCGAGCCTTTGAGCATGCGCCATGGTGCCGCCGCAGGGCGCCAGGACGGACGAGTCCTGGTTGATCGAAACGCGGCCATGATCGTCACTCTCATCGAGGAACACCGTGTAGCCGCTCACGGTGAGACGATACCAACTACCGAAGGAAGAGTCGCTGGGCCAGGGAGGTCGCGGCGACTCGTCATTTGAGGCTCAGTTGACAGTTGAGGCTCAGTTGAGGCTCATTTGAGGGTGAGCCCTCTCCCACCGACCACGGCCACCAAATTGCCACACGATTTCTGCGGCACCGCCGCCATTTGAGGGTCAGTTGAGGCTCATTTGAGGACCGCTTGCTATGTTGGTCTCATGTCAGGCTGGTGTAAGGGTCGATGTCTACCCTGTCGGCAAGCTCGTCCAATCCGGCCGTCCACCGCGATTGATGCGCATCAGGAGCCACGCCCCGGTTTGGGCGACACCGCTCGCGAAATCTCTCGGCAGCCCAACCCAGGAGGTCAACGATGTCCCCGCAGGCCAAAAACGAAAAGCAGCTCATGAAGATCTCTGATGTCGCTCGGCAGCTGCCCTCGGGTGTTGAAAAGCGGACAAATCCTGAGTCCACGACCGAACGGTGCTGCGTGACCTCCCGCCGTACAACCCCGGTAACGGCACGAGTCCGCGTTCGCGCACCCACGACGGGGACGCCGGCGTCTCGAGTGTTAAGAACCGTGACTTTCGCCATCCGGTGGTGTACGCTCATCGCCCAGATCGCTGCGCTTCCGTCAAGTCCGCCCAGATGCGATCGTATGCTGCCGCGGCCAAGTCCGCGTGATTCGATTCAGCGTCAAACGGCCATGACTACGAGGTGGGATCGATGGGCGCCGCGCCGATAACGGCGGACTCGCTGCCAGACTTGCTGCCGATTTTGACACTGGCCTGGGGTGAGGACCGGCTCGTTTCGGCTCCCGATCCTCGGGCCGACTCCCAACCCTGGCTCGGGTCTCGGGTTCGTGCCTGGCGGATTGGCAGGCGCTGGTCGATCGTCGAAGCGGCGTGCCGGGCCGGCGTCTCGCCGAGCATGTGGCAGCGAATCGAGGCCGGGGACCATGTGCCATGGGCCTGGCAGGTCTCCCGAATCGCGGACGCCCTGGGTACATCACACACGAACCTCACGCTTGGTTCCTACTTCCCCTTCGAACAGGACCGTCTCCTCGCGCTTGGCGGCCGGCGCTCCTGAGACATCGTGGTCGCCCAAATTAGAGATGGCAGCCGGCCGGTCCTGACTACAAACCGTGCGGCGTTTCGCGGCAGTAGAATTCGATTGAATTTCTCAGGTGGAGCGCCTGCGTAGCCGATCGCTGTGATCTGGCGCAGCACGCGAAATCGCCGCCGACAACCCACGAGGGACGCCAATGGCCGTTGACTACGGGCGTGTCGATTTCGATCAGCAGGGCCAGGTGGACCAGATCGTGCCGTGGCTGCTCGAAAACGAGCTCCTGTACGCCGTGTACGATTGCAAGGGCGCCGGGACTGGCTTCGTCGGAATCACGAACAAGCGGCTCATCTTTTATGACCGCGCGTTCTTGCTGAAACGCAAGGCATTCGTCAGCGTGCCCTACAGCAAGATCACTGCCGTGGGCAGCATTGATGAAGGCCGCGGCCTATTCGGCGCGACGAGCGAGCTCGTCGTGAAGTCGGGCGTCGAGCAATATCACTTCGAGTTTCGGGGCGGCGACAAGGCGCAGCGCGCGTACCGGTTGATCATGACCGAAGTGCTGCAGATCGAGCCGGCCTGAGATGAAGTCGCTGCTGCTCGCGTGGGTCATCCACGCGATCGGCGTCGTCCACAACCACTACGTGGACCAGCGCACCCGGCAGCTCGCCGCGTAAAGCATCTGAGCTCGACGGCTCTTCGTTTCGCTCGCATCGCACACCCCGGCCCCGTACACTGGCGTGGTGACTCATCGCCAAATTGAGTGGAGCGCACGCATGATCTACGAGATTCGGACCTACACCCTCCACCCCGGCAAGGTGCGGGATTACGAGGCCAAATTCGCGGAGTCGTACCCGACTCGCGAGAAGTACTCGCCGCTCTACGGCTTCTGGCATACAGAGATCGGCCCGCTGAACCAGCTCGTCCACATCTGGCCGTATGAAAGCCTGCAGCACCGCGCGGATGTGCGCGCCGCGTCGGCGAAAGACCCGAGCGGGAAGTGGCCGCCCGGCGCCAATGAGTTCGCGAGTTATCAGGAAAACGACATCCTGGTTCCCATCCCTGGCATGACGGAATGGCAGGGGCCGCAGAAGTGGGGCGAGCTGTACGAGTTGCGCATGTACACGTACCCCGCGGGCACGATCCAGGAGGTGGCCAAGGGCTTCTCCGCCGCGCTCAAGGGTCGGGAGGCCGTGTACCCGGTCGCCGGCGTCTGGACCAGCGACCTCGGCAACCTGAACCGCCTGTACCAGCTTTTCCCCTACAAGGATTGGGCCCACCGCGATCAGCTTCGGGCCGAGATGCGCGCCAAGGGCATCTGGCCCCCGCACGGCGAGAGCGCCCACCCGATGACGCAGCTCGTCCGACACATGGTCCCGGCAGCCTACTCACCCCTGCACTGAGTCTTCGAGGGCCGGATGCTGGTCATATCAATCAACCGGGGGTAGCGCGGGATGCCCATCGACGTACCGCAGCAGGAGCGGTGCCCATTCTGCAACTTCATCGCGGAGCCGACGCGGTTTGCGACCGTCGAGGAGACGCCGCGAACCGTCGCGTTCCTGCCGCCGCGCCAGCATGGCAAGGGCCACGTACTGGTCATCCCCAAGCGTCACGCGCGAACGCTGCTCGAGCTGGAGCGCGACGAGGCGCTCGCCATCATGCAGCACGTCCACCGCGTCGCTCACGCCATCGCGAAGGCGTTTGACCCCGCCGGCCTGAACGTGTTCCAGAACAACGGCGTGACCGCGGGCCAGACCGTGCCGCACTACCACGTGCATATCGTGCCGAGCTACCCGGGCGATCCCATCGGGCGCATCTTCCGCGCGGAGGAGTTCGAGCGCCAGCCGCCCGAAGCGTTGGCGGAGACCGCGGCGGCGATCGCCGCCCACCTCGAGCCCGCGGAGGACGATCTGGCGTGAGCGATCATGACGCCCGCGAGCACTATCACGGCGACGACTCGCCCGTTCCCAGCCTGCGGGCCGTGTTCAACAACTGGCGTACCTATGACGCCCCATTCCACGTCAAGCTTCGCCTCTCGTTCCGCAACACCTTGATCAAGATCCGCACCCAATCGGACTGTTGCGGCAATCACGGCGAGCCAGGCTGTTGAGTCAGCCTCCCATCGCCCCGGGAGGGCGACGACCAGACCAAAGCGTGACTCCGTTCATCGAGGCGCTACCGACTGCTGCGCGGCCGGAGTAGTCTTTCAGGTGACACTGAGAGAGCGGCGCGGGTGATCGCGGCGGCGCATCGACGTGACGCCCGACCGAACGGAAGTCTCGCGCCTTTCGCAGCGAGGGTGATCGTGGTGCGACGCAATCGCTGGGTCCAAACGGCACGCCAGGTCGGTATTCAGATCGTTCGAGACGATGTGGCTGGGTTGTCGGCTGAGCTGGCCTATCGCTTCTTTCTTACGATCTTCCCCTTTTTCATCTTCCTCACGTCACTGGGCAACCTCCTCGCGGACGCGTTCTCGCTGCCCAACCCAGCCCGGCATTTCGCCGACCTGTTGAGCCAGGTCATGCCGCCCGATGCCGCTGACGTGTTCCAGACCGAGATCCGCCATGTCATCGGCAGCACCCGGTTGGGCATCGCGACGCTGAGCTTTGCCGGCGCCATGCTCGTCGCGACGAGCGGCACCAACGCGCTGATCAAAGCCATGAATCGGGCCTACGGTGTGGAAGAGACGCGCCATTTCTGGCGCAAATACGTGCTCGCGCTCACGCTAACGGCCTACGCAGGCATGGCTGTCATCGCCAGCTTTGTACTCTTTGTGAAAGCCTGGTCTGTCGGATTCCGGGTGGCGGTGGCCGCTGGCCAGGGCAACCGCTTCATGGACCTCGTCGAGATCGCCTATTGGCCCGCCGTCGCCGCGCTCATCACCACGGCCTTGTCCGTTCTTTATTGGGCCGCGCCGAACATTCGCAACCATTTTCGCTGGGCCACACCCGGCGCAGTGCTCTTTATGGTGAGCTGGATGCTCACGACAGCAGCTTTCGCCCGGTACGTCGAGCGTTTCGGCTCGTATGGCCTAACCTATGGCACGCTGGCGGGGGTTGCCGTGCTGCTCGTGTGGTTTTATCTGACGGCGTTCCTCCTCCTGATCGGCGTCGAGCTCAACGCCGTGCTCGAGGAGCAGCGTGACCCAGCCACAATTCAAGCCCAACGCCGCAAGACGCGCGATGAAGCCGCCGTTCGTCAGCTCCCCCCGACCGCCGCGGGCACGATGGTCGAGGACCAGCCCACGGCGTCGTCGGCCTAGCCATGCGCTCCCCGCCCCAATTTGGGGACAATTGGCGTAGCGTGGCCGGCCTACGGCGGGCCCGCGCCCGTCTCGACATCATTCTCTGACGGAGCTGCCATTGCAACGGGCACTGTATGGGCTCAGCGCCCTCGTTCTCGCCACCCTGCTCGCAGGCTGTGCGGGCGCGCCCCCAACCCGCAGCGCACCGAGCGATGGCGAGGCCGCGACGGCCGGGCGCCGCCCTTCACCAACCCTCGTCTTCGTGGCCCGCGGCGAGCCGAACGACCTCAGCGAAGGCGCCGCGGTTGGCACGAGTAGCTCGACGACCTACCGCATCTTCAACGCCACGATGTCCCTGCGCGACGGCCAGGGCGTGCCGCGGCCGCAGCTCCTGACGACACTCCCCCAGCTCAACACGGACTCGTGGCGCGTCCTGCCTGACGGCCGGATGGAGACGATTTATCGGCTGAAACCAAACCTCACCTGGCACGATGGCCAGCCCTTCACCGCGGAGGACATGGTGTTCGGGTGGGCGGTCGCGAAGCAGCCGGAGCTCGGCAAGTCTACGGACCTGCCCCAGGCGCTGATGGAGCAGGTCGAGGCCCCCGACCCGCTGACGCTCGTCGTCCGCTGGAGCCAGCCGTATCCCGACGGCGACCACATCGAGGGATTCCAGCCACTCCCGCGCCACAGCCTCGAGCCAGCCTTTGTCGAGCTGCGCGCGGACACCTGGGCCAGCATGCCGTTCTGGACGCGCGACTACGTTGGCATGGGCGCCTTCAAGATGGATAGCTGGGACCCCGGCGCCGCGATCGAGGCGACCGCGTTCGACGGGTTCGTCTTCGGGCGGCCAAAGATCGATCGGCTGCGCATCGTCTTCATGCAGGACACGAATACCGTCGCCGCCAACCTGCTCTCAGGGGCGGCGCAGCTCGTCGCGGACATCACGATCCGAAGCCAGACGGGCGTGCTCCTCAAGCGCGAGTGGGAGCCGCGCAACGGCGGGACCGTCTCGTTCACGCCGGCCCAGGTGCGTTACACCTATTTCCAGCTTCGGCCTGAGTACGCGAACCCGCGGGACGTCATCGACCTCCGGGTCCGCAAAGCGGTCGCGCACGCCGTCGACAAACCGCTGCTCGCCGACGCGCTACACGAGGGCGAAGGCATCGCCGCGGACGCCCTCGTCCGGCGCAGCGCGCCGGAGTTCGCAGCGATCGATCGCCAGACTACGAAGTACGCCTACGATCCCCGCCAGTCGCAGGCGCTCCTGGAAGAGGCCGGCATGACGCGGGTCGGCGACGGGATGTACGTCAACGCGAGCGGGGCGCGCTTCACGCCGGACTGGAAGGCCACGGCCGGAGGAGACACTGATATCCAGCTCGGCCTCCTGGCGGATAGTCTGCGCCGCATCGGCGTGGATGCCCGGCAGACCGTGCTTCCGCGCCCCTTCAGCAACGAGACCCGCGCGACCTTCCCCACCATGTTGAACTGGAGCACGACCAACCAACCGGATGGCTGGCTGCTCGCCTACCAGGCGACCCGCATCGCTGGACCGGAGAACCGCTGGACGGGCAGCAACTTCGGCGGGTGGGCCAACCCGGAGTACGATCGGCTCGCGAGCGCGTTCGCAACCAGCCTCGAGCGCACCCAGCGGAGCGAGCTCATGATCCAGATGGCGACCATGCTGAGCGAGCAGCTGCCGATTCTGCCGCTGTACTACAACCTGGACATCGTCGCGCATTCCGCGGTGCTGCGAAACGTGCAGGTCGTCCCAGATGGCTCGATCGGGTTCAATATCCACGAGTGGGAGATGGCGGAGCGCAGCTCATGATTTCGCTGCGGGATCGGCTATGCTTGCCACAATAGAGACCCCCAGGGAGCCGCACGCACCCACGTTCACGCGGAGGAGATCGCGATGCTGACCAAAGAACAGAACGACACGCTGACCCAGGTAGGACCAGGCACGCCCGGCGGCGAGCTGCTCCGGCGGTACTGGCACCCCATTTCGGTCGCCGCCGAGCTGACGGATAAGCAGCCAACGAAGTTCATTCGGCTGCTGGGCGAGGACCTTGTCCTCTTCAAGGATAAGAGCGGCAACGTCGGCCTCATCCAGGATCATTGCGCCCACCGCGGAGCCTCTCTCATCTACGGACGAGTGGAAGAGCGCGGCATCTCCTGTGCCTATCACGGCTGGCTCTACGACACGAAGGGCGACTGCCTGGAGTGCCCCGCCGAGCCCGCGGGATCCAAGTTCCACCTGACGGTCAAGGCGCGTGCGTACCCCGTGCAGCGCTTGGCGGGCTTCTACTGGGCCTACCTTGGCCCCTTACCCGCCCCGGTCATCACCCCGTACGACGTGCTCGCGCGGACCGATGGTCGGCGCCGCATCACCGTCTTCCCGAACCTTGATTGCAACTGGTTCGCCGCCGCGGAGAACGCCGTCGATCCGTGGCACCTGCAGATCCTGCATCAGGATCAACCCCGGGCGACGCGCCGACCGGCGAACACGACCCGCGGCTACGTGGACGACATCGAGTCGGCGACTTTTTACCTGACCTCGTACGGGATCATGAAGAAGCGCGTGTACACGAATGGCAAGATCGAAGAGCACCCAATGATCTTCCCGACTCACCTCCGAACGGGATCCATGTGGCTGCGGACGCCGATCGACGACACCCACACCCTCCAATGGACGGTTGGCTTCACCGCGAGCGAGGACGGCTCGACCGTGGACCCCCGGACCGACGAGCCCGAGGTCACGTACCTCGCGCCGCTCAAGGACCCGCCAGACGAGATCCACCCCAATGCCCGCTACAACTTCTACGCCCCCTGGGGCCAGATCCTCGCCCAGGACAACGTGATGTGGGAGACGCAGGGGCCGGTCTCCAATCGCATGGGCGAGCGCATCGCAACCTCGGACGAGGGCATCGTGATGCTGCGGGAGCTCATGTTCCAGGAGATCGAGAAGGTCCGGCAGGGCCAGGATCCCATGGGCGTCATCCGCGACCCGAACCACCCGATCATCGACACGAACCTCGAGAACGAGCGCGGCCGACTCAGCGGCCTTGCGACCGAGACGGTCGACTGGCGCGCACCGGGCATGGAAGACGTGCCCGCGGAGGCGCTCTCCACGCAGGGCTACGGCGGGCCAGCCTAAACACCTCTCCCAATTCTTCCAAAGACACCCCCGGTGGTCCGCCCCCGGGGGTGTCTTGTTTGTCCCGCTCCGCAAAGTGTCGGGTGGGTGACACTCGCGCTGTCCGCCGCCCCACAGCACACGATAGCGTCGGGCCGCATACTGCGCAGCGCCAGCGTGAACAAGCGGCGTAATCAACAGTGCGACATAAGCAGATGGAATTGTGACCCCGCGCTTTCGACTCCATCGCTATGATTGGCTGCTTTCGCCTGGCTCATTGGCGTAGGGAGGGAAATCTCATGATGCGGATCCAGTTCAGGGGATTCCTGGCGGGCCTACTCATTGCCATTCCGGCGGTGTTCGGGCATCCAGGTTGGGTCCTCTCGGCAGCCGCGAATCCGCTTGTCGAACGCACGCTTGCCTCGATGGCGGCAACCTCGCAGGATGAGTCGGTTGAGCAGGATGAGGCTGCTGAGCCCATTGAGCAGGATGAGGCGGCTGAGTCCGTTGAGGAGGATGAGCCGGCTGAGCCCGTTGAGGGAGATGAGCCGGTTGAGGGCGCACTCGAGACCCTTGAAGCGGCACTTGCGGTCTTCCAGCAAGCCGGGGATGCGCTAAACGAGGCGACAGTCCTACTCGCCCTGGGTCGTTTCTACGCCGCGGCGGATCGCTACGCGGATGCGCTCGAGACTGGGCAACGCGCGCTTGCGATCGGCCGGCAGCGCAACGATCAGCTCATAGTCGGTTCAGCGCTCATCAACATGAGCGAATCGTATTACTATCAGAATCAGTACGAGCCGGCTGCGGCCACCGCGCGAGAGGCCATCCAGGTGTGGCGGGCAACGGGTGATCGATCGGCCGAGGCCGACGCGCACAACCAGCTTGGCCTGGCGTTGTTTGATATGGCTCAGTACCAGGCCGCGGGCGAGTCGCTGGATGAAGCGATCTCGATCGCTCGAGCCATTGGGGAGCGCCGCCTGGAGGGCACAACGCTCGGGAATCGGGGCCTGGTGTATCTCCGCCAGGGTCAGTCCCAGCGCGCGCTGGAAGCGTTCCAGCAGGCGCTCCCCCTCGTCCGGGCGGACTTCGTCAGCGCGAGCACGGAGCGCGCCCTGAATGCCGTCACGCGCATCCTGCCGCAGCTCGACAACGATGTGAGCCTGCTGGCCGACCTGGAAGAGGCGCTCGCGCTCGCCCGGGCTCGGCACACCCGCTCCAACGAAGCCACACTGCTCAACAATCTCGGCCTGGCCCTGGACGAGCTCGGGCAGCGTCCCCAGGCCGTCGAGAACTTCCAGCAGGCGCTCGCGATCCACCGGAGCATCGAGAATCGCGGTGGCGAGGCCATTGTGCTCGCCAACCTCGGCACCGCGCTGGGCCATCAGGGTCAGCACCAGCAGGGACTGGAAATGCTACAGCAGGCGCTGGGCATCATCCGTGGCCGGTCTGATCGATCGGGTGAGGGCACTGTTCTGAGCAACATCGGAACGCTCTACAGCGAGCTAGGTCAGCGAGAGCAGGCCGTGAGCTTCTTTCACGAGGCGATCGCAGCGGACCGGCGCGTCGGCAACCGGGCGGCCGAGGCGACTGCGCTCGCCAACCTGGGCATGGCGTATGTCGAGCTCGGGCAGTATCAGCAGGCCAAGGATACGCTGCAGCAGGCCCTGGTCATCGTACGCGCGATCGGTGACCGCGCATCCGAAGGTATCATCCTCGCGAGCCTCGGCGCGGCTGCCAACGAGCTCGGCCAGCGCCAGGAAGCCATCGAGCTGCTGCAGCAGGCCTTGAGTGTCGTGCGCGCCACGGGAAATCGTTCCGTGGAGGCCAATACGCTGAACACGCTCGGTCAGGTGCATAGCCGTCTCGGCCAGCACGACCAGGCCCTCCAGCATCTTCAGCAGGCCTTGACGACGACGCGGGCCCTCGGCGACCGGCGCGGCGAAGCGGTGTCCCTCGCGAATATCGGGACTGTCCACCTGTCGCAGAGCCAGTGGCAGCAAGGGGTCGACAACATGGAGCAGGCGCTCGCGATCGCGCGTTCGTTGGGCGACCGGCGATCGGAAGCGACGATCCTCAGCGGCGTCGCGGTTGGATACGCCGGGCTTGGCCAGTTACCCAGAGCGCTCGACTTGCTCCAGCAGTCGCTCCCGATCATTCGGTCGCTCGGCGATCGCGCCGCGGAGACGGAAACGCTCGAGCTCATCCGTCGCGTCGAAACCGCGATGCAGCGGCGATGAGGCGATGAGACGTAAGGCGCGCCGCACCGCGGGCACGTGAACACCATCCGACGCGATCTGCGGCGGGTTACGGCACTGGTGTGCGATGCGTGCGCTCTCGTAATGCTCGCTGTCGCGATAACCGGCTGCGCTCAACCTTCCGGACGCGCTGCCTCGGACGCCGTTGCCGCACAAACGGCGACCGTGCAGGCAAAGGATGAAGAGCGAGCCGACCAGTTCCAGCAGCACCTTGACAGCGCGCGGACCTATCGAGATGGGGACCAGTTCGCGGAGGCACTGGCCTCGGTCATGAGCGCCATCTCGCTCGAGCCGCGCTCGGAGGAAGCCTGGCAATTACAGCGCGAGCTCGTTCCATCCGCGACGGCCAGCGCCCGGGAGGCCCGTAATGGGGATCCGCGAGCGACGGCTACGGCCCGCGCCGCGGCAGCAGAGGCGACACGCGAGGCGCAGCGCAACGACGCGACCTGGTTGGATCCCCGCGAGATAGCAGGCGATACATCCACGCACCGCGGTAAGCCGGTGATGTTACAGGGCACCGTGTTAGCCGTGAACCAGTACCTCGCCTACACGTTGCTTCTGCTCCGCGCGCAGGTTCCCGGCCGCGGGGTCACCGAGCAGATCGCTGTGGAGGTTCGTCCAAAGATTGCTGATCTGACGGAAGACGAATGCCTTCGAATCACGGGCACGGTGTTCGGCACCCAGCGGGTCGCATTTCCGAACTCAACCACCACCGTTCCACTCGTGAAGGCGATCGACTGGGAGCCGGGACCGCGTGGAGGCTCGGCAACGGCCTGTAGCGCGCTACCGGCGGATCCTGGGAACCCAGGAAACATTGCCGAGCGGCCCCGGGGACCAACCACCGTTCCGTTGCGGGTCATCACGGGCTCGAGCGGCCAGACCATTGCGATTGTGGCGGTTCACATCGGGAGTTCTGGGCCCTTTAGCTTCATTCTGGACACCGGGGCATCCAGCTCGGTCGTGAGCACGCAGGTCGCGAAGGAGCTTGGCCTCCCCGTTGCAAGAACGATCGGCCCGGTAAGCGGAGTAGGCGGCGTGATTGGCAGGGCCCAGACGACCGACGTTACCCAATGGCGGATGGGAACCGTTGCCCTCCCGCCAACCGAGCTGATCATGATCAGCTTTCCAGGATCCGGTGGGCCCGATGGGCTGCTCGGGTCCGACGTTCTAAGCCAGTTCGGCACGGTCAACGTGGACTTCTCTCGCCGGGTGCTCCAGCTCAATCCAAGTTAAGCGTCTTCAGCGGCTGGGGCCCGTCTCCACGTCCCATTCGTGCGCGTTCCAGCTCACTACGGCCGCGGTGGCCAGGCTTTCCGAAACGTTTTTGAGGCGGTTTGCGATCATCGTCGGATTCGCCGTGTAGAAGAGCTGGATGATCATGACCTGGTCGGAGATGTGGTGGACGATGGGGCGGAGCGCCTCCATGCGTGCGTCCCACGGCACGGTCGCGAAGAAGCGATCGACCAGCGCGTCTAGCTCCGGATTCATGTAGCGGACCTTGTTGCGGCCGACATAGCTATTCTCCGGAATCGGTGCCTGGGAGCTGCGCACGCGCTCCAGGTAGCTGGTATCACCGCCGCCCCCGCCCGCGAGATCGAAGCCCGGAATCGTGGCCCGATACTCGCGGTCGTTCTGGCGCTGGAGCGGGATGGGAAGCGTCTCCGCACCGATGCCGATCCGCTGCCAGTAGTCGGCAACGGAGAGCATCGCCTTCTCGTTGTCCTCGCCTGAGGCGACGGACACGATCTGGAGCACCAGGCGCTCGCCGCTGGTGTCTCGCAGCATGCCATCCCCACCTCGGACGTAGCCGAGGTCGGCGATCATCTGCGACGCAAGGCGCGGGTCGAGGTCATGGTGGACGGCGGCGGCTTTGGTTGGCTCGAACTCGCGCTCGGTTGGATTGAGGAAGCTGTGCGGCGCCTCGGAGTAGCCGAGCTGGAGCGTCTCCACGAGCTCCTGCCGATCGATCGAGCGAATCAACGCTCGCCGGAAATTGACGTCCCCGATGATCGCCGGTCGGGGGTTCAGAAGCTGCGGGTGGAGCGCCCGGGCGTTGACGAGGGAGACGCTCAACCGCCCCTCTTGCCACTGATCGCGGAGCTGGACGCCCCTGGTTGATCGACAGCCCGAGGCCCATCGTCAGCTCCACCGCCCCGCCGAGAATATTGGACATGCGGGTCGTGGGATCAGGAATGAACTTGACTTCGATCTCGTCGATCTTGGCGCGGCCCAGCGCGTAGCTCGCGAACGCTTCGAGCACCATGTGCGAGCCCTGGACCCATTCCCGGATGCGGTACGGGCCCGCCCCGATGAACTGCTGGTTCCAATACGGCAGCTCCAGCAGATTCGCTTTCATTTCCGGGTAGGTTGTGCCAAGGAGGTGCCTCGGCATTGGCATCGCCAGGAGGTGCGTGAAGAGCGAATCCGCCTCGATAAACGGAGTCTTCCAGCGGACCGTGATCGTGCGCGGGTCTACGACGTCGACGCTCTCAATCGCGCTGTAGCCGAGGCGACGCCGGAGCAGCGGCAGCTCGGGATCCTGGCCGATGGCCGCCGTGAAGGCGAGATCCTCGGTCGTAAAGGGCGTCCCATCGTGCCATTGCGCACCTTGCCGAATGCGCCAGTTCGTCTCCATTCGCCCGTCGGGAAGAAGCTTCCAGAGGCCGTTCTCGATCGTGGGAACCTCTTCCGCGAGGCGCGGGCTGAGGACGCCGCTATCGCTCGTGTTGGCGAGGCCGACGTGCAGGAGCTGCTCGGCCTCACCCGGCCCGCGCACCCCGCCGCCAGGCGTGAGCTCCGCGAGCGTCGAGCTGAGCGTGCGCGGCTCCCCGGTGATCGCCGTGGAGATCCTCTTGTGCGGCGCGGGCTGGCCGAATCCGCCGCTCCGGACGGGCGCGGTGCAGCCAGCGAGCAGGGTGAGGGCCAGGAGCCAAATGGTGAGTCGCGCGGGGCTCACAGGATGTAGCCTGGGGGGGCGACGCGGCACGGGCCGCTTGTAAACGCTCGCAAGTTCATCGTTCCTCCTGATCCCCACGGCGGCACCTCTCATCATAATTCAGACGTGCCAACTCAAAATCGGACGCGTATCCTCCGGCGCGTCCCGTTGGATCTGCCGCCGCAGCGTCGCGCCTTCGGACGTATACCGCTCGACCTTGGCCGACGTCCATGGCACCTTTGCCCGAGGAAAGCTTGGCGGGCATTTCCTTTTAGCCAGACGCGGTAGCCAGACGCGCGGCAAATGAATAAGATGAACGCAGTCGGAGGGACACAATGCAACTACGGTGGACGGCAGCCGTCTGCTGGTTGGGTCTGTTCAGCATTCTGGCGAGCTGCGCCCCAGCCTCGCCGGCGCCAACCGCACAACCCGGGGCACCCGTCCCAAGTCGACTAGCGGCCCCGAAGCGCATCACGGTCGCGATGCTGGGCATCCTCCCGGCCTTCTGGGACGACATTGCCGGTCGAGGAGGTGTCGTGCCGGGCACCGGCCAGTTCAAGGGGTTGGCATCCGCTGGCCTGGTCGTCCTGGACGAGCAGAACGTGGTGCGTCCACAGCTCGGCGAGTACGTTCCATCTATCGAAGACGGCAACTGGAAGGTCTTCCCGGACGGTCGGATGGAGCTCGTCTGGAAAATCCGCGACGGTGTGCGCTGGCACGACGGCCAACCCTTCACCTCGGCGGACCTCCTCTTCAGCCTGGACCTGGCGCGCGATAAGGATATCCGTGTCCTCGGTGGCCCGGCGCTCGAGCTTCTCGACACCGTCGAGGCCCCGGATGATCGGACCCTGATCGTGACCTGGAAAAAGCCGTACATCGCGGCCGACGCGATGTTTGGCATCGGCTCGTCAGGCAGCCGAACCTCGGTTGGCCCCCTCCCGAAGCACGTCCTGGAGTCGCAATTCCGCGACAACAAGGCCAATTTCGGCGAGTGGGCCTATTGGACGACGGAGTTCGTCAGCACGGGGCCATTCAAGCTCCGCGAGTGGGTGGCCGATAGCCACGTCCTCCTCGATGCGTTTCCTGATTACGTTCTTGGGCGCCCAAAAGTCGACCAGATCGAGGTGAAATTCATCCCTGACCCGAGCACGTTGCTCGCCAACGTGCTCGCGGGCGCGGTCGATCTCACGTTCAGTCGCGCCGTCAGCGTCGAGCAGGCCGTCTCGACTCGCGACCGCTGGTCCGAGGGCAAGATGGTCCCGTACATCAACGGCTGGACCATGATGTACCCCCAGCTTCGCGCTCCTACCCCGGCGCTTCTCGGCGACCCCCAGTTCCGCCGGGCTTTGACTATGGCGATCGATCGGCAGCAGCTCGCCGACATCCTGACCGCGGGATTGGCGCCCGCCGCGGACGCGATCATCTCGCCCGATCAGCCGGAATACCCGTACGTGCAATCCAGCATCGTGCGCTACCCGTACGACCCCGCGCGCTCGGGTCAAATTCTTGAGGGATTGGGCATCAACAAGGGCGCCGACGGCATGTATAGCAGCGCGGGTGGCCAGCGCATCTCCATCGAGATCCGCACGACGACCAACGACGCGAACCAGAAGGCGATGCTGGCGGTTGCGGACGGGTTCCAGCGCGTTGGCCTCGGGGCCGAGCCCGTCGTTATCCCAGTGCAGCGCCTCCAGGACAGCCAGTACCGGGCGACGTTCCCCGGTCTCGAGCTCGTCAATCAGCCCCATGGGGCGGATGGCTTCGAGAACCTGCTCCATAGCGCGAATGCGTCAATCGCCGAGCGCAACTACCGGGCCCCGACGAGCTCACGCAACCGGGGCGCCTACATGAATCCGGATTACGACGTCCTCATGGAGCGCTATACGGTTACGGTCCCGATCGCCGAGCGAATGGACGTCATGGCCCAGCTCATTCGGCTCCAGACCGATCTCCAGCTCGTCATGGGCCTGTATTACTCAGTGGATGCGATCATGATGGCGAACAAGCTGCAAGAGGTACGTCCCGCCGCGACCTGGAATGCGCACGAGTGGGACGTCAAATCCTGAGGACACGCGGAGGATCAACAACGGAGCGCGCCAGCCCGCATCCACGCGGGGCCTGCGCGGCAAGACCCAAGCAATCATCGACAGCGGAATTAGAGGAGGAGCACCGATGGCCGCCACCGAATCGCCCAGGGTCCGCACCGGCGGGTACGAGGACATTCGCAGCTATCTGGCCGCGCTCGAGGACGCAGGTCTCCTCAAGCACGTACAGGCGCCGGTCGATCTCAAGCACGAGATCGGCGCGATCGCCGCGCGCTCGCTCGAGCAGGGCGGCCCTGCACTCGCCTTCGAGAACGTCAAGGGCTACGAGGGCATGCCGCTCGTCGTCAACCTCGTTGCCAACAACAAGCAGCTCGGCCTCGCATTCGGGACGGAACCGGACGAGGCCAAGATCTATGAGAAGCTCGTCGAGGGTATGAAAAACCGGATCCCCTCGCGCATCGTCCAGACCGGGCCCGTCAAGGAAGAGGTCCAGCGCGGCGACGAGGTCGACCTCTACAAGTTCCCGACGCCCTGGTGGCACGAGCACGACGGCGGCCAGTTTATCGCCACGACTGCCGGCCTCATCACGCGCGACCCGAACACCGGCAACCTGAACATGGGCTCCTACCGCTGCATGATCAAGGACAAGAACACGCTGTCCTGGTCCGGTGGCACGCGCAGTCGCCAGAACCCATCGGGCGGCGACCACATCCTCATGAACGAGGAGCAGGGCAAGCCAACGCCGGTTGCGATCGTGCTCGGCATGGACCCGTACCTCAGCCTCGCCACCGGCTCCCCGGTCCCAGCCGACGAAGAGGGGCAGACCGAATACGAGGCCGCGGGCGCGTGGCGGGGCAAGGCGACCGAGCTCGTCAAGTGCGAGACCAACGACCTGATGGTGCCGGCGAACGCGGAGATCGTGCTCGAGGGCGAAGCGATCCCCAACGAGCGGACGTGGGAGGGCCCGCACGGTGAGTCGACGGGCTTCTACGGCGAGAACAAGCAGGCGTTCGTCATCAAGATCAACTGCGTGACGCACCGGCGCAATCCGGTGAGCTACGGCCTCATCTGCCAGCTCATCGAGGATTACCCGCGGCAGCTCTTCCGCTCTGGATCGTTCCTGACCCGGCTCCAGAAAGAGACGGGCATGACGAATATCCGCGAGGCCTACTTCCCCGAGGTGGGCCGCATGGGCATGATGATCGTCTCTGCGAACATCCAGGACAAGGACGACCCGAAACGGATCATGGACGCCGTCTGGTCCCTCGACCATTGGCGCTGGGTTATCGTCGTGGACGAGGACTGCGACGTGCGCAATTGGAACGACGTCATGTGGCGCGTGGTCTCCGCCGCGGACCCGGACAAGGGAGAAGTGAGCTTCGGGTTCCAGCACCCGCCACGCCAGGTGCGCCGGACGGATGAAGAAGACTACGATCCGCCGCGCCGCGGCATGGGCATCGACGCGACGATGAAGTTCAAGGACGCGTTCTTTCCGCGGGTCAACAAGGTTGGCCGCGAGCTAACGAATAAGGTGGCCGCGCGGTGGAAGGAGCTCGGACTCGAATAACAAGCGCGTCAGGCCGAAACGCATGCTCAGGGGAGGCCGGCTCGGTTCCCCGACTCCGCGGACTCGAGCGCGCTCAAGATGACGCGCTCGAACTCGGCCGCGTCAAAAGGCTTGGACAGCACCGCGGTAACGCGGTCGGCCGCCTGCGGCGCGAAGTGGCGGGCTGTGACAACAATGACCGACGGGCCGGACCAGCTCGGGTCTGGGTGAAGCTCGCGCAGTACCTCGCGCCCGTCCATGTCGGGGAGTCCGAGATCCAGAGTCACGACATCTGGCCGCTCCGAACGCACCAGGTCGATCGCGTCGCGACCACGACTGGTCGACAGGATGCGGCATCCGCTGTCTTCGAGCAGGATGTGCAGAATGTCGACCATTGTCGGGTCATCCTCGACGACGAGGATGGTACGCTGGGCTGCAAAGCCAGTCACGTGGTGCCCCTCTCCCCCGCCGTAGTCGGCCCCTAGGTGACGGCCCCGCCGCCGTTCGATATGAATTTTCATTAATCAGTGTAGCAGCCGAGCCGTCGAGTGGCGCCGATGTGCGTCGGAGGAGGGGATGTGGCACTCGCCGTTGCGCGCCATCCAGCTTAGACAGGCACCAGTGAGGTCTAGTCCGCGACCACCAATTTGTCGTCCTTGAGGTCCAGGAGGTGGCCGGACATGTCCATGCCGACCTGAGCACCCAGAACGAAGCGCGGGCCGGCGAGCTCGGGGCCAGGAAGGCGCTGGCGGGCTTCTTCCGGAGCATTCTCGGTCGCGATCGTGCCGCCCGGCGAGAGGGCGACGATACAGATGTTGTTCTCGCGCTCCTCTTCGGCCACGAAGCGAGTAAAGACCTTGATTGCCTCCTTGGAGACCACGTAAGCGGCGGCGCCGGTGCCGCCACCGCCGCCGTACAGGTTCAAAATGTGGCCAGCCTTGTTCGGGCCCATCTTGCGCAGCACGTGCTTGGTGCATAGGAAAGTGCCGCCAAGGTTCGTGCCCATGACCCTGTCCCAGAAGCTCTTTTCCATGTCCCGGATCGCGGCCCAGCGGGGTCCACCCCAGGCGAAGTGCGGAACGATGGCGGCGTCGTTCACCAGCACGTCGATCCTCCCGAAGCGGCTCACGACCTGGTCGACCATCGCCTCGACTTCCTTCTCGTTGGTGACGTCCGCCTTGACGCCGAGCGTCTCGACCTCCATCGCCTTGAGCTCATTTGTCACGTTGTCGAGCGACTCGATGTCCGCCACGGCGACGTTGGCGCCCTCTTTTGCAAAGGTGTGGGCGATGTAGCGGCCGATACCACGCGAGCCACCGGTGACGAGGACAACCTTCCCTTGCAGTGCCATTGCCCGCCTCCTTCAAGAATGCTGTCGTTCGGGGCCGGCCTCCGACGTCGGCAGTCAATCATACTCCGGGTGCCGCGGGGCGGTGCGATGGGTGGCGGCCCCGCGGAAAGCGCGGTCACGCGGACTCGAATTCGTCCTCAGCCGCGTCATCGCGATCCTTGAGCCTCACGAGCAGACGCCGGATGCGCCGCCCCTCCGTCGACACAACCCGGATCACCGCGTTTTCGAGCTCCACCACGTCGCCGACCGCTGGCAGCTTGTCCAGGTGCGTATACACGAGGCCGCCAATCGTCTCGTAGTCGTCGTCCGCGTCAATTTTCATCGGGAGGGCTTCCATCGCGTCGTGGATGCTGACTCGAGCATCCATCAGCGCCTCGGTGTCCGAGATGCGCTCGATGAGCTCCTTCTCGTCCGTGTCGTATTCATCCCGGATCTCGCCGACGATCTCTTCCAGCAGGTCCTCGATCGTCAGGATGCCCGCGGTCCCGCCGTACTCGTCCGCCACGACCGCCATCTGAATGCGCTGCTGCTGGAATTCCCGCAGCAGCTCGTCGATTTTCTTGGTCTCCGGCACGACGTGCACCGGCCGCAGGAATTGCGTAACGGTGGCCTCGCCGCGGCCGGCACGAAGCGCCGCGGCAAGATCGCGCAGATGGACCAGGCCCGCGATGTGGTCGAGATCCTCGTCGTACACGGGCACCCGGGAATGGCCAGACGACACCAGCAGGTCGACGGCCTCGTTGACGCTCATGGAGCTCGGAATGGCCGTCATATCGATGCGTGGCACCATGATCTCGCGGACTTCACGATCGCTCAGCTCGAAGATGCTCGTGATCATGTCGCGCTCATCCTCTTCAAGCGCGGTCGTTTCCTCGACGACGTCGACAAGTGCCCGCAAGTCCTCTTCGGTCGTCGCAGCGCGATCATCAGGCTTGACACCCAGAAAGGCGCGCAGCAGCACGTTGCTCAGGGCGTACCAGGGTGCGACGACAGGGCGCGAAATGATTCCAAAGAATGAGAGGGGCCGGTAGAGGATTACCGCCGCGCGTTCGGGCCGGGCATTCGCGAAGCCGCGGGCGATGGTCTGCATCCCGAGGAGGAGGATGGCGGCGACGGCGAGCACGAGGAGCTGCGCGGTCAGGTCCTGCACCTGGAGGCGCGCGAAGTCCCACGCGACGAGTGTCGCTACCATGATCGAGAGGAGGTACAACAGCGAGACGCTGGCCAGGAGGGGCCCCGGCTCGTGCGTGATCTGCTGGACCGCCTGCGAACGGGTCGCACCATGCTGCATGAGCGAGCGGAATCGCGTTGCGTTCAGGTAGCCGAAGGCCGCCTGGCCAGCCGAGGCAATGGCCAGGACAAGCAACGCCGCGGCGAAGAGCAAGAGGTGGCTAGCCATCAGACCCGGAGGACCAGCACACGCATTCGCCCGTCGCCGTGAGGTTCGCCGGGGGCGTCTCGGTCGGAAGGGTCGCTACTGTCCGCGGCAGGCTTTTCAGCAATCGGTTGTCTAATCGAAGAGCTCACTGACCGATCGGTTCTCATGAATTCGCTTGATGGACTCCGCGATCAGCGGCGCCACACTGACCACCTTGATCTTCGAGCCAAGCTGGTCCGGAGAAAGCGGCACGGTGTCCGTGACCACGAGCTCCGCGAGCCTGGAGCCGATCAGGGTTGCGCTCGCGCCATCCGCGAAGACCGCGTGCGTCGCGCAGGCTCGAACCTCGGTGGCACCGCGGTCGAGCAGCACGTCCGCGGCCTCGACCAAGGTGCCTCCCGTGGAGATCATGTCGTCCACAATGATGGCCGTCTTACCCCGCACGTCGCCCACCATATCCAGCACCTCGGCCACGTCGGGTCGGGGGCGCTGCTTGGCGATGATCGCGAGCGGCGCGCCCAGACGCTGCCGGAAGTCATTGGCGCGGCCCACGCCGCCCGCGTCCGGCGACACGACAACCATCGAATCCGGATCCATACCCCGGAAGTGGTTGACGAGGATCGGCGCGGCCCGCAGATGGTCGACGGGGATGTCAAAGAAGCCTTCGATCGCGGGAGCATGGAGGTCGATCGTGAGAATTCGATTGGCACCCACCGTCATTAGTAAGTTAGCGACCAGCTTTGCCGAGATCGGCTCGCGGCCGGCCATCTTCTTCTCTTGCTTGGCATAGGCGAAGTACGGAATCACCGCCGTGATGCGCCGGGCCGACGCGCGCTTCAGCGCGTCGATCATCAGCAACAGCTCCATGATGTTGTGGTCGACGGGAATCGAAAGGGCCTGATGGACGAAAACGTCCGCCCCGCGCACGTTCTGCTCGATTCGGACTCGCGTCTCCTGATTGGCAAACGTCCCGACCAGTGCCCGCCCGAGATCGATCTCGAGCTCACGAGCAACGGCCTCTGCGAGCGGCAGGCTGGCATTCCCCGAGAAGATCTGGAGCTGTCCCTCGTCGCCAATCATCGCTGCGTCGCCTGCTCCTCGGCGGGGGTTTGCGTAGGCCTCCGCTTGCTGCCGATCTGACGGGCTGGCACCCCGACCACGCGGGCTCCCGGCGCCACGTCTCGGGTGACGACCGAGCCGGCACCCGTCATTGCTCCGTCACCGAGCGTAACTGGCGCGATGAGCAGGGAGTCGCTGCCGACGAAGACGCCGGCCCCGATGGTAGTCTGGTGCTTGGCAACGCCATCGTAGTTGCACGTAATCGCGCCCGCGCCGATGTTGACGTCTGGACCGACCACCGCGTCGCCAAGGTAGCTAAAATGGTGCATCTGCGTTCGCTCACCCACGCGGCTGTTCTTGACCTCTCCGAAGCTGCCAAGAGCCACGTCCGCCTCGAGAACTGTGCCCGCTCGAACGCGAAAGTAGGGTCCGATCCGGACGCGAGGACCGATCTCCGAGCTCTCCACAACGGACCAGGAGATGCGTGCGCCCTCGCGGACGTGGCAGTCCACAACCTCCGCACCAGGACCAATCACGCAATCCCGCTCGATCACCGTTTCGCCTCTGATGTAGCTCTGGGGATGGACGACGACGTCGGACTCGATCTGGACGCACTCATCGACGTAGGTGGAGGCAGGATCGACGATGGTTACGCCCGCCTCCATGAGCCGCTGCAGAACCCGCAATCGCGCAGTGGATTCGGTCATCGCGAGTTGGGCTCGCGTATTCACTCCGATGACGTCCATTGAGTCCGCGGCGGCGATGGCGCGGGCCGGACGTCCCTCCAATGCGGCATGGGAAACCAGGGCGGTCAAGTATATCTCGCCGCTGGGAGAAGGTTGCACGGATGGGAGGGTCTTTCGGAGCCAGGTCCCCTCAAAGGCGAAGATCATGCCGTTGACCAGTGTCGTTGCCCGCTCGTCCGAGGTCGCGTCGGACTCTTCGACGATGCGATCCACCAGGCCCGCGTCTCGGACCATTACGCGGCCATATCCGGTTGGATCGGAGAGATGCCCGGTCGCCATCGCAATCGGGGCATCCGGCACCGCGTCGAGCACCGCGCGCAGGGTCCCTGACGTGACAAGCGGCGTGTCCCCGCCGACGACCAGCACGCGCTCGGTGTGTGGCGGCAACGCTTCGATGCCGACGCGTACGGCGTCGCCCGTGCCTCGCGGCTCCGCCTGGATCGCGACGACGATTTCGGGCGCCAGCGTTGCGCGAATGGGATCGGCTTCTGCGCCCAGCACGACGACGATGTGCGAAACCCCGGCCTCCTGGACCGATCGGATCACCCGGTTGAGCATCGGCACGCCGGCAACGGGGTGGAGGACTTTGGGGAGCCGGGAGCGCATCCGGACCCCGCGGCCCGCGGCAAGCACGATCGCGGCAGGCCTTGCGCTGGGATGCTTCGCTGGTTCGTCAGGAGCCAAAAGCAGCGGGCCTCGGCAGCGCAGTCATCGCGACCGCGCGAGTGCGGATCGGGGGTTTGGGGTTGGGTGGCTGCGGAGCCAGGATTCGAACCTGGGACAGAGGATCCAAAGTCCCCTGTGATACCGCTTCACCACTCCGCATCGGCTTACGAAACATGGTATCGGAGCGCCGGGGAGGTGTCAATCTCGCGCGGCGGCATCAGCCCCCCGTTCCCTGGGACGGCCCGCCGACGAACTGATATACGGAAGCGGCGATTCCCAGCTCACCGAGCCGGGCAACCTCAGTGGTCGCCACCTCACGATTGGAGAAAATGCCGAAGGACGATGGCCCGCTGCCGCTCACCGAGGCGGCCAGTGCTGGACCCGTGCGCAAGGCCGTGAGTGCCCGCTGAACCTCCGGCCAGCGAGCAGAGGCGGCGGCGGTGAAGACGGAGCCCACCGCGTCGTAAGGGAGCGCGCCCTCCCCGATCACTGCCGCCATGCGCCGCGCTTTCGATCCATCGGAAAAATCGGCCGGATCGAGCGCCGCGTACATCTCGGCCGTCTTGCGGGCGGAGTCCGCGGAACCTGGGACCAGCACGATCCAATGCGATGGCGCGTCGGGGAGCCGCTGGACGTCCCCACCGGTGCCGGTGCTGAGCGCCGTTCCCTCGAAGATCGAAAACGGCACATCTGCGCCAAGCTGCCGTGCCAGATCCACGAGCTCGTCGTCACTCAACCCCGCTTCCCAGAGCATGTTCAGGGCGCGCAAGGTAACGGCCGCGTCGGCACTGCCTCCGCCAAGCCCGGCGGCAAGCGGAATGGATTTCTGGCAAAAGATCAAGCAGTTGCCCTCAAGCTTGGTCACCTCGCGCAACAGCCCCGCCGCTCGCAGAATGAGGTTGTCCGCGGTAACCTCCATCCCCTCGCACTCCAGGCTGATGATCGGACCGGGGCGGAACTGAAGCCAGTCGGCGAGGCTGATCGTCTGCATGACCGATGCGACTTCGTGCATGCCGTCCGACCGCTTGCCAAGCACTTCGAGGCAGAGGTTGATCTTCGCGAACGCCGGCAGGGTCAACCGACTCATATGACGGCGGTCGATCGCCTGGCCTTCCATCACGTCTGGGTCCGCCACGTCTGGGTCCACGTTCGCATCCACGCTCGCGCCTCGGTCATGCGTACGCCTCATTCATGCCGCTATCCCCGCGTGCGCCTGCCAGGCGCGGTAGAGCCGAACCCAGACCGGCAGTGCAAGCTGCTCTCCCCGATGGCTCGGATCCACCTCCGCGAACGCAATGATCGCCGCCACTTCGATCGGTGGCACGCCGAGCCCGGCGGCGAGCGAGTTGCGAAGCTGTTTCCGCGGCTGGGTGAACCCCGCGCGCAGGAACTCGATGAAACCGGGCACCTCCGGCCAGGGCACGACGGGCTCAGCATGGAGGTCGAGCCGAACAACCGCGGAATGCACCTTGGGGACTGGATGGAACGAGCCGGGCGCGACCCGGCGCACGATACGCGCATCCGCGGCCGTCGCAATCGCGGCGCCGAGAAACGTCGTCCGGCCGTTCAGCCCGGTGATGCGCTGGGCCACCTCTTCCTGCAGCATGGCCACGATTCGCGTCGGCCTGGGCTCGTGGAAAAGCAATCGAAAGAGGATGGGATTCGCCACGTGGTACGGCAGGTTTGCGACGACGGCGAATGGTGGGCTGACGAGCGCGGCGAGATCTACGGTCAGACCGTCGGCCCGAACGATTTCGAGGTTGGGCGGGTCGCCAAGCTGGGCTGAGAGGGCCGCCGCCAGTCCCGCGTCCAATTCGACGGCGACAACGCGCCGCGCCATACGGACGAGGTGCTGGGTGAGCACGCCAAGCCCGGGACCGATCTCCAGCACGGTGTCGTTGAGGGTCAGCTCGGCCGATTCGGCGATCGCCGCGGCAATGGCGGGGTTTGTCAGAAAGCTCTGGGAAAGCCTGCGCTGGGCCCGAAGGCCGAGAGCATCCAGCGCCCGGGCGGGGGTCGCCCCACCCCGAGCGCGTGGGTCCTGCCCTCCCTGCATGGCCACGCGCTCATCCTCGGGCATGGTGCTGCGTGACGATGGAGATCCTCGATGCGTCATGAGTAGGACAACAAAGAAACGGTCGTGCACCCGCCGTCGATCGGTACGTTCCCTGCGCCCCCCGGCTGGCTTGCTCCGGCCCGGCGACCCTGCGGCACCCAGAGGGCACTGCTTACCGTTGCTTCCTTCCGGACCTGGCGGGGTTCACAGGTCTCTGCCGCGCAGGACCGAGCCATCATCACTGCCCGACCGGGAGCTGACCAGACAGCGCCCGACCTAGGGCGGGGATTCAACCCCGCTAGAGCGGATTGCGGGTTCAGGGCACCGCTAGCTCCCCGCCTAGCACGACCGCAAGGAATTGTATCAACCGGCCGGGGCGAGCGTCACCGGCACCCGGATCTCGTCCAACGGGCTGCCATCCCGAGGACTCGTCCAATACACGCGAACGACGGCGGAGCGAGTGGCCGTTCCCGCTGGCACGGCAAGCTCGGCGCGGAATGGCCCGTGCAGACCGACGTCCGCGTTCGCGACGCGCACGGTAGCGCGGGCCAATGGGGCCGCCGCGCCAGGATCCAGAAGCTCGACGACAATGGCGGATTCGAACGTAGCCGCCGTGCCTTCGACGACAACCGGTGAACGCACGGACGAGCCTGAAGCCGGTCCGGTCACCCGGATGCGTTTTTCCGACGACCACACGCCCGCCGGAAGCTGGAGCGCCTGCCCGGTACGCAGCATCGTGTCTGGAGGGATGCCATTCGTTTGCGCAAGCTCGGCCACTGGCACGCCATACTGGCGGCTGAGCCCGCTCAAGGTGTCCCCATCGCGCACCGTGTATCGGGGGGATCCGCTCGCCGCGGTCGCTGCCGAGGTCGGGGCAGCGAGGGAGGAAGCCGTCGCATTCGCCGGGGTCGCGCCCTGGGTTCCAGCGCTCACGGGAGTTGGGCCAGGCGCCGTGGTGCGAATCGGCGCGCTCGTCGCGGCAGGCGGATTCTGGCCGATCTGCACGGGCAACGTCGCCGTTGCCGGCGGCACGGCCGCATCAGGGGCGCGCGAGGAGCGGACGATTGGAGTCCGCGTGGGCGGAACCTGCTCATCACCGGCGACGATGCAGCCCTGGACCACGGGCAAGGCGAGCAGGACGACAAACAGACCGATTACATTGCGGCGCTGGGGCACGACTGGGTGAGACGTCGGTGGTACACCTCGGCGGTGAAGGTAGCGAGCCCTACGGCTCGACGCGAACCTGGCGCCCGTGATCGAGGATGAGCGTGAAGCGATCTGTGATCTCGCGACCAACCACTGGCTCGTCGCCAATTTCGATAATATCGACGGGGCAAACACCGAGATCACCCACCCGGACACGGCCTCGATACACAGGTGTCTTAACTTCCGACCCGTCCGCAAGTACACAGTTGAAATTAGCCACGGGGCGACTACCTTGTAGCAAATCGGCGGGCAGGGCCACGTCCCCGTCGAAGCCGGTATCGATGAATGCCTCGACGGACTCGCTACGCGATCCCAGGTCCAGCGCCAGTGGAAGATAGGGACACCGGTCGTTAATCATCGGCTGGCTCATCGCAGATGGTAGACGACCCGTTCTCCAACCTTGAAGACGAAAGCCCCGGACCCGAACTCTTCTAGGGCCTTGTCCACCACCTCGTGAACACTTCCTGCGAAGACTCGCCGCCCGTCCGGGAAAATGGCCACGTATTGGCCGACATGCTCCGGTTCGACCGGCCTCGCGTACCGTTCGTACAGCTCGTCACCTAACCGATCTCGCTCCTGCTGCTCTACTGAAGGCATCGCGATCCCCATTCGATTCGCCGCTTCGCTCATTATCGCACGGGCTCCGGCGCCCGCTGGCCGGTCATGGTCCGGAGTGCCCCGCCTGCTCACTGCGACGAACAGCTGCCAGCTCGTAATGCGCTGCCAGGTCTGCAGACGCACGATCGTAGAGCGCCTTCTTGATGTACACTTGGTAAGGTAAGCCTTGGACCCGAGCTGCCTCTTTCACGATGGCCAGTTGCTCGGCTCCCCAACGAAAGTTCACGCGAACCTGAGCGCCCTCTTGCTCGGCGTCGCGTTCGGCTTCCTCCAGCATGTCGAGGATAGCCGCATCGCGCTCCTCACCCACCCTCAATGCCTTGACCTCGTATTTGCTCATCCCGTTCCCTCCTGCACCTCAAAGCATGACAACACGATCACTGTGCTACCTTCCCGCCCATGCAGCCATGCCCAGAACAGCACGCGCTGACCGAGTCTCTTAAGCACAAGAATCGCCCCTTTCGGGGCGAAAATGGCGGAGAGGGTGGGATTCGAACCCACGAGGGGTTGCCCCCTACTCGCTTTCCAGGCGAGCGCCCTAGGCCGCTAGGCGACCTCTCCATCACGATATTGAGCCGTCAACATTCTACGCGCGGCTTCGCGCGCTCGGCAAAAACAGGCGTTTGGTATCATCGCGGGAGGCGCTTGGACTCGGCCTGCTGACCGATTCCGACGCGAGAGTGGGTGAAAGTGTGCAAGATGATCGAACCTCCAAGACGGTTGAAGACTACCTTCTGAACATCTACACGATCTCGCAGGAGGGACGGACTGTCATCGCCGCCCGTCTCGCCGAGGCCCTCGACGTAGCCCCCCCGACTGTGACCGCGACCTTGCACCGCATGACCCGCGACGGACTCATCACCGTCACTCCGCAGAAAGAGGTCCTGCTCACCGAGGATGGCCACGCGCGGGCCGAGACGATGGTTCGCCGCCACCGGCTCGCCGAGCGGCTGCTCATCGACATTCTCGGGCTCGACTGGGCGGACGTTCACGAGGAAGCTCACCGCTTCGAGCACGCGATCTCACCGAAGGTTGAAGAACGAATCCTGGCAGTGCTCGGCAATCCCACCACGTGCCCCCACGGGAGCCCGATCCCCGGCTCGAGCCCCAGCACCTCAGCCGATGCGACCCGGCTTCAGGAGGCGACGACTGGCGATCATATCACCGTCGTTCGGATCTCCGAAGAGGCCGAAAGCGATCATGAATTGCTCGGCTACTTCCAGCGATCGGGTCTTGTCCCTGGCCAGGAATTTGATGTGGCGGAGGTCGAACCGTACAACGATCTGCTGGTTTTGCGGCGCCGCAACGAGTCCATCCCGGTTTCCTTCCCTGTCGCCCGTAAGGTTTGGGTGCAGCGTCGAGACGCCGATCACCTCACCGCGGCGGCATCCTGAGCCCCCCAACACCCTAATCTGCGAGATCCGCGCAAACGATTCCGCATCACACTTGCATCTCGCACGGTCGATGCGTTACAAGGTGACACTCATTCTGTAGCGGACCGCGCGGCCGCGTCCCGCGTGTGTACGGTTCTCACAAAGAGGTCGGAACGGTGCAGCGCAGAAGGCTTTCTTCGCCAAGCGAGCCCCAGCTCGTGAGATCCTCAACCATCGCTACCGAGTTCGACAATCGCTTCTGGCTCTCCGATCCGGCCATCGCGGAGCGGCCGCTCGCCGAGCCATTGGTCCCCGCCGCGGAAGAGTTCGAGGACTCTGCGGATGATCCCGTTCGGATGTATCTCCACGAGATCCATCAGGTCTCGCTGCTTACCGCGATGGATGAGAAGCGGCTCGCCTGCCGCCTCGAAGAGCAGCGCTTCGTCAAGCGAATTCGCGATGAGCTCGTCGCGATGGATGGCTGGGAGCCATCCCACGGTCAGATTGCAAGCGAAATTTACAAGCAGGTCGCGGCGGATCTCGAGATTGCGTACGCCATCTCTGAGCTCGCGGTGCTCGACAAGTCCTCCGTCTCAGCGTTAGTGTTGGACACCGGCCTTCGCGAGCTGATCGACTACCATCTCGATCCTGCCACCATCTCCGTGGTCGCTCATTACCTTGACCTCCAGCCACCCGAGGCCGCTCGGCGCATCACGCTCTTTTCGATCGCGACTCGCTGCCTGCCACGCCTCGTCTACACGATGCTGGACGTCCCCTGCCTCGAGCGCACTCCAAGCCCCGCCGACGTGCTGGATGCCTCACGTACGGTCGAGGAAGAGTTGGGCGACCACTTCTGGGAGTTGAATCAACGCGCAGAGGCGGCCCAGCGCCAGCTCATCGAGGCGAACCTGCGCCTCGTCGTGAGCGTGGCGAAGAAGCACACGGGCCGCGGTATGGCGCTCCTCGATCTGATCCAGGAAGGCAACCTCGGCTTGATGCGGGCGGTCGAGAAGTTCGATCACCGCCTCGGCTTCAAATTCAGCACCTACGCCACTTGGTGGATTCGCCAGGCGATCGGCCGTTCGGTCGCCGACCACTCGCGCACGATCCGCATCCCGGTCCACATGATCGAGTTCGTGAGCCGCCTGAGCCACGTGGCGATCGATCTGGTCCAGCGTCTCGGCCGCCAGCCCCAGCCGATCGAAGTTGCGCTCATGATGGGCCTGTTCGACGTCAGCACCGAGGAGATGCTCATCGCGGAGATCTCCCCAGACGTCGAACCGTCGGATTGGCCCGACATCGCCCGCCGGGCCCGCATCCTCGAGTCGCAGATGTTGCTCTCCCGGGAGCAGCTCCCCACCGAGATCTGCCCGGACATGAATCGCGCGACCAGCCGGGTCGCGCTGGCGCTGCAGATCCCACAGCAGCCGATCTCGCTCGATCTGCCAGTAGGAGACGAGCAGGATCATAGCCTCGGCGACACGATCGAGGACGCGAGCGTGCTCCAACCTGTCGACTTCGCCACCTGCGAGATGCTGAAGGCGCACATCCGCGGCCTGCTGCACGACCTGCCATCGCGCGAGGCGGACATCATTTCGCTACGGTTTGGGCTCGGCGATGGGCGCTCACGGACGTTGGAAGAGGTTGGGCGCGAGCTCGGCCTTACCCGGGAGCGCATCCGCCAGATCGAGGAGAAGACGCTCACGAGGCTGCGGCTCCCCTATGGCGGCAACGACCTCCATGCCTTTCTGGAATAGGGCGACCAGCCTACCCGTACCCAAACCATTCGCCCGCGCGGACTTCCAGGAACGCAGCGCTCCTTCTGTCTCCTCCCCCATCGACTCCTCATGGCAGTAACCGCACGCCCTTCCGCAACGGTTGTACTCGTGCGCCCCGGCCCATCACTTGACGCGCCCTGGGAGACGTATCTCCTCAGGCGCGGCGCGCAGAGCCCCGTCCTTGCCGAGATGTGGGTATTTCCCGGCGGAACTGTCCGCGCAGACGATCTCGATCCAGCGCTGCAAGCGATCACCCCGGGTTTGGCGCCGGACGACGCTCACGCCGCGTTCTCGCGCGCGCCTGACGTGCCCGCGCCCACTCCCCGCGAAAGCTATGCGCATTTCATCGCAGCGAGCCGAGAGCTCATCGAGGAAGCCGGCATCATGCTTGCCGATCCAGAGGCTGGGTTATGGACCAATGGTCAGGCTAGTCCAGGATTTGCGGCGCAGCGTGACGCCCTGGAGCGCAGGCAACCGCTGCTCGAGCTCGCACGCGAGCTGGGGGTGCGACTAGCGCTCGAGCAGCTTGTGTACTACGCACACTGGATTACACCGGAGGCTGTTCCGCAGAGATTTGACACTCGCTTCTTTCTCGCCCGCCTCCCAGAACGCCAGGAGGCCAGTCCAAGCGCCTTCGAGATGGCCGATGGCATCTGGATCTCGGCAGAGGACGCGCTGGCTCGGTCAAAGGGAGGCGACCTAACGCTACATTTCGCGACGATCAACCACCTGAAACGGCTGGCGCCCTACCGCGCGGTCGATGACCTCTTTGCCTTCGCGGCAACCAAGCAGGTCCTGCCGGTCATGCCAAACACGCGGGAGAGGAATGGACGGGTTGTACCGTTCCTGCCAACCGAGATCGAGGGCGTGTGGTGACGTGGCGGCGCTAACGGTCGAGCAGACGCCCCTGGTCCGGCGGTTGATCGCGCCGAATCCCGGCCCCTTCACCGGACCCGGCACTAACACGTATCTGGTGGGGACCGGCGATTTCCGGGCGGTCGTCGATCCGGGACCCGAAAATCCCGCGCACATCGACCGCATCATGGAGGCGCTCGAGGCCGAAAAGGCGAAAGTCGAGGTCATCCTCGTCACGCATTCACACCCGGATCACCTCCCCGGGGCGCGCATCCTGCATGAGCGCACCGCGGCCCCGCTGGCCGCCGATGGCACGATTCGCGGCGTCGACCGGTCACTCACGCCCGGCCAGCGCATCCCGTTGCCAGGCTGTTCAGTGGAGGCGCTTTTCACCCCGGGGCACGCCGGCGACCATTACTGTTTCCTCATGGACCAGGACGGGGCGCTGTTTTCGGGGGATCTCATCCTGGGCAAGGGCACCGTGACGGTCAAGGATATGGACGACTACCTGGCCTCGCTCCGCTCGCTGCAGAACCTGGGAATTCGCTCCATCCTCCCGGGGCACTGGCACCCGGTCGACGACGCTGAGGCGAAGATCGCCGAGTACATCGACCACCGCCTCGAACGCGAGCGGCAGGTCATCGCCGCGCTGAAGGCGGGCGACCGCACGACTATGGCGATCGCCCAGCGGATCTACCCGCCGGACCTCGATCCACGGCTCCGCGCCGCGTCGCGCGCATCGGTCGCCTCACACCTCATCGCACTCGAGAAGCGGGGGGCCGTCCGCTCGCAGCGGATCGAGGACCGCATCGAATACGAGCTCGTCGCGGACTAAATATTCTCGCGCAGATAGGCCGCGGCGAGCGCGCGGTAATCGGGCGCGGCCATCCGAACCCACTCCAGCGAGCGCCCCGAGAGCTCCTTCTTGACGACGGCAGGAACACCCGCCGCCAGGTGCCGCGGCGGCACCTGCATCCCCTCCGGCACGATCGCGCCCGCGGCGACCATCGACTCCTCGCCGATGGTGGCGCCATTCATGACCACGGCTTTCATGCCGATCACGGCGCGCTGCTCGACGACGCAGGCCTCCAGCACGGCGCTATGGCCGATGGTGGCATCCTCGGAGATGATCGTGGGCCGCTCGCGCTCGACGTGAACCACGACGTTATCCTGGACATTTGCGCCAGCCCTCACGACGATTGGCCCGAAGTCGCCCCGTAGCACGGCGCCGAACCAGATGCTCGCCTCCGACTCGACGGTGACGTCGCCGATCAAGACCGCCGTCGGCGCGACGAAAGCGTCGGCCGCGACCCGGGGTCGCTTGCCCTGGAACTCGATGATCACAACTCACCTCATGTCTGGCGACGCCGCCGCGGTTGTGCTGGTCAACGCACGGCCCCAAACGAGCCTCAGCGGGCGCGTTCGGGGGATGGTGTCCGGGAGCGATGGTAAAATAGGGCTCCAGATGGTCCGCGCGTCGCAAGAGAATGCGCCGCCGGTTCCTTAAGCAGGAACGAGGCAGTCATGGAGCGAGAACGCCGCCAGTACGTTCGGTTCGCCTTCTACCGCGTCGATCGCGCCTGGCGGCTGCTTCCCCAGCGTGAGCGGGAGGCGGGTCGGCGGCAGGTGCTCGACGTCGTCGAGCGCTGGAACCAGCGTATCCTCCTGCGCACGTATTCTACGTTGGGTACCCGCGGCGACTGCGATTTCATGCTATGGCAGGTGAGCGAGAACCTGGACGACTTTCAGTCGCTCGCATCGGACCTGATCTCGACCGACATGGGCGGGTACCTCGAGCTGCCGTACGCCTACCTGTCAATGACCAAACACTCGATGTACGTGTCCGACCACACGCACGAGGGCCAGGAGGGAACGCGGCTCCTCATTGCGCCCGGGGGTGCGAAATACCTCTTCGTCTATCCGTTCGTGAAAAACCGGCCGTGGTATACGCTGCCCCTTGCGGAGCGCCAGCGGATGATGAGCATGCACATCGCGCTCGGCCACAAGTACCCCACCGTGAAGATCAACACGACCTACTCGTTCGGCCTCGACGACCAGGAGTTCGTCGTCGCCTTCGAGAGCGACTACCCCTCGGATTTTCTCGACCTGGTCCAGGAGATGCGGGAGACGGAGGCGAGCGCCTATACCGAACGGGACGTCCCCATCTTTACGTGCGTCTCGATGCCGATGCCGGAGATTCTGGACGCGCTCCGCCAGGAAAGCATGCAACAGGCAATCGTGTAAGAACGCGCCCTGCAACCAGCAAACCTGCTTGCCGCATTGCTTACGTGCCTACCGATGGTCGTTTCGCGTATAATTAGCCCGAATGCACAAGTTTCGGCGCTGCCACAAGCTTTCAAGGGGCCTCCGCGTCGCTGCGGAGGGCCCCTTTTTTTGTGCCAATCTCCTGGAGGTCCCCTCGTTTTGATAGAAACCGACGCCCCTGCGATTACGTTTGACGACTTTGAGCTCGATCCTGACGTAGCCCGGGCCGTTGCCGAAGCCGGCTACGTCACCCCGACCCCGGTCCAGCAAGCGTCCATCCCCTTGCTCCGCTCCGGATCCGACCTGATCGCCCAAGCGCAGACCGGTACCGGCAAGACCGCGGCGTTTGGCATTCCCGCCGCTGAGCTCGTCGATCCCGAGGCGCGCGGTATTCAGGTGCTCGCCCTGACCCCGACGCGTGAGCTCGCGGTCCAGGTGAGCGAAGAGCTTACCCGCCTGGGCAAGTACCGCGGGATCAAGCTCGTCAGCGTGTATGGCGGCGTCTCGATGAAGGCGCAAATCGACAAGATCCCCCACTCCTCGATCGTCGTCGGCACCCCTGGCCGGGTGCTCGACCTGGCGCGTCGAGGCATGCTCGACCTCTCCACGGTCTCTTTCCTCGTGCTGGACGAGGCTGATCGCATGCTGGACATGGGCTTCCTCCCGGACGTGGAGCGCATCATTCGCGCCACGCCGCGCGGTCGCCAGACCGCGCTCTTCTCCGCGACGGTTACGCCGCTGGTCCGTCGTCTGGGCGTGCGCTACATGCGCAACCCAGAGTCGGTCATGATCACGCCTGAGGAGCGCACGGTCTCGACGGTCCGCCAGCTCTACTACGAAGTTGCCGAGCGCGACAAGGTCCACGCGCTGCTCGAGGTGATCGAGCGCGAGCAGCCGCATAGCGCGCTGATCTTCTGCCACACCCAGATGGCGACGGATCGCGTGTCACGGCGCATGACCCAGATGGGAATGCCGGCACGCGCAATCCACGCTCGACTGAGCCAGCCTGAGCGCGAGCGCACCCTCGCAGAGTTCCGCGAAGGCAAGGTGAAATTCCTCGTTGCGACAAATCTTGCCGCGCGCGGCCTCGATATCCTGCACGTGTCGCACGTTTTCAACTACGACGTGCCCGAGGACGCCGAAACGTACGTCCACCGGATCGGACGGACCGCGCGCATGGGCCGTGAGGGCACGGCGGTCACGTTCGTGGCCGAGTGGGATGATGAGGCGTTCCAGGCGGTGAAGAAAGTTGCCGGCGAGCAGCTCGAGGCGGGGCGCCTGGACATGTACACTACCGCTCGTTAGACCATCACCGGGGGCGGTGCGTCATGAGCCGCTACGAGATCATCCCTGTTGAAACTGCGCTCGAAATCGTGCGGGACGTCGTTCGTCCCCTGAATTCCGAGCGCGTCCCAACGGCCGACGCCGACGGCCGGGTCCTCGCCGAGGATCTGACTTCGCCGGAGGACGTACCGCCGTTTCGTGCCTCGACGGTCGATGGCTTCGCGGTCCTCGCCAACGACCAGACGAGCGAACGCACGGTCGACCAGAACATCACGGCGGGCGTGACCGGTACCGGCACCGTTAGACCTGGTACTGCCGCTCGCATCATGACCGGTGCTCCGCTGCCGGACGGGGCGGACGCGGTGGTCATGATCGAGGACACCCAGACCGACAATGGTCGGGTCGCGTTGCAGAAGGCCGTCAGCCCTGGCGAGAACATTCGCCCGATCGGCATCGACGTCGCTCGCAATGACCTTGTGCTCCGCGGAGGGACAGTGCTCGGCGCCGCGGAGATCGGCCTGCTCATGACGCTCGGCTTCGCCGAGATCGCCTGTTACCGGCGCCCTGTTGTCGCTGTTCTGTCAACGGGCGACGAGCTCGTCGAGCCGTGGGAGACCGTTCCGCTCGGATCGATCCGGGACAGCAATCGGTACGCCATCATGGCCGCGATACGCGAGGCTGGCGGAATCCCCCGCTCGCTGGGCCGGGCGAAGGACGATCGCGAGCTCCAGACTCGCCTCGTGCGCGACGGTGTCGAGTCCGCGGACGTGCTGCTCACTTCTGGCGGCGTTTCGGTGGGTGACCGCGACTTCATCAAACCAGCGCTCGAGGAGATCGGGCGCGTCCACTTCGGCCGCATCGCATTCCGCCCCGGCATGCCACTCACCTTCGCCGAGATCGGGCCCAAAGTGGCGTTTGGCCTGCCCGGAAATCCCGTCTCATCGCTCGTGACATTTGAGGTCTTCGTCCGCCCCGCGCTCCGGATGATGCAGGGCGATCCGAACCCGACCCGGCCGAGGGTTGAGATTGAGCTGGAGCACGACGTGGCGCTGGGCGGCAATCGCCTGGAGTACCACCGCGCCATTGTGCACTGGTCTGCGGGCCGCCTCGTCGCCCGCAGCACGGGCGCGCAGCTCTCGAGCCGACTGCTCTCGATGGTCGCCCACAACGCCCTCATCATCATTCCGACCGGCACGGGCAAGATCCCAGCGGGCGAGCGCCTGCCGGCGATCCTGACCGGCCCGATCCTCAACCAAGAGCTCTAGTAGGCTACCAGGCATCGAGTAGGCGGGAGGGTCACCCCTCCCGCCTCTCACACCACCGGACGTGCGGGTCCGCATCCGGCGGTTCGCCACTCATTCCGAACACCCTGGTAGTATCCGCGCAAACTGACGAGCCCCACCTCAGCCCAGTAGGCCTTGGTCAGGACCGCTTGCATGGGCGGGCTGCCAGCGTTGCGCCAGGGGCCTTTCCGCGAAACGACGAGTCGTTCCATCCAGTCCGGCATCCCCAGCGCGCGCAGATTCCGCTTCCGCGTCCGTGGACGTTTCCACTGCCGCCAGTACACCATCCTCAGCCGTCGGCGCAGCCATTCATCGATCTCCTCAAACACACTCGCCGTATCGGCCAGCGCGAAGTAGCGGACCCACCCCTGCAGCCGTAGTCGCAGGCGCCTGATGCGCTCCTCCATGCTCCAACCACCACGGCTCGCGCGCGTGAGCTCCCGAATTACTGCTTTGATCCGCCTCATCGACCGCGATGCGAGGCCAACCCGGACTGCTCCTCGGTCTCGGAACAACCGAAATCCCAGGAACTGCCGATCCTTCGGCCTCGCCACCGCTGTCTTCTCGCGGTTCACCTTCAGCTTGAGCCGCTTCTCCAAGAAGCTCGTCACCGTCTCCAGCACCCGCTGTCCCGCCCGCTCGCTCTTCACGTACACGTTGCAGTCATCGGCGTAACGCACGAACCGATGCTCCCGCTTCTCAAGCTCCTTATCCAGATCGTCCAGCAGAATGTTCGCCAGCAGCGGCGAAATCACCCCTCCCACGATCTTGCCAAAAAGATACGAGAGATCTCTCTGGCGATCTCGCGTGATCGGCTGCGGCCGAAGTACGGAGATGGATTTGCGGGTGCGCCGCTGCGGGAGACCCGCGCC
>Ga0080064_1001977_pt1 | contig 37655 bp, 28 predicted proteins | sample Subgrocontami54m_FD_69260 | JGI IMG/M metagenome (GOLD analysis project Ga0080064, IMG submission 69260) | Subsurface groundwater microbial communities from S. Glens Falls, New York, USA - GMW46 contaminated, 5.4 m (SPADES assembly) (version 2) ...
GGCAACAGTAACCGTTGCTCCGGATCGTAGCTCAGGTAGATTCTGCTCATGCCTCACACTATAATCCTGTTCGTCCTTCTTGTAGCAGAAAATCGAGCGCGTTATTCCGACAGACTCCTAGCTTCCGGCAAATTATTGCTTCCATTTCGAAAACAATAATACGACCTGTTCTGAACTATGCATCCAATCTCGGAAATCCTTAATCGCTCTCTACTAAACCCAGTTCGCGCTTTACGTCACGTAGGAGGGCGCAGAGTTCTGAACGCTCCAAGCCGGTAGGATCTTTCGACGCCCTTACTTGATCACCAGGATTGAGCGCCACTCTTGCCACAGTCGTGAAAGGGCGATCCAGAACAAGCGATCTCGGTTACGGAGTCGAGGTCGATTCGTCGCACGGTGCAGAACCAGCAGTTGTTGTCGCAGGGCGAGGTTTTCTGTCACCAATACGAGTCGAGGCACCAGCAGAGTACGGAATAGTTGATAGAGCGCGGAGAAGACAAACATTGATGCGTCGCAAGCAGCCAGAAAGAGAATCTACGAGCATCTGCAGAGTATCTTGAGTCGTAGCTTTAAGTGCAAGTATTTAAACGCTGGATGATATTTTCGGTACGGACAGTTTTGCTGCGTTTCACCTTCCCATGCACCTTCCCGTTTTTCCTTGACAAGACATCAGGCGGTACATAAAATGCCCGACGTAAATCGGTGGTCCGACCTTTTAATAAGCATACCTTTTTCGGGCTGCGTCTTTATGAAGATGGGTTTTTCTCCGAACCTTTCGTCCCTCCGCGATTCGCTCTTAGTCTCAGCGCCGGGACGTATGCCTGTCCCGCGAAATTCTTTGAGTGGCTAATTGTATTGTGGAATAGGATTCGGAAAATGCCGGGTGGGATGGCAGGGCCAGCAGTTGGTAAGAGTGTTGGTTACGAATATTCCGGAATTATCTTCTCAGAAGGCAAAGAAAACCAACAACCCTACGGCCTAAAGGAGGCCGCCACATGCCAAGCAAACGACTAATCGTCCTCGTTCTGTTCTCCATTCTTCTTTGGGCACCGCTCGTCTTCGGTCAGGCCACGAGCGCTACCCTCTCCGGTACCGTCACCGACCCACAAGGTGCCGTTGTGCCCGGAGCAACGGTAACGATAAGGAGCACCGACACCAACCAGGAACGTAAAGTTCAGACCAATGATAGCGGGTCCTACCGGGTAGTCGGCTTATCGCCCGGTAAATATGAACTGCGCGTCGAGCGCCAGGGTTTCAATGCGGAGATCAGAAACGGCCTAACGCTTACTGTGGCCGAGAACGCTGTGTTGGACGTTAAGCTTAGCATCGCTGGCGTGCAGGAGGCTGTCCAGGTTAACGCCGCAGGAACCGCGGAGGTTGAAACGACAAGCTCTACAGTAAGCGGCTTGGTTGACGAGAAGAAGATTCGCGACTTGCCGCTGAACGGCCGAGATATGGCCCAGTTGATTTTATTACAGCCGGGTGTAGTTAATAGTCGCTCCAGCGTGCAGTCCTCAAACACTGGACGTGGCACGCGCTTTTCCGTGGCTGGGTCCCGTCCCAGCCAGAACTTATTCCAGCTTGATGGCACGACCATCAATGATGCGCTCAACAATACTCCTGGAAGCGCGCAGGGCTTGCTCGTTGGTGTCGAGACCGTTAAGGAATTTAGGGTACTCACAAACACGTACAGCGCAGAGTATGGTCGGTCAACCGGCGGGGTATTTCTCGCGATAACTAAATCCGGGACAAACGATTTTCATGGCTCGGCGTTTGAATTCTTGCGAAATGACAATCTTGACGCGCGAAACTTCTTCGATCGCTGCCCCAACACTAATCCTAATTGTAAAGCCAACGGCAGGCCGGAGTTTCGACGGAATCAGTATGGGTTCACCATAGGCGGCCCCGTCATGCTGCCTTTCGGTGAAGGTAAGAACGTCGGTTACAACGGCAGGAATAAGACCTTCTTCTTCGGCAGTTTCGAGGGACTCCGTGAGTTCAAAGGCATTAGCACGGTTTCCATTGTGCCAGATAACAACGCTCGTCTCGGAATATTGCCAGGACAAGCAACAATCGTGGTCGACGCACGGAGCAAGCCGATTCTGGACCTGTTTCCGGCGCCCAACGGTAAGAACTTCGGCGATGGAACGGCCGAGTTCACCGGCACCACAAACCGGATTTCCAACGACGATTTCTTCACCGTCAGGATAGACCACAACTTCTCAAACTCACATTCAGTTTTTGGCAGGTACCTGCGTGACAAGTCTGATCAGGTCTTGCCGAGGAACTTTCCTGAGTTTCCAAACTTAGCGGTTAATACAAAACAGGTGGTGACCATCGAAGATCGCTACGTATTTTCATCTACCATCCTCAACGAAGCGCGATTCGGCTTTAATCGTGCTACGCCTGCGGAGTTAGTGCCGCGGACAAATCGTAGTTTGCAGCTCATTGCGGCCAAAGATTTGGGCGAGATCACGGTCGGAGCACTTGCTGCAGTTGGCACCGACCGAACCAACCCCAAGCTTTTTTTCCTGAACGACTATCAGTTCACAGATAATCTCTCAATTGTGAGAGGCAAGCACTCTCTAAGGATCGGAGGCGCCTTCGAGCGCTTCTATTACGACGGAAACTCCGAAAGCCGCACGCGTGGCCAACTGCGCTTCAGTTCACTTTCCAATCTGCTGAAGTTCACGATCCAAGATCTACAAGGCGCTTCATCCGATTCGAACTTCCAACGCAATTACAGTCAATCCCTCTTCGGAGTCTTTGTCCAGGATGATTTCAAGTTTAATAAGCGGCTGACTCTGAACCTCGGCCTGCGTTATGAAACGGTAACCTCACCCACCGAAGCTAATGGAAAAGTCTCGAACTTGAGGGACATTCTGGATCCCGCGGTAACCGTCGGCCCTCCGCTTTTCAATCCGAGCCACCAGGGCTTCGCGCCGCGAATTGGATTTGCCTACGACGTATTCGGAAATGGCAAGACAGCCTTGCGCGGTGGCTTCGGCATGTTCTACGAGCAGCCGCTCTTTAACATCTTTCGCAATCCGATTTTCCGTGCTCTACCTTTTGTGAATCGCGGACGGTTGAGGCCTTGTAGTTCATCGAATCCGCCTCCTTTTTGTCTCAACGTGGCGTCCGGTAATAACCCACTGCCGGTTGACCCGTCTCTTTTCAAAGGCGTCGATCAGGTTTCAGAGACGATGCAGTTCAATCTCCGCCCGACTTACGTGATGCAGTACAACCTTAACCTTCAGCGAGAGATTTTTAAGAATACCGTTCTTATGGTGGCTTACGTCGGATCGCGCGGAGTCGATCTGTTTGGCCAAGGAGATCGGAACACAGCAATTCCGACGATCCTGGCTGACGGGACGCAGTTCTTCCCGTCTACCGCGACGCGTAGAAACACGAAGTTTGACACGGTGCGCACAATCTTCCAGGGATTCAGTTCGAATTACAATTCGATGAATCTGGCATTGTCCAGACGTTTCAGCAACGGGCTTCAATTCCAAACGTCGTACACGTTCGGAAAGGCGCTCGACAATCGCAGCGGTACGAGTGGTCGCCAGGAATACTCGAATGGCCAAGCACGCACGTTTGATCCTTACAACCTCAACCTGGATCGGGGCCGAGCAGATTTTGATGTGCGTCACAGTTTTGTGGCTAATGCTACCTATGACCTCCCTTTTGGCAAAGGACGCACGGGCGCAGCCCGACAACTACTTGCCGGTTGGCAGTTAAATACGATCGTCACAATCAGTTCTGGCGTGCCTTTCGGCGCGATTGTCGATGGAGACCCCGATGGCGATAAATCAGATGACAACGCTCAGCGTCCGAACCTGGTAACTGGCGTTAGCCTGATCCCCTCCGCTGGCCGCACCCCTAATGGCTGGTTCAACCTCGGAACGTTTGCACCTCCAGCGTTCGGTTTTCGTGGCTCGGCGGGAAGGAATATTATCGAAGGGCCAAATTACCGGACAGTAGACCTTTCGGTCGTCAAGAATTTCCGTATCGACGAAAAGCGTAGCATTCAGTTTCGCGCTGAAGTGTTCAATCTTTTGAATCGCGCGAATTTCGATTTGCCCGCCAATTCAGAGGACGGTGAACAAGTCTTCTCCTTTGTCACCAACGCGACTTCAACGACGCCGTGCATTGCCGGAACGAAGGTTGGAACCAATTGCTTCACTGCAACAGGCAGCGCTGGCAGCATCTTCAGCACCGTCGGAGATTCGCGTGAAATTCAGTTTGGACTGAAGTTCATCTTCTAGGGCACATGGGTGCGAGGGGCAGGCCAATAACAAACGCCGCGGACGGATAGCGAAAGCGAATATTGCTATGAAACTTCGCGTCTGCGGCGTTAGTTTTGTTCAGGCCGAGAAAGGCGTGAAACTGTCAAAGCAAAACATCATGAAAGCAATGATGGTCGCGTTGCTGCTCATTGCTGGCGCAACAGTCTTCGCTTCGCGTCCGCAGGGCCAGGAAGCGCGAGAAAAACCAATTCTTCCCGAGAATTACCTGCCCGACGGCGCGGAGCGCGACCTTATCTTTCAGGCCTGCGTGCAATGTCATGACTTGCGAAACACGGTTTCGCAGCGCAAGACGGCCGCGGGCTGGAAACGAACTGTGGACGAAATGATCTGGCGCGGTGCGCCCTTGATGGCTGACGAGGCTGAGACAGTAACAAAATACCTCTCCGCGTCATTTGGTCCCGACAAACCTATCCCCGACGAGTTCAAGAAAAAGTCGGCAGGTAACAAACGGTGAGGGATTTAGTAAAGGACTACCTGGGACAGAAGGTCTCGCGTCGTAGCTTTATCAACAAAGCGACGGCTGTGGGTTTCAGTTTTGCTGCTGCACGTTCCTCTCTCAATGCCCTCCAACCCATAGTCCGTGCTGAAACAACTCGTCCTGGCACTTCGATTCCGATCGCAACCACCAAGACCTTTAACGGAACTGGGGGCGAGCTGTTGGCCGAGCAGATTCGTGCTGCCGGCACCCGCTTCATCTTCATCAGCAACAGCTCGGGCATGGGACCGTTGTGCGACGCTGTCGTGGACAGACCCGACCTGCAATTCATTCAAGGCGTTTCCGAGAATCAAGCGGTGGCGATGGCTGATGGCTATGCGAAGGCCAGCGGTGAAACTTCGTTTGCGTGCTTCAGTCGCGTTGGAGGTCCAATCGCAAGCGCCAATATGTATAACGCGATGAAAGACCGAACGCCCGTAGTTATTCTCACCGATCACATGGACTCGCAAGCAGACGGTCGTGATGGGCATGAAGATTTGGACGACTGGCTGGATGCGTTCAAGCAGTACACGAAATGGCGCTGGCTGGTCAAAGAAGGCAATCGCATTCCTGAATGGGTGGCGCACGCTTACAAAGTTTCTTCTACCGCGCCGGGTGGTCCGACTTTCATTCGCATTCCGCGCAACGTGCTGTATCAGACACACAAGGCTGAGATCTTCTCGCGCGAAAGCATTTCGGTGCCGATGGACATTACTCCGAACCCGAAATACATCGAGCGCGCCGCGCAAATGCTGGTCGAAGCAAAAAATCCAATTCTGCATGTCGGCCATGAAGTGTGGACATCTGGAGGCCGGGCTGCCGTCGTCGAGCTGGCAGAGTTGCTCGCTATTCCCGTTACTCAGGCCTGGAGTTGGGCTGCTGATTTTCCGACGGATCATCCTTTGTATTTGGGCGGATACCTTGACCCGATGCGGTTTCCCGACTCGATCGATCTCTTCCTGAATCTTGGCGCGAACTTACCCGATCCAGGAAGTGGCCCGCCGGCAATTCCCCGCACGGCGAAGATAATTCACGCGCGGGTTGACAGCCGTCAGTTGGGCGCTGACTATCCGGTCGATCTCGCAATCGTGGCAGACGTGAAAGAAACTGCGCGAGCATTAGTCGAGGCAGTAAGAGCTGCAGTCACAAAAGAGCGATTGGCAAAAATCAAACAGGCGCGCTGGGACGCGACAAAGAACTTTACGGACCGGCTCAAACAGTCGTACCTGACTGCCGCGCGCAATGGTTGGGATGAAAGTCCTTTGACGTGGCCGCGTCTACTGATCACTCTTAACGAAATGCTTGACGAAGACGCGATCATCGTTGAAGAGGTCGGGACGGAAGATTGGATCCTGCGTTCTTTCCCGTTCGCCGATGGCAAGAAGACGAAGATTGGGCGCACGCTCGGTCGTTCGCTTTGCTGGGGCATGGGCGCCTCGATCGGAGTCAAGCTCGCCCGGCCGGATAATCAGGTTGTCTCGCTTCAAGGCGACGGCGGGTTTCTGTTCGGACAGAGTGATTCGCTGTGGGCCATGTCGCGATACGACGTGCCGATCATTACGATAGTTTGTAACAATCGCAGCTATGACGAGCCGCGCAATAATATTTTGATGAAGGGTGGCCGCTCCCGGCAAGAGAACAAGGACATGATTTGCTATCTCGGCAGCCCTGATGTTGAGTTCACCCATATCGCCAGTGCCTATGGCATACGCGGCGAGCGCGTCGCGCATCCTTCTGAGCTCAAGCCCGCGCTGCAACGCGCGATTGCCACAACTCGCGAAGGTCGCCCTTATTTGCTTGACGTGCTCGTGGCTCGCACGGGATTGTTGGCAGATTCAAACTGGTATCCGCGCTACTCCGTGGCGGCCGCGAGGACCAGAAAAGTTTAGACAGGAACTGAAGATCCGACGGGAACAAGGGGCGTTTTGAAATTCAACGACTGTGTCTGGTGCTAGTCTTTCCCTTTTGGAGGTTGCTATGAAAAAGATTTCTGTTCGCATTTTCCTGGCTTCGGTATTCTTCGTCGGGGTGCTTGCCTTGAGTCCCTCGACGTTCGCGCAGTCAAACGCGGATTTGTCGGGCGTTACCAGGGACACAAACGGCGCTGCGATTCCCAAGGTAAAGGTCAAAGCCCGCAACACGGCGACTAATCTCGCCAGAGAAACTGAAAGCGATGGAGAGGGTCGCTATGCGTTTCCCAGCCTGCCCATTGGCAACTATGAAGTAACCGGCATCTTTGCTGGCTTCCAGGAGACGAAAATTAACACCGAACTGACAGTCGGTCAGAAAACCGAGCTGGAGCTGATTCTCAAACCCGCCGGGGTCTCGGCAAACGTTATTGTGGAAGCCGGAGAAAGGTTGGCGCCGGAAACTTCGACTTCGATGCTGGGCCAGTTAGTCAGCAAACGGCAAGTGGAGAACCTGCCATTAAACGGGCGTGATTTCTCGCAACTGGTGCTCTTGCAACCGGGCACGACGCAAGCACGCAGCGATCAGGGTGACATTCTGTCGGGCAAAGGCGCCAAGATCTCTGTTCATGGGGCGCGTACGAACCAGAACAGTTATCTTTTAGACGGTACGGACATCCTTGATGCACTTGGACGCAATGCTGCAGGTGCTCAGGGGCTGGTGAGTGGCATCGAGTCGGTTCAGGAATTCGCAGTTCTGACTAACACCTATACGGCTGAATATGGCCGCGCGGCCGGTGGGGTTTTCAACATCGCCACGCGCTCCGGAGGAAACAAATTTCACGCGACACTGTTCGAATATATTCGGAACAGCGCGTTGGATGCGCGAAACTTTTTTGATGCCCAGAAGCCGCCACTCAAACGTAATCAATTCGGCTTTTCGGTTGGCGGTCCCATAGTGAGAGATAAGCTATTCCTCTTCGGAACGTACGAAGGCTTCCGCGAGCGGCTGGGTTTGACCGACACACAGTTTGTACCGAGCTTGGCTGCGCGCCGCGGAGCTTTTCTGCCGGCGGGCACAAGTATCAGTCCGGCGGTACTGCCTTACCTGTCGATCATCCCGTTGCCGACCATTGACAATCCAACCGGAGAGAAGGCTCTGTTTCAGGGACAGTTCACACAGCCTTCTAACGCCAATAGCTACAACGTCAGAGGCGACTACAACTTCAGCAAGCGCGACTCTTTGTTCGTTAGGTATACGAAGAGTGATTCCGATATTCGTTTCATCGGCGCGGAAGTATTTTCAAACTTTCCCAATATCGGAACCAACCACCAAAGATTTCTTACCATTGGCGAGACGCGGGTGTTCACAAGCGGCATAGTCAATTCGTTTCGCTTCGCACGCAACCAGACGTTTCCGAGTGAGTCTCCGGACCCAGTTGATCCCAACACGAATCTTGTTTTCGTTCCCGGAGAGACGATTGTCGGTGATGTGAACATCAGCGGCTTCAAGCGGTTCGGCTCGGATCGCAATACTCCGCGGAGCTTTCGTCAGAATCTGAATCAGTTCTCGGACGATCTTTCAATGGTGCGCGGCGCACACTCGATGAAGATGGGGGCCAACATCGAGCATTTCGACATCCTCGGAGTCTCTTCTTCGCGCAGTCGCGGCGAATTTACCATCAACACATTCTCAGATTTTCTGCGAGGCCGGGCCCAAGATTTCGTCGGACTCGACCCTACACAGAAGGATGTCAACCGGCATCACAAACAAAATTTGATCGGTTTCTATTTTCAGGACGATTGGAAAGCGCGACCTAATCTGACATTCAATCTGGGGTTGCGTTATGAGTTCATCACGGTGCCCACGGAAGTCGACGGCAAAGTCACTAACGTGCGCACCCCAACGGACCCGACGGTGACGGTCGGCGACCCGCTTTTCAAGAACCCAAGCTTGGCGGATTTCGCCCCGCGCGTAGGCTTCTCCTACAGCCCGAACTTTAAGAACGGTTTTTTGGGAAAACTCGTCGGCGGGCCGGGCAAGACGGCGATTCGCGGAGGCTTCGGCATCTTCTTCGATCAACTCCTCTACTCGACTTACGGCAACATGACCTTCAAGCACTCGCCGTTCTTCAAGCAGATCAGAATCACGACTGGCGGGCCGTGCGCGGCGCCAACGACCTGCGCCCCCTTCCCGAACGTCGCACCGCTCCTTGCCAGCGGTGTCGGCCAGATAGATACTTTTGCGATAGACTTCAATGCAAAGCCAACTTACGTCATCCAGTACAACCTGAATATTCAGCGCGAGTTCTCGTCAAAGTTGGTTGTAACTGCTGCTTACGTAGGTGCGCGTGGGATACACCTCTGGCGCGAGGCGGATTTCAATACCGCGATTCCTTTGGACGATACGGGTACGCGCTTCGCTCCCATCCCCACCAGCCAGGTGAGGCGGCGTAATCCCAACTTCTCGAACATCCGCTTCAAGACACCTGACGCGCAATCGTTCTACAACGCATTGCAGCTCAGCATCATCTCCCGGCTCGGCCGCGGTTTTCAAGGGCAGTTGTCTTACACTTTTGCTAAGTCCATAGACGATCAGTCGAGTTCACTCGGACGCAATGAATTCGGTAACGGCCAGGCGCGAACCGTTGACCCGTACAATAAGAAGTTGAATCGCGCTCTTTCGGATTTCGACGTGCGCCATAACCTGTCGATCAACTTCGTCTATGACCTGCCTTTCGGACCGGGTAGAAGCTTTGCGAATAAGGCAAAAGGAATCGCCAACGTGCTGGTTTCCGGGTGGCAGTTGAGCGGAATTCTCACAGCCCAAACCGGCATCCCCGTTTCACCGATTTTCACCTTCGATCAGGATCGGGATGGAACCACCGACAACGAGCAACGACCGAATTTAGCGCCCGGGATCACACGCATCCCCACCAATATCAGCAAGACCCAGCTCTTTGACGCGAGCGTGTTTGTCTTACCCGCCGTAGGTTTTCGCGGGACACTCGGCCGTAACGTGATCCCCGGTCCGGGGCTTTTCACTTTCGACCCGGCGATCGTCAAGAGTTTTTACTTCAACGCGGACCATTCACGCTCGCTGCAGTTTCGCACCGAGATCTTTAACGTTTTCAATCGCGCAAATTTTGCTATCCCCGAGGTTGCGAACCTAACGATCTTTAACAACGCAACCACCCGAAACACGACTGCAGGGCAGATTACTAAGACGAGCACACCGGCCCGGCAGATTCAGTTTGGGCTCAGGTTAATCTTTTAAGAGGAGGAGACCAGGCTTTGGAGCAAGCAACCAGGAAACAGAGCACAGAATCCCGGGACCTACGTAGTTGGATCGCCGAAGTGGAGGAACTCGGAGAGCTGAAGAGAATTGACGGCGCCGATTGGGATGTCGAGATCGGCGCCGTCACAGAACTGGGTCACCATCGCGGCGAGAAGAGCCACGCTTTGCTCTTTGACAATATCAAGGGCTATCCAAAGGGCTATCGCGTCCTCTCAAACACGCTCAATACCGTCAAGCGTATCGCGACGACTCTCAACATGGATACCAACTACACCAGGTTGGAGTTCGTTAAAGACATCAAGCGCCACATCACCGATGTAAAGTACATCAAACCCGAAGTCGTCAAAGATGGCCCTGTGATGGAGAATGTGTTCGAGGGTAAAGACATCGACATGTGGAAGTTTCCCACTCCGAAATGGCACGAGCTCGACGGGGGGCGCTACATCGGCACCGGGTCGGTTGACATCACGCGCGATCCAGACGAAGGCTGGGTCAATCTCGGAACCTACCGCGTAATGATTCACAACGAAGACACGCTGGGCTTCTATATCTCGCCCGGCAAGCAAGGCCGCATCATGCGCGAGAAACACTTCGCCAAAGGGGAGCCTTGCAAAGTCGCTGTCTCTTTCGGCCAACACCCGCTGATTTACCTCGCGGGCGGCATGGAAGTGCCGCATGGTGTCTCCGAGTATGATTGGGTCGCTGGTTTGCAGGGCGAGCCCGTTCAGGTCATCGAAGGCGAATATACCGGACTGCCGTTTCCAGCCGCCGCCGAGATCGTCATTGAGGGCGAAGCGATTCCCGGCCAGGACATGGACGAAGGGCCGTTCGGGGAATGGACCGGCTATTACGCGAGTTCGATGCGCGCTGAACCCATCATGAAGGTGAAGCGCCTCTACCACCGCAACAATCCGATTATCCTCGGCGCGCCCCCGACGCGGCCTCCCTGCGAATTCAACTACATGCGTTGCTTCATGCGCTCGGCCATGATCTGGCAGGAACTGGAAGCTGCCGGCATTCCAGACGTACGCGGTGTGTGGTGCCATGAGGCCGGTGGCAGCCGGCTATTGAACATCATCGCCATCAAGCAGCGTTACCCGGGCCACGCTCGCCAAGCGGGTATGGTCGCCGCCTATTGTCACGCCGGTGGTTATCTTGGCCGCTATGTGATTGTGGTTGATGAAGACATTGATGTGACCAATACGAATGATGTGCTCTGGGCGCTAACGACGCGGTCGAATCCCGAAATCGATATCGAGATTATCCGCCGTAGTTGGAGCGGTGCGCTCGACCCGATCATTCCGAAAGGCCAGAAGGGACATAGCTCGCGGGGGATCATTGATGCCTGCCGTCCTTACGAATGGATTAACGACTTTCCGCCCGTGGCAGAATCAAGTCCCGAAGTGCGTCGTGCTGCGGAAGAGAAGTGGGGCAAGATTCTGGACGAGTAGCACCGGGTTCAGAGTTCAAGCTTTAGCTTGTCCGCAGCCTAAAGGCTGAACTCTGAACTGTAATCCAGGGAGACAGCGATGATTGTCAGAATGATCTTCGTCCAGGTGGCGCCGGTGCAGGTGAAAGAGGCTATTGACGGTTGGAAGAAGGTTTGCGCCCTACTCATGATTTCGCAACCGGGTTGCATTTCTATCGTCGTTTCTGTACGTAAACCGAACCCTGTGATTCGGAGCTTTGATCCTGGAGGGTTCTCGATGACTTTGATTTTGAGTAACGACGACGTTGGGCAGGCGCTCAGCGTGAGCGAATGCCTCGCGGTCATGGAGGAATCGTACCGTGAGCAGGCCGAAAGCCGCGCCGTCAACCGGCCAACTTGCCATTCTTACCTGCCCCACTCTCTGCCGAACTCGACTTACAGTTTTAAGTCCGTCGACGGCGGCGTCGGCAAATATGGTGTGCTGGCGCTCCGCGTCACCTCGGACATCGTCCAGGAACAAGAACTGCACGGCTCGACACGCTTGGAAAAGCTCCCGCTAGCGGGCAAGGGTCTATTCGTCGGTTTGGTCCAACTCTTCAGCGCACAAACGGGAGAACTCATGGCGATCATGCCGGATGGTTTGATCCAGCAGGTGCGCGTCGGTGTCACCAGCGCGCTTGGAATGAAAGTGATGGCGCGAAAAAATTCTCAAACCATGGGGCTGATCGGCAGCGGCGGCCAAGCTAAAGCCCATTATCGCTTCATGACATCGGTCATGCCAATCAAAAAAGTCAAAGTTTTTAGTCCAAACGAGGAGCACCGAAAGGCTTTCGTCGCGGCGATGGAAAAAGAAACCGGCGTCGCCGGCGAGCCGGTGGCAAGCGCCGAAGAAGCTGCGCGCGGCTCAGACGTGATTTGCAGCGCGACCAATTCATCGCGGCCGGTAATAAAGCTCGACTGGCTGGAAGCCGGCATGCATTACAACTCGATCCGCGAATTCGAAACCGATCTCGACGTTCTAAATAAATGCGAAGTCATCGCCATCCACACTCGCTTCGGCGGCATCCAGCACTATCAACCGCCCGGCATCGACGACGACATGCCCGGCGTGCGCCGCGAAAAGCCGCGCGACTGGAGCAAGTATCCAGAAATTTCGGATCTCATCGCCGGCAAAGCGCCGAGCAGGACAAACGACAAGCAGATTACTTTTTTCTTAAACAACGTCGGCACCGGCGTCCAGTTCGCCGCCATGGGCTACTGCGCCTACAAAGCCGCCAAAGAAAAAGGCCTGGGCCACGAGATTCCAAGCGAGTGGTTTATGCAGGATATTAAACCCTGATGGGTAATGAAGCACTCGCGAATTTGCAGTGGCCTAAGGCCAGAAGGGACATAGCTCGCGGGGGATCATTGATGCCTGCCGTCCTTACGAATGGATTAACGACTTTCCGCCCGTGGCGGAATCAAGTCCCGAAGTGCGTCGTAGAGCCGAAGAGCGGTGGGGCAAGATTCTTGATGAGTAGCACCGGGTTCAGAGTTCAAGCTTTAGCTTGTCCGCAGCCTAAAGGCTCAACTCTGAACTGTAACCGTGGAGACAGCGATGATTACCAGAATGATCTTCGTCAAAGTCGCGCCCGAACAAGTGAAAGAGGCTATTGACGATTGGAAGAAGGTTTGCGCCCCACTGATGATTTCGCAACCCGGTTGCATTTCAGAGGAACTGCTCGAATGCCGCGAGCAGCCTGATGAATTCATTTCTCTATCTAATTGGGAAAGCCAGGAAGCAATTGACACGTACCGCTCGAGTGACGCTCACGAACGCGTTAAGCACGGCACGCGAGGCATCAAGGCTGAGGTGATGGTCAAGACATATAACGTGGTGGGATAGCGAAAAAAAGGCGCTCAGTTAAACCAACAGTACAAACCGGGCATGGTCGAACAAGCACAAGCACTACCGCCGCAAGCGAGACAGTTGGCTGATGAGGTCGTCGCCGCCGAGCGCGCCGAAACGGCCGGAAGGATGAGTGCACCTTCCGCGCCTACCCGAACTTCCTGGCGCACGTTCATAGGTCGATTCTTGTGCGTCATCGTTCCGGTTGTCATATGGTTTGCCCCGTTGAATCTGGATTCGACAATAAAACATGCGTTGGCCATCGCTTCATTCATGATCATCGCGTGGATAACCGAAGCTCTGGCTCACGCCCTTACCGGTCTGATTGGATGTTTTCTTTTTTGGGCCTTAAGAGTTGTCAAGTTTGACGTCGCCTTCGGCGGATTTGCTGATGAAACGCCATGGTTCCTGTTTGGCGCCATCTTGTTTGGAATGATGGCAACCAAGTCGGGCCTGGCGCGCAGACTGGCTTATTTGGTAATGCTGCGCGTGGGTAACACCTACTCGCGACTACTACTCGGACTGATTCTTTCAGATTTTCTTCTGACCTTTTTGGTGCCGTCGGGAATAGCTCGCGTAGTGATCATGGCGGCGATCGCAATCGGACTCGTTGACGCTTTTGGGCTGGGAATTGGCAGCAATGTCGGGCGCGGTATGTTCATCATTCTTACTTACACGGCAGGAATCTTTGACAAGATGGTTATAGCCGGCGCCGCTTCCATTACCGCCCGCGGACTAATTGAAAAGGTTGGCCACGTCGAGGTGTTGTGGAGCAAATGGTTTCTCGGTTACTTGCCCTGTAGCCTGGCTACGATTTTCTTTGCGTGGCGCTTGACTCTCTGGCTCTTTCCTCCCGAGAAGCCGGGTTTGCCCGGCGGCGCTGAACACCTCCGCACTGAACTGCGCAAGATGGGTCCCTGGACCGGTCTTGAGAAAAAGGCTTTGATGCTGATGTTGATCGCCATCGGCTTCTGGCTCACGGATATGGTCCATCATGTATCTCCCGCTGTAATAGGTCTGGGTGTTGGGCTCTTTGCTGTGCTCCCGCGCGTGGGAGTCCTGGATATCGAAGATCTGAAGCGTCTCAACTACCTGCCTGTCTTCTTCGTGGCCGCCGCCGTTAGCATGGGCCAGGTGCTCGCTTCAACCAAAGCGCTCGACCTGCTGACTAATGTGATGTTTGCGTGGATGGAGCCATTAATGACCAACATCTATTCTTCTACGTTGGTGCTCTACTGGACCGCATTCATCTATCACTTTTTCCTGGCCAGCGAAGTATCCATGCTCGGGACGTCAATCCCGCTGCTAATGAATTTTGCGACTACTCATGGATTTGATCCGCTCGCGCTGGGAATGATTTGGACCTTCGCTTCCGGTGGAAAGATTTTCGTTTATCAGTCGGCTGTCATGATCGTCGGTTACTCCTATGGCTACTTCGACGGTCGCGACATGTTACGTATTGGTCTCAGCCTCACAGTTATTGAGTCAATACTGCTTTTACTTGTAGTGCCATTTTATTGGCCCTTGATCGGCATTTGAGAGTTTGAGAAGGAAACTGGGTAACGATCAATGACAGATGCAACTTTACTTACGATGCTTGGGTTGGGACTGGTGCTGGGATTGCGACACGCGTTGGATCCCGATCACGTCGCAGCGGTTTCCACCATCGTAAGCGAATCAAAGAGCATACGACGCTCATCGCTCGTCGGAACTTTTTGGGGGCTGGGCCATACAGTTGCGCTTTTGCTGGCGGGCATCTTTGTAATCGCGCTCAAGTTTCAGATTTCTCCACGCCTGGCTTTGTGGATGGAATTCATCGTGGCATTGATGCTCATCCTTCTGGGAATCAACTCCTTGCGCAAGTCTGTGCGCAACTGGAAAGTCCACGTTCATCGGCACAGTCACGACGGCACTGAACACGTTCACGTTCACGTACACCGGCCGCGAGAGCAACACAGCCATCGGCATCGGCATTTGATCAAGCTGGGCGCCAGGCCATTCTTCATTGGACTGGTGCACGGGATGGCCGGGAGCGGAGCACTCACGATCCTTGTTCTGGCAACTATTCCTTCAGCCTTGGCCGGTCTGGTCTATGTAGCGGTATTTGGTCTGGGCTCGATCGGGGGAATGTTTTTGATGAGCGCTTTGATTAGCCTGCCATTCGTCTTAGCCGGCAAGCGCTTCAGTGTTTTCAGCCAGGCTCTACAAATGATGGTGGGACTATTCAGCCTGACCTTTGGGCTTTTTTTGGTTTGGCGACACGGCTTTCGCGACGGTCTGCTTTTTTGATGAGGCTCTTTCAATGTCTATTTATCGGAACCTTGGTCTTGCTCACGGGTGGTGGGCTGATTGTGCACGGGCAGGACAGCAGTAAAGAGATGGTGAGGAATAGCGTGAACAATGAGGTGGACGAGCGAGTGATCACGGCGATCAAAGCCACCGCTGTGCCTAATATTAACGGCGATAACGGCGAGGACTTTTGGAAGAGGTCGAAGCCTGCGGCGAACTTCATTCAGAGAGAACCGCACGAAGGTGAAGCAGCAAGTGAGAAGACGCAAGTTAGAATTGTCTATACGAAGGACGCTATCTACTTCGCTGTTACCTGCCTTGATTCCGAACCGGAAAAAATCATCGCGACCGAACGACGCCGCGATCAAAGTCCTGAAAAAGACGATAGCTTTTGGATCATCCTGGACACCTATAACGACCACCGTAACGCATTTCTATTTGCTACCAACCCGCTGGGAATGCGATTCGATGAACGCATTACCGACGAAGGCCGTGACATCAATCGAGATTGGGATGGCGAATGGGAAGTTGTTGCGCGACGGACTACTAGAGGGTGGACTGCCAATATCAAAATACCTTTTGCCACTCTGCGGATTAAGGGGGACCGAAAACAAATTTGGGGCATTGATTTCCAGCGCATCATTCGGCGCAAGAACGAAACAACCTACTGGAGTAATTTTCACCGCAACTACACCTTCCTCAATGTGTCGCAGGCCGGCAAGCTGGTGGGTATCGAGGATATCGAGAGTGGTTATCATCTGCGCGTTAAGCCTTATGTTGCGCCGCGAGTCTCAAACATCGACGGAAACATATCGCCCGGGCAGGGAACCGCTTTCAATGCGGGCGTAGACGTGAAGTATCGCATTACGCCTAACTTAACCGCGGACTTCACTGTTCACCCTGATTTCGCACAGACCGACGTTGACGAGCAGGTCGTGAATTTGACCCGCTTCCCGATTTTCTTTCCCGAAAAGCGCGAGTTCTTTCGCGAGGATCTCGGACTCTTTGAGTTTGGCACTGATGCTGGTTCGGGCAATCGCGACGCGCGCGATCTGAAACTCTTCTTTAGCCGTCGCATCGGGCTTTCATCACGTGGCGAACCCGTGCCTATTCTCGCCGGCGCAAAGGTCACTGGAAAGATTAAGGGGTTTAACGTCGGTTTCATCAATATGCAGACAAGGAGTCTTAAGTTTGCGCAGCAGCCGGCGGGAACTGCGAAGCGACCTGACGAACCAGGCAGCAACTTTACCGTCGTGCGAATCAAGCGCGACGTGTTTGCGCGCTCGAATATCGGAGCGATTTTTACCAATCGCACGTCAGGTGGCGCAAACCACAATTGGGCCGGCGGCGTCGACGCAAACTTCCGCTTCTTTGAAAACCTGCAACTGCAAACGTTTATTGCAAAAACATCGACCCCCGGTTTGCGCGGGGAAGATTGGTCGTGGCGCGGACGAGCTTTCTTTGACAACGATTTCATCTCCGCAGAGTTGGCGCATCTGGATGTGGGAAGAAACTTTAATCCTGAGATTGGTTTCGTTCCGCGGCTGGATCAGCGAACGTCGACAGCAAACTTTCAAGTCAAGCCTCGACCAAAACATGGCCCCGTGCGCCAGTTTCAATTCAGCAGCCGGATCGATTACACGGATAACCACCGGCACATTTTGGAATCCCGCCGCTGGCACTATCTTACCGTGCGCACGTTGTTCCAAAGCGGCGATCGAATTGTCGTAGACCAGCACAAGATCTTTGAGCGGCTGCTACGTCCGTTCAGTATCACGCCGGATATCGAGATCCCGGTGGGCGCTTACCCGAGTCATGACATTCGCATTGAGTACCAGGCGAGTCCCGGTCGCCGGATCGCCGGCGATGATTTTGCTCAAGTGACCAGAGAATGGGGATTCTTTGGTGGCGATCGGACGCAGCTAAAACTCAATCCTGAGATCAAGTTCTCTAAAAATCTCTTCGTCAATATAGGCTACACGCTGGATGACGTGCATGTGCCTCAGGGTTCTTTCCGAGCGCATGTAATTAACAGCCGCGCTAATTATTCATTCTCAAATAATTTACTAACCAGTGTAACGATCAGCCGCAACAGTCTGAGTAACCTATTCAATGCCAGGTTTCGGTTGAACTATATCTTTCGCAAGAATGACAACTTTTTCCTTGTCTACGACGAAGGACGCGGTGCTGACGGGCATTCGCGCCGCGCGCTTACTGGGAAGTTCACTTACACTTTCGATTTTTAGGAGACGATGATGAGGGGATTGCTGGCGAAACTGGTCAACGGAGAAATCTCTCGCCGGGATTTCACTACTCGCGTTCTGGGAATGGGTTTCGGGATGATGACGGTTGAGTCCATGCTGGATACGGTCGCCATCGGACAGGATAAAAGGCGTGGCGGCGCGAAAAAGCCGGAAGCGTTTCGGGCAGAGCCTTTCAGCGAGAAGCCTCCCTACGAACAATGGATGCACGGCGAAGGTATCCCCGTTCATGGCGGCTACTTCGTTGACGATGTACGCGCTGCGGAAGTTAAGTCCTGGAGACGGCTGGGAGCAAAAGGCGCGCTCATTGATCTTGAGGGCGCCGAAGCAACGGATGGCGCGTATTTAGTTGAAATCGGCGCCGGCGCCAGCACGAATGCTCAGCGCTACATGTTTGAAGAGTCGATCTACGTGCTCGATGGCGAAGGCGAGACCACTGTTTGGCATGAGAATAGACCAAAGCAAACTTTCAAATGGAAGAAGGGCACACTGTTTTCGCCGCCGCTAAACACCTGGCGAGTGCATAAAAACCTGGGCCGCGCGTCCGCTCGGCTTATTTCGTTTACCGATCTACCGCTGGTAATGGACCTCTATCACAACGCCGATTTTATCTTCAATAACGACTTTGTTTTTCGCGATCGTTACGATAACCAGCCTGATTATTTCACCGTAAACAAATCGAAGATGAAGATTGCCGGCAGCGCCGCAACATTCGGCGAAGGCGAGAAAGGCGCTGTTGGCGTGCTCGATACTGGTTTGATTCCCGACCTCAACGAGATCCAGCTTTTCACCGCGAAGGCCCGGGGTTTGAAAAACAAAAGCGCTGAGGTGATTCTTTCAGACAACTCAATGCAGACTCACGTCTCTGAATTCGAAGTTGGAACTTACAAGCGTGCCCACCGGCATGGGCCTGGTTCGCACGTGCTGGCAATGGGCGGCGTTGGCTACAGCCTTATGTGGACCACGGCCCCGCGCTATTCCGAGGCGCTCAAGAAGGTCCGGGTTGATTGGAAAGACGGAACCTTGTTTGTCCCACCAGACCGGTGGTTTCACCAGCACTTCAACACTGGAGAAAACTCCGCGAAATACATGGCCACTACCTGGATTGGCGGCAAGTATTGGGTCAAAGGCTTGGGTGGCGGTGGTCGCACGCATCGCTTGAACACCGTCAGCTTTCACGCTGGCGGCAACATGATCGATTACGGTGACGAGGATCCAATGATTCGAGAGATGTTCGAGGCGGATTTGAAAAAGCATGGGGTCACTCCGCGAATGCCTGAGAAGAAGGGATAGCAGTTTGGAGTACCGGCTTCAGCCGGAATTCTGACGGCGGTGAGGCCGCCTAAAGACGGTACTCCGAACTAGAGGAAAAACGTGAAAGAGATCAAAGATTGGATTGCAGACTTCAGAAGAGGCAGCATCTCGCGCCGTGAATTCGTCGAGCGCGCGGCGACGGGCGGACTCAGTTTGTTTGCCACGACTTCGTTGCTAAGTGACAGGGCGCAGGCAGAGAGCGGGCACGATTTGCAGCACCAGCATGCCCATGCGCACGGTCACGATCATCATCATCATCATGGCCAGCGACGCGTGGCCAGGCCTCCCTCATGGAACCAGACAAACATCAATCCCTGGGAAGAGTGGCTCAAACAGGAAGACCTTCCCGTTTATCGTGATTACTACATTGGCGATCTGCGCAAAGCGGAAGTCAAACCGTGGAAGCGTCTGGGGCCGGGTGTGAAGGGCGCCTATGTTGATCTGGTCGGAGGAGAAGGCATCAACGCCGGCTATCTCTGCGAGCTCGCGCCAGGCGCGAAGACGGAGCCGCAACGCTATCTTTTCGAGGAAGTGCTTTACGTTCTCAATGGCGAGGGCGAAAGCGTCATCTGGAATCCGGGCAGCAAGAGCAAACAGTCCGTGCGCTGGAAAGCAGGCAGTGTGCTCTCTCCACCTTTGAATGTCTGGCGGCAGCACATTAATCGCGGTGCCGCGCCGGCGCGTTTTCTTGTCATGACCAACGCGCCGGTCGTGATCGATCTCTTCCACAATCTGGATTTCGTCTTCAATAACGACTACGCCTTTCGCGATCGTTACACCGGCGAAGCCGATTTGTTTGGTGGCGGACCGGATAAAGTCCACCACAAAAACACGACTTCCGAAGAGAGCGAACAGGCCAAGGGCGTTGATACCTGGGACAGTGGGTTCGTGCCGGACGCGCGCGAACTGGCGCTGCGCGAGAGCAAAGAACGTGGCGCGGGTAACTATCGCATCGAGCTCCAACTTGCCGACAACACGATGCAGGCGCACATCTCGGAATTCGAAACCGGGACCTATAAGAAGGCGCATCGTCATGGGCCGGGATCGCACGTCGTGATGCTCAACGGCCGCGGCTACACGCTGATGTGGAAAGGTTCTCTGAAATATTCAGATGCGCCGTCGGCGACGCAGAAGCGCATCGATTGGGTCGAAGGAAGTTTGTTCGTACCGCCTGATGGTTGGTTTCATCAACACTTTAATGCTGGCCGCGATCCGGCGCGCTACATAGCGCCAACCTGGGGTGGAGATGGCAAGTGGTTCATGCGTTCGCTTGGCGGCGGCGGCCGCACCCACCGGCTTGGCAAGACCAGCACGCGCAAAGGCGGCAACCTGATCGAATACGAAGACGAAGATCCCAGAATCAGGGAAATGTTCGAGGCTGAATTGAAGAAGAATGGGGTAGAGGTGCGCATGCCAAAGAAGAAATAGTCCGACAAACTTTAGTTTGTCGCTGGTATTAGATTTCGACGGCTGCGACAAACTGGAAGTTTGTCGGACATTGAGGAGAAGATTCATGAAGGAACTCTTAGACGACTTATTCACCGGCACGGTTTCGCGCCGCAAATTTATCGAGCGCGCTTCGGCCGCGGGATTAGCATTGCCGCTGCTCGGCAGCAGCCTGGTTGAAACGACTCAGGCGCAAGGCCGAAAAAAACCGACGCCCAAGCCAAAGTCAGAGCAGACAGAACAAGAGCCCCCGGTTTACAGCCCGGCGAATATCGGCGGCGGCGGCCGCATCGAGCGCAACTTTTATCGTGACTGGGTCAAACACACCAAGATCCCGAGGTATGACAATCAACATGTGGTCTTTGATGTTGTGACGCACGAAGTACAACCATGGCCGGAGATCGAAGGCCGCGGCATGTACTTGAATTTCACCGGCAACGTGCACATGGACGGAGTCATTTTCGAAATCCCTCCGGGCAAAGCCCTTGCGCCGCGCAAGAATTTCTTCGAGCAAGTCTTCATCGGTCTGCGTGGCAATGGCTACACGCTCTTTGGCGAAGGTCCACGGAAGAACAAAGTCGAGTGGGGCGAAGGCAGTCTCTTCGCCGGACCACTCAACGTCATGCATCGGCACTACAACAGCAGTTCGAAACCCGCGCGCTTGCTGGCGATAACGTCGTTTCCTTTCATGCTCCAGGTATTCGGCAATCTGGGCCTGGTCAACAATCTCAACTTTCAATTCACGGATCGCTACAGCGGCGCGCCCGACTATTTCACGAAGACAGACCGCGTACGCAAGCGTTGGGACAAGACAAATTTCGTCAGAGACATTCGCACCGCGGAAGTCGTTCCGTGGTTGGAGCGCGGCGGCGAAAACGCCAGCATCTTCTGGGACATGTCGGGCAACACCATTCTCGAGCCGCACATGTCCGAGTTTGAAGTCGGTGGCTACAAACTAGGCCATCGCCATCCTTACGAAGCGATCATTCTGACGCTCAATGGCTCAGGTTTCTCTTTGGCAAGTAAAGAGGGTTTGAAGGAAGCTGATGCAGTCAAGGTGGATTGGAAAGCCGGCTCGCTCGTTTCTCCGCCTTACTTTTGGTATCACCAGCATTTCAACACCGGCTCGACTAAGGCTCGGTACTTCGCCATGACCGAAGGGGATTTTCCGAAACGCCTCGGCATCCCGCTCCAGGTCCAACAGATCGAAGCTGACCGGGAAGACCCACAGATCAAGAAACGGTTCGAAGATGAATTAAGAAAGGCCCAGAGCGCGAAGTTGCGGGCCGCGGCGCATCATCATGACGATCACGATCCCCATGATCACGACGATCACGGCGGGATCATGTTTGCCGAACGCGACTGGAAACGAAAGTTGATTTGATCGGGACTTCGAGATGTCAAAGTCGTTAGGAAACGAACTAAGCGAGGACCTTTACCAAAGGTTGTGCGGGAAAAATCTGGAAGCCTATGCCGACAAGGTGATTCTGATTTCAAGTGTTGATAATGCCGGGCGGCCGCACCCGGCGATGCTGAGCTATCTCGAAGTTGTCGCCAGGGATCGCCGAAACCTTAGATTGGCAACTTATAAAGACAGCAACACGACCGAGAATATGCGCCGCAACGGCAAGGCAACGATTTCGATTATCGATGAGCGCATCGCTTATTACGTCAAGGGCAGCGTCGCCGAACTCAAACGAGAGATGTCTTGTGCGCGTCACAATTCAAAGCTCAATCTGCATGTTGAAGAGGTACTTGCTGACGAGGCCGACGAGGAATTCGAGCCTGGCGCTTATGTCTCGAGCGGCGTCACTTACCGAAATCCTAATCGGGCCAAACAGGTATTGAAAGCAAGGGAAATAATTCAGGAACTGTTACAGGAAGAGGATCAAGCTGAGTGACTTCAGCGTCCTCAAAGTGAAAGGTCTAACTGATGAACGAGTCAAAACCAACGAGGCTAATTGTGGGAATCACCGGCGCGACGGGAACGATCTTTGGGGTGCGCCTGCTGCAAATGTTGCACGGGTCAGGCATTGAAACGCACCTGGTCATGAGTAAGTGGGGCGCCCGCACGCTAATCCATGAAACCGACTACACGGTCGAGCAAGTGCAAGGTTTAGCCACGCATAGTTATCCGCTCGGCGATCAGGGAGCGGCTATTTCCAGCGGCTCATTTATCACCCTGGGCATGGTCGTCGTCCCGTGCAGCATGAGGTCTCTGGCTGCCATCGCCAACGGATTGGCTGACAACCTCATCCATCGGGCTGCCGACGTGATTCTGAAGGAACGCCGCAAGTTGGTCCTGGTCGTGCGCGAGTCGCCATTCAACGACATCCATCTCGAGAACATGTTGAAGCTATCGCGCATGGGCGTGGTCATTCTGCCGCCGTTGCCAGCTTTCTACAATCACCCCCAGAATCTGGATGACATGATCAATCACGTGACGATGAGAATTCTGGATCAGTTCGATATTCACCTCGATGTGATGAATCGCTGGGATGGTGCGATGTTAACGAGCACAAAGTCAGTTGAATAGAAATCCAATGAGTGTTTTGGAACGAAAACTGGGGAAGAATGAGGAGCAGGATGTCGTTGGCCCGGCTCTCAGTGAACAGCATTCTGAGATAAAGGACGCTCTCGTAGGAGTAAAAGTGATCGAGTTTGGCGGGTATGCGGCTGGACCTTGCATCAGCAAGTACTTAGCTAATTTTGGCGCGCGAGTAGTTCACGTCGAATCTCAGCAGCGTCCGGACGGTTTTCGTTTGCAATATCCGCCCTTCAAAGACGGGAAGGTTGGGCTTAATCGTTCCGGCTGCTTCGCCTTCTTCAATGATTCCAAGTACGGCGTCACGCTCGATCTGAAGAATGACGAAGGATTGGAGCTGGCGTATCGGCTGGTCGAGTGGTCCGACATCGTGATCGAAAATATGCGTCCGGGCGTAATGTCGCGATTGGGCCTTGGCTATGAAGCGCTGCACGCACGCAAGCCCGATTTGATCATGCTGAGCACAAGCAACATGGGACAGACCGGGCCTCATGCGACGCATCCGGGTTTCGGCTCGCAACTTTCTTCGTTGAGCGGATTCACTCATTTGATTGGCGAACCTGATGGACCACCCTACTTCCTTTATGGACCGTACATCGATTTCGTCGCGGTCGCGTTCGGCGGCATCGCTGTGCTAGCCGCTTTGGATCATCGACGGCGAACCGGCGAAGGGGCGTACATCGATCTTTCGCAATACGAAACCGGTGTTCAATTCATCAGCAGCGCGCTGCTTGATTATTCAGCAAACGGTGTGATCGCAAATCGTGCCGGCAATCGAGATACTATGGCCGCGCCCCATGGCTGCTATCCCTGCAAGCACGATTGGTGCGTGATCAGTTGTTGGGACGATCAGGAATGGGAGCGTCTTTGTCACGCCGCGGAACAGAGCTCGTGGTTGACGGACGCTCGCTTCGTCACACTCCCGCAGCGAAAAGAAAACGAGAGAGAACTCAATCAATTGATCGGTGCCTGGACGCGCGAGCATTCTGCCGAACATCTGATGTGGCGCTTGCAGACCCGCGGAGTTCACGCCGCAAAAGTCAACTCGATTCAGGACCTGTTTACTGATCCACAGATTGCTTTTCGCAACGTCTGGCAGAAGCAAGAGCATCCGGAAATCGGAAGCCACAACTATCGAATGGTCGCTTACGATCTAAATGAAACCCCAGGCAGCGTACGTCGCGCGGCTCCGTGCCTCGGAGCCGATAATGAAGAGGTGTTTATCGATTGGTTGGGGCTGACGCGGAAAGAGTACGACGAACTTTCGGAGCAGGGAGTGTTTTCCTAGAGTGGTTTCAGCTTTGCAGGGCAGGGTGTTTCGGGGCTTCGCCGCCCGCAATTTTCAATGATAGCTACAAAGAGAACATAAAGGAGCAACCATGGCGACAGTATTTGCCGAAGAAACCGAGAAAGACGTGAAGAAAGACGTTACTTCACTGCGTTCAGCGCTGGAATGGCTTGATTCTCAGGGCGACGTGATGACAACCGATGTTGAAGTCGATCCTGATCTGGAAATCACCGGCGTACAGAAACATCTGGATGGCGGACCAGTCGTGCTTTTCAACAAAGTGAAAGGCAAGCCGCATGTGCGGGCCATCACGAATCTGCTGGCGGATATGAATGTTGTCGATAAATTATTCGGCTATGGAACTCCGCAGGAACGCACGCGCAAGATTGCTGACGCAATGACGCACCCGCGCACGCCGATCGAAATTCCGCAGGACGAAGCGCCGTGCCAGGAAGAAGTCATCACTGACGATCTGGACGTCAACAAATACATCACGGCTATCCGGCATACCGAATTGGAATCAGAATTGACCATTGGCAGCGGTATCAGTTGTGTGATTGGCGACTACTTCAAAGGCGGCAGTCACATCGGCTACAACCGAATGAACTTTCGCTGGGGCAACATCGGGACGTTTCAGGCTTCTCCCGGTTCGCACATGTGGCAAGTGATTACGGAACACTACAAAGATGAAGAACCAATCCCGCTGACGATGTGCTTTGGTGTGCCGCCGTCCTGCACTCTGGTGGCAGGCGGTGGTTTCGACTATGTGATTCTGCCGAAAGGCTGCGACGAAGTTGGTGTCGCCGGCGCAATCCAAGGCAGCCCGGTCAATATCGTTAAGGCCCGCACGATCGATGCCTATGCGATCGCTGAATCCGAATACGTGCTTGAAGGTTACTTATATCCGCGCGACAAGCGTTATGAAACTGCGGAAGCGGAGAAAGCCGATACGCAGGGAAAATACTTCTTTCATCCTGAGTGGGCCGGTTACATGGGCAAGGCTTACAAAGCGCCGGCCTTCCACGTTACGGCCATCACGATGCGGAAGCGCGAGTCCAGGCCACTGATTTATCTACTGGGCGTTCACATGTTGGATTGCAATAACATTGACACGACGCTGCGGGAGGCGGCCATCTATGAATTGTGTGAGAGATTGCAGCCGGGAATCACCCAGGACGTCCACATTCCCTACTGCATGACTGATTGGGGCGGCTGCATCATTCAGGTGAAGAAACGCAATAAGATCGAGGAAGGATGGCAGCGAAACTTTTTGGCCGCGATTCTCGCCTGCAATCAGGGAATGCGATTAGCGATCGCCGAGAGTCCTGACATTGATATTTACAGCATGGATGACATCATGTGGTCGCTGACCACCCGCGTCAATCCGCATACCGACATCATCAATCCGTTGCCGGGCGGAATTGGGCAGACGTTCCAGCCGCAGGAGCGCATGACCGCAGGCGAAAAAGAGTGGACGGCTTCGAATACTCGTTTTGAAGGCGGTATGGGCATTGATGCCACGGTGCCTTACGGATACGAGCAGGATTTCCATCGGCCGGTCTATCCGATTGATAGAGTCGATCCACTGAAGTTCTTTTCGCAGGCGGAACTGGATCGAGCAAAAGAGCGAATGCACGGTTGGGTGAAAGTGCTGGCACGGACGGGACGATGAGTCATTGTCCGACGAACTTCAGTTTGTCGCGACGTTTGCACCTAACACTGAGCAGGAGAACTTCGACAAACTGAAGTTTGTCGGACTGTCTTGAGCGGCATGAATTTATTGAGTCCATATCGCCTACTTGATCTAACTGGCCCGCTTGGTTTCTTGACGGGAAAGATTTTCGGTGACCTCGGCGCCGACGTGATCAAGATCGAGCCGCCCGGTGGCGATGCTTCACGGCGGCTGCCTCCTTTTTTGAAGAACGGCAACGGCTCGCCTCAAAGTCTCTACTGGCTTGCTTATAACGCCAATAAGCGTGGAATAACTCTCAACCTGGAAAGCGAAACAGGCCGCGATCTTTTTGGTCAACTGGCGTGCGAAGCCGATTTCATCATCGAAAGTGTTCCACCCGGCACGCTCGACCGTTTGGGGTTTTCATACGAACAGTTGCAAGAGCGAAACCCGAAATTGATTCTCGTCTCAATTTCTGCGTTTGGTCGCGAAGGACCATACAAAGATTTGCAGGGATCGGATCTGGAGATTATGGCGCTGAGCGGCGCGATGTCGCTGGCCGGCGAAAAAGATTGCGAGCCTATGCGTGTGAGTGTTCCGCAAGCGCCGATGTGGGTCGGCGCGGAAGCGGCCATGGGCGCGCTGACGGCTCTCGCCTATCGCTCGGCAACCGGCAAAGGCCAGCGCGTTGATGTGTCGGCGCAGGTCGCGGTAATGGCCGCTCTGGCGCACGCACCGGCTTTTTGGGATTTGAACCGGGAGAATCCCGAAAGGGCCGGAGTATTCGTCACGGGACGCAGCATCAATGGAGCGAAAATGCGCGTCATGTGGCCGTGCAAAGATGGCTGGATCAACTTCATCATCTACGGAGGCGCGGCGGGACGTCATACGAATCAGCAGCTCGTGAATTGGATGGACGAGAAAGGACTTGCCCCCGCGTGGCTTAAAGAGATTGACTGGACCACGTTTGAAGTAACGAAGGTCACACAGGCCGAAGTGGACAAGCTCGAAGCGCCGATCGGCGGTTTTTTTGCCACCGTAACTAAGGACGAATTTCTAGAGGGCGCAGTCACACGTCAGGTGCTCGGTTATCCCGTCGCGACCGTCGCGGACATTTACCGCAACCCCCAACTCCAAGCGAGAAAGTTTTGGCAGGACGTCGCGGATCCAGTTTCTGACAAGACTCTGAAATATCCCGGTGGCTTTGCAGTGATTAATGGTGAACGCTTGCAGATCAGGCGACCAGCGCCGTGCGTCGGCGAGCATAATGGCGAAATCTATGAAGATGAGTTGGGATTGACTGAACACGAAATCGAGGAAATGCGCGCGGAGGCAGTGATCTAGCACGCTGCTGATAGTGTCGCGGCAACGAATCGCCAAAAGTTGGAATGCGCGTAGCGACTCCACACTCCAAGAGTCAGCAAGCTGCGCACTTGGTCGGTCATGCGAGATAGCACCGCCGAAGGAAAGGAAGTAACCAAACGATGTTAGCGAACCCCGAAGTACTCGCAGAGCGAGACGCCGACTTGGTTGAAGACTATGAGATTGTAGGAAAGTCATACCCGCGTCTGGACGCGCGGGACAAAGTGACCGGCAATGCGCTGTATCTCGGCGATCTCAAACTCAAGGGCATGCTGTACGGAAAGGTTCTTCGCAGCAAGCATGCTCACGCGCGCATTGTGAAAATAGATACGTCCAAAGCGGAAGAGCTTCCGGGCGTCAAAGGAGTGGTTACCGGCGCCGACCTCAACTTCCTTCACGGAGAATCTCTTTGCGACGAGTACTTTCTGGCCCGGGACAGGGTGCGTTACAAGGGCGAGGCCGTCGCCGCCGTCGCCGCGGTAGACGAAGAGACGGCTCAAGAAGCCCTGGACTTGATTTCGATCGAGTATGAGGCGTTACCTCCGATTTTTGATCTGCTGGAAGCTGCAAAACCTGGTGCTCCGCTGTTGCACGAGAAGCTTGAAACTTATTATTGCGCGCCGGGCATTACTCCAATTCCCGGTACAAACATCTGTAATCACTTCGAGCTGCGAAAGGGAGATGTTGAGGCGGGCTTTGCCGAGTCGGACCACATTTTCGAGGACACCTTCACCACGCCAATGCAGCAGCACTGCACCCTTGAGCCCCACATAGCAATCTGTCTCATAGATGACAATACGAAGATGACTCTGTGGGCCAATAACGACTCGCCGTATCGCTGCCGCAAGGAAATCGCCAGTTCGTTGATGATCCCTTTTGCTGACGTCAGGGTGGTCATAGCGCCTAACATCGGCGGAAACTTTGGCAGCAAGGGCGGCTTGAAGGCTGAGGCGGTCGCAATTGCGCTGGCGTGGAAGATAAGGAATCGGCCCATCAGAATCATGTACACGCGAGAAGAAGAATTCTCTGCGGCCATCGGCCGGCACCCGTCTGTGATTCGCATGAAAACCGGAGTTCGCAAGGATGGACTGATTCTCGCCCGCCAGGTGGAAATCTATCTGGACACCGGAGCTTATGCGGAAAAGGGACCGACCGTTACTCGGTTTTGCGGCGTCTCGGCGGCGGGACCTTACAAGATCCCTAACGTCAAGATCGACGCGTACTGCGTCTATACGAACAAGATGCTGGCTGGCGCAATGCGGGGCTACGGTGGCTCGCAGGCCGCCTGGGCCTATGAATCTCAGATGGATATCATCGCGAGCAGACTGGGAATGGATCCCCTGGAGATCAGACTCAAACAGGTCTACCAGGAGGGCGATGCGCACATCACTGGTCAGCAGCAACATTCGCATGGATTGAAAGAGTGTCTGGAAAAGCTCGCCGAAAGAATGGATTGGAATAGACCGCGTGAGCGAGATCGTGGCAAAGGCATCGCCTGCATGGAGCGAGCGGTGAAGACTCCCTTTGGATCAGCGGCCTTCGTTTACCTGAATGAAGACGGCAGCGTTGACGTCTTGAGCAGCACGACAGAAGTGGGTCAGGGTTCAGATACCGTGCTGCGCCAGATAGTGGCGGAAGAGCTCGGTGTGCCTTTGGACATTGTGAGGAAGGACACGCCCGACACTGCTTTCACGCCTTACGACGCCTCAACAACGTCGAGCCGCGCCACCTTTCACATGGGCAACGCCGTCAAGCTCGCAGCCGCGGATGCCAAAAGCCAAATCCTTAACCTGGCAGCGCCGCTGCTGGAGTCTCGATCCGGCGACCTGGCGATCGCCAAAAGTAAGGTGTACGTCAAGCACGCGCCGGAAAACGCGATCTCGATCGCCGAGGTGCTCAATCAACATTATGGGCCGTCGGCAACCGTGCTTGGCAAGGGTTACTACTATCCCGAAATGCCGGAAGAGGCTGCGGAATATTATTCACGCTACATGGTGTTCTGGCTGCTCGGCGCGAATGGCGCAGAAGTCGAAGTGAACCGAAGAACCGGCGAGGTAAAGGTCTTGAAGATCTGGTCTGCGTTCGACGCGGGCAAAGTGATCAATCCCAACACGTGCGAAGGACAAATCCAGGGCGGCGCCTCGATGGGACTGGGATTCGCCTTGTCGGAAGAACTCATGTTTCAAGACGGCGACGTGATGAATCCGTCCTTTCTCAGCTACAAACTGCCATCCGCATTGGACATGCCTGAGGTCGAGACAATCTTCGTCGAGCATCCGCATAAAGATGGGCCATTCGGCGCAAAGGGCGTGGGTGAGACAACTAATGTGCCGGTGCCGCCGGCGATTGGCAATGCGATCTACGATGCAGTTGGCGTGCGCATCAGGAATCTTCCGATCACGCCCGATAAAATTCTCAAGGCGCTTAGACAGAAAGACGGAACGCAAACTGTCAATTTGCTGCGCACGTGAGCGGTCACTGGAGCATCGGGAATTAAGGCGGCGGCGAGTCGCCGCGCCAAAACAATTTTCCATCAGTCAGCGTCTGGCTGTAAGGTGAACTATATGAACATCCCCAAATTCGAGTATGCGCAACCGCGATCTAGCGCTGAAGCTTGCCAGTTGCTCGCGGCCCGAGGAACCGAAGCTCACGTGATTGCCGGCGGAACTGATCTCGTCATGGCGCTGAAGAACCGCCAGAAGATCGCGAAGCTTTTAGTTGATCTCGGAAGCATCGGCGGCCTTAACGAGATAAGTTATTCCGAGCCGGAGGGCTTGAAGATTGGCGCTCTGGTCACTTTGCGCCATTTGGCTAGCAGCGGTGTTGTGCAACAGAACTATCCAATGCTGGTAGAGGCGGCGCTCGCCGTGGGCACGATGCAATTGCAGGCGATGGGGACCGTCGGCGGAAACCTGTGCCAGGACACATGCTGCATGTACTTCAATCGCTCGGACGCCGTGCGGCAGTCGCTTGAGCCGTGCCATAAATTGGGCGGCGATGTTTGCCACGTCGTCAATTGCAGTGAGGATTGCTGGGCCACGTACGCCGGCGATCTCGCGCCTGCGTTCCTGGTGCTGGGTGCGAAAATAAGAATAGCGGACGTCGGCGGCGAGCAGACTGTTCCGCTGACTGAACTTTTCTCAGGCGACGGAAAGCAGCCTTACACGCTGCGGCCGGGACAATTCATCACCGAGCTTTCTGTGCCCAGTCCTGCTCCACTTTCAGGCGGCGCTTATCTCAAACTGAGACCACGAGAGACGTTGGACTATGCGTTATTGGGCGTGGCGGTGAATCTAACAATGGAAGCGGACAATGAGATCTGTAAAAACGCCGCGCTGGCTCTTACCGCGGTTGACAAAGCGCCGCTGCTCTTGGAAGAGGCTAAACAACTCAACGGAAAGAAGCTTACTGAGGAACTCGTAGGTGAAGTCGGAAGAGCGGCCCGCGAAAAGTCGCAGCCAATCAAAAGCCTTTACGGTTTCACTGTCGATTATCGGAGGGAAATGATTCCTGTGTACGTGGAAATGGCAATCGAGCAAGCCAGACAGAGGGCAACGGCATAGAACCTCTGAGGTGTTGGGTGGTCAAGCATCTGAAAGCGAAATACGTCACGAGGAGGTATGTTATGCAAAAAACGATCAGGCTTAACGTAAATCACGAATCTCAAGGTCTGCTAGTCAGCCCACACCAGATGCTTCTGGATGTGTTGCGCGATCAGCTCGGCTTGACGGGCACGAAAAAAGGTTGCGACATTGGTGCCTGTGGAGCCTGCACCGTAATCATCGATGGTGAACCCGCGCTCAGTTGTCTGACGCTCGCGATCAGATGTGAGCAGAAAGTGATCACAACCATTGAAGGGCTGGCTGAGAACGGGCAGTTACATCCGCTCCAGCAATTGGCAATAGAGCACGGCGCCGTCCAGTGCGGCTATTGCACGCCGGGTTGGCTGCTTTCGGCGAAGGTCCTTTTGGATCGCGGATCGGTTCCCACGCGCGAGGAAGTACGCGCGGCCATCGCGGGCAATCTCTGCCGCTGTACGGGCTATCAAAAGATCGAAGAGTGCATCCTTGCCGCGGCTGAAACGATCCGGGAAGTGAAACAGCAGGAGAACCATAACGAGTGCGGCGTCATTCTGGAGTCTTGCGATAATCTGGCGGTGCAGACTATTTAAGATCGGACCTGCTATTGGTGACAACATTGACGAAAGGAGATCAGATGGCAGGGCAGTTGGTTGAGTTTCAGAGCAATGGCGGAACCACAAGTGGTTATCTTGCGATTCCCGAAAAGGGCACTGGCCCAGGCGTGATCGTCATTCAAGAGTGGTGGGGCCTGGTCGATCACATCAAGGATGTTTGCGATCGCTTTGCCAGGGAAGGTTACGTCGTGCTCGCGCCCGATCTCTATCACGGCAAAACGGCCAAGTCGCCTGATGAGGCCGGCAAGTTAATGATGGCCATGCAAATTGACGAAGCCGAAAAAGATCTTCGCGGGGCAATTCAGTTCCTGCTTGATCACGAGGCGACAACGGGAAACAAGGTCGGCACGATCGGCTTTTGCATGGGAGGGGCGCTGTCGCTTTACGCCGCCACCAAGAATCCGCAGGTCGGCGCCTGTGTAGTTTTCTACGGTGGGCATCCAAACGTGAAGCCCGATCTCGCAAACTTGCAAGCACCAATGCTCGGCGTCTATGCCGAACGCGATGGCTTTGTCACGCCTGATTCGGTGCGAGAGCTAGAGCGGCAGTTGGAAGCGTTGGGTAAGTCGGTTGAAGTGCATATTTACCCGGCCGTCGATCACGCTTTCTTCAACGATCAGCGGCCCGACGTTTACAACGCTAAGGCCGCCGAAGACGCCTGGCAGCGAACAATACAGTTCTTTGCCAAGCATCTTTAGCGTTTAGAGTCCAAGCTTTAGCTTGCGTCTTTCGTCATTGAACAACCTAAAGGTTGAACTCTGAACTCTGGCCTGAACACTCGAGAAAATGAGCAAGCTAATTCCCAGACTTTCAATGTCCGAGTTGGAGCCGGACCTTGCTGATCTGCTGCGTCCAAAAGTCGAGCGACTGAATTACCTGGGCGAGTTCTTTCAATGCACCGGTCATCAACCGCGCGCGCTGATCTCTTTCTACGCACTAACGGAAGATCTGAAAGAAGCGCTGCCGGATAATTTGACGGAACTGGTGGCGCTTACCATCGCCGCCAAAATGAACAACGCTTACGAGCGGGTGCAGCACGAGCGCCTTTCGCTCAGGCTCGGTTTCAGCGAAGCGTGGATTAGAGCGGTGCTCTCGCTAAGCATGGAGAGCGGCAAGCAACTTGCCGAGAGGGAATTGCTCGTGCAGAAACTCGCGGTAGCGGTGGTGAATCGTCGGGGGCATGATACTCAGTCTGAGTTGGACGCGGTGATCGAAGCTCTCGGGCACAAGCAGGCCGTCGCCGTCCTGATGCTGATTGGTCGCTACGTGATGCACGCCTTGATCGCAAACTGCCTTGCGCTCGAGCCGCCGGTGAATTCGCCGCTTTCGTAGCGCAAGCTGTTAGCTTGCGGGGCGATCCTTAAAATCACTCCTTCCCCTCTCCCTTTGGGAGAGGGGCCAGGGGAGAGGGCGCAAAGCGTAGGACAAGAAGAAAATAAAAGGGGGTTGTGTTGTGGTCAGTCCAGGCCCTCTCCCCAACCCTCCCAAAGGGAGAGGGGGAAAACATCTACAGAGAATGTCTCAACCATCTCCTATCTGGATTTCCGAAGCCGAAGTTGTCGCCATGATGGATATGGGCGAGGCAATCGTTGCTCTGGAAAAAGGTTTGCTGACAGAAGCCCGGGGCAAGGCGAAGAACATGGTGAAGACGCATGTTGGCTGGGGCGATGGCTCGACGCTTCACGCTATCGGCGCGGTCTTCCCGAAAGAACGATTTGCTGGCACGAAGACATGGGCCCACACGGCAGGAGGAGCGACGCCTCTACTGATTCTCTTCGATAGTGAAACGGGAGCGCTCAAGGCGATTGTCGAAGCGTTTGCCTTGGGACAATTGCGCACTGCCAGCGCTTCGGGTGTCGCCACGAATTTGCTCGCCGCAAAAAACGCGGACGACTTTGCGATCATTGGCACTGGCAAACAGGCGATCACACAGGTCGCAGCCGTCGTCGCGGTGCGCCCAATCAAGCGCATTCGGGTATTTGGGCCCGACGAAGAACGTCGCGAACGTTTCGCTGCGCGGGTCAAAGACGAATTCGATATTGAGGCGGTCGCCGCTCGCAACATTTCCGAAGCAGTTGAGGGCGCGACGATCATCACGACCGCCACCCGGGCCAGCGAGCCCATCATCAGCGCCGAGATGATTGCGAGAGGCGCGCACATCAACGCGATTGGCGCGATTGTTCCGAGTCGCGCCGAGATCGCGCGCGACGTACTGGAGCGTTGTAACCGAATCGTCGTTGATAGCGTGACTCAGGCGCAGAAGCTTTCGCGAGAGTTGATGGATTTCTTCGGCGCGGCGAATCAGGAAGGCTGGCAGCAGGTGACATCCCTTGCCAATCTGGTCGCTGGCCGCGAGGCGCGCGACGCGAAAGATGACCTCACGCTATTTAAGTCTCTGGGAATGGGGATTTCGGATCTAGCTTTGGGAATAGAGCTGTATCGAAAGGCGCGCGCGGACGGCTTGGGCCGCGAGTTTGCTCTGCCAGAAAGAGCTACACCGAGATTGCGGGCCGCGATGTAGGGCAAACTGTCAGTTTGCCGACGGGCCGCATGAATGACGAGTCCCGCAAACTAACAGTTTGCGCCACTCCGGCAGGGAGATGAAACAAAATGAACCAGCAGAATTACAAATTTATTGATCGCACAGACGTTGTAAACGAACCACCTCGCCTGATCCCGCCAGTGCTGATTAAGAAGAAGGATATTGAAGATGAAATAGAGCGACTCGCGGGTCTCCCGACTCCAGCCAACGGCCGGCGCGAATCGTTGGTTGCACACCCTCTGACTGGCCTCGGCGATGGATTGGCCTACACCATCGCGGTTTCCATCTGCGTGCTCAAACCGGGCGAGAGCACCAGACCGATTCGACACAACGCCTCGCTCGTGGATTTTTGTATTCGCGGCGCAGGACACACGCTGATCGGGAACAGGCAAGTTGATTACAGACAATATGACGTCTGGACCACACCACCTTGGTCCGTGTTCCAGCACTTCAACGACACTGATGAACTGCAAGTAAGGCTCAGCTATAGCAACTCGCCGCTGCTGGAAAAGTTGAATGTGTACATCGTCGAGGAAGATCCTCAAGCAGCAGCGACAGCAGAAGCTCCATCTGAGAAAGCAATCGACTCAGCCAGGATTAGCCCATTCGGCACTTTCCCATTAGGCGAAGCTGGCGCGCATTTGATGCCTTATGAAAAGCTGATCAATCCCGATCACATCGAAGTCCAGCCGCTGCATTGGTCCTGGGAAAAAGTTAAAGCGGAATTAGATAAGCTCCGCGATTTGGGGAAGAGCTACGTCGGACGTCGGCTCTATTTGATGTATGACCCCGCGACTGGCCGGACTAATGGCACGACGCACACTTTCTTTGCCACGATTACGATTCGTCCGGCGAACATTGTCGACCGCCCACACCGCCATGTGTCGGCCGCTGTCAACTATTACTTTCACGGGCGCGGGTACAGCACCGTCGAAGGAAAGCGATACGAATGGGAAGCGGGTGATTTGATGTTAAGTGCGCCGGGTTGGGCCGTGCACAATCACGCTTCAAAGGACGAGGACGTTTACGAATTGACGATTCAGGATCAGCCGATGCACCTGGCGCTGGGTTCTCTTCTTTGGCACGAAGACCTGAGAGGCGAACCGAAACTGCTGGGGCTCTCAAGCGGCTTCTCGACCAATCGTGGCGCTGCCAAAATCGGATCAAGCAAATGATCGAACTCGAGCCAAACTTCCTTTGCGGTTCATACACTCCCTTGATCACCCCGTTTCGCGACGGCAAGGTCGATTTCGACAAATACGCCGAGTTGGTGGAGCGGCAAGTGCGCGAAGGCTCGCACGGCGTAGTGGTCACGGGCACCACAGCAGAGCCGAGCAGCCTGACGGTTGATGAAAGAAACGATCTAGTTAACGTCACGGTGCAAACTGTCGCCAAACGTATCCCAGTGGTGGCGGCCACCGGCTCACAGTCGTTCGCCGAAACGGCGGAACTTACGGCCAGAGCCGAAAAAGCGGGCGTTGATGCGCTGTTGATAGTGACGCCGTATTACATCAAGCCGCCGCAGCGAGGGCTGATCGAATACTTTGTAGAAATAGGGAAGCGAACCCATCTGCCGCTGATGATCTACCACATCCCCGGGCGGGCCGCTGTCTCCGTCACGCCCGGAACCGTTGCTAAGATCGCCGAGCGTCTGCCGAATCTCGTTGGCCTGAAGCACGCGGTTAACGATCTGGAGTTTCTTACCGAGACGCTCCGCTTGCTTGGGAAAGATTTTCGCATCTTTTGCGGTTTGGAGGCGCTGAGCTTTCCGATGCTGGTCGTCGGCGCCGCCGGGTTGATGAATGCAGTTGGCAATCTGGCGCCCGCGCGCGTTGCGGAAATGTGCGACGCAGTCGAGCGAGGAGATATCGCAGAGGCTCGCCAGCTGCACTTCGATCTTTTTGAACTTAATCAAGCTATCTTTCTTGACACCAACCCGATCCCTTTGAAGTACATGATGTGGCGCTTGGGGCTGTTGGAAAGTCCAGAGCTTCGCCTGCCGCTGGTGCCGCTCGAAGAAGAGCGGTGTCGCAAACTCGACTTGGTGCTGCAGCGCGCAGCCCTGCTTGAAACCCAAAGGTCATCCGCCGGTTAATGTATCGCTATCACCAATGATGGAGAGTACTATAATGCGTATTAAGGTCAGTCCATTCGACCTTTCGCCTTTTCATACCCCAAACGTGCTCGGGAGAAGAGATGTTTGAGCCGGTTAAAAACCAGCGGATTTCCGACGAGATTTTGCTCCAGATAAGAGACGCTATCCTGGGAGGCAAGTTCAAAGTCGGTGATCGTTTGCCCAACGAGCGCGCGCTGGCTGTGCAATTCGCCGCCAGTCGCACCTCAGTTCGCGAAGCGCTGCGCGGCCTTGAACAGGCAGGCGTGATCAATATCAAGAAAGGTGTAAACGGCGGCGTCTTCGTCGCCGACCCGGATCACCGTCTGGTCAGTCGTCCTTTCCAGACGCTGCTGCAACTGCGCAAGGTTACGATGGACAACATTGTCGAAGCCCGCTTGATCTTCGAGCCCGAGGCGGCACGGCTCGCAGCGCAGCGAGCAAAGCCAGAAGATCTTCACGCCCTCGAGCAGGTCATTGAAAAGATGACCGGCGCGATTGAAAGTGGCGAGCCGCCAAGCTCCTTTGACTTGGCGTTCCATAAACTGATCGCGCACGCCGCCAGGAACCCGATTCTTGAAATGCTTTCGGAATCAATGCTCGAAGTGGCATCCCAGGTCATCACAGGGCTTCACCCGTCGATTGATGTTTTGAGGCATGTGGTCAAACGACACCGAGAAGTGTTCGAGGCTGTTCGCAACAGAGATGGCGATCTCGCCTTTGAGGCCATGTCCAAGCATATAATTGACGTCAGGAACCGGCTTGCCAAGCAGCGGATACGGGGTAAAAGCAAGGCGAAACCGCGATCAGAAAGAAGTTGAATGTCATGGGCGAGAAACCGCGTCACTTGGTGGGGTCAACGGCATTGCCAAGGCGAGTCGGCTTAGATTTATCAGTAGCTACGTCACAACGGCGTCACAAAGGAAAAAATCCGAGAGTGGATTTTCTGCGACGAGCCGGCGGAATGCGTGTCTCGATCGTTACGAGTTGAGATATTTGCAACCTGAGGATCAGGGCAGAAAGCGCGCGATAGCTGGTGCATCATCCCCGGTCGCATGCTGTTTGGTAACTACACGGGTCAGATCAGCTTGCGCGGAATGATCGAGAGCGCAGCTAGTCTCAGTTAACGACATTAGATCTAAAGGAGCAGCCTGGTGGACAAAATCAAAGCTATCGATTTCATGTATTACGTTGCTACGCGCGAGTTCATGGAACAGTGGGATCGCGCGAAGGAAGGCGAGTTGGTTTGTCGCATGGAAAAAGCGATCGGCGGGCGTGCGCCCCTTTCTTCGGTCGACGGGGTGATGGGGCGGAGGGGGGG
>Ga0080064_1001979_pt1 | contig 37646 bp, 35 predicted proteins | sample Subgrocontami54m_FD_69260 | JGI IMG/M metagenome (GOLD analysis project Ga0080064, IMG submission 69260) | Subsurface groundwater microbial communities from S. Glens Falls, New York, USA - GMW46 contaminated, 5.4 m (SPADES assembly) (version 2) ...
AATGGGGGAGTTCGGCACTACACGCGGGTTTCGAGATCGATGCGACGACGTGATTCAGGATTCGCGCGGAATGAGCCTGCCGATTTGCCGAGCTCGAATTTCGGTGACGAAGTTAGGCTAGCTCTCGTCGGTTTCTCGGCATCCGCGAGCGCACAGGTTGCCGTCATCGCGGAACCTCCGCCCTCGGTACCGACAATTCCCGCCGACACTGTCGCGGTTCCGATGCCGCCGTGCGAATCCGGCGCGTGGCGGCTCGGATGCGCAAACAACGCACAGGAAGAACGCTGGGGGCGATTGTTGCGCGACGCCGAGGGGCGCAACGGTGCGTTCGTGCGATTCACGGGAACGCTGGGACTCGCTGCGGGCACGTTCGTGCTCGGCACGGGATTCTACGAAGCGGCGAATTCGTCCGCGGCGCGGCCGCTCGGCGCGATCTCGGCCCTCTCGATCATCGATGGACTGATGATGATGGTATCCGGAGCGGCGGTCTGGGGCATCGATCCGGGCGACGGCTACCGACGCACGGACGCGTCGGCGGCGCGACGACTGTTCCTCGACCGAAGCGCTCGCCACGGACGCGACATGGCGTTTCCGGCTACGTTCCTCGGCGCGTTCGGCCTCGCACACATTCTCGCGGGCGTGCTGATGCTCGCGATGCCGATGCAGGGCGATCCGATCGAGATGCAGGCGCGGCAGCTCGGGGCGATATCGATGCTGGTGACCGGCGCGTTCTACGGGAGCGTAGTGCTCACGACGGCGATTCAGGGCGCGGCGGATGCGGGGACGGCGGAGGCGCTGCGGGAGTGAATCGCAGGGCTGGGTCGGAGCGGACGACAGGAAGACGGGAAGTCGCGAAGGGGAATTGGGGTTCGGACGTTCCGAGACTTGGTGACGATTGCGACGACTCCTCCCCGCCCTTACCATCGTCTCGGTGGATTCTGGCGGAGACGAGCACGTTGACACCCACGCCAAGTACCATGGTGTGTTGGGATTCGGTCCGATCGACCAGGCCATCGCCGAGCGAATCACCGAGATCCACTCGATGCTCGAGGTGTACCCCGCCTCGCCTACCGTCACGCTCATCGTCGAATACGACGGGCGCGACAGCGCTCGCTGGTTTGTCACCGTTCTTCGTCGGCTCGCGGCGCTCGTCCGGGACGCGGACGGCGAGATCAGCTGCGAGTATTGGTTTGGCGATGATCCGCCGAAGTACGAATTCTATACGATTCGCGAAGGCCGATTGTTCGTCCAGCACGCGGAACTCGTGCGAGGTCCGGTTGTCGCGGTCGACGCGACCGAATAGCGGAGCGTGAAGCGAAGGGTTGCTCGCGTCGCGACTGCGCGTCGGTCGAAGGCGTAGTAGAACTCGCAACCGGTCATGAAGTTCGCGACAGTGCCGGCGACCTGGTCGACGTGTGGAAGGACACGACGCTCCTCGACGTGTGACGACTTGCGCTACTCCGCGCGATGTTCGCCAGCGAACAACTCGGCGCCGCTTCCGACGATCGCCGCACGACGCAGCCAGGATTGCAGCTGCGCGCGATCGGCGCAGGCGAGTACGTCGGCACGCTGTTCCACAGTCAGCGCGATGCCGCGTCCTTCGAGCACCGTGAGCAGCGCGAGCGCCTCACCGCGCGCCTCACCGCGCGCCTCACCGCGCGCCTCACCGCGCGCCTCACCGCGCGCCTCACCGCGCGCCTCACCCCGGGCCTCGCCGTCTGCTCGACCGCGTTTCTCACCGATCGCCAACACCCAGTTGACGAATTCATCCTCCAGTTCCTTCATCGCCTGCGACTTATGCATCAATTCCTCCAGCGCATGTCTCGATGCCTCGTTCAGCGCGCCGTAGATGGCGCCATGGTAGCACCGCGAGCGCTCGCGATCGAGTCGGCCGACGGCGTTCCATGCAGCCTGAACGACGCGCCAGCCTTGCGGTTCATTGCAGTGAGCGAGAGCGGATAGCACCGCCAACTCGACGTGCTCGCGAGCCTCCGCCGCATCGACGATGCGCGGCACGCGCTCCGGGCCGATGACGATCGGAGTTGTCACCGAACCGGGGCCGATCCGAATCGGCGTCGCGGCCCACTGCGCGACCTCTGCATCGGGCGCTACGACCAGCAACACGGCATCGCACTCGCTCGACCGTGCCTGTGCCGCGACGTATACGGGCCAGACCCTGCGCTTCTCTGGCGCCTTTCGAAGTTGGATTTCGATGACGACGACGAGTACCGCAATTCGATCGCTCACCAATTCGACGACGCTGTCTGCGACAAGCGTGGGCGGAGAGTTCTGCGGAACACTTGATTCGAGCAAGCGCACGCCGTTGTGCGACGGAACGTCGGCCGATGACACAATACGAAGCAGGTCCGCCGCGAGTTGCGGTCGATCGCGAAACAAGTCGCGCATCGCTTCGTGGATCGGAGACGGCACGCCGGGAACATGGCGTTGCTCGGCGCAAGGGCAAGCCGGTGAGCGTGCGACCGTGACATTCTCTGTCACGGCTTGGCGCCCGTCGCGCGCTCCTGCGCCGACTACTGAATCGCGAAGTCCAACTGGCTGAACGGTCCGACCGACTCGCCCGTTGCGGTGACGCGGTACTGACCTGGCGGCCACCCTGCCGTCGGCGCCGAGAATCGCGACGTGCCGTGATTGGCGCCAGCCTGCGGCGCCGTGACCATGGTGGTCGTTACGGTCGTGTTGGGCGGCGCGACCGCGCCGACGTTCCGTGCGATCAGCGTGATCGTGATGTGCTCGTTCGCCGGCACACTTGGGTGCGCCCACGCGAAGAATATGACCGGCGTCGGGACGGGGATCGGATTGACCACGGGCGGGAGCGCAGTTTCACTGGGCGCAGTGACGTAGGGTCCCACGATCTGCGCGACGACCGGCGCGGGTGCGGGGGCCGAGCGCCCCGAGCCTCGCGTGATCGAGCACGCAGCGGCGATCGTTGCACTCATCGCGACGAGGCAGAACAGTGTCGAAGTGCGTGAGCGATGGACGTCGGCGATCGGGGTTGTTGTCATCGGCGTAGCGTAGCAGCACCGGGCGACGCGACGACACTGCGGACCCCCACGACACCGCGAACGCCCACTTCGCGCACCGAGCTTGCGCCCTGCGCATTGCGCACGATACGTTGAGCCCAATGTCGTCGGGGGCCGTCGTCATCGCGGGCCGGTTCGAGATCGACCAGCGCGTGGGCGCAGGCGCGTTCGGCGAAGTCTGGCGTGGAACGGATCGAACGACCGGCGTCCCGGTGGCCGTGAAGCGCTTGCACGCGCACGTGGACGACGAGTCGGCGCGCGACCGGTTCGATCTCGAAGCGCGACTGCTTCGCGAGATCGACAGTCCGTACGTGGTCCACCATGTTGCCGACGGATCGGACGACGAAGGACGCCGATACCTCGCGCTCGAATGGCTCGACGGAATGGACCTCGCTCGCCGGCAGCGTTCGCAGCCCGCCACCATCGCCGAGACTGTCGACATCCTGCGGCAGGCCGCCATGGGACTTCGCGCGCTGCACGCGCACGGCATCGTCCATCGAGACGTGAAGCCCTCGAACTTCTTCGTGGGAGGCGACGGGCCGGCGCTGCGCGTCACGTTGATCGATCTCGGAATCGCGCGACGAATCGACGTCGCGAGTGCTCTGACGATGGACGGAGCGCGCATCGGCACGCCAGCGTACATGTCGCCCGAGCAGGCGCGAGCCGACGACGACATCACGGAGCGATCGGATCAGTTTTCCCTCGGCGTGATGGCGTACGAATTGCTGACGGGCAAGCGCCCGTTCCGCGCGAACGATCCGTTTGCCCTGCTCGCCAAGATCATGCTCGAGGACCCCGTGCCGCTGAGGACGCTTGCGCCCGACGTGCCGGCCGACCTCGAAAAGGTCGTGCACCGTGCGCTCGCGCGTGATCCGTTGCGCCGGTTCAACTCCGCGCGCGACCTGGCGCTCGCGCTTGCGTCGCTGGATCTGCATGCCGCTGCGGACGGCGTACCGGCGACGCCGGAGAATTCCGAAGCGGTTCCGACCGTCGTCGAATCGTCGGCGGTCATCTCGACGTCGGAGATGCGCGTCGTGACGGCGATCCTCGCCGAGCTTCGCCCGCGCGGATCCGAGGTGCCCGCGGAGACGTCGCGGCTCGACTTCGACTCGATCGTGCGCTCGCACGGCGGCGCCAGTCAGCGCGCGATCGGCGGGCGCGCCATTGCGGTCTTCGGCCTCGATCGATCCCACGGCGACGAGCCCATGCGTGCGGCCCGAGCAGCGCTCGAATGCGTGCATCGCGTCCCGGGATGTCGACTGGCGATCGCAACGTGCCGAGTGTTGCGCGGCGCGAGCGGGCTCGACGGGGAGCCGATCGAGCGAGCGGCCGAACGTCTTCACGGCGCGCGCGACGGAGTCGCCATCGACGACGGAACGGCCAACGCGATTTCGGGCCACTTCGAGATCGCCGGCGAGGAGGGATCTCGCGTTCTGCGCGGCGCCCGTGAATTGGACGATCGTGTGGCGCCGAAACTGCTTGGGCGCACGACGACGACCGTGGGGCGACGCAAGGAACTCGACATGCTGCTCTCCACGTTTTCCGAGAGCGCCGACGACTCGCGTGCGCGCGCAGTCCTCGTCACCGGCGTTGCGGGAATGGGCAAGTCGCGCTTGCGTTACGAATTTCTGAGCCGTGTGACCGAAGGTCGGCCCGTCACGGTTCTCACAGGCGCGGGCGATCCCGTCGGCGCCGGTTCGCCCTTTGGCATGCTGGGTGGCGCATTGCGCAGGCACGCCGGCATTCGCGAGGGAGAACCGATCGAGTCGAAACAGGCGCGGTTGCGCGCCGCCGTCGCGAGCGTGGTCGCACCGGACGCGTGCACCCGCGTGACGACGTTTCTCGCCGAAATTGCGGGCATTCCGTTCTCGGAATCCGACGACCCGGCCCTGCGCGCCGCCCGTCGTGACGCCGTCCTGATGAACGACGCGATGCGCATGGCGTGGGAGGACTGGCTCACGGCGCACACGGCGGTGCGTCCCGTGCTGCTCGTGCTCGAAGATCTTCATTGGGGCGATCTGCCGACCGTTCGCTTCGTCGAGATCGCGCTCTCGCACGCCGCGGAACTGCCCTTCATGGTGCTGGCGATCGCGCGGCCGGAAGTGAACCAGCGCTTTCCCGCGCTGTGGAAAGACCGGGCCGTCACGCAGATCGTGCTCGACGGTCTTGCCAAGCGTGCGTGCGAGATGCTCGCGTCGGAAGTGTTGGGTTCGCAACTGTCGAAGCCCGACCTCGAACGATTGATCGATCGATCCGAAGGCAATCCATTCCACTTGGAAGAACTCCTCCGCGCGGCGTCTGCCGGCGTGCTCGATACGTTGCCCGACTCGCTTCTCGGCGTTGCGCAAGCGCGTCTCGACGCACTCGACCCCGAGGCACGCCGTGTGCTGAGACTTGCGAGCGTGTTCGGGCGTCGGTTCTGGCGCGGTGCGGTGGAGACCATCGCGCGGTTGTCGCCCGGCACGCAGACGGACGTTCTCGATCGCCTGGCGTTGCAAGAAGTGTTGATCCGCCGCCCGACCGCGGTGTTCCCGGACGAGACCGAGTACGCATTTCGCCACGCCCTTCTGCGCGACGCCGCGTACGAAGCGCTGCCCGAGATCGACCGGGTTCGCGCACACGCCATTGCCGGAACGTGGTTGCAGAATGCCGGCGAGTCCGACGCGATGGTGCTCGCAGAGCACTTCGATCGCGGCGGCGAACCGATCGCGGCCGGCGAGCAGTACCTTCGCGCAGCGCAGCAATCCCTCGACGCGAGCGATCTGCCGTCCGCGATCGCGCGCGCCGAGCGAGCCGTTCACTGCGGCGTGGGCGACGAAGACGCCGCACGGGCGCGACTGATCCAGGCCGAAGCGAATCGTTGGCTCGGCGATTCCGAGGCGGCGGAGGCCGCGGCGCGTGACGCATTGAACCGATTCGCGCGAGGATCGCGAGCGTGGTGGATCGCCCTGGGCGAAGCGGCGATTTCGTGTGGACGGCAGGGGAACGCCGACGGCGCGGAGGCATTCGCCGACCTGTGGGAAACGACGGCGCCCGGGTCCACGGAAGCCGTATCGGCGCTGATCTCCGGTGCCCGGATGTCGACGCAATTGCTCACGCTCGGCCGGTTCGAACGGTCGCGGAGTATCCAGCGCACGATTCACCGCCTGGCAGCCGCGGGTGCGACGACGGATCCGCTCGCACTTGCTCGATACGAGCAATTGCAGGCGTACGACCTGCAGTTCCGTTACGACTTCTGGGCCAGTCTAGGACACCGTGAGCGCGCACGCGAATTGTTCCGGCAGTGTGGCGAGACCCGCAATGTGTGCCTCGAGACGATCAACATTGGGAATGCCTGCACGCAGCTCGGCGCGCTCGAACGTGGTGTCGAGCTGCTCCGCGAAGCGCTCGCGACGGCCAATCGACTCGGGATGGGGATTCCAGCGGGGTACGCCGCGGTCAATCTCGGCCACGCGCTTGCGGCGCTCGGGCAGTTCGACGAGGCGCGCGATCTCGAGCAGCGCGCAGTGCGCGAAGGCGAGCGAGCGGGTGAGCGGCGCTTGCGCGGATCAGCGTTGATTCGGCTGGCGCTCATCGCGATCGAGACGGGTGACGCAGAACTCGGCGAGGCCCTTTCGCGGGAGGCCGTGGACGTCGTGTCGGTGGTGCCGACGATCGCGCCGGGTGCTGTCGCGGCGCTCTGTCGTTCCGCGGTTCGTTTGGGCAGAATCGACGAGGCACTTCAACTCGCGCACGAGGCCGACGCCGGATTGAGAGGCATCGAGCGCGTGGAAACGTGGGAGTGGCTCGTGCGGCTCGTGCGGGTCGAAGCGCTCGACGCGGCGGGATTCCGCGAAGATGCCGACACGGCGCTACGCGAAGCGCTCGACGCCGTGGACAAACTGGCCAAGACCATCGCAGATCCGGCGGCACGGGGATTGTTTCGCACGCGGGCACCGGAGGCCGCGGCGATCGTCGCGCTCGCGGGGCGCTTGCGGCAACGCGCGTCGTGATGTGGCGGTGGGACGACGAAGAAGTGAACAGCGAGGGCGGGGAGGGGAGTGGAAAGAGAAGGTGCTGGGGCACCATTGAATCGCGAACTCCAGCTGGCCGAACGGATCGGTTGCCCGCGAGTGCACCTATCGCGTCGCTCGCGAGTCGTGCGCTTCGTTGGCCGCGGGATCGACGACGGCGGATGACTCCTGCGTGCCGCTCGTGTGCTTGTCGGCTGCGTCTACGCGCAATCGTGGTGCCGACGCGGCGTGCTCCGAGTTCATCGTCTCGTGTCGTTCTGCCGCTCGCGCCGTGGTCGACTGCGCGAGTCGAACCAGCACCGGCTCCTCTACGCTCCCAACGATCTCGAGTACGCGCGACGCCGCGCGAAAGCTTCCCGTCGCGTGACGGTCCGACGCGACAATCCAACGTGCATTGCCGGCGACCTCGATCTCCAGGTTCTCGGCCAGCACGGACGGGCTATGCATCGACGCAGCCACCTCGAAGCGCAAGTGCGCGCCGCGAATGATCGCGACGCTGCCCGACCCGTCGTCGATCTCGAAATCACCGCCCGACGCCTCCAACCCAAGGCCGGGCAGTTCCTCGCTTCGCTCTCCGGGCGTGAGTTGCACGTCTCTTTTCCCGCCAGTCGACGCGAACGCTCGAAGCCTTCCCGCGACGTGGACACGTCCATCGATCGCGTCCCGAATCCGCACCAAGGCCGTTCGCGCGAGCGCGTCACGCGTCTGCACGGCAAGTTTGTGCCGCAGCCAGAACCGCGCAACGACAGCCGCGAGGCCGAGGCCGACGAACCCCAAAATCGTGGCGAGCGCGGAGGACGAAGTGCCGTGCGAGAGCACGATCCCGAGTGCGCTCCCGATGCCGGCGCCCGCAATCGCACCGGCCGAGTAGATCCGTCCGACGTTCGCGTTTCGAATATCCTGCTTCGGATCCCACCGCGGTGCAATCGCTTCGGGAACCATGAACGTGTTGCAGTTCGGGCACTTCGATCCGTAGCCAGCGGCCGTCCAACAGCGAGGGCACATGTATTTCGGAGTGTTGGTCACGGCGAGCACGCACTCCTCTCGAGAAAGCCGTCGCAGTCAACGCGCCGTGCGGCGCTATCCATTCGCGGCGACATCGTCGACGGCCGCGTCGGGGGGCCGCTCTGTTCCCGCATCTTCGGGCTGGCACGGGCCGGCATCCACGGGCGAACCCACGAGCATCGGTGGGTCCGTTGAGGACGGCGAGCACGCGAGCGCGGCGACGACGACAAGGACGGCATACGCGAGCATCGGGGGAATACGCAGCGGTGCGCGAGGTGCCATGGCGACACACTACCATCGCCGCCGACTACCAGCGCACGTCCCCCGGCGTCGTGCGCGACACTTCACTCGCCGCGCCGAGGATTCCACCGCGTCGGTCACCCCAACACCGCACCATGCCTCCCGCGATCGCGCACGCGTGTTGACCGCCCGCGGTGACCTGCGTCGCACCACTGATCCCTCGCACTTGCACCGGCACGCGGCTCGCGAGTGTCGTTCCGTCGCCGAGTTGACCGCGATCGTTCGGCCCCCAGCACCCCACCGTTCCGTCCGTGTTCCGCGCGCACGCGAAGTCGCCGCCCGCGCGCACCTCGACCACCGTGGACAAGCTCGCGATCGCGACGGGCGTTGTCCGCGCACCCATCGGTGAGCCCCACGGCGCGAGACCGTCGTATCCCCAACAAGACACGCCGCCGCCGACGAGCACCGCGCACGTCTGTGCCCATCCCGACGAGATCTGCCGCACGCTTCCGAGTGCGTTCACGGACGTCGGCACGAGACGGCTCGCCGTCGACCCGTCGCCGATCTGGCCGTTGAGATTCGACCCCCAACACTGCACGGTTCCGCCCGTCAGTCGTGCGCACGTCGACGCGTTGCCCATCGAGAACTCCGCGACGCCAGTGAGCATCGTCACGTTCACCGGCGTTGCAGACGCTGTGCGCGTTCCATTGCCGTGCTGACCGTAGAAGTTCCGTCCGAGGCACGCGATCGTGCCGTCCATTCGCCGCACACATACATCTCCACTGCCCGAGTGCGCTTCGACGACGGTGCTCAACCCCGGCACGAGCGTTGGCGTGACTCTCGACGTCATGTCCGGTCCGAGCTGACCATCGCGCGCACGACCCCACCCCATCACACGGCCGTCCATGAGCACCGCGAGCACGGTCCACTCGCCCGAATCGATGCGCACCGCGTTCGCCACGCCGCTCGCCGTGACAGGCGTGGCGCTGTAACCGGACGCGGCGGGAGCCCCGAGAACGCCGTCGTTGCTCCAGCCCCAGCACGCCACCGTCCCATCCGTCCTGCGCGCACACGTGTGAACTTCGCCCGCGGAAATTTCGCTGACGTTCGAAATGCCCGGGACCACGACCGGCCCGAGAACTGGTGCCGTATCGTCTCCGAGTTGCCCGAGGCTCGCGTCGCCCCAACATCGCGTCGCGGCGTTGGACGTCGCGGCGCACGTGTGCGAAATGCCCGCACCGATCGCCGCCGCTCCCACGAACCCGGGCACCACCGCCGGACTCGCACGCGGGCTCGTCGTGCCGTCGCCGACGGCGCCGCGCAGGTTCGTTCCCCAACACGCAATCGCACCACCGGACCGCAGTGCACAACTCGCCGCTTCGCCGGCCGCGACCTCGGTGGCATCGACGATGCCCACGACGGCCGTCGGCGGTGCGGTCGGGACGGTCGTGCCGATGCCCAGTTCTCCACCACCGTTCGCGCCCCAACACCAGACGGACCCGTCGGTTCGCCGTGCGCACGCGTGAGACGTCGCGACGGACACTCGCTGCGCCGTCGAAACGCTCAACACCGCAGCCGCGCTGCGGCGCGAGGTGGTCGTGCCGTCGCCCAACTGTCCGTAGTAGTTGAAGCCCCAGCACGACACGCGACCGTCCCGAAGCAGCGCGCAGCCGAACTGCGACGACACGTCGACGGCCATGGCGTTGGCGATGCCCGCGACCGCCATGGGCGTGGCCGATCGAATCGGCGGTGGCGTCCCGGTCTGCACACCGCCCTGGTTGATGTCGCCCCAGCACTGCACCGTCCCGTCGACCATCACCGCGCACGACGTCTCGTCGCCGGCACCGATTTCCGAAACGCCCGCGAGCGAGGCGATCACCGTCGGCGCGTCGTGATAGATCGCGACGGCGTCGCCGAGTTGCCCCACTTCGTTCGCGCCCCAACACCACACGTGGCCTCCCTCGACGAGCGCGCACGTGTGTCGCGCGCCGGCGGCGATGCGAAGGGCGCGCACGGGCAGCGTGACCCGCGCGGGACGATTGCGCGACGTCAGCGAACCGTCGCCGAGTTGTCCCGAACGATTGTCGCCCCAGCAGTACACCGTTCCGTCGCTCGTGCGCGCGCACGTGTGCGAAGTACCGAGAGCGAGTTGCACGACCGTCGGGCAGGTGCCGCTCGAACACGTGCCCGAGTCGCCTGGGCCGTCGCTTCGGTTCGCGTCGGGGTTGCCGTCCCACGGTGTGAGCATCACGTCGGCGGGGACGCAACGCCCATCATCGCCACACGTCTCGTTTCGCTCGTCGCAGAACGCGCTGACGGTGCACTGATCGGCCGGCACGTTGCGACAGCCCGTGGCCATGTTGCCGCACGCGATCGACAGAAACGCGCGCAGCAGTTGCGGCTGTCGCGGCACGAACGAGAAGCGCGCCGTGCGACGGAAATGCACGGGGGGCGCAGAGGTGCCTGCTCCCACGTCGACGTCGAAGAACACTTCGATGCGTTCGTCGCGAGGGCCGTCCGCGCGTGGAACGATGCCGAAGCTCGCGGGAAACACCAGCGCGCCCGGACGCACGAACATCGCCGACATCACGGTGCTCGAGCTGCCCACGGCGCGTGCGGTCACACGAATCGAGACGGTTCGATCGACGGGCACGTCCGTGTCCAGCACGACGAACACTTGCGTCGGGGGAAACACGCAGCCGACCGGAGCGGCCACGACGACGAACGCCAACGACAAGATCCGCTGGGCGATGGTGAGGCGCATTCGCATCGTGGGCGCGCCAAGCTCGACGCGAGAACGGAGCGTACGACGCTTGCGCCACGTTCGCACAGCCCGTGTCACAGCGATCGCAGATATGCCACCACGGCCGCGCGATCCCCGGCGCTCCAATCCGTTCCGTACGTGTGACCCGGCACCGCACCGGCGCCGAGCGGGCCGCGAGAATACGTTGAACTCAATCGATCTGGATTCAAGAGGTCCTCGAGTGTCGGCACCGCGCCGTCGTGAAGATACGGCGCCGCGTCGCGCACGTTCACGAGTGGCGGCGGTCGATACCGTCCCGTTCCGCGCGCGGCACCGGTTGCGAGCGCAGCATTCGTCCCGACGTCACCGTACGGGACCGGTCGCCCGCCGAACGCGGCGTTCGAGTGGCAGTCGTGGCAATGATTCACGAACAGCGCACGTCCCGCGGAGACCGCGCGAACTTCGTTCGCTGCCTCGCGGGGGTCACGCGGTTCCGGGTGCGCCGGTGGCTCGAGGGCATACAAGTACATCGCGAGCGCCCACGCCAGTTCGCGTGGCGGTCGCACGCGCTGATGGTTCGAATCGAGAAGTTGCGTTTCCTGTCGGATGGCGAGTGCGCTGGGTGCAACGTGTCGAATTGTTCCGGCCTGCGTGAGAGCCGTCTGCGCGCGCAGTCCCCACAAGTCGGGAATCGCGACGGGGTCTTCGGCCTCGTCCTCGGTGACATCCGCGCGGCCCGGTCCCCATCGCTCCATGCGACGCGCGAGTTCAGGATCTACCGGTTCACGGGTCGTGCGGTAATAGATCAGACGCAGTCGCCCATAGTCGAACGCACGCCGCGCCGCGCCGACGACCGTGTCGCCATCGCGCACGCTCGAGTGGCAAACAGCGCACGTGATGCCCACGCGCACGCGACCGTCGACGTCTGCGAACACACGAAGCCCGGGTCGAAGTCCCGCGCCGTCGGATTGCACACCGACGTCGGCCGTGAGTTCCGGGTGCGCGAGAGCGAACTCCATGAACACTTCGGCGCGCAACGGATAGCCGAAGAACACGTCGCGACCGAGATCGATCCAGCCACGCATGGTCGTCGGTCGTCGGCCGTTCCACAATGGTGCGGTCGCGTCGGGAAGCGTCGGTCGTGCGCCATGCGCGAGCGCGTCGGCCACGTCGCGCGTCACAGGAGCCGAACGCGGGTTCCAGATTGGCAGCGCGTCCCAGCCGCGGGTTTCGAATCCGTAGTTGGTCAGCCGTTGTCGCGAGTAGCTGTTCGTGGGATTCGCAAGCGATGCAACGAGCACGGCGCGGCGAAAACCGGGTTGGTCGAGAAAGCGCGGCGCTTCGGCAAGAAGTTGTTCGTCCGACCACGGAGGATCTGGCAGAGCTGGCAGTGCGAGGGTCGGCGGGTCACGCCGGTCGCCGCGAGTCGCGGATCGACTGTTTGCGTCGCGCGCGAATGCTGCGAGTCGTGTTGCGCCGAGTGGCGCACGTCGATCGCGGCACGCGGTGGCGGTGAGCAGAACGCAGAGCGCGACGAGTGCTGACGCGACGAACCGCGCCGAACGTCTCAGGTCACGACCTCGGGGACGCGGGTGATCTCGCCGGACTGCAGCGTTCGCTCCACGCCGTCGACGCGCAGGACGACTTCGAGACGGTAGCGTCGCGAGTACGTGTTCCATGAATTGCCGCCGCCGATGCGTGTCCAATCGGCTGCCGAGAGAGCGTAACTGACCTGGAGCATCGTGCCGGCAGAGATCGTCTCGTCCCACGCGGCGTACGCATTGTTGCTCCATCGCTGCGGACTGCGCGACGTGAGCACGTCGAGTTGCGCGCCGGTGATGGCATCGAGCAGTCGCACCTCGACGACCTGGATTCGCACGCTCCCGTTGCCCGCGCTGGCGGTGAGCGCAAGCTGCATGTTCGACTGCTGGCAGAAGCCGCACCCAAACAAACCCGTGCCGCCGTCCGCGGCCGCAGCGCAGTCGCCCGAACGGCGCATGCTCCCCGTGCCGGCGCAGTCTTGCGCGAGTGCCGCGGACGAAATCTCCGCGTCGACGTTGAGACCCGTGGGCCCGATGACCGGTCCCGTTGCGGCACAGGCCAGGGTGGAGACGAAAGCGAGTGCGGTGAAGAGGGGCGAACGTGCTTTGAACATGATCGCGGTCATGTGCGAGCCGCGTGCCAACGTGGCGACCTACGGAATCACGAGGGAACACGGCCCGCCACGGACCGACGCGCGTGCCATCGTGTGCCGCGAACGCGGCCGATTGACGTGCCGAACCCCCTCCGGCACCGTGCCGCAATGCTGCGCGAACCGTCATCGGCCGAGGCGACCGGCGCGCCGTCCGTGCTCGCGGATCGCTATCGAGTCATCGCGCTGCTCGGCACGGGCGGAATGGGAAGCGTGTATCTCGCGCAAGACACCGAACTCGGCGAACTCGTCGCGCTGAAGATGATCAACGACGACCTTGCGCGCGACGACATGGCGCTGGAACGATTTCGCAACGAAGTGCGGCTCGCCCGGCGTGTGACGCACGTGAACGTTGCGCGGACATTCGACATCGGCGAGCACCGTGGCGCCCGCTTTCTGACCATGGAGTACATCGCCGGCGAGGCGCTGTCGGCCGTTGTCTCCCGCGAAGCACCGTTGCCTCCGTCGCGCGTCGTTGGCATTGCCGACGATTTGTGCGCGGGACTCGCGGCCGCACACGCCGCCGGCGTGATTCACCGGGATCTGAAACCGCAAAACGTGCTGCTGGCAGCGGACGGTGGCCGCGCGGTGATCACGGATTTCGGAATCGCTCTATCCTCGACCGAGACCGATCACGCCGTCGGTGCGGTCGTCGGCACGCCGATGTACATGGCACCAGAACAGTTGGTCGGCGCGACGGTCGACGCGCGTTCGGACATCTTTTCGCTCGGCGCGATATTGTATCTGATGTCGACGGGCAAGCGCCCGTTCCCGCCGAAGACCGCTCGCGCTCCCGACATGAAGCCGTCCGATCCACGTTGTCACGTCCCGTCGATGCCGCCCGACCTTGCGGACATCATCCTGCGTTGTCTGTCGCTCGATCCTGCCGCGCGGTACTCCGACGCGGACGAACTTCGGAAGATCATCGCGCGCCTGCCGCATCCGTCGTCCTCCGTGGCAAAGCACGAAGCGGAGCGCGAGCGGCGCCTCGTTCGGATCGTGCGCGAGGAGGGCTTTCGACACATTGCACTCGCTGCGATTCCCGTGCGCGGGCTCGACGCCAGCTATGCCGAGGGAGTTCGTGCGGCGTTGCTCGATCGTCTCAAGGAGCAGCGCGGGCTGATCGCCATTCGCGAGGAAGGCGCCGTCGAGCCGCCCGAGTCGGTCGTGCGCGCGAGTCTCGGGCTGACGGACGGTGTGCTCGAGCTTTCGCTCACGCTCGAGAGCCGAGACGGCTACCGCGTTCTGGCCGAGAGCCTACGGGGTGCGCCAAGCGATCTTCTCGCGCTTCTCGATCACGCGGCCGCGCTCCTGGGCCGGGCACTTGCGATGCCGGCGCGCACGCCGCCGTCGTCGGCATCCGTCGAGACCGACGAAGCGATGGACCTCTATTTTCGCGCTCGTGCGGAGTACCGGGGCTACTGGGAAGCGCCGGTCACGCGGTCGATCGGACTTTTCGAGCGTGCGCGCGGTCTGTCGCCGAATCAGCCGTTGATTCTCGCGGGGCTCGCAATCGCTCGCGCGCGAAAGTGCTTCTTCGATGGCAGCGAGATTGACGAGGCGCGCTCCGCCGCAGAGCGGGCCGTGCGCTTCGGCGCGGACCGGCCCGAGGCACACCTCGCGACGGCGTCGGTGGCCATGCAGTCCAATCGCCCCGTCGAGGCAGCGACGGCGCTCGCCCGGGCGATCGCGCTCGCGCCCGGGCTGATCGAGTCGCAGGTGATGCTGGCGCGTCTGCTCGGCGAACTCGGTGCACCCGTGGACGCGATCACGCTCGCCACGCACGCGCTGGCACGCGCTCCCGAAACGCACGATGTCCGCCCGGACCTCATGCGCACCTACACACTTCTCGGAGACTTCGCCGCGGCCGACCGCGTGATCGCGCCGCTCGAGGAGAACTCCGCGGCGTGGGTGATCGTCGCCGTCTCGAACATTCGCTTTGCGCTCTGGCGCCGCGATGTCGAACAGGTTCGCGCGATGACCGAACGCTTCCGCGCGTTGCGCGGCGAGGCGCCGATGTTCGCCGTGATCGACACGTTCGTGGACACGTTCCTCGGCCGGATCCCGCCCCTTTCGATGCAGGAATTTGCCGCGTTGCTCCCGTATGCGCCGACTCCGCGCCGAGCGTCGCATCACTTTCAGCTCATCGCCGAGTGGTGCGGGTTCGTCGGCGACCGCGCCGGCGGACTCGAAGCGCTCGAGCGTTCCCAGGCCCTTGGCCTCGTGGACGCGTTGTGGATCGAACGGTGTCCGTTGCTCGACGAGTTCCGCGGCACGCGCCGATTCGAGACGGTGCACGACGTCATCCGCGCGCGGGCGCGCGACGCCCTCACGGCGTTCGATGCGATGGATGCGGACGACGCCGACGATGGCGGACAGGGGCGGGCGGTGTTCGACGTCGGAAGCGAAGCGACGGTCGCCGTGCCGCGGGGGTGACGGGCCGCCACTGCCAACGTCGTTGTCGCTGCGCGTCAACAGGTTGGCCGCGCTCATCGGCGCTCGCGCGGAATCGCGGAAGAAACGCTGGTGTCGCCCTTGCTTCTACGCGAGCGAATGGATCGGCGAATCCCGTGCGCTCTCCTGCTGCTCGCGTTCGCCGCGACCGCATGTGCCGTGCCGGGCGCCGGGGCGGCCCGTGCGCCGTGCTCCGTCGCGGGCGTGTCCATCCAGCTTGCGTACAACGACATCGACCGCGTCGATTTGCTACTCGTCGTCGACAACTCGAACTCCATGGGACCCTGGCAGACGAGTTTGCTCACATCGCAATTCATCGACGCGCTCACGCGTCCGCCCGACAACAACATGGATGGCCACCCCGACTATCCCGCTGTGCGCGACCTTCACGTCGGCGTGGTCTCCACAGATCTCGGCACGCCCGGCGCGACGGTGCCCGGTTGCGCGAGCAGTGACATCGGCGACGATGGCCTACTCAACCCCATTCGCAACGGGGCGCGACTCACATGCGCCCGCCACGGCGGCTGCCCGCGGCCGACTCCGGCCGACTGCGGTGCGCCCGACCAGTTCCCGACGTTTCTTGCGTTCGACTCGTACGAGACCGACCCGACACGATTTGCGCACGACTTCTACTGCACCGCGTCGCTCGGCACCAACGGCTGTGGCCTCGAGCAACCACTCGAAGCGGCCTATCGCGCGATCGTGTGGCACGACGCGAGCGATCGCGCGGGCAACACCGACCCGAATGCCGGGTTCCTGCGCGAGCGGGCGTTGCTTGCGATCATCGTGCTCTCGGACGAAGAAGACGGTTCCGTGCGCGATTGTCGGTACGCCGAGCGCAATGCTCGTCCGGGTTTTCCACCGTGCGAAGACGCCATCGATGTGTACCAGCAGGCATCGACGCGCTGGGCGACGCCCGATCTCAATCGACGTTTCTACCTCGCGCAGCCCGGGTCTGTTGCGGACCCGACGTGGAACCTCGATCGTTACGTCGACCCGCGCGACCCGCGGCGCGGATTTCTCGGGCTGAAACCCGGTCATCCGGAGCGCGTGATGTTCTCCGCGATCACCGGCGTTCCGCTCGAACTACCCACACGAATGCTCGGTGGCCTGCGGTTGACCGACTGGGACGCGCTGCTCGGCACGCCCGACCCGCGGAATTCCGACGACTTCGCAGGACGCGATACCCGCGCGTCGATCGACGAATCCACGCCGGAAGGGCCGATCTCCATGCGGCAGTCCAATCCCGACCCCGATTGCGACGGACGGATGGTGCCAGCGTGCCGCGCGGAGGTCTTGCGGGGTGATCCGAGTCGTCCTCCGTGTACGAGCGCCGAGCAACCGTTCGCGTGGCCCGCGCGACGCATCGTCGAGATCGCGAGACGAATGGACGAATCGGCGATCTGCAACGGCGCGCCGTGCCGCAATGGCGCGGTCACATCGATCTGTCGCGCGAACTACGCGAGTGCGCTCCGCGGGATCGTCGAGCAGATCGGGACGCACATCACCGCGCGCTGCCTGCCGCGGGTGCTTCGGCAAGTCGACACGCCCGCCGGCCGCATTGTTCAGTGCGTCATGCGCGAGTCAGTGCCAACGGGTGCGTCATGCGATCCCGCGCGAGGCCGTCGGAGGGCGATCGACGACAACGGTCGCCCGATTGCAGACACAGACGACGCAAGTCGCATCGTATGTGACATCGCGCAACTTCCGACGCTGTCCGACCGCGCTCCTGACCTCACCGCGCACGGATGTTTCCGCGCACCCTGCGCAGAGACAGACCGCGCAGCAGTCGCGGGGCAGGGGTTCTTCTACGACGTGCGTGCGGACCCATCCCAACCGAATTGCCGCCAGCGAATCGCGTACACACGCGAGGCGGAGCCGCGGAGCCCGTCGCGCATGCAGCTGGAATGCATCGAGTACGTGACGGGCCAGTGTCCGTGAGCGTCGTGCTCAGACGAATTCGAGCGTTGACGTCCCATCCTACTTTGGTAGGATAGAGACCATGGGTGAGCCGGCCGCGAAGCTCTCGATCACAGTTCCGAGCGAACTCGCGGCCGAAATGCGCAAGCGCGTGGGTGCGCGCGGGGTGTCCGGCTTTGTGACCCGGGCCATTGCCCACGAGCTCGAGCGAGAGCAGCTGATCGTCTACCTGGAGGATCTCGATCGCGAATTCGGGCCCGTTCCAAGGGAAGCCCTCGCAGACGCGCGCCGAGCATGGCGGAAGCGCTGATTCTCGACTCCGAGGCGCTGAATGCCCTCGCGCATCCGGGGGAGCGCGGAATCCTCGCCGTGCGGACGAGGGCCATCCTTCAGCTCGCGCGCGATGAGAGCGCCATCGTTCGAGTTCCATCCCCCGTCCTGGCCGAGGTGTGCCGAGCGCCTCGGCTCGACGCCGCGGTGCACCATGTGCTCGGCTCCAACGGCATCGTCGTGGAACCGCTCACCGAGCGCATCGCACGACGAGCCGGACATCTTCTTGCGAGAGCGAAGCTCTCTTCGCGTCACGCGGTCGACGCCTTCGTCGTCGCGACGGCGCTCGACTTTCCCAGCGCAGTCATCGCCACCCGCGACGTCGCCGACATCGGCCGTCTGGCGGCGAGCTTCAAGCAAGTTCGAACGTTCCGTGTCTGAGCGTCGGCCAACAAAGCGACGTCAATGCTGGTCGTCGACGGCTGTGGGACCATGGGAGCCTTCCTGGCAGGGGTGATGGAAGTCCATCCTCTCTGGCAGACGTGGCGATGTCGATCCTTTTGGGCAAGTACGCGGTCGCGCGCTCGCGCGGGTCACACGACGAGGATCCCGAGAATCGCGAGCGTCTCGAGGGCGGCTACGGCGAACTCATCCGTGCGCTGCAGGGACGGATCACGTCAGTTCTCGCCGTCGAGAATCTTCTGCACTTTGGCCAGCGCGTCGTCGATCACGCTGCGCAGCGAGCGCATTCGCGCACGCGAAAGTCGACCGTGTCGCGCACCGCGGCGGAAGATCTTGAACAGCTTCATCGCGCGCGTGATCATTTCTTCGAATTCTTCCGAGTGCTCGTCGTTGACCTCCACGCTCGTTCGCGCGAAGAAGTCGTCGACGTCGTCCCGATGTTCTTCGAGGTCGCGCTTGCCGTCGGCCGTGATCGCGAACACGCGGCGCCCGTCCGTTTCCGTCGCGCGTGCGTGTCCGAGTTCCTCGAGCATCTGCAGCGTCGGGTAGATCACGCCCGGGCTCGGCTTGTAACTGCCGCCCGTGCGTTCTTCGATCGACTGCATGATCTCGTAGCCGTGCCGTGGCTGCGTCGCGATCGCGTCGAGCACGAGGTAGCGAACGTTGCCACGCTCCGCGCGCGGACCCGGCTCGCCGGTCATCTCGCGAAAGAGCCCGCCGCGCGCCCATCGCGCGCGTACACCGCGTCGCTCGCGTCCCGCCATGGTGAAAGGCATACCAAAATCCCAGTGAAATGCGTTCATGTGTTTTCTCCCTCATCGACACGGGATCCCTCGTGCAAAAGCGCACCATGCGCTGCGGCGAGGGAACCCTTCGGTGTCGATGCATCTTGAAGATATATCTATAAGATACATCTTCTAGATCGATCGTCAAGGGGGAAAGACCCTCGGTCCCGCCGACGCTCGTTGGCCCGGCCATTGCTCTCGTGCAACCCGTCGGTCGGTCCCCTGGGCTTTCTCGCCTGGGTGTGCCACGACGAGCCACCGTCACGTCACGCGAGTCGCACGCCCCGCAACGGAGATCCGCCATGACCGATCGAGCAAGCCCGTTCCCTTGGTTCGTCCTGTCGGCGACTCTCGTGGGTACCGCCTGCAGCTCGGCCGTCACGACATCGGATGGCTCGACCGAGGGCGGCAACATCGACGCGATCGCAACGGAGAGCGGTTGCACGGGTCGCGCCCCGACGGATTGCGCATCCGGCGTCTCGGGCGGAGCGTGCGGCGACACGGTTCAGACTCGCGTTTGTTCGGGCTCGACCTTCGTGTGCCCCGCGGGGACGATCCCGATCGCGCAATGCGCCTGCGTGGGACCGGGTCCGTCGGGGTGTGTCTGCGGTCCGCGCGGGTGGACGTGCTCGGACGGCGGCGACGTGCCGGTGATCCGCGACGTACCCGTCGTTCGCGACGCGGTGGCGGACGCGGGCTGCACGGACTGCGTGTCGGCCACGGTGAGCTGGGGGATGGACGGCGGCTTCGTCGCGTATTCCGAGCGCTCGACGGTTGCGACATGCCGCACGTTCACATTCGAGCGCAACTCGTTCGGGGGCCCACCGTCGCGAATGTGTTCGAACGAGCTGCCGCCGTGCGGCGCGGGCGACACGCCGAATGTCGGAGATCTCGAGGCCGCACTCGCGGATCCCGACGTCGTTCGCGCGCTTGCGTCCGCGCCGGTGCTCTACGGTCGCGATTCGCGGCCGGTCGACGGTCAGGTGTTTCAGATCGTCGTTGGCGGACGGCGCATCGAGATCGGGGACGACTGCCGACCGGGCGATCCGAGCTGCCCCTCGGTGCCGCCGGGCGTCGCGCGACTTCGGGACTTCCTCGAACGTCTCACACGCGAGCGGCTGCGATTCGGCTCGTGCGCAACGACGTTTCCCGACGCCGGCTGAGTTCGCTTCACGCAACGCGCGCAGCCGCTTCGTCTCCGACGGACGTGTGTATACTCGCGCGATGCGCACGACGCCGGCTCGATCGTTCCTGCAATTTCTCGCATTTGCGACGGGTGCATCCGCGCTCACGCTCCCGGTGCACGCGTCTGGCGCGATGCCGCGTCAACCTTCGCGCGAAACGGGCGGCCCGCAGCGGAGCGCGCAACAGGTGCCGTGTCCCTCCACGGTACAATCGGGTCGCACGTGCGCGCGCACCTATCAGCGTTGCCCCTACCCGTGTCCCGCGAGCGCACCGGGTTGTCGCTTGCAAATGTGCACCTGCATGCCGGCCGACGCGGGAACGGGCGGACGCTGGGACTGCCACCCGATCTATCCAGGCCGCGGCCCGTTGCTCCCGCCCGAACTGAGCGCGTCCGCGTAGGGCGCGAGCGCACGACGAATCGGTGTCCTGCGCCGGGGGACATGTCACCGCGGGGGCGCGCCGGCCGCGGGTGCGCCGACGACGATGGGGGTTCGTGGCTGACCCGGTCCCGCGCCGGGAATCGCGGGTGGCACGCCTTCAGTGTCGTCGAGGTGCACTTGCGCGAGCGCGTCGAGGTGCGTCTCGACGTTGGCGGACGCACGGAGGCGCTGCACGAGTTCCTGGACGGCGCGGTCTTGCGCGGCGTCGAATCGCTCACGCCAGAGTCTGTTGCGAATGGGTCTGCGCACTTCGTCGATCCCGCGATGCAACGCCTCGCGTCGCGCGGCGAGTCGCAACACATGAAAATGCGTCACGCCTGCTGCCACGGACTCGACCACCGTCGGCACGACGTCCCCGGGATTTCGCAGCGCCATCACCGCGGTTGCCACCGCGCGCGGAACCGTCGTCCCTCCGTCGGCCGCGAAGAACCCCAGGTCTCCGCCGATGTCCCGCGTGGCCGTGTCCACGCTCTCGCGTTGCACCAGTGCGCGCCAGTACGCATCGTCGGTGGCGTGCGAACGTGCATCCGCGAGAACGCGCTCGGCCGTCACGCGGTCGCGCAACTCGATGTGACTTGCGCGGACCTGTTCCGGCGTGTCGTATTCGGCCCGGTGCTCTTGAAAATACCGTTCGACGTCGGCTTCGGTGACCTCGGGCGGGGCAACGCCCGCGCGGACGTCGTTCTCGAGTTGCCGCGCCAGTTGCGACGTGATGCTCATCCGCACACTGGCTTCCTGATCGATGCCGCGCGCGCGTGCCTCGGCCGCGAGCAATTCGCTGTCCACCCACGTGCGAAGGAGTGCACGACGTTGTTCGGGCGCGTTGAACCGCGCGCGGATGTACTGATTCTGCACGTTGATCCGGCGGGCGAAGTCACACAACGTCAGCGTGGTCTCGCCGATGCGCGCCACGACGAGCACTCGCTGCTCGGCCGACAAGACACTGCACGGGTCCGATCCGGCGTCGCCCGTGTGCGCACTCGGATTCGTGCGGGCCGTTCCCGCGCCGCCATCCGCGCGGTGGCCCGGCTGCACCGGCGCACGTGGGCACGCCGCGAGCGTCAGCGAAAGAGACGCGAAAAAACCGAGGGATGCGAACCGCAGGGGCGCCGAAGCCATCGCGCCGCAGGTATCACGGAGGGCGCGGGCGGGCAATTGCTCCGGTGCGACGGCGGACCGTCACCGTCGGGCGCAATTGCTGCAACAGGGCCTCGCGCGCGGCCGCACGCGCGGTCGCAAAGCGCTGAAACGTGAGCCGGTGGGAGATCCTTGGCCCCGCGATCGTGAACGGCACACGTTCCGCCGGCAGCCGTCCGAGAAGCTGCACGACGTGCCACGCGACGACCGTTCGTTCGCGGTGACGACGGCCCACGCGCTCGAGGGTCTCGACGCGGATCGGCTCGGGATGCACGCCGCCGGGGTCGACGATCGCGAACCCTGCGTCTGCGAGACCGCGCGGCACGCGGTCGCTGCCGCCGCGGGGGACGAGCCCCAGGTCGCCTTCGTCGCGGCGCCCTGCGGCCGTCGTCGTGCGCTCGCGCACGAGTGCATCGAACGGCGTCGTGGCCGCATCGCGAATCGCCCGCCGTGCACTTTCTTCGTCTGCGAGGACGATCTCGCGCAGATGCGCGCGTTCGGGCGAATTGAACTCGTCGGTGTGCGTATCGTAGTAGCGACGAACCTCCGTCGCATCCGGCAGCGCGCCCCGCATCGCGTCCATCGCGCGGTCGTTCAGCAGCGCGCTGGCGAGCAGGTCGTCGATGCGTCGTACGGTCGTCGGCTCGCGCTCGAGTTGGCGATCGATCGCCGCGCGGGCCATCAATGCGTCGGCGACCAGCTCACGCAGCGCCGTGGCGCGTGACATCGGCGAGCGCCCCTCGCGGGCGGCGCGACGCAAAGCCACGACGACGTCGCACGCAGTGATCGTGACGTCCGCGACGCGCGCGAGGATCACGTTGGCGTCCGCGAACGCGACGGAACACACGCGGCCGTCGACTCGAGGAAGCGGCGGCGGCAGCGGCGGGCGTCGAGCCGTGGCGTCGATGACTCGCGGGCGCCCGCGGTCCGGCGGCTGCTGCGCGTTCGCGCGCGACCCGCCTAGGCACACGATGCACGTTCCCACGATGAGTCGCCGCCAGGTCATTTCGACGATCCAGTCATCCCGTGGGCGGAACCGCCTCCACACGGACAATCGCGTCCCAGCGCAAGACGCGGACATCATGGTCGCCGACCACGTCGACCAGTGCCGCTCTCACGAACGCCGCGTCGAACGTCGCCGATTGGATCTGCATCATGCGTTGCACGTCGACGAGATCCTTTGGCCGGAAGAACAGGAGTTTGAAGACGGCGAGAGTCTCTGCCGACAGCACCCAGGTATCGCGTCCGGCTAGTTGAACTCGCCTCCGACGAGCGAGCGCTTCATCGTAGAATGGAATGCTCGGCACGAACATGTCGAGCCGGTACTCGCCAATGCGGGTGTAAAAGACGCCAGTGGAATCCGCCTGATTCCTCGCGGTTTCGCGATCGAGGACGACGCCAACGGACTCCAGGACGTCGAATGTTGCGTCGAGCCGATCCAGTCCGACCCAGACGTTCATGTCGATGTCCGTCGTCGCGCGTGGATCCGACCAGGCGCTCAGGGCGATCGCGCCCCCGAACGCGTAGGGGATGCCCGCGCCCTCGAACGAATCGACCAAGGCCGCGACGGACGTTACGAGTTCAGCGAGTCGTTCGTGCACTCCGGGCCTTCGCGACGAGAGACCGCCACAGCCGCTCGGATTCCGGGGAGCGCTCGTCGCGTCGCGCGAGCACTTCTGCACGGTCCGGCCGCCCCGCCAGGATCGACTCGGCCAGCGCGCATGCCTGCGCGAAACGCTCGAGTCGTTCGTTCGGCGACATTTGCGAGATGCGATCGCGGTCGTCCGGCGGCGGGTGCGCAACCCAGGGCGGGAGTCCAGTCGGCATTGTCGAATCCTGCCGCCAACATCGCCGCACGGCAAGATCTACCGACATCTCGACGAACGCTCCCTGTGCCTCGAGGAGGTCGGCACGAATCGCCCCGGTCGCTGGGACCGCATCGTGGCGTCGGTGTCGGCGTCACCGTCAACCCGCTGACGACTACAGTCCCCTGACGGCGACGAGGCGGCGAGATCCACACAGATATCCACGCGCCCGTGGTGTCGGTGCCCGGCATCGATCTTGCGGGAACGTCCCCAACAAGATTCGAACTCGCATCGTCGGCTCGCGTCTCCGTCACCGGTGCGCGAACGCACGACATCTGCGGTGTCGAATCGCGGAGGTTCCGCATGACGCGCATGTCGAGCCGTGGGCGCGAGCCCGCGCGGAGAGTGATGCACACGAGAAGCGGCGCCGGCCGTCGCCGGGCGTGTTGCGCGGCGTCAATCGTAGCGCTGTTGGGCTGCGCCGCGCCGATGAACGCACCCGATGCCGGCGATGCGTGGGTGCTCGTACGCATCGACCCCGCACCCGGCGAGTTCGGTGCGCGATGCGTTCACAACACCGAGTGCCACTCGGGAGTGTGCTCTGGTGTGTCGCGGCGGTGCACGCGAACGTGCCAGTCGTGTGCCGACTGTCCGCGCGGCGACGACTGGACCTGTGGCTTGTTTTGTCACTGCGTCCCCCAGTTCGGCGGCGAGGAGTCGTGTGGCAATCACGTTGACGACGACTGTGACGGACTCGCAGACGAAGGGTGTCCAGTCGAGGGCGTGGATCCCGCGCGGCCCGTGACCGAAGACTGCGACGGTGGTTGTCCCGAGGGGTGGGTGTGTCGCGAAAGGCGGTGTCGGTGTTGAGGGGAGCACGTGGTATGCGCTCACGACGGCGCCCGTGCCGAGCGTTCACATCTGCCGCGCTCCCCGCCTCCCTGTTGAAACATTCAGGTTGCAGGTGCATCGTCCCCGCCGTGACCCTCGCGCTGCCATTCGACTACGGTGCGACGTACGTGGTTCGCGTCAATCTCGACGCGTTGCGCGATCGATTCGTCGCGGGTGAGCGCCTCGTGTACTGGAGCACGGCCGTCAGCGCATACGATGGGTATCGCGGCTGGTTCTTTCGGCAGATCGGTTCGCGCGTGGTTCGAAGTTGGGACGTCGAGGGCGCTGCCGAGTCGGCGCGCGCCGGCGAGTGGTTCGAGCGAGCGGGTGATCCCGACCCGGCGATCGCTTCCGCGCGGGCAGGCGATGCCGAGGGGTTGGAGGTCGAGCTGCGATCGAGACCGATCGACGTGCTCGCGATGGAGCTAGCGTTCGGCGCGGCCGTGGAGGCGGGAGTGTCGAACGCGGCGGTGTACGAACTGCTCGTGCGCAACAGCGGGTTCGACGCGACCTGTCAGCTCGCGCTGCTTCACGCCGCGGCGTCGAATGGCGTCGTGACCGCGCTCGAGCCGCTGCACGCGTCGGGCATCGCGATCGACCAGGCCGACGACTCCGGTCACACCGCGTTGCTGCACGCGACGTACGCGGAGCACGTCGACGCCGCGCGCTGGCTGGTGGCGCGCGGAGCCGATCCGGCCCGGACGACGGCCCAGGGCAACTCGCCGCGCTCGTTCGCAGCGTTGCGCAAAAACGCGGACCTGATCGATCTGTTCGACGCCGTGCCGCGTCGGGCGAGCGCAGACTAGAACGTCACGCCGCCGCCGAAGTTGACGAAGTCGATCGCCATGTTTCCAAGGACGCCGGTGCCGCTCATCCAAATTGGGAATCCAAAATTCAGCGGGCGAACGAAGAGCAGACCGCGATCGCCGAGTACGAACTTGATGTCCACACCCACCGACGGCTCGAGAGCGAATCCTGAACCCGAGGCCGACGTGACGAAGCCCAAGCCAATCGCGACCGTCGGGCCAATATAGATCCCCGTGTTCCCGATTTGGATGTCGTAGGTGAATCGCGGCGCGAAGGTCATTTGGAACCCGCCGATTGCCGGAATGCGCATCCCGATGTCGCCGCCGATCGCCGCCCCACCCGAATTGCCCGAGAAGTGGTATCCGACGCCGAGGTTGAAGTTCCAGATGAAGAACGCACCACCCGACAGGAAATTGATGCCCATCGATGGTCCGGTTCCAATCGATGCGTACCCGGGGTGCGTCCCCGCCCTCAGAAGGTCCTGAGCGTCCGCGCGCGATCCCGCCGCCATCACGCCAGCCGCGAGTACCGCTGCCAATACGAACTTTCGCATTCGAATCCTCCTCTCAGAGACGCTGCAACTCATCGATCGATGCGCCCGTCACGGTGCCGCCGCATACGAGCGTGCCGTCGACCAGCCTGTCAAGACCTGTTGCCGCCGGGCGGCTCGGCTACCGAATCGCGTAGACAGTCCACGCGACCGTGGCGACTGCAAACGACGGCAGCAGCGCGAGGGCGGATCGTCGATGACCCGAGATCGCGAGCGCGACGGCAAGCGGTACGAGCGGCGCGAGCAACACGGGCCAATACAACAAGTGCCACGCCGACGACAGGGCAACGAGCGCCACGCGTGCGTACAGCCAGCCCGCGCCCCACATGGACGCAAGCCCGATGAGGGCTCCAATCTTCGACCCGCGGTCCCACAGCGCGAACGGGACGGGCAGGAGCGCGATGGTGACGGCGATCGACGTCGGGAGGAACTTGAGCGCGAGGCCGGCGGCAAACAGACACGCGAAGTACACGCCGACGAACGCCAGGCGCTCGGTCTTCCGCGCGACGAGCAGTCCGACGCCGAGATGTCCCAATCCGAACGCAACGATCGGCGGGAGGATCATCACGTAGAATCCCAGTGCACCCAAGCCACTCGCGAACGCGATTGCGGGCGAGATGGCGGCCGCGCACGCGACGAACAGTGCAGCGGCGATCGACGCACCCGAATGGGGAGAGGGACGGTCGAGCATGGAACCTCCAGCGCAAAGCGTACACCATTTGTCGCCGCGCACGCACGGCGTCGTTGCCGGCGGACGGCCAGGCGGGAGCGTTGTATCGTTCTTGGCATGACCGCCCAATCCATCTTGCGACCTGCGCTTGCGACTGCGTTGTTCATTGCCGCCTGCGGATCGCCCACGCAGCCCGATGGCGGCGCGAACGATTCGGGCACCGGGAGCGACGGCACGGCGGGCGATGGTGGCGGCATGTGCGGCGCCGGAGTCGGCGTGTGCAATCCTGTGACGAACGCGGGATGCGCGATGGGCCAAGCGTGTTCGATCGCGGCCGGAGCTGGCGGCATGTTGACGACCGCGTGCGGCATGCCGGGTGCGGGCGGATACGGCGCGACCTGCGCGACGCCGGCGTCGTGCATGCAGGGCTTCGCGTGTCTCAATGGCACGTGTGCAAAGCTGTGCTGTCGCGTGGGCGACGACTCGCCATGTCGCACCGGGCCGGGCGGCGTTGCGGGTGCATCGTGTCAGTTGCGCATCACGGGCGGTGACGTCATGGCGTGCCTCGCGCCGGTCCGTTGCGACTGGTTCGCCCAAGATTGTCCCGGCGGTGCGAACTGTCAGCCGCTCGCGGGGGGGGGGACCAGTTGCGTGGTGTCGGGAACCGGCACCGAGGGGATGCCCTGCGGCGAGGGAACGACGACGAACTGCGCGCGCGGATTCGCGTGCATCGCGTCGGGGACGGCGGGAGCGTGCCGGCAGATCTGCAACCCCGAGGCGCGCGGCGGCGATGCCGGCGGCGGGGGGGATGCCGCAGTCGACGTGGCATCCAGTGACGTCGGGACGGACAGTGGCACTGGCGACGCGGGCGTGGATGGCAGTGACGATGGCGGTGCGATGGACGTCGGCAGCGCGGACGCGGCAATCGACGCGGGCGCGAGCGACGCGGTGGTCGAAGACCGTCCGACGGTGAGTGATGTTCCCGCGCCGACGGATGCTCCTTCGTTCCCGATGACCTGCCCCGGCGGTTTCGTCTGCAACGGCGTGACCGGCGCGCCGAGTACGTACGGTGCGTGCGTGCCGATGTGAGTCCGTGCGCCGCGTGATACAAATGCTGCCATGCAACGAGTCGACACGCTGCGTTTCCTCCGGACGCTGACGCTCGGCGTGTTGGCGCCGGTCGCGGGCATCGGGTGCCATCACGCGCCAACCGTCGCGTTGCGCGCCGACGGGTGCCCCGTTCGCCAGGTGCAGTCGGAAGAACGGATCGAGTGTCACCGGCAGAGTCCGGACTGGTGCGGCGGCTACGGGCACGGGAACGAGACGTTTCGCGTGTGCGAATGCCCCGTTGCGCGATCGCCAGGTGCGGCCCGATATTGGGTCTGTCGCTCGGTGGGAGCCGGTCCGCTCGCGCCGCCGAGTCTCGACGCGGCGTAGGTCACCTTCAGCACGTCGAGGACGGCGCCGGGAGTGCACGCGTTGGAGGGATTGGCGCAACGTTGGATGTGGCTTCGACCACGTTCACGAACGTTCACGACCACGTTCACGACCACGACGACGTCCTTGCCGCGCGTTCAAACGCTCAACTTCACCTACCGTTTCTGGTGGAGAAGCTAAGGGCAGCACCAATACGAACCGCCGGTGCGGACGCCGACGTGGTCCTGGACGCAGCCGCGTGCGGGACACGCGCCCGGCGCATCGGGCGGGCAAAACCACATCGCAGAAAATCCAGGGGCATACAGGCAGGCGTAGTCGCCCCATGCGGGGGGAGTTCGCACGCATCCGGCGGACGCTCTCTCGCATCGCGGTGTGCTCGCGTCCCAGCGCGGAGCACAGCCGATCATGGTGCAGCCCCACAGAACGCCACCGGGCGAGTCGCAGCCGCACGAGTTGCAATTGTCGAAACTGTCGCAGCGCACGCCCGCTGGACAGAATCGGCCGAGCGGGTCGAGACAGCCCGGAGCGTCGGGCGGAGCGACGGTCGAGTCATCGCCGGTTGCGTCCGCTCGCGTGGCTACATCCACGGCGCGTGTGGAGTCATCGGTTGGGGGCGCAACGCTTCGGGCGCACGCGGTGAGCAGGGTTGCGATGAGCGCGCTATGCCTGGCGCGCGGGACCGAATCGGCTCGCGTCACGCGCAGACTCTCCATCCCGCCGCGACCGTCATACTCAACATCATACACTCGCCCGACGCGCCACACCGCGATCACCCGCCGGCCCCTCCGTCGCTGTCCAACAACCGCGCGTACTCGCAGCACGCGGCACGCCGAACACCGCGGTGGACGTGATTCTCCGCGACGGGCTGCGTCCGATGGCGCGACAGTTCGTGCATCTGACGCCGGACGTCGATCTCGCCCGCCGCGTGGGCGCACACGATGCGGGACACGCGTTCTATCGCGCGAACGAGCGATTCTGGCTGGCGGACGAGGTGCCGGCGGAGTTCGTGAGGCGGGAGTGGCGGGCGACGTGAAAGTCTGCGCGCTTCGCTACGCTCCCGCTCCCACGGCTCCATCCAGAAGAAAGTCCCGCCAGTGCATCGCGGCGATGCCGACGCGGCGTGCGAGATCGTGGCCGTGTTCGCCGTGCACGAGCAACGGGCGGTGTTCCGGGTTCCGCCGCGCGAATTCCAGAAGCCCTTTGAGATCGTTCGCGTGAACCCGTCCCGTCTTGACCTCGACGGCGAACGATCCCCAACTCCCGTCGATCACCGCGTCGACTTCGAGTGGTTCCTCGCGCCAGTACGTCACTCGCTGTCCGGCATTGCGCCCATGCGCGAGACAAGCATTCTCGACCCAGCGTCCGAATCGATCGGGTTCGGCGGCCGGTTCGGGAATTCCGCGCGGATCCACCGCCGCCAGCAACGCGTTGCTGAGTGTCACGAGTTTCGGCGGCGCGGCGCGCTGTCTGGTCACCCGCTCGGCATGTTTCTGAAGCGGCGCGACGAGGAACGCATCGTCGAGAAGTCCGAGGTAGTGAACGAGGGTCTCGATCGCGCCGGACTCTTGCATCTGGCCCTGCAACTTCTGGAGCGACATGATCTCGGCGGGCGACGCCGCAGCCACGCTGAAGACCTGCCGCAGCAGTGCAGGTCGTCGGACCGCTGCGTGCGCGAGGATGTCGCGCCCCACGGCCGGTTCGACGATCGCATCGCGCACGTATGCGAGCCAACGCCGAGGGTCATCGCGGTACGCCACCGCGCCGGGGTATGCGCCACGACGCACGATCAAGTCAGCGGCCGCGTGAGTCGACAGGTGAAATGCCTTCGACAGGTCGCGAGCGCACCAATGCGTGAGGGTGACGCGCTCGAAGCGACCGGCGAGGCTCTCGCGTGAGCCGGTGCCCAGTCGAAGCGCCGACGACCCCGTCGCGACGATGTGCACGCGCTGCTTTCGACGTCGGATCCTGTCCCACTCGCTCTTGAGGCGTGCCGCCCAGTTCGGTGCGAGATGTGCTTCGTCGAGCAAGACGATCGCCCGACCGTGCGACTCCGCGACTTTCTGGGCCTCCAGCCATAGCCGCTCCCAGGTGCCCGGCAACGATGCCTCGGGCGCGTCAGCGGCCGAGTAGATCGACGCTGGCCCGAAGCGCGTGGCGAGATCGTGGAGCAAGGTCGTCTTGCCCACTTGTCGCGGCCCGCACAGTAGCTGGATCCGACCGGGTGCTGGTTCCTCGAGCCGTTCGCGTAGCAGCGTCAGGCACTCGTCGTACCCGAGCCGGAATTCGTCCAAACGACGGTCACCAGACATACTCGAATAATTATTCGATTACGATCGCATATGCAAGTCGCCCCGAAATCACCGACGGGACGGGGGCGTCCATGAACGAGGGTCACGAGCACAGCAGGCCGATCGTCGGCGGACTTCGGCGCGGACATCGTGTGGGGTTCGGACCCAGCCGGCGGTGAACGGGGCGCGGCTCCGGCGTCGGCGATCGTCGGGTGACCGCACGAGAATCCGACGGCGCTCACGAAAAGCGTCACAACGACAGCGCGAATCGTATTCAGTGCGACGGCCCCAAGAGTCTGCATGGCCCTCCCCGGAACGCGAGCGTACCAGAGCATGCAACATCGCATTCGCTCTTCCCTTGCCAGCGCGATTCGGCCAGCCGAGACTCCTCGCATGGGGACTTCGTCGGGACGCGTCGAGGACGTCATGACGCCCGATCCGATCACGATCGGGTCCGGTACGTCGGTCGCTGTGGCCTACCTCATGATGCGTGAGCGGGGGTTTCGGCATCTTCCGGTCGTCGATGACGGCAAGCTGGTCGGCATTCTATCCGTGACCGACATCGGACACGCCGGCGCGAAGGTGCAGAGCGTGCGCGAGCAGCCGGTATCCGCGATCATGACCCGCGAGCCGATGACCATCCGTCCGGACACCGCGGTCGAAGTTGCGGCCGCGACGATGGCGTCGAGAAAATTCAACTGTCTCTTGGTCACCGAAGGCGACAGTCTCGTTGGCATCGTGACGACGTACGACCTTCTCGATGCGCTCGCGCGGCGGATTCGCACCGAGGGTTGAGTTCCGCGCACGCTTTCTGACCCATGGCGATCTATCTCCTCACGCTCCTCGGCGCCGTTCTCCTCGCAGCCCTCCTCGGCGCGATGATGCTCGGCGCGTTCCGGCTGCTGCGGCGATGGCTCACGGTCGCGCGTGCGGAGTTCACAGTCACTCCGCGCAATGCGCGTCCCGGCGAAGAGATCCAGGCGACGGCGCATGTCGTGTCGCGAGGAGACCGAAAGCTCGTCGTCCACGCGACGCTCACGTGCACGATGTTCGATCACCGTGCCCGCGACTTGTTCGCCCAGACCGTACCCATGACGGAAGTCGACGGCCAGCCGGGGCGCTACGCGGTGAAACTCCATTTGCCCGATTGCGCGCTGCGAACCGGCACGATTGGAGACGACCTGTCCGACCTATTCTCCGAGGACGCGCGCCGACTGTTGGTGTTCTGGTCGGTTCGTTTCGACGTTTCGCCGTCGGAGCGACCGGGCACCGTGTTCGCGCGGCACGTGGTCGCGGTGCACGTGCCCGAGGGCAAGCCGTTGCAGACCGACCAAGCCTACATGAACCAACTCGTCGTCGAGACCTTCGCGGCGCTGAAGGACGACATGATTCTCAACTGGCTGGTCAAGATGGCGGCGCGCGATGACGTGATCACGGACAGCGAGCGAACATTTCTTCACGATCTGCTCGCGACGTCGCACGGCATCCGCGACGCGGCTGCGGCGGACGCACGAATCGACGACGAGCTGAATCGACAGATCGAAATCGACCCCGTGCTGCTTCGAAAGCACATCTCGGCAGACGCACGGTTGTCGTTCTACCGCTTGCTCTACGCGGTCGCATGGCGAGACGGATCGCTCGACAAGCGAGAGCACAAGTTTCTCATCGACTCGCTGCAGACGTTTGGTTTGGATCGCAGCGAGGTGGCCGAGGTCGAACGCGAGGTTCTGCGTGGAATGGCCGCGAGCAGCCTTCAGTAGGCGTCCGGCATCGCCCGCCGACGGCACCGCGCTCGCGAGGGCATCGCGGGTCGCGCTGGCGTTGGCCACCGTGGTCGGCGTCCTCGCGCCGGCACTCGCATGGGCGCACGAACGTTGGGTGCCCCACGCGACGCGCTCGCCCGTGAACCGTGCGTATTTCCGCACGATGCGCGGTGAAGCGTTGCGCTTCTCGCTCGGCGCATCCGCGGCCCTCGTCGGCGTCGTTGTCATCTGGTACCTGATTTCCCTCGACGTCGTGTGGCGCATCACGCCCGTCACCGAGGAAGCGAAAGCCCGCGAGGCCCGCCGCGGTCTTCTCTCCCGCACCGGGCGCGCGGTTGCACGATTCCTGCTCGACGCCGACGTGGACAATCGATTCACCGAGCGCGGTCTCGCCGTGGGTGCGTTCGTGTTCGGGCGTCTTCCCGCGTTCGTGCTCCTCCTCGGAGTCCACCAGCGCTGGTTGCTCATGCCGAGCTTCCCGCTGTCCGGGCCGTTGGCGTTGCCGCTGCGATGCGTCGCCGCGGGTCTCGCCGTGTGGGTGCTCGTCGGCCGGTACCTGCGCGCGCTCGGGATCACGGTGTTCGCCGTGTTCGTGTACCTATGTTTCGCGTACGGGATTGCCGCGATCGACGCGATTCCGGTGCTGGCAAGTGCCGCGTTCTATTACTACGCGCGCGAGCGCCACGGCGCTGACGTGAACGCGCGACAGATCCTGGGCATTCGGCTCAGTCTCGGAATCGGGTTCTTCCTGCTCGGACTGATCAACAAGATCTATCTCGCCGATCTGTTCATCGGCGTGGGCGACCAGCATCCCGCGCTCCTGCAGGGCCCGCAGACGATGTTCCCCGGGCTCACGCGCGAGGCGTTTTCGTTCGCGACCGCGCTCGGCGAGATGACGTTCGGACTGCTGCTCTTGCTTGGAATCTTCGACAAACTGACCACGCTCGCCCTGTCGCTGATCTTCGTCAACTTCATGCTGACGTTCGGCTGGGCCGAGATCGTGCATCTGTATCCCATCTCTGGTTTCTCGATTCTGTTCTTCCGCGGACCCCCGGGCACGCTGCTGGACGGCGCGGTGTTTCGCACGCACGTCGCGCTGTGGCGTTGGGCGGGACATCGATCGTCGCCGCTGATCTATGCAACGGCGGTCGTCATCGTCGCCGTGGCGGCCGCGGCGCTCTTGATCTTTCTGCCGCTGTTCCTCGTCGTGCACGTCGTGCCGCGCATCGGCGGGTAAGCCTCGGCCCGCGACACGGCACGCGACGTACGCGCCGCCCGCACTTCGCGCGAAGGACTTCGACGTTCGGGTGATACACTTGTCATCGGATGCTCGGGATTGTCACCGGTTGGATTCCCACGGCCGTCGCGCTTGCGGTCATCGCGGCCGTGTTCATTGCGGGATACGTTCACCTCGGGCGGGAGCTTTCGTACGTTCGCGTGCTCGCCGACCAGCTCGCGGCCGATCTCGCGCTCGCATCCGCCACCGGCGAACCCGCGCGGTCGGCCACTGCGCCGACGCCGACGATTCTCGGGCAAGGCGTGCGAGACGAGATCGAAGGCGTTCGCAAGGCAACCGATCCGACGTGGGCATTTCGGCACGTTCGGGGCTGGCAGATGCGCGCGCAGCGATTGGAACCTGCACTCGCGTTCTGGATCGATTTGCTCCGTCAGTTGGGACTTCTCGGCACGGTGCTCGGACTCGGGCTTTCGTTGCTCGGCGGAGGCGGTGACGTTCGTCGGCTTCTGGCGCCGCTCGGACTCGCGGTGTGGACCACGGTGGTCGGGCTCACGCTCAGTCTCGTCCTCTCTGCGAAGTACGCGATGTCGATCGGCGTGTGGGCCGACCACTGCGAGAAGAACATCGAGGTCTGGGAACACCGGCGCAAAGGCGAGCCCGCGAGCGACTCCGAGCGTCGCGAGCAGGCGACGTGACCCGGCAGCGCAGACCGGTTCGGTACGCCGAGCTGACGTCGCTCATCGACGTGATGTTCATCTTGCTATTTGCCGCCACCATCCATGCATCCGCCACGGGCGAGCCATCGGCGCCCGCCGCACGCATCGCGGCGCGAGGCGCATCGTCGCACACCGGCACGGGAACGGCGCGCCCCGGCGCCACGCGGCTCGCGCCCGATGCCAGCGCAATCGCAGCGCCCCGCTCGCGCGACTTCGACGCCGATCGCGAACGCGCGCTCTCGGAACTTGCGCGCGGGCTCACCGTCCGACCCGTCGTCGTGGCGCGAGTGTCGCCGGAGGGTGCGGTCGTCGCGATCGAGCACTCCGTCGGAGGTCGCGTCGAGCATCTTTCGCTCGCGATTCCGCTCGTGGCCCGCGTTTCGGATCCGGACATCGTGTTGAGTTATCTCGGCGATCGTTCGCGCGAGCTTCGTGTCTGCGGAATCGTCGCGATGACGCTACACCGCGAGCGCTTCAACGACGAGATCATCGCGATCGTGCCGGACATCCCGATCGAACAAATGACCGTTGCCCTTGCCCGTGGCCTCGCGCGAGATGCAGAGCACTGTTTCGCGGACGCGCACGCTCTTGGCGTGCTCGTGGGCCAGCCGGCAGTCCCGCCGCCGCACGAGGAGATACGCGATGAGTGAGCAGAAGAACGGCAAGCGCAACCGCGGGCGGATGTCACCGATGTTGTTGCTGTTGGCGGCACTCGTGCTGCTCGGATTGTGGCTCGCGCGCGGTCGATGCGGGCGCGGATGGGGACTGGGCGGCGGTGGCGACACGACGGGACTGCCGAGCGGACGTCCCGAACGCCCCTCGGGCGGCGACGTCGCGCGAACGGATGGAGACTCGCCGCGGACGCAGGCGCCCCCGTGCGAAGCACGCCTGTCGTCCGACGGACTTCAACGCAACGGCCGGTCGGTGACGCTCGCCGACCTCGTGTCGCAATGCCGCGCAGCGGGGTCCGTCAACCTCACGGTCACTGGCGATGCGCGCTTTGGCGAGATGGAAACTCTCCGCGCGTCGCTCGCCGACGCCGGGCTGCGCGTGTTCGTGCACTGATCGCAAACCCAATCGAACGCCGCCCGACGCGCCGTTCCCATTGCGAGTTGCGCCCGACGCGACCAAACTGCGCTCAATGCACCGCCCGCGTTCCAGGCTCCGTTCTGCCGCTGCGCTCGCTGTTGCGCTGTCGACGTTGCTCATCGCCCACCCGTCGCGCGCCGAGCTGCGACTCTTGTTCGTGCGCGACATTTCGATGGAAGTCACGGTCGCGCCGCTGCAGTCGGGAGATCACAGCCCATCGCTCACGTACGCTCCGAGCGGCGCCTCGTCGCTCGCGTGGGTGCGCGGCGTGCTGAACACTGCCATGCCGCTCCGGGGGCCCACCGTCATGTTCGTGCCGCTGTCCGGCGCGATGGCGGCACTCGGTCCGGTGCTACAAGAGGTCGCCCCCATCGGAGAGGTTCAGGACGTCGCCGTGTCACAGGACACGATGCGCTCTCTGGTGTTCTACGCGACGCGCATGCCGGTGTCCGGGGTCGCGACGGTGCGGCTTTGGCTCCCGGGCGCAACGACGCGCGTGCCCGATTTGCACATGACGACCGATGCTCTCGTCGCGCTGACCGCGCCGATGGTGTCGCAGCCGGCGCACGTCGACTTCGGGATCGTGACGCTCGATCCCGCGCGCAATTCCGGTGTCATTCTTATCGACGCTGCGATGGCGGCGGACTACTCGAGCACGATGATGTCCGGCAGTTCGATCGTTGCGTACGGAACGATCGCTCGACTCGCCCGCCCGTTCAGCGGCTTGCTGACGACGCGTGCCGTTGCGATTCCGTCTCCGCCGTCGGTCACGTTCACGACGCGTCCTGGGACGATCACCATCAACTATCCGGTGTTCGCCGCGTCGGCACTGGCGTTCACTGCCGTTCGTCCCGACGGGATGTTCGCGGCCGTTCCGGGCGTGCTGCCCGGTCAAATTCTCATGGCGCGTTCCGACGGTCTGGTCGTTCGCCCCGCGGATCCGGCGCTCATTGCCTTGCCCCGCGCGTTCACGGAACTGGCGGCGGCGCCAGATTTCGGCGCGCCGTCCGCGTGGGTCGTCGCGTACATGCCGGGGAGCGAGCAGGTAGCTGTCATTTCGCACGGGACTCCGGATCCTCCGCTCGTCGTCGATCTCGGCGCGCCCCGCTATTCCATGTGTCGCCATTTGACCACGGCACCGATGCCCGCGATCAGCGATGTGATGGCATTCGCGATCGAGTGCCGAGACTCGGCGAGCATGAGCAACCACATCCTGCTCGCAGGGATCCAGCGCGTGCCGACGGTGAGGCCGGACGCGGGGCCAGACGGAAGCACAGACGCTCGACCGATGGACGACGCTGGCTCGCCGGACGTCGGAATGCCGGACAGCGGTGCGGCCGATGCGCTCGCGGACGACGCACCGATCGACGATGCCACGGCACCGGACGGCGGACCGGCCGTTCACGTGCGCGGCGGCGCGTGTCGATGTCGTGCGGGTGCGACGGATCGCGCCGGTGGGTTGTGGGCCTTCGGGTTTGTCGCGGCGCTCACGTCGATGCGACGGCGCCGGGCGAGGGCGTTGGGCTGAATGCGTCTGCCCACGCGCGCAAATGCGGTACTCGTTGCGGCTCTGCTCACGCTTGCCAAGTGCACACCGCGTGTTTCCCGCACCCAGTGTCGTTACAACTCGGAGTGCACCGCGCCGCTGGCGTGCGTCGCAGGATTCTGCGCGCCGGAGTGTCAGACCGTACGCGACTGTCTCGTTGGCGAAACGTGCATGGCCTTGGCGCCCGGCGGGGCACTCGTCTGCGTGGTGCAGCCGGCCGGCGATGGCGGCGCAACCGACGCGGGCGCGAGCGGTACGTGTGCGGACCCGATCGATCTGTCCGGACTCACACCCAACGCGCGTGGATCGATCACGTTGCAGACCAACACCGACGACGCCCCGCCCGTCGCGACGTTGCCTGCGCCCTGCGCCGGCGCGCGCGCTCTCGCGTTCCAGCGGACGTTTCGCTACCGCACGCGCAGCACGATGCGACTCGGCGCCGCGACCGTGAGCACGCTCACTGCGAGCACCTACGACACGGTGGTGAGTGTCACCGATCGGTGCGACGCGGCCGCAAGCGTGCTGGCATGCAACGACGACAACCCCGACGTGCCCGGCGACATTCATTCGTACGCGCCCACGGCAGCGCCCATTCCCGCCGGCACCGAAGTGTTCGTGACGGTGTCGGGCTTCGCGATGCCCGCAAGTGGACGAACGAATCACGGACCCGTCGAGATCATCGTGTTCGAGTTCTGAGTGGGTGCTCGTTCGGCGAGACGAACCCGATTCGCGTCCCCGTTGGCGTGGACGCGCAACTGCCTTGTGTGCGCGCCACCGCAATTTCGACCGATTAGTTCTGCTCCTGTCGACCGTCATGACCTGCGAACCGATCGATTGCCCCCCGACCGGGGGCAGCAACCCCTAGCCCAACTTCGTCACTTCAAGCATGGCAGACGTGTCCTTTCGCGCACTTAGCTCCAAGTTTCGGCACTACATTTTCACTCCCTGGAGTCGGATCCTG
>Ga0080064_1001980_pt1 | contig 37642 bp, 32 predicted proteins | sample Subgrocontami54m_FD_69260 | JGI IMG/M metagenome (GOLD analysis project Ga0080064, IMG submission 69260) | Subsurface groundwater microbial communities from S. Glens Falls, New York, USA - GMW46 contaminated, 5.4 m (SPADES assembly) (version 2) ...
ATCCGCGCAATCGCGCAGGCGCTCGAGGCGGCCTGCGCGGGCGTGGATGTCTGCATGACCCACGTTCCGCTCGGCTGGAACGGCCACTACCGCCACTTCCGGCATCCGCTGGATTACATCGGCCAGGAAGGCGGTGGCGGCGTCGGCGCAGGGCCCGGAATCACGGTGGGCGCGGCGCTGGCGTTGAAGGGCAGCGGGCGCATCCCGGTGGCCATCCTGGGCGATGGCGACTTCCTCATGGGAGTGACCGCGTTCTGGACCGCGGTTCACTACCGGATTCCGTGCCTGGTGCTGGTCGCCAACAACCGCTCCTTCTTCAACGACGAGCTGCACCAGGAGAGGATGGCGAAGGACCGCGCGCGGCCGGTCGAGAACCGATGGGTCGGCCAGCGCATGACGGACCCGGAGATCGACCTGGCGATGATGGCCCGCGCGCAGGGCGCCGAGGGTATCGGTCCGGTGACGCGGGTCGAAGACATCCGGCCGGCGATCGAGCGCGGGCTCGCCGCGGTGCGGGGCGGCGCGGTATGCGTCGTGGACGTTCGGGTCCTGCCGGGCTATGACACCAACATGAGCGGCTCTTCGTCCAGCCAGAAACGCTGACGGGAAACTTCGACGTCGCGCTCTGGTGAAACCCGCCCGGAGCGTGACGGGGGGAAAGATGGCGCAGCACACGGTATTCCTCTGCCACGACTACATGCTGGTCGAGATCCTCGACGAGATCGAGCGTCTGCTTCTGGCGCAGGGCGTGGAGGTCGTTCGCGGGCCGGTGACGAGCCCGGGCGCGAAGCTCGTCTATCCCAGGGAGCGCTACGCGGAACTCTTCGGGCGGGCCGAGGTGATGAGCTTCAGCTCGCGCTCGGTCTGCCCACGCGAAGTGCTCCTGGCGGCGCCGCGGCTGCGCGGGATCGTGAATCCGACCATCGGCATGGAGACCGTTGACATCGACGCCTGCAACGAGCTCGGTATCATCCTCGGCCACGGCGCGACGCCGCAGAATTTCCTCGGCATGGCCGAGGCCACGGTGATGCTGATGCTGATGCTGCTGTACCAGCCCGGGGCCACCGAAGAGGTCCTGCGAGGCAAGCGTCCGCGCCCCAAGCCCACGCCGACGGATCCCTGGGCGCGCATGATGCTCGGCCGGACCATAGGCCTCGTGGGGCTGGGGCGGATCGCGCGCGGCGTCGTGGATCGGCTGTCCGGGTTCGGCGTCAGGATCCTCGCCTTCGATCCGTTCGTCGCGGCGCAGGACGTTCCCCCGAATGTCGCGCTGGTGGGCCTGGACGAACTGCTGAAGGAAAGCGATGTCGTCAGCCTGCATGTGAGCATTACGGCGTCCTCGCGCGCGATGATCTCGGAGCGCGAGCTCGCGCTGATGAAGCCCGGGGCCTTCCTGATCAACACCTCGCGCGGGGAGGCGGTCGATGAAGGCGCGCTCTACCGGGCGCTCAGGGACAGGCGCATCGGGGGCGCGGCGCTGGACAACTTCGTCGTCGAGCCCCTGCCCAAGGAGAGTCCGCTGCGGCAGCTGGACAACGTGATCCTGACCCCGCACATGATCGGGCACACGCAGGACGTGTTCGCCTCCTTTCCGCCGGCGGCGGTCGAGAACATCACCCGGATACTGCGCGGCGAACCGCCGCTGTACTGCAAGAACCCGGAGATCGTTCCCGCGTGGCGCAGGCGGCTCGCCGCGCTGGACTAGGCCCGAGGCGGAGCCTCCTAGTCATTCATGACTCTTGGGTGCTGACGCATCTGGTGAGGATTTTGGGTTTGCACATGTCTCCCGATTTTGTGAAGTTGCAAATCGCAACTTCACAAAATCGGGAGAGTGGGGATGGCAAGTCGCGGCGACCTGTTTGATTTCGGTTGGGCCGGCTCAAGCCTCGACGAATTTCGCCCGCGGCCGCAGCAGGCCCTGCGATAGACGCTGCTCCATGACGTGGGCGACCCACCCCGCGGTGCGGGCGAGCATGAACACCGCGCCTGCGCTGTGCGGCGGTATGTCCATCGCGATCGCGAGGGCGACCGCCGCGATCTCGTGCCTCGGGTATATCCCGAGCTTCTCCTGGGCGTCGTCGACGAAGCCGTAGATGGCTTCGAGCTGCCTGGATTGGCGCGCGCGCCGCTTCGCGAGGTCGAGCAGGAAACGGCCGCGCGGATCGCCTTTCGGGTAGAACGGGTGCACGAATCCCGGCACGGCGCTGCCGCGGTCCTGATAGTTCTGCGCCCGGCGGAGCAGGACGGCCTTGCTCGGCGCGCCGGCGAGGAAGTCCTCGACCTGGCCGAATATCCGGCCGACCTGGACGCCCGAGCTGGTGCAGAGGGCGCAGGAGATGCAGCTGTGCAGGGTCGCGCCGGTGGAGGCGGCGACGCGCGCGGCGAACGCGCCCGGAGAGAGCTCATGGTCGGCGAACAGCACCAACATCGCCTCCATCGCCTCGCGGTTCTCCGCGGTCAGCGCGACGCCGAGGGATCGCAGCAGGCCTTCGACGATGGATTGCCCGTTGCGCATGGGCAGGAAGCGACGGTGGCTGGACAGGCTGGCGAAGCAGCCCACGAGCACCTGGATGATCTGGCGCGCCGCGTCGGCCGGCCTGCCGCTGCGCACCCGCTCGGCGACACCGCCGCGCGAAATGCCCAGCTTCAGGGTGACGAAGGCGAGGATTTCGAACAACTGGTCGCTCGATCGCAGTTCGTTCGTGCTCTGGATGAGCCTGCGCACCTCGGCCGGAAGCGGAATCACGGGCCAGCGCGACCGGTCCTCGTACAGGAAGCCCGACCACAGAAGCTCGGCGACCGCCTCGAACGAGACGCCGTCGCGTGCGAGCTGCACGGCCAGGCGGCCCCGATAGCGGGGGCCTTCGGGCGTGATCTGCGTGATCGTGGTGGGAATGATCGGCTCGCCCCAGTGCATCGCCGAGGCCGCGACCGCGCCGTGTCCGGACCGTGCCTGCGATCGCGCCCTCACCCGCTCGACGTCCTCGCGCAGGTACAGCCGGTCCTTGCGGCCCGCCTGCCGGAGCTTGCGGATCCAGCCGCGGCTGACATAGGCGTACAGGGTCTGCGGGCGGACCTCCAGGAGCCGGATGGCCTCCTGTGCCGAAAGGTAATCGCTGTGTTTCGGTTGCGGGGATAAGGGCATGGCGATGGACCGGCGCGGGTCGCTCCCGCTCCAGCGCGTCATTATATTGAATCGGCTCCATGTCCATGGCGAGTGCCCTCCGCGGTACATTGATTCCATCTTCAACATTGATGGGTGGGCAGCGCAGACGTAGCATGGTCTCTTGCACCGGATTCCAAGGGAGGGAGGATGAACCGTCGGATGGGTGGGGCACTTGCGGTCCTGGCGGTGCTCGCCGGGTTGACTTGGGCGTCGCAGCCGTACGCCGCGCCGGAGGCGGTGCAGGCGAAACGCGAGCGGCTCGAAGTCGGCATCGTGTCGCGCACCTTCTTCTACGTTCCCGTCTGGGCGGCGCGTGATCGGGGCTTCTTCGCCGACGAAGGCCTCGAGGTCAACGTCACGATCTTCGGCAATGCCTCGCAGGTCGAGCCTCTGCTGGGCGGCAAGATGCACGTGGCGATCGCCACGCCCGAGGCGATATTGCAGAACGCGGCCAACGGCGGACCGCTGCGCATCGTCGCCGGCAATACCGGGAAGCTCAGCCACGAGCTGATCGTGAATCCGCGCTTCTCGCGGATCGAGGACCTGCGCGGCGCGACTTTCGGCATCCTCAACATGACCGAAGGCAGCTTCTTCCAGATCAGGGAAATCATGGCGCGTCATGGACTGCGCTACCCCGCCGATTACGCGGTGAAGGAAACCGGCGGAGTACCGCCGCGCCACAAGGCGCTGCTCGCGGGCACGATCGACGCCGGACTGCAGTCGATCCCGTGGAACTATGTCGCGAGGGACGCCGGCTTCAAGAGCCTTGCGGATGTCAGCGACTACGTTCCGGACTGGCAGTTCGTCTCGGTCAACGTCAACGACACCTGGGCGAAATCCCATCGCGACGTTCTGATCCGTTTTCTGCGCGCGATGTCCCGCGCCACCGATTGGATCTATGCCAATAGAGCCGGCACGGCGGCCATCGCCGAGCGCGAATTGCCCACCCGGCATGACTATGCGGAGCGCGCGTGGGACTACTATACGGGCACGCGAGCGCTGACGCCGGACTTGTCGGTCAACCGCAAGGGGCTGCAGAAGGTGATCGAAATCCAGATCGAGGCGGCTCTCCTTCCGCGGAACGCTGCGACCGACCCGGATGCGTACCTCGCTCAGGACTACCTGAAACAAGCGCGGGCCAGCCCCCGCAACTGACGCGCTGTCCTTCCCGCTCGATTCGTCCCCGGGATGCATGGGGAAAGCATGCATCCCGTTCATGTCCGCATGCGCTTGAACATGAACAACAAACAGGATTCCCGCCGCCCGGGGTGCACAAAAAAAATGTACTTCAGGTGTCTGGGCGGCGGTCCTATCCGCGGCTGGCGCGCGTCGATTCTTCACTCTAAGACATTGAAATAACGCAGTGTCGTTGCACCACGGCCTCTGCAGGCACGGACGTTGCTGTCAAGAGGGGTAAGACAGCCCGATTGACGCAAGGTGGCCAAGATGAGCGAAAAAGCCAACATCCTCGTGGTGGACGACAACGAAGTGGTCCGTCTCAGCCATTTCCGGTCCCTGACCGGCGAGCACTGCAGCGTGGAGGCGGTCGGGAACGGAAGCGACGCACTGGAAGCAATGGAACAGCGGGCGTTCGATGTCGTGCTGCTCGATCTTCGCATGCCGGGCATGGACGGCATGACGGTCCTCAAGGCGATCAAGGAGCGCTGGCCCGAGAGCGAAGTGGTCATCATCACTGGGTACCCGACGATCGAAACCGCGAAAGAGGCGGTGCGCCTGGGTGCCTACGATTACCTCGCCAAGCCGGTCGGCCCGGACGAAGTCATCAACGCGGCCAACGGCGCGATGATGCAGAAACGCTGGGCCCTGCACGAGGACCGCGCCGTTCGGGGCGGCGCGGGGAATTGAATATCGATCTGGAACCAAGGAGAAAGCGATGAGCGCATTACGCAAGGTACTGGTCGTCGACGACGATCCGGTGGTCGGAAAGAGTTTCGACCGCGTCCTCTCGGACAAGGGTTACGTGGTGATCACCGCGAGCAACGGGCAAGAGGCGCTCGACAAGCTCGGTGCGGAGAGCTTCGATGTCGTCTACACCGACATCAAGATGCCCGGGATGGACGGCCTCGAGGTCGCCGAGCGCGTCAAGGCGAAGCGGCCCTGGGTCCCCGTGGTCATCGTCACAGGCTATGGCACGACCGCCAACGAGGCGAGGGCCGAGGCCGCGGGCGTCTGCGCCTTCCTGCACAAGCCGCTCTCGCCGGAGATGATCGAAGGCAGCGCGGAGCAGGCGCTGCTCGAAGGGGCATTGGCCGAGGCGCCGCGCAAGGAAGCCGAAGCGGCCGCGGCATCGGTGGCGAAGCAGGAAAGCAGGCTGAAGAACATCGCCCTGTTCCTTGCGGCGCCCTTCATCGGGCTCGCCTACATTCTTGCCTTCCCGTTCGTCGGGCTCGGGATGATCGCCTGGCTGGGTGTAAAGGCCGCGGCGAAGCACGAAATGCCGAGGAAGACGGGTCTGTTCGCGACGAACGCAGCCCTTTTCGTCCTGGGGCCGGTCCTGGGGTTCGTGTATGTGCTGCTCTTCCCGTTCATCGGGGTCGCGGTGCTTGCGTGGGTGGGTGGAAAGGCCTTGATGAAACGCAATGGCAGGGAGTAGGCGCTCGGAACTACAATCGCGCGAAGCGGAAAGCCGGCGCGGCATAACACGGGGGAGGAACGGCTATCGCCGGGGGCAGGGCGTCCCCCGGCGATCTTGATATAGAACGAGTTGGGAACATAGGGGATTAGAAATGGCAAGCTCCCGGAGCTCAGGTGCAATCTCGGGCGCAACTGCGGCGATCGATGCCGGCCGGATCGTTGCCGCCATCGTCGCATTTCTGGTGCTGCTTTCCGGCGCGTGGCTGAACGCGCGCGCTGCCGCCGGCGGCGCGCTTTCGGATGCGGACCAGGCCTGCCTGGGCTGCCACGGGACCGAAGGGCTGCAGAAGAAGCTGGCGAGCAAGGAGACGCTCTTGCTGCACATCCCGGGCAAGGTGTTCGCGAAATCGGTCCATGGCGCGATCGGTTGCGCCGGCTGCCATGCCGAGGTGGACCTCGCGAAACATCCCTCGGACCGGAAGATCGCGAGCGCGCGCGAGTACTCGGTCGCGCAGACCGGGGTCTGCAAGACCTGCCATGAGGACAAGTTCAAGCTGTACGAGAGCAGCATCCACGCCGCCCTGGTCCGCGCGGGCAACCCGGCGGCACCGGTGTGCACGGATTGCCACAGCCCGCACGAAGTGAGCCCCAAGGCGGTGTACGAAACCATGGCCTCGGTGCCCTGCAAGCAGTGCCACGTGGCGATCTTCAACGCCTATGCGGGCAGCATGCACGGCAAGGCCCGGAGCGCATCGAGCAAGTCCGGCGCTCCGCTGTGCTCGGACTGCCACCGCGCCCACGAAGTGATGGCCGTCGCGGCGGGGGACATCCCGAGGACCGCTTGCCTGGTTTGCCACGCGGATGCGCTGGACGCGCACCGGAAGTGGCTCCCGAATGCGGGGCTGCACTTCGAAGTGGTGTCCTGTCCGGTATGCCACGCGCCGACGGCGCAGCGCAAGGTCGACCTGATGCTCGTCGACAGCGGCACGCAGCGGCGCGTTGCCGAGCAGCACGGCATACCGCAGTTCGAAAGCCGCGCCCGCGCGGCCGACGCGCAGGGCAAGGGCCTCGATGCGATGGCGCTGTGGAACCTGCTGAAGACCTTCAATACCGAGGGGATGAATGGCAGGACGACCCTGCGCGGCCGGCTCGAGGTGCGCACGGGCGCCGAGGCGCACCAGCTTGCCGACAAGAGCAAGGCGATCAGCGACTGCAACCTCTGCCATCGCGAGGGCTCCGCAGCGTTCCAGAGCGTGACCGTCTCGGTCGCCGGACCCGACGGCAGGCCGGTCCGCTACGGCGCGAGCAAGGAGGTCCTGAGTTCGGTGATTTCCGTGGATTCCGTGAGCGGCTTCTACACCATCGGCGCCACCCGCATCAAGCTGCTCGACGTCCTGCTGCTCCTCGCCCTGGCGAGCGGCATCGCCGTGCCTGCCGGGCACCTGGCGATGAAATACGCCTTCAGGCTGTACCTGAAGCGGGTCGAGGCGGAGAAAGCCTCCGCAGGCGCCCAGGCCGAAGCTCAATCCTCGTCCGGCGACCGCCCGCCGGGCGGCGATGCCACCAAGTAGAAGGAACCGCGCCATGGAAAGAATTTACGTACACCCGCTCCCGGTCAGGATCTGGCATTGGATCAATGCGGTGGGATTCGTCGCGATGATCCTGACCGGGGTGCAGATCCGCTACGTCGGGCTATTGGACGTGATGTCCTTCAGGCTCGCAGTCGAGCTGCACAACTGGATCGGCTTCGCTCTGATCGCCAACTTCTTCATCTGGCTGTTGTTCTACCTGTTCTCGGACAAGATCAAGGCCTACCACCCGGAGCTGAGCCCGACCAAGCATTTCCGCGCGAGCTTTCGCCAGCTCCAGTACTACGGCTACGGCATCTTCAAGGGGGACCCCAATCCGCACCACGTGAGCGCCTACCGCAAGTTCAACCCCATGCAAAGCATGCTGTACCAGGTGATCATGCTGCTTCTGGTCCCGATCCAGTTCTATACCGGCATCCTGCTCTGGGACCTGAAGCGCTTCTCCGGGGCGGTGGCGATGCTGGGGGGCGTGCGGGTCGTCGATACCGTGCACGTGCTGATCTTCATTTTCTTCGTGTCCTACATCTTCATCCACGCCTACCTGGGCGCGCTCGGCCACACGCCTTCCGCGCACTACAGGGCGATGTTCACCGGCTACGAGGAAGTCGAGGAGGAGCACGCACACGCGCAGAAGTGAGCGGGACGGGCCGAGGTCGCTGACTCGCCATTCTCACTCTCGCGATTTTGCGCAGTTGCGAAGCTGCAACTGCGCAAAATCGCGAGACTTGTGTAAACCCAAGAGCTTCGCGAGGTACTTGGTGCGAGCAGAGCCTAGGATGGGTCGGAGTCGCCCGAGTTCGGATCGCCTTCGCGGATCCGGACGTTGTGCTTCTTCATGAGCGCCTGGAAATTGGCCCGCTGCATGCCGGTCTCCTCGGCGCTCCGCGTCACGTTCCAGGCGTTCCTCTTGAGCGCCTCGATGACGAACAGCTTCTCGATGTTCTCCACCGATTTTTCGCGGGCGACCTTCTTGATCTGCTTGAGCTCCTCGCTCGTCTTGGGCACGTCCAGATCGAGCCGCGGCATCATCTCCATGATGTTGACCAGGTGGGCCTGGCGCACGACCTTGTCGGTGGCGAGGATCGCCGCGCGGTGGATGGTGTTCTCGAGCTCGCGAACGTTGCCCGGCCAGTCGTAGTTGACGAGCACGCTCATGGCGCCCTCGGAGAACTCGGTGACCTTCTTGCCCAGCTCCTCGCCGAAGGCCTTGAGGAAGTGGAACGCGAGCGCCGGGATGTCGTCCCGGCGTTCCCTCAGGGGCGGTATCTGGATCGGGAAGATGTTGATGCGGTAGAAGAGATCCTCGCGGAAGGTCCCCGCGGCCACCATCGCCTTGAGGTCCTTGTTGGTGGCGGTGACGAGCCTGAAATTGGCCGACTGGGTCCGCGTGTCCCCCACCGCCTTGAATTCGCGCTCCTGGATGACGCGCAGCAGCTTGGCCTGGGTGGACAGGGAGAGGTTGCCGATTTCGTCCAGGAACAGCGTCCCGCCGTCCGCGACCTCGAACATCCCGCGCTTGTTGGCGACCGCGCCCGTGAACGAGCCCTTGACGTGCCCGAACATCTCGCTCTCCAGCAGGTTCTCGGAGAGCGAGTTGCAGTCCACCGCGACGAAGGGCTTGTCCTTGCGCAGGCTGTTGTAGTGGATCGCGCGGGCGATCAGCTCCTTGCCGGTCCCGCTCTCCCCGGTGAGCAGCACGGTGCTGTTGGTGGGGGCGCACTTGGCGACCAGGCGGTAGACGCTCTGGATCCGGGGGCTCGAGCCGATGATGTTCTCGAGGCGGTACTTGGAGCTGACCTCGCTCTTCAAGTTGAGGTTTTCCTGGAGCAGCCGCCGCCGCTCCAGCGCGCGCTCCACCACGAGCTTCAGCTCGTCCGGGTCGAAGGGCTTGGGCAGGTAGTCGAAGGCGCCGAGCTTCATCGATTGCACGGCGGTGTCGATCTGCGAGAGCCCCGTGACCATGATGACGTCGATGTCCGGGTGCGATTCCTTCACTCTGCGCAGCACTTCCACGCCGTCGATCTTGGGCATCATGACGTCCAGGATGATCACGTCGTAAGTCCCCTCTTCGACCTTTTTCAGGGCCTCGGCGCCGTCGCGGACGGCCTCCAGCTCGTAGCCGCCCTCGCCGAGAATGCGAAGGCAGCTCCGGATGACGATTTCCTCGTCGTCGACGACCAGTATCCTGGCGCTCATTGTTGGCTCCCGGTGCTTGCACTCGGTGCGTCTTCCTTCAGGGGCTCCAGGGGAAGGTAGATCCGGAACGTGGTTCCCTCGCCGGCCTGGCTTTGGACCTCGATCGTCCCGCCGTGGGCCTGGACGATCCCGTGGCTGACCGAGAGCCCCAGCCCCGTCCCCTTGCCGACTTCCTTGGAGGTGAAGAAGGGATCGAATATGCGCTTCAGGTTCTTCTCCGGGATGCCGCAGCCGGTATCGATGATCGAGATCTCCACCATGGGCACGGGCCGCGCGCCGGGCTCGGGACTGCGCGCCTCGGGGGAGCGGCGGGTGCGGATGGTGATACTGCCCTTTTCCTCGATCGCGTGCTGGGCGTTGACGAGCATGTTCATGACGACCTGCTTGATCTGGTCCGCGTCCACCCAGACCTGCGGCAGCTCGCGGTCCAGTTCCAGGGCGATCTCGATGTCGCGCAGATGCGCGGGCCGCTCCACGAGGCGCGCCGTCTCCTCGATGATCTGGTTGAGGTCGCCGTATTTCTTCTCGGGCTTCTTCTCCCGCGCGAAGTCGAGCAGCCGCCGGATGATGGCGGCGCAGCGCTTGGTTTCCCTGATCACGAGGTCCATGTCCTCCGCCTCGGGGCTTCCGTCGGGCATCTTCTTGCGGATCAGGTGGGAGAACGTGAGTACGCCGGTCAAGGGGTTGTTCAGCTCGTGGGCGATGCCTGCGGCGAGCAGCCCGACCGAAGCGAGCTTTTCTCCGCGCGCGGCCTCCGCCTCGGCGATGCGCAGCTCCCGGGTCCGCTTGGCCACCTTCTCCTCCAGCGTGCGGCCCCATTCGCGCAGCTCGACCTGCGAGTTCCGCAGCGCCCGCGTCATGGCGTTGAAGGAGGCGGCCAGCTCGCCGAACTCGTCGTTGCTGCGCACCGGGATGAGCTCGTCCAGGTTGCCCGAAGCGAGTCGCCCGGCGCCGGCGTCCAGGTCGCGCAGGGGAACGTAGACCAGCCGATGCACGAACAGGCTCACGAGCAGCGAGGCGACGACGATGAATCCGATGGAAAAGACGATGATCGTGATCACGCTCTTCTGCATGGTGCGGTCGATCTCGTCGAGCGAGTATACGATGTCCAGCACGCCCAGCACCGATTGCGCCTTGGTATGCTCGTGGCAGGCGGCGGTGTAGCACGAAGGCTCGTTGCGGATGACCGCCATGCTGCCGAGCAGGCGCTTGCCCTCGGCGTTGGAGAAGATACGCGACCGGTCGCCGCGGGCGATCTGCTGCAGCGGCTTTTCGCTCTCGTGGCAGCGGAAGCACGCCTCGGCCTTGCGGTCCACCTTCTGGCCGATCTCCTGGGTAAAGGTCGAGTCGATGATCCTGCCGTCCTTGCTGAAGATCCTGACCTTGTCGATGTTCTCCTGGTTCACGACGTCCAGGAGGATGCGGTGGACGTAGTCGGGCTGGTTCTGCAGCATGGCGAAGCGCGTGCTCTTGGTGATCACGTCGGAAAGCTGCGTGACGTGGTTGGCGGCCTCCTGCAGGAGCTGGTTGCGCTGATAGCGGACCACGAGCACCGTGAACAGCAGCGTCGCCGCGGTGAGCGCGATCGCCAGGTAGAAGCCGACCCTGAACTTGAGCGTTTGCAGGCGCATGCCGTCGTTCGCCCCGCGTCAAGTCTCGAGCGAACCCAATCGAAAAGGAGCCCTAAACCTACCAGTTCCGGGCGGACGCTAATTGACCGGTATCAAACCCAAGAATAGGGGATTTCCCCCGCTGCGTCCGCCGCGAACCCGGACGCACCGCCGCCTGCGCGGGGCCGCCTGCGCCGGTTGGGTGAAAACCCCGCACATCGAGTAACATACCCCGTGTCTCACCAGACGACGTGCTCATAACAGGCTGTGCCGCCTCGCGCCATCAAGATCGAGGATTTTCTCAAGAATCTGCCGCTGTTCCGCGGCCTGTCCGCGGACGAGGTAGGGCGCATCGCTGCCGCCACGTCCCAGATGCGGTCCCCGGCCGGAACCATACTGTTCCGCAAGGGCGATCCCTGCACGGGCTTTCACGTCATCGTCTACGGCCAGGTGAAGCTCGCTTTCGGCGCGAGCGATGGTTCGGAGAAGGTGGTGGAAATACTCGGGCCGGGCCAGAGCTTCGGCGAGGCGGTGATGTTTCTCGAGCGGCCCTACGTCGTGTTCGCCGAGACGCTCGCCGATTCGCTGCTGCTGCACGTCGGCAAGGCGGCGATCGTCCAGGAGCTGGAACACAGCCAGGACTTCGCGCGCCGCATGCTCGGAGGCCTCGCCCAGCGCCTGCACCACATCGTGGGCGACCTGGAAGGCTATTCGCTGAAGAGCGGCACCCAGCGCGTCATCGGCTATCTGCTGCGCGAGGTGGACAACGCCCAGGGAGGGCGCAGCGCCGAGGTGATGCTGCCGGCCACCAAGAGCGTCATCGCGTCGCGGCTCTCGATCACACGGGAGCATTTCTCGCGCATCCTCCACGAGCTTTCCGATCTGGGGCTGATCAAGGTCAGCGGGCGCACCATCCGCTTCCTGGACCTGAAGCGTCTGCGCGACTACCGCGGCTGATCCGGCCCGCGGGGGGCCAAGACTTTGGGTTTACACAGGTCTCCCGATTTTTGCAAAATCGGGAGATTGGGGAAGGCAAGACAGGGCAACCTGTTTGGTTCCGGTTGCGCCGACTTAGGGGACATGAGGGGACGTGTCCCCTCATGTCGTTGCGACCTCCCAGGCGGGCACCGGCATGCCGAGTAGGTTCGCGATCAGGTCGCGCACCGGGCGGATCTGGCTGCCGAAGGGCAGGGTCTCGGAGCCGCGGAAGAACAGCCCGCGCCTGAGGTCGCCCCGCAGCGCCGCTGCGAGCTGGTTGTCGATGCAGAACTGGCCCGTGTTCGCGATGCCGTCGCGCAACCCGCAACGCTCCAGGCAGTCGAACGCGAGCGTGCATTCGGCGCGCTTGCCGACCCGGCGCGCGAGCGCCGGCAGGCGCACGAGGTAGCCCTCGAGCCAGGGCGTGCGCACCGCGCGCGCCGGCAGCCCGGCGACGCTCATGAAGGTCACGATGTCCTCGGGCCTCGCCTCGGCGAGGACCTTCTTGAAGTTCGGATGTGCGTCGCCTTCCTCGGTGACGGCGAAAGGCGTGCCGACCTGCACGGCGGCGGCGCCCAGCGCGATCAGCTCGCGCACCTTGGCCGGGCTGTTGATACCGCCCGCGGGGATGAGAGGGACGCGCTCGCGCTCGATGCCGAGCTCGGCGAAAAGCGCGAAGGTTTCCCCGAGCACGCGCGGGAAATCGAAGCGGGCGTCGGCCAGTTCCGCGATCCTCGCCGATCCGAGATGGCCGCCCGCGTAGCGTGGGTGCTCGATCACGATGGCATCGGGGAGGCGCCCCTTGCGCCTCCATTTCTTCAGCAACACGGCGATGCCGCGCGCATCCGACAGGATCGGGATCAACGCCACGTCCGGATAGTCCTCGACCATGTCCGGCAGGTCGAGCGGCAGCCCGGCACCGACCACCAGCGCCTGGGCGCCGCTCTCGCAGGCGCGGCGCACGTGGCGCGCATAGTCGGAGACCGCGCGCATCACGTTGACCGCCACCACGCCCTTGCCAGCGGCGAGTGCAAGCGCGGCGCGCACTTCGCGGTCCAGGGCGACGAGGTTGGCCTCGTCGATCGCGCCCTTGTCGCGCGAGCGCCCGGTTGCCTCCATCAGGTCGGGGTGGTGCCGGCGCAGGTCGACGCTGGAGAGCGTGCCGACCGCGCCCAGCCCTGCGACCGTCCCGGCGAGGCGGTGCGCCGAGACGCCCACGCCCATCCCGCCCTGCACGATCGGCAACAGGGACCATACGCGCAACCTGAGCGGCGGAAGCGCTGCGCCGGGAGGGAGGGTGGTCATGAAAGGGCGTGATTATGCCTGCGCGGCCGAAGGCACGGACTGGGTCCGGGTCACGTCCCGCGGAATCAACCCGATGCCCCGTCGACCCGCGGCCGCAGGTACATGGGGATGTAGCGGCTCGACCAGAGCAGGAAGAAGGCGAACCACAGGAAGGCCGCGAGAGGAATGAGCTCGGTGAGCGTTCTGCCGCCCGCGAGCGGCATCTCGGCGAGCACGCGCACGAGGCCCGTCGCCACCATGCCCCAGAAGGAGAGCCAGGTCCAGTTGTCGGCGATGAGCGAGCGCCCGGAGTGCCCCAGCGAGACCCGCGAGACCATGGCCACCATCATGGCGCTGAAGTAGCAAAGCGTCATGGCGTGCAGCGGCGCCGTCCCGAGCATCGCGCGATCGAACGCGAGCCATTCGACGCTCTGCACGACGGACAGGGCGAGCGAGAGGGCGAGGCCGACCAGGGACAGGTGCAGCACCGCGAGCAGCCGGGCCTTGAAGCAGCGCGATAGTCCCCACCGCAGGAGCAGGTGCACGACCGCGGCCAGCATCGGCGCGTCGACGAGCCAGAGCCAGCCCCAGGCATTCGCCATCTCCAGGATCCCGTGAAGCACCGATCCCGAGATCACGAGCGCGAGCGCCCAGCGCGGGCGGTAGACGACGTAGGGCTCGAGCACGCGGCTGGAAAAGTACGGCACCATGCGATGCGACACCGTGAAGAACACGGGCACCAGGAAGAACCACAGCGCGCCGCGGCGCGAGAAATCGGCCAGCTCGCCCGCGCCGGTGAGCAGGAACAGCAGGAAGGCCGCGGCGCCTGCCCCGCCCGCAGCCACCCCGGCGGCGAGCAGCCTGGAGTAGCGCTTGTTGTCGGATTCGGCGCTCTTCGCGATCAGGCGCAGGATCTCGGCAAGCGCGATCGCGTATCCGATGACGTGCAGGGCGACGCCGGCTATCGCGACGCCGGGCGAGGTCGCGAGTCCCGCATACAGCACGATCAGGCCCAGCGCCATCAATACCGCGGAGGACACATACCCGTGCCTGCGCGGCTGGACGCCGAGCCAACTGGGCACCGCGGTCAGCAGGAAGCCGAAAATGAAGAACGGGAACAGGCCGTAGGCGAGCAGGTAGGCGTGCGCAAACGGCGCGGGCAGGCTCCAGTCGATCGGCGCGTACCAGTTCCCGTAGCGCCCGAGCAGGTCGGCGATCCACCAGGCGACCGCGGCGAGCGCCTGCAGGGCGCCGAAGAAGAACAGGATGCGGTGCGGGGCGACGGCGAGCATCGCCAGGCCGCCCTTGGGCGGGCGGCGCGGTTCGAGCTTCACGGCTTGCTGCATCCGGGCCGCGTTCGCCGCCCCGCTCATCCGCCCGATATCATGGTCATGAGCGTGACCTGGTCGCCGTCATTGACCGGCACGGTCTTTTCGCCGTGCAGCGCCATCTCCCCGTTCACCGCGACGCTCAGGTTTCGGTCGGCGAGGAATTCGGCCGCCTCCGGGAAGCGCCGCCCCACCGCTTCGCGCAATTCGATCACGTTGGAGACCGGTTCGTCGACAACCAGTTCGTGCTCGGGAACGCCGGGCATGTCGTTCGTCACGTGCACGCGCACCGCGAAGCCGGTCGTGAGGCGCGCGAGCTGCTCGTGCCACGCGTGCTTGGGCACGCCTTCGCTGTTCAGGCCGGTGATCGCGTAGAAACGGGACTTGAGCTTCTCGAATTCCAGCCGGTCGATGTGCTCGCCCTTGAACGGTCCGGCCGTGTTGTTCTCGTCGAACCAGCGCTGCGGCAGCGTGTCGTCCTTTGCGCGCAGGCCGAAGCGGAAGTTGAGCAGCCTCTCCATGGCCGTGATGTTGCGCCCGATCTGGTCCATCTCCTTCGGGTCGAGCGCAACGCCGGTGAGGATGCTCACTTGCGCAGCGAAGTCGTTGGGGTCCGGGGTCGTGGGAGAGTTGAACAGCTTGGTATCGAAGCGGCACATACCCACCGCGTCGCCCACCGCGAAGGTGTCCTCGCACTTGCGCACCGCCTGCTCCTTGGCCTCGTAGCTGTTCGGCTTCGGGGACACGTATCCGCCGAACAGATGCGCCTTGTACTCGGGGTCGTCGTTGACGCGGGCGTTGATCTCCAGGGTGGGGCGATTGCGCAAGTGGTCGAAGCCGCGCGTCGCGACCGCGAGGCCCAGGGCGAACGCCTTGAGGATCCGCGCGTCGTGCGGGTCGGACTGGAACAGGCCCTTCACCGTCATCCGGTAGGGCAGCGCCTCGCGCGGGTACTTGCCGTTGTCGACGGCGCGGTTGGAGTCGGCGATCGTGTCGCCGAAACCTTCGCGCGCGGCGGTCGTGAAGAACAGTTTCTCGATCACGTCGTAATTGCCCCAGGTCAGGTCCAGGCCCCCGGTGTCCTTCTGCGTGATGATCCCGCGCTGGTACAGCTCCATCGCCCAGGACACGGCGCTGCCGATGCTGGCCGAGTCGATGCCCAGGTCGTTCAGGATGTTGTTCAGGCGCATCACCTGCTCGGGCTCCTTGATCCCGATCAGCGGCCCGAGCTTGCCCAGGGTCGTGAATTCCGGTCCGTCGCCCTTGTCGTAGCGGTCGAACTTGCCGTCGTTGTGGATGCCGTTGTAGGTCCGCTGGCGCTCGTGCTGGACGTCCGCCTGCGCCTTGTCGTAGCTCGCATTGCCCTTCAGGCCCTTCAGCGCGTTGGCGCCCCAGCCGCCCTTGCCCTCGGGGGTCATGTCGTTCATGGCGCGGCACTGGACCGGGCACTTGTAGCAGCCGTCCATTCCCGGGCGGTACGGATCGAAGTTGTCGGCGTCCAGAGACGACACCCAGGAAGTCTCCTGGTTGTTCTTGGTGCCGAGCGCCCCGAGGACGCGGCAGGGCTTGTACAGGAAGGGCGTGCCCACCATCTTGAGCGCGTTGCGGATGACCGAGGCACCGGTGATCTTCTTGCCGATCGCCTTGTTGTTCGCCTTGTACTCGGGCGAGACGAGCTCGCCCTTTTCGGGCTTGCCGTGCACCATGATCGCCTTCAGGCGCAGCGCGCCCATCTTGGCGCCGCCGCCGCCGCGCGCCCAGATCGCCTTGGGGCCCCCCATGATGCCGCTGCACAGCACGAGGTTCTCGCCGGCGCGCGTGATGCGCGCCATCGCCATGTCCTTTCTCTCTTTGCACTGGAAGTCGCGCTCGATGGCGGCGGCGAAATCGATGTTGTCGGTCCCGAGGTAGGGCGTGGCGTCGAGGAATTCGACGTTCTCGTGGACGATCTTCATCAGGGTCCACTGCGACGCGCGGCCGTAGAGCACCAGGTGGTCGTAGCCGTGGCGCTTGAGGAAGGCGGGGAAATAGTCGCCCCCGCTCGCGTCCATGATCGCGTAACTGTCGGGCGAGCGGCTGGTGAAGTTGCCGCGCGTCGCCGAGGGCATGTAGGAGGTGAGGGTGCCGTTGCCGTAGATGAGCGGAACCTCGGGGTCCAGGGCGTCGCGGTCCTCCTGCAGCAGGTTGTAGAGCAGGAACATGTTGGCGCCGCGGCTGCCGAGGAAGTTCTGCAGCACCCCGACGGGGAGGTACTTGCGCCGGGTCTCGCGGCGCTCCAGGTCGACGAACAGGGTCGCGCCCTGGTTCGGGTATTGGGCGGTGTCGGCAAGCCGGCCGGCGAGTCGGTCTACCAGGCTTCTGATGTCCACGGATCCTCCTTTGAACAGCGCGGGCCGCGGAATCGGCCGGTCTGCGCTGTGCTCCTCTCGGTGATGCGGAGGAAAAGTAGCACGGGGGGGACGGGCCGGGATTTGATGCAGGTCAAACAGCGGGTGCGCATTCGTTAAGAGTCCCAATTGTTTGGGCCCCAACCAATTGGCCGGCGCGGCCGCCGCCGCCCCGGAAGACGCCGGAGGCGTGGAGCCGGTCGCCGCGGTCAGTCCTCGTCGCGCCCGGGGGGGTCCTCGCGCCGGGGCGGGCGCATGCTGCGCAGAACCCACCATGCGGCGAGTCCGGCCAGCGCGATATTGAGCGCGATCCCGACGATCCAGAAGCCTGTCATTGCCTCGTCCGCTCCTATCCCGATTGAGGCGGCGTGAGCTTGCAGCGGCCTGGCGGCGAGAGCGATGGTAGCAGCGTCGCCCGTGCGCGTGCTCCCACCGCCCGCCAATAGCCGCCTAATTCCGTTGGGTTAGGCCTGGCTGCGCCTCCTGCCCACGGAATGGCCGTGCCGGATCGGACCTTCCCTGCGCAGCATGTTTAACCTAAGTCAAACAACCCGCAGCCATTGGTAATCAAATACGCATGCCCGGCGCGATAATGGCGCGGCCCCCCGCATTGGGGGCATGCCGGCCGCAGGCTCAGCGGCGCGGCCGGCCGATATCCAACCAGAGTCGGAGGAGGCAGAACAATGAAAGGCGGGCTTCAGCCGGGTGCGACCTACACCCGCAGAGTCACGGTGGACAAGCCCCGCACCGTTGATTTTCTAGGGGAAAATCTGCGCGTCTACGCGACGCCCGAGCTGGTGCGCGACTTCGAGATCACCTGCCGCGAGTTCCTGCTCGGTTTCTGCGACCCGGGGGAGGATTCGGTGGGCACCGGTATCGGCGTCAGCCACAGCGGCGCGACCCTGCTCGGCCAGCCGGTCGACATCACGATCACGGTGAAGGCGGTCGATGGCCGCAAGGTGAGCTTCGAGCTGCTCGCGCGCGACGGCGCCGAGGAGATCAGCCGCGGCGAGCACGGGCGCTTCATCGTCGAGGTGGAGAAGCTGCGCGCCCGGGTCGCCGCCAAGTTGAAGCAGTCGGCAGGCTGACGCTCCCATGGCCGGATCGGTCCGCAAGGTCCCCGAGTACTGCTACCAGTGCGTGGCGGGTCCCGACCTGCTGACCGTCAAGGTCGAGGACGGCGTCGCGACCGAGATCGAGCCGAACTTCCGCGCCGCGGAAGTGCATCCCGCGGGTGGCAAGTGCTGCGTCAAGGCCTACGGCCTGGTGCAGAAGACCTACAACCCCAATCGGGTGCTGCAGCCGATGAGGCGCACCAACCCGAAGAAGGGCCGCGACCAGGACCCGGGGTTCGTGCCCATCGGCTGGGACGAGGCGCTCGACCTGATCAGCGCGAAGCTGAACGAAATCCGGGCCAAGGGGCTGCTCGACCACGAGGGCTATCCGCGCGTGGCGGCGAGCTTCGGCGGCGGCGGCATTCCCACCTATTACATGGGCACCTTCCCCGCCTTCCTCTCCGCCTGGGGGCCGGTGGACTTCTCTTTCGGCAGCGGCCAGGGCGTCAATTGCACGCACTCCGAGCATCTGTACGGTGAGTTGTGGCACCGCGCCTTCACCGTCTGCCCGGATACCCCGACGACGCGCTACATCCTGTCCTTCGGCGCCAACACCGAGGCCTCGGGCGGCGTGGTGGGCGCATGGCGGCACGCCGATGCGCGCGTGAGGGGCATCAAGCGGGTGCAGATCGAGCCGCACATCTCGGTCACCGGCGCCTGCTCGGCCGAGTGGATCCCGATCAAGCCCAAGACCGACGCGGCATTCCTGTTCGCGATGGTCCACCTGATGCTGCACGAATACCCGCGCGAGCGGCTGGATATCCCCTTCATCAAGGCGCACACCGGCTCGCCCTACCTCGTGGGACCGCATCACTACTTCCTGCGGGATCCGCAGACCCGCAAGCCGCTCCTATGGGACCTGAAGACCGATCGCGCCGTGCCCTTCGATACGCCCGGCGCCGACCCGGCGCTCGAGGGCACGTTCAGGCTCGACGCGCTGGAAGTCGGGGCGGACGGCCAAGAGTGGAAGCATACGGGAATCACCGCGCAGCCGAGCTTCGCCAAGCTGGTGCAGCACATGACGCCCTACACCCCGCAATGGGCGGAGTCGGTGTGCGACATCGTGCCCGGCACCATCCGCCGCATCACCGCGGAGTATCTGGATCACGCCTGCGTCGGGCAGACCATCGAGATCGACGGCGAAGTCCTGCCCTTCCGGCCGGTGTCCATCTCGCTCGGAAGGACGGTCAACAACGGCTGGGGCGGATACGAATGCGTCTGGGCGCGCACCCTCATTCCCTGCCTGCTCGGGGCGCTCGAGGTGCCCGGCGGCACGCTCGGGACGACGGTGCGGCTGAACCGTCCGGCGACCTCGCGCCAGGCGAGCGTCAAGCCGAATCCGGACGGATTCATGGATTACCCGATGAATCCGACCGACGTCGACAACTGGCAGGCGAGCGCGAAGGTGCGCAACGCCCACGCCACGCTGGTGCCGCTCTCTGCCAACTCTCCCTGGAGCCAGGCGCTGGGGCCGACGCACTTCGCCTGGATGTTCCGCAAGCAGTCCCCCGATCACTGGAAGACCGTCACCGCGCCGGACATCTGGTTCGTCTACCGGACCAATCCTTCCATCTCGTTCTGGGACACCTCCGAGGTCGTCAAACGCATCGCCGAGTTCCCGTTCGTCGTCGGCTTCGCCTACACGCCCGACGAGACGAATTGGATGGCCGACATCCTGTTGCCGGAGTGCACCGACCTGGAGAGCACGCAGCTCATCCGCATCGGGGGCACCAAGTTCATCGAGCAGTTCTGGGACCACGAAGGCTTCGCGCTGCGCCAGCCGGCGGTGAAGCCGCGCGGGGAGACGCGCGACTTCACGGACATCGCCACCGAGCTCGCTTCGCGAACCGGGCTTCTGGAGGCATACAACAAGGCCATCAACCGGGGCGCGGCCTGCACGGCGCTCACGGGCGAGGACTTCGACTTCGGGCTCGATCCCGCGGTGAAGCACTCCTCCGAGGCGATCTGGGACCGGATGTGCCGCGCCGCGAGCGTGGAGGTCACCGGCGGCGAGGCGAGCGACGGCCTGGACTGGTACCGCGAGCACGGCTACCGCACGCGGCCGATCTCGCGCCTGGTCTGGTACCTGTTTCCGGAGCTTCGCAGGCAGGGCATCCGCTTCGAGATGCCGTATCAGGAAAGGCTGCTGCGGGTGGGCGCCCAACTCGGCAACCGCCTGCACGAGCAGGGCATCAAGTGGTGGGACACGCAGCTCACCGAATACCAGGCGCTGCCCCCCTACAAGGATTTTCCGGCGATCTGGGAGCGGGAAACGGTGGCGCAGGGCTGCAAGCTCGAGGACTACCCGTTCTGGCTGATCACCGCGCGCAGCATGCAGTACGCCTGGGGCTCCAACGTCGGCATCCAGTTGATCGACGAAGTGGCCGGAAACCTAAAGGGCCACCGCGGCATCATCATCAATGCGCGGCGGGCCCGCGACCTGGGCATCGACGACGGCGACATCATCGAAGTGAGCTCCTACGTGGGCAAGACGCGCGGTCCGGCCGTGCTGCGCGAAGGCATACGGCCCGACACCGTGCTCATGATCGGGCAGTTCAACCACTGGGCGACGCCCTACGCGAAGGACATGAAGGCCCCCAGCATGAATCCGCTGATGGCCATGTCGATGGCGCTCACCGACGCGACCGGCTCCTCCGCCGACCTCGTGCGCGTGGGTATCAAGAAAGCCGAAAAGCGATGACGCGCTGGGCGATGGCGGTCGATCTGCGCCGCTGCGTCGGCTGCCAGACCTGCACCGCGGCCTGCCGGCACGCCAACGACACGCCGCCCGGGGTGCAGTGGCGCCAGGTGCTCGACATGGAGGTCGGCGAATACCCGGACGTGCGGCGCGCATTCGTGCCGGTGGGCTGCATGCACTGCGGCGATCCGCCCTGCGAGCACGTCTGCCCGACGACCGCGACCAAGAAGCGGGACGACGGCCTGGTCACGATCGACTACGAGCTGTGCATCGGTTGCGGCTATTGCGCGGTCGCCTGTCCCTATCAGGCCCGCCACATCGTACACCGCGCGACCTTTGCCTACGGGGAAAAACCCACCGAGCCGGAGCAGGCGCGCTACGACCCGGAGCGCATCTCGGTGGCGACCAAGTGCAGCTTCTGCAAGGAACGCATCGACGGCGCCAAGGAAAAAGGGCTCACGCCCGGGGTCGATCCGGAGGCGACGCCTGCGTGCGTCAACGCCTGCATTACCGAGACGCTCGTGTTCGGCGACCGCGACGACCCGAACAGCAAGCTCTCCAGGCTGCTCGCCGAAACCCTGCATTTCAGGATGCACGAGGAACTTGGCACCGATCCGGGCATGTACTACATCTGGGACCGCAAGGAGCAGCCATGAGCAGCGGCCGGACCGCACCCTGGCACCAGTCCAACTGGGACGCGCGCGCGGCCGGGAACTTCATTTTCGGCGGCGCAGGCACGGGCCTCATCGTTTTCGCCGCGCTCGCGCACGCCTTCGGTGCGGCCTACCGCCTGCCTGCGGTCATCGGCTTCGCGCTGGTCGCGGCCGGCCTCGCCTGCGTGTGGGCGGAGATCGGCCGGCCGCTGCGCGCATTCAACGTCTATCTGCATCCGCAGACCTCGTGGATGACGCGCGAAGCGATGGTCGCGCCCTTGCTGTTCGCGAGCGGCGCCGCGGCGATCTGGACCGGATCGGAAGCGCTCGCCTGGGTCGCGGCGGCGCTCGCGCTCGTCTATCTGACCTGCCAGGCGCAGATGGTCCGCGCCTCCAAGGGCATCCCGGCGTGGCGCCACCGCCTGATCCTTCCGCTCCTCATGCTCACGGGCTTGACCGAAGGGGCGGGCGTGGCGGTCCTGGTCGCGGCGGCGACGCGCGACCACGCCTGGCTGACGTGGCTGGAGGCGCTCCTGCTGGCGCTGGTCTTCGCGCGGGGCTTCGCGTGGTACGCCTATCGCTCGGGCCTCCAGCGCGAAGGCGCGCCGGTGAAAGCGCTCGCCGCACTCGCGCGCATCGAGGTGCCGTTCGTGATCCTGGGGAACTGGGGCCCGGTCGTGCTGCTGTTCGTCGCGCTCGCCGAGACCTCGGGCGCCACCGCTTTCTGGCTCGGAGTGGTCTCGGCGGGGACGGCCCTCGTCGCCGGCTGGCTGTTCAAGTTCACGCTGATCACGCGTGCGGCCTACAACCAGGGGTTCGCACTGCCGCGGCTGCCGGTGCGCGGCGCAGGCACGCCCGGCCCGGCGACCAAGCCGGGCTGGCATTGAGGAGAGAGAGCATGTACGAGATACGCATCCACGGCCGCGGCGGACAGGGCGCGGTGCTCGCCGGGGGGATACTCGCGAGCGCCCTCGTGCTCGAGGGCAAGTTCGTCATCGCCGTCCCCTCGTTCGGCTTCGAGCGCCGCGGCGCGCCCGTGGCGAGCTACCTTCGGGTGGACGAGCGCGAGATCCGGCAGATGACCAACATCTATTTTCCCGACTGCATCCTGTGCATCGATCCCACGGTCGCGCGGGCGGTGAACATCTTCGACGGCCTGAAGGAGAACGCCACGCTCGTGCAGACGACGGCGAAGCCGCTGGGCGAGCTGGCCCTGCACGCGCGCGTCGCGACGGTCGGCCTGTGCGACGCCGTCTCGATCGCAAGGGAGATATTCGGGCGCCCGATCACCAACACGATCATGCTCGGCGCGTTCGCCAAGACGACCGGGCTGGTCACGCTCGAATCGCTGCGCGCGGCGGTCAGGGAGTCAGAGTTCCGCGACGCCGGCCTCGATCAGAACCTCGCCGCCCTCGAGCGCGGCTATTCCACGACTCAGGTGCATCGTTTGCAAGAGAAGGTGGCCGCATGAAACGACAGGCATACGATTACTTCGACCAGTCGACGATCCCGGACGACCTTTGCCCGATCGCGGCCAAGCCCAGCCCCATGCTGCCCGGGGACTGGCGCAGCATGCGGCCGGTGGTCGATCGCGCCAAGTGCGTCAAGTGCGCGGTGTGCTGGCTGTATTGCCCGGTGCAGTGCGTCGTCGAGCGCCGCGCCTGGTTCGACGTCAACCTCGCCACCTGCAAGGGCTGCGGCATCTGCGCCACCGAATGCCCCCACCGCGCGATCACTATGATCGAAGAGGCCGCGTAATGGCCGCAGTGCTCAAGCCGAAATCGAAGTTCATCGTCTGCGACGGCAACGAGGCGGCGGCGTGGGCCGTCGCCGCCGCGCGCGTCGAGATGGTGGCGGTGTATCCGATCACGCCGCAGTCCTCGCTGGTCGAGTACCTGGCGAAGTTCGTCGCCGACGGGCGGCTCGCCGCCGACCTGGTCGACGCCGAGGGCGAGCACTCGGTGCTCTCGGTGCTGCACGGGGCCTGCCTCGCGGGCGCGCGCACCTACACCGCGACCTGCGGCCCGGGGCTCGCGTTCATGTTCGAGCCCTACGTGCGCACCCCGGGCCTGCGCATTCCCATCGTGATGGGGATCGTCACCCGCGACCTGCTCACGCCGCAAAGCGTCTGGGGCGGCCACCAGGACGCCATGTCGGTGCGCGAGGCGGGCTGGATCCAGATGTACTGCGAGTCGGTGCAGGAAGTGCTCGATACGACCATCATGGCCTACAGGATCGCCGAGCACCACGAGGTGATGCTGCCGGTCAACGTCTGCCACGACGGCAATTATCTTTCCTTCGGCGCGGCCAGGGCCGAGCTGCCCGATCAGGATGAAGTGGATGCCTTCCTCGGCGAGAAGGACGTCAACTGGCACGCCGCGCTCGATCCGCATCGGCCGATGGCGGTGGACCCGCTCACGGGCGGCTCGGGCGGCGCGGGTCCCGCGACCTTCGTGCGTTACCGCAAGGGCCAGTGCAACGGAACGCAGAATGCGCTCGCGGTGATCAGCGAGGCGCACGAGGAATGGGCGCGGCGCTTCGGCCGCGTGCACGCGCCGCTCATCGAGCAGTACCGCATGGACGGCGCCGAGTACGCGATCATGACGATCGGCAGCATGACCGGTGCCGCGAAGGACGCGGTCGACGAGGCGCGGGCGCGGGGCGAGCGCGTCGGACTGGTGAAGGTGAAGACCTACCGGCCGTTTCCCGTACTCGCGGTCGCGAATGCCCTGGCGCCGGTCAAGGCGGTGGGCGTGGTGGACCGGTCCGTGTCCTTCGGCTGGAACTGCGGACCGCTGTTCCAGGATGTGATCGCCGCGCTTCACTACGCGCCGCAGCGCGTTGCGGCGATGAGCTTCATCGGCGGGCTCGCCGGTGCCGACATCACCGTCGGCCATTTCGAGCGCGTGATCCAGCGCACCGCCGCGCTGGCCCGCGATGCCGTGCCGGGCGAGACGGTGTGGCTGAACGAGAAGGACTGACAACATGCAACAGACCCATTACCTCATCGTCGGCGCGAGCCACGCGGCGCTTTCGGCCTTGCACGCGATCCGGAACTGCGACGCGGATGGCGACGTCACGGTACTGACGCGCGACGCGAGCCTTCCGTATTCGCCCACCGTGCTGCCCTACGTCGTGTCGGGCCGCTCGGAGCCCGAGCGCGTCTTCCTGCGCGACGCGGACTATTTCGCGCGCCTCAAGGTCGACTACCGCCAGGGCGCCGCAGTGTCGAAGGTCGACGCGGACCGGGGCACGGTGGCCCTTTCCGACGGCTCCGCGATCGGGTTCGCGAAGCTGCTGATCGCGACCGGGGCCGCGCCCGCGGTGCCGCGGATTCCGGGCCTCGAGCAGGTGCGCTCGCACGTGCTGCGCACCCTCGACGACGCGATCGGACTGCGCCGGGCGCTGCCGCGCGCGAAGCGCGTGCTCGTCCTGGGCGGCGGACTGATCGGCATGCACGCGGCGGAAAACCTCGTCGCGGGCGGCGCCGAGGTGACGGTGGTCGAGATGCAGCCGCACGTGCTGCCGGGATACTTCGACGCCGACGCCTCGGGCATCATCGAACGCTCGTTCGCCGCGAAGGGCGTGCGCCTGCTCACCGGGGAGCGCGTCGCTGCGTTCGCGGCGCGGGGCGAGGGCTGCCGCGCGACGCTGGCCGGGGGCGGGAACGTCGAGGCCGACCTGCTGCTCGTCGCGACGGGCGTCGCGCCGGTGACGCAGTTTCTGGAGGGCAGCGGCATCGAGACCGACCGCGGCGTGCTGGTGGACGACTGGATGCACTCGAGCGCCGAGAACGTATGGGCGGCGGGCGACGTGGCGCAGGCGCGGGGATTCTTCGAGGGCGGCAAGATCATCAACGGCATCCTGCCCGATGCGGTGGATCAGGGACGCATCGCCGGCATGGCGATGGCGGGCGATACGGGCGGCAAGCCCTACGCCGGCGGCGTGCCGCTCAACACCTATGGCTTCTTCGGCCAGCACGCGGTCTCGGTGGGCGTGCAGGAGAGCGCGCTCGAGCCCGCGGGCGTCGAAGTCCGCAAAGAGATGGACGCCGAGCGCGGCAAGTACCTGAAGATCGTGCTCAAGGACGACCGGCTGGCGGGCATATTCGGCATCAACGCCGCGTTCGATCCCGGCATCATGTGGGAGCTGATCCTGCGCCGCCTCGACCTGGGCGGCGTCAAGCAGGATTTCCTCGCCTCGCCGCAGCAGACCGCGCGGGCGCTCATGTCGAAGACCTGGAGATAGCCATGGGTGCCTTTGAAACCATTTCCTTCAAGCCCGAGCTCTGCGACGGCTGCAACGACTGCATGAGCGCCTGCGCGCGTGTGAAGGCACAGTCGGGGGACTTCGTCCACTCGCGCATCCAGATCGTGCCCTACGAGGGCGGCTACGAGCTGGCGATGTGCCGCCAGTGCGGCGATCCCGAATGCGTGCTGAACTGCCCCGCCGCGGCGCTCGCGAAGAACGAGGAAAGCGGCGTGGTCGAGTGGGATGCTTCGAAGTGCGTCGACTGCCTGTTGTGCACGCTGGGCTGCGCCTACGGCGGAATCGCCTACGACGCGCCGGCGGGCCACGTCGTGAAGTGCGACATGTGCGGCGGCCATCCGGCCTGCGTCGGCGCCTGCGCGCCCGGCGCGCTGAAGCACCTCACCACGGCGCGCATCTACAACGAGGTCGGCGACCTCGAGGACCTGTTCGTTCCCGGGCTCGCGGGCTGCCAGGGCTGCAACACCGAGCTCATCATGCGCCACGCGATGCGCCGCATCGGCCCCGACGCGGTCGTCGCGACCCCGCCGGGCTGCATCCCCGGCATGGGTTCGGTGGGCTACAACGGGCTCACGGGCACCAAGGTCCCGGTGTTCCATCCCCTGCTCACCAACACCGCTTCGATGCTCACCGGCGTGCGCCGCTACTACAAGCGCATCGGCCGCGACGTGATGGCGGTGGCGCTCGCCGGGGACGGCGGCACGGCCGACGTCGGCTTCCAGTCGCTCTCGGGCGCCGCCGAGCGCGGCGAGGAAATGCTGTTTATCTGCGTGGACAACGAAGGCTACATGAACACCGGCATGCAGCGCTCCGGCTGCACGCCCTACGGCGCCTGGACCTCGACCACGCCGGTGGGCGAGCGCGGGCGCGGCAAGACGCAGGACGCGAAGAACGTGCCGCTGCTGATGGTGATGCACAACTGCGAATACGTGGCGACGGCCTCGACGGGATTCATGGCCGATCTCTACGCCAAGCTCGACCGCGCGATCCAGGCGGCCAGGCGCGGCTTCGCCTACCTGCACATCTACTCGCCCTGCACCACGGGCTGGCGCTTTCCCTCGGACCAGAACATCGAGGTGGCGCGCAAGGCGGTCGAAAGCGGCTTCGTGCACCTGTGGGAATTCGACCCGCGCAACGGCCTGCGCATGACCCCGGAGATCGACAACCCCGTGCCGATCATCGATTACCTCGAGGTGCTGGGCAAGTACCGGCACCTCTCGCAGGAGCAGGTGGCGCACATCGAGCGCAGCGCCGCTGAGAATTCGAAGTTCGTGAGGAGCCTCGCCGCGGGCGCATCCGCGGCGCGCGCCGGCGCCGCCTGATCGGGCGGATCGCGGTTTTTTTGAGACGCATCAAGGATGCGCCGGGCGGTAGTCGCGTAGATTGCACGCCATCGTTTACACGGGAGTCATCATGGCGGGAATCGGCGAATACATGATCAACCACCACAAGGAATGCGACGAGGTGTTCGCGCGCGCCGAGGAGGCCGTCGGCACCTCGGACTGGGCGGGCGCGCAGGCGCGGTTCGAGGCCTTCGCGCACCAGATGAACCGCCATTTCGAGATGGAGGAGAACCTGCTGTTCCCGGCATTCGAGAACCGGACCGGGCACCGCGGCGGGCCGACGCAGGTGATGCGCATGGAACACGACCAGATGCGCGTCGTGATGCACGAGATGCGCGCCGCTCTCGAGGCGAAGGACGCGCAGCAGTACCTGGGATTGTCCGAGACCTTCCTCGTGCTCATGCAGCAGCACAATTACAAGGAAGAGGGCATTCTCTACAACATGATCGACCAGGTGCTCGGCGATCAGGTCGAGAAGCTGGTCTCGCAAATGGAGGCCGTGGCCTAGGGGCCGGTATTGTCATCCCCGCGAAAGCGGGGATCCAGTAGGCGGTTGAAATTTCTGGATTCCCGCTCCCCGCTTTCGCGGGGACAGGTTCCGCGGGAATGACAGGTCTCGCGGATTCCCTCACACGCCACAATGAACCAAGCCGGCCTGAAACTCGAGCAGGCGCCGCCCATCGCAGTGCCGTTCCGCTTTTTCCTCGCGGCGCCGCTGTTCCTGCTGCTCGCCGCGCTGCTGCTCCTTTGGAGCGGCCCCGCGGCGCTGGCAGCGCGGCTTGCGCCGGTCGCGATCGCGATCGCGCACCTGTTCGCGCTTGGATTCATGGCCCTGGTCATGATGGGCGCGATGATGCAGATGCTGCCGGTGCTGCAGGGCTCGCCGGTTCCCGTGCCGCGCTCCACCGCCGCCGCGAGCCTCGCGGGCGTCGGCCTGGGCACGCTCGCGCTCGCCTCGGGCTTCGCTTTCGGCGAGCGGGCCTTGATCCAGGCGGGGGCGTTCGCGCTCGCCTTCGGGTTCCTCGCCTTCGTCGCCGCGGTGCTGGTCTGCCTTGCGCGTGCGCCCAAGCAGAGCCACACGGTGCGCGCGATGTGGATCGCGGTGGTGTCGCTCGCGGTGACGATCGGGCTCGGCATCGTGCTCGCGTCGCTGTTCGGCTGGGGCGTGTCGCCCGCCAACCCCTCGGCGCACAGCCTGCATCCGGGCTGGAGCCTGCTCGGGTGGACGGGCTTGCTGGTCGCTGGCGTCGCCTACGAGCTGGTGCCGATGCTGCAGATGACGCCGGCCTATCCGAAGCCGATGGTGCGCTATTTCGGCGCCACCGTCCTCGCGCTGCTCGTGCTGTGGTCGGCCGCCCTGTGGGCGGGCGACGGGCGCTGGGGGGCGTTCGCGATCGCGTGCGCCCTGGCCCTGGCGGCGGCTTACGCGCTGTTTGCCGCCGCGACCCTCGTGCTGCAGCGCCGGCGCAGGCGGCGCCTTCCCGACGTGACGCTGGATTTCTGGCGCCTCGGCATGGCGAGCCTCATCCTCGCCTGCATCCTCTGGGGCGCGCGGGTGGCCTTGCCCGGAGCGTGGCCGGTTTCCGTGGACCTCCTGATCGGCGTGCTCGCGATGTTCGGCTTCGCCGGCTTCGTCATCAGCGGCATGCTCTACAAGATCATGCCTTTCCTCGCGTGGTTCCACCTGCAGTCGCTGTGCGGCCCCGGGGTGCTCGCGCCGAACATGAAAAAGATCCTGCCCGAGGCGAGCCAGCGGCGGCAGTTCCGCTCGCAGGTCCTCGCCCTGGCGCTCCTGTGCGCAGCGGCGCTCCGGCCCGGGCTGTTCGTCCATGCGGCCGCGCTGGCGCTCGGCGCCACGGCGGTGCTGCTCGAGGCGAACATGCTGACCATCGTCCGCGCCTACCGCGCGAACCTGAAGCTGATGCGCGCGGGCGCGCCGGGCCGCATCAGTCCGTAAGCGCGGCCTCGACGCTGCCGAGTTCGCCGAAATCCGCGCGGATGCGCTCGCCGGGCGCGATGGCGAAGGGCACGACGCAGGTTCCCGTGGTGACCACGTCGCCGGCCTCGAGTCCTGCGCCGAGCGAGCGCAGCTCGTTCGCGATCCAGGCGAGCGCGAGCCGCGGGTCCCCGAGCACGTTCGCACCCCTGCCCTCGCAGGCGAGCGAGCCGTCGCGCATCGCGGCGACTGCGTGGCCGGCAAGGTCGCGCTTGCGCCACGCGTCGCCGGTCGCCGCGCCCAGCACGAACCCGCCGGCGCAGGCGTTGTCGGCGATGAGCTGCGCCGCGCCGACCGCTGCGCAGTCGGCGAAGCGCGTGTCGGGGAACTCGAGCGCCGGGTGCAGCGAGCGCACCGCCTCCATCACCTCGTCCCGTGCGTAGGGCGCCTCGCGCGGCGGCAGCGGCTTGCCCATGCGGAATGCGAATTCCGCCTCGCCGACCCGCATCAGGTTGCCGGACAAGGAAACGCTGCCCCCGGCCGGGACCGTGTAGCGCGCGAGCAGGCGGCCGGCAAGCGGGCCGTCGACGTGGATATGCCGCTGGCCGGCGGCGCTCGTGGCCGCGATCTTCCAGCCCAGGACGCGCTGGCCGGACAGGCGCGCAATTTCCGCCTGGATGGCGTAGCCCTCGGCGCGGCCCGCCGGGCGGCAGCGCTCCGGAAGCGTGGCAATGCGGCGCGAGTCGCGCCAGCATTGCCACAGCAGCGCCGCAGCCTCTGCGATCCGGGTTGCATGCATGTTCATTCCAGCCTTCTACCAGAAACTTGACAGCCTTGGCGACCCGGAGGATAGTTTGGCATTAGGTTAGACCTAATATTGGGGGAGCGGTTGGACGATCGGGCGCATCCCGGCATCGAGGGCGGCGAATCCGCGGCGGAGCCGTTCAGGCAGCTCGGGCGCAGGAAGGCGTACGAGGAAGTCGCCGACCAGATCCGCGAGCGCATCTTCAGCGCCGCGGTCAAGACGGGCGAGCGGCTCCCGACCGAGCGCGAGCTCTCGGCGCAGTTCGGCGTCAGCCGGGTCGTCGTCCGCGAGGCGGTCCGGGCGCTCGAGCTGAGCGGCCTGGTCTCGGTGAAGAAGGGGGCGAAGGGCGGCATCTTCATCGCGCGGGACCACCAGCGCCCGATCACCGATTCCATCGGCAACCTGCTCGCGCGGGGCGAGGCGCGCCTCGCCGACCTGTTCGAAGTCAGGATGCTGATCGAGCCCTACGCAGCCGGGCGCGTGGCGAAGATAGGCACGGCGAAGGACTTCGCCGCGCTCACCGCCCTGGTCGGCAGGGCCGACGCCGAGCACTGCTGCGGCGCGAGCATCCGCGGCCTCAACATCGATCTGCATCGCCAGATCATCCGCATGAGCGGCAACCCCGTGCTCGCCGCCGTCGGCGAGACGGTGCTGACGATGCTCTACGACCGCCTGAAGCCGGTGGAGAGCCGCGGCCCCTCGGGCGTGGCGCTGGGATTGCACAAGCAACTGTTGCTCGCGTTCCGCAAGCGGGATGCCGCCGCGGCGCGCGCCATCATGGCAAAGGACATCGCGTCGCTCGGCAAGCGGTTCGAGCTGCTCGACGCGAAGGGAAAATCATCTCGGAAAAAGGAGTAGGGCATGGACAGGAGCAGAGTGATCGGCATCAAGAGCCTGGGCGACTGGCTGAAGGTCGTCGAGTCGATGGGCGAGCTGAAGCGCATCAAGGCGAAGGTCGACTGGGACCTCGAGATGGGCACCATCACCTACATGGCGGGCAAGACCGTCGGCGGCCCGGCGCTCATGTTCGAGAACATCAAGGACCATCCGCGCTCGAAGCTGCTGTTCAACCCGTTCGGCAGCAGCCTGAACAGGATCGCCATCACCATCCGCGAGGAGCCGAGCAAGGATGCGCTGGCCATCATCCGCGTACTGAGCGAGAAGATGAAGCAGCGCGTGGCGCCGCTGGTCATCGACGCCAAGGATGCGGAAGTCAACCAGAACATCGAGACTGGAAACAAGGTGGACATCACCAAGTTCCCGGCGCCGAAGATGTGGCCGCTGGATGGCGGCAGGTACATCGGTACCGCCGACTCGGTGATCACGATGAACCCGGAGGACGGGCGAGTCAATCTGGGCACGTACCGCCAGATGATCCAGGGACCGAAACAGGTCGGGTTCTATTCCTCGCCCGGCAAGGACGCGACCCTGGACAAGCAGCGCTGGTGGGATCGCGGCGAGCCGGCGCCCGTGGCGGCGGTGTACGGCCTGGAGCCGCTGCTGTTCCTCGCCTCCTCGACCTCGTTCCCGAAGGACGTTTCCGAATACGAGTTCGCCGGAGGCATCAACGGTTCGCCCATCGAGGTGTTCAAGAGCGACGTCACGGGACTGACGTTGCCCGCGCATGCGGAACTCATCGTCGAGGGCTTCTCCTATCCGGACAAGACCGCCTCCGAAGGCCCGTTCGGCGAATTCACCGGCTACTACGGCCGCCCGGGCGGCGCGACGCCGTACATCGACATCAAGACCATCCGCTATCGCAACGACCCCATCATCACCAGCGCGCTCATGGCCGACGGCTGGCCGAACGAGGCCGGGCTCATGTGGGCGATGGCCAAAGCCGCCAAGGTGTGGACCGACCTGAACGCGATGGGGGTTCCCGGCATCCGCGGCGTGTGGTCTCCCCCCGAGGCCGCGGGCTGGGGCATGACGGTGGTCTCGATCAAGCAGCAGTATGCGGGCCACGCGGCGCAGGTGGGCGCGCTCGCCGCGCAGTGCATGGGCGGGGCGTACTTCAGCAAGTACATCGTCGTCGTGGATGACGACGTCGATCCGACCGATCTCGGCGAAGTGGTCTGGGCGATGGTGACGCGCTCCCGGCCCGCGCACTCGATCGACATCCTGCGCGAGACCTGGAGCACCTACCTCGATCCGAGCCAGAACCCGCCGGAGATCCGTCCCTGGGGTTCCAAGTGCATCATCAACGCCTGCAAGGAATACAAGTACATCAAGACCTTCTCGCGCCGCAGCCTGCTGAAGAAAGAGGTGTACGACTCGGTGTGCGCGCGCTGGAGCGAGCTGGGATTCGAGAGCGAGCCGCCGAGAATCACCAACTTCGAGAATTTCGAGGGCCAGGTCCACAGCTAGGCGGCAGCCGACACGGCCGGGGCGGTCCGCATCGCGCGGGTGGCCCCGGTATCTTCAGTCGTCTTCTCGGAGGAGGGAACAGATGACGCAGTTCATGCATGGTTTCACGCGGCGGCGGTTTCTGATCGCCTCGGCCGCCACCGCTGTCCCGTCGGCGATGGCGCCGTTTGGCGCGCTCGCGCAGGGAATTTCGAACCGCCCGGTGCGGATTCTCATCGCCCAGACGCCCGGGACCACACCGGACTTGATCGCGCGGGCGCTCGCCCCGAGGCTGCAGGCTCGCTGGAATCAGCCCTTCTTTGTTGAGAACCGGTCCGGCGCCGCGGGTGCGATCGGCATGGAGGCGCTCGCCAAGGCGCCGCCGGACGGCCACACCATCAACATCAACGTGTCCAGTACGGTGACGCTTCCGCTGTTCTTCAAAGTGCCGTTCGACGTGCTGACCAGCTTCACGCCGATCACCATGGTGGGCAGCAACATTTTCGCCCTCGTGGTGCACCCCTCGGTGCCGGCGACGAACCTGGACGAGTTCCTTCACTGGGCCAAGTCGCGCGGCGCCGAGGCCAACTACGGCTCGCCGGGCAACGGCACCTACCATCACCTGTTCATGGAGCAGTTCAAGCTGGTCACGGGAATCGAGATCACCCACATTCCCTACAAGGGGTCGGCGCAGGCGTTCACTGATCTGCTCGGCGGCCAGATTTCGGCCATGTTCCTGCCCATGGGCGTCGCGCTCAATTACGCCCGGCAGGGCAAGGTGAGGATACTCGGAGGCTCCGGGCGCGAACGTTCCCCGCTGACGCCGGACATCCCTTCGCTCCACGAGCTGGGTGCCACGGGATTCCACGGGGAAATGTGGCTCGCGGCATGGGGGCCCACGGACATGCCGGCGGCGATCGTCGAGCGCTACAACTCGGAACTGCATGCGATTCTGGCGCAGGCCGACGTGCGCGAGTTCTTCGGCAAGCAGGGGCTTGCCGTGCGCGCCAGCACGCCCGGGGAACTGGCGCTGGCGCAGCGCGCCGAGTACGACGCGCTCGCCAAGCTGGTGCGCGCGGCCAGCATCAAGGCCGATTGAAAGGAGGCGCCGCATCATGAAGACGATCGGAACGCTCGCGGCGTCGCTGCTCGCCGGGGCGCTCGCCTTGGCCGCGCCGGCTTCGGCGCAGACCTGGCCCGAGAAACCGGTGCGGCTGGTGGTCGCCTTCGCGCCGGGCGGGCTGATCGACACCTTCGCGCGCACGCTGCAGCCGCGGCTCGTGGAGGGCCTCGGGCAGCCCCTGATCATCGAGAACCGCGGCGGCGCGGGCGGCACGCTCGCCGAGTCGGTGGTCGCCAAGTCCGCACCCGATGGCTACACGGTGCTGGTGAGCGCGGACAGCCCGCCGGCCAACCCGCACCTGTTCCACAACCTCAACTACGATTTCTTCCGCGATCTCGCGCCGGTGTCGATGCTCGCGCGCGTGCCGTTCGCGCTGGTCGTGCATCCTTCCGTGCCCGCGAATACCCTCCCCGAACTGGTCGCCTACGTGCGCTCGCGCCAGGGACAGTTCTCGTATGCGAGCCCGGGGACCGGCACCGGGAATCACCTGTTCATGGAGCTGTTCAAGAGTCTCGCCGGCATCGAGATGACGCATGTTCCCTACAAGGGCGGCGGCCCGGCGATGAGCGACCTCATTGGCGGGCAGGTGCAGTCATCGCTCATCTCGGTCACGCTCGCCGCACCGCAGGTGCGCTCGGGCAAGGTGCGCGCGGTCGGCGTGACGAGCGAAAGGCGCGCGGCGATGCTGCCGCAGGTCCCGACGTTCATCGAGGCGGGCTACCGGGACTTCACGGCGCACACCTGGTGCGGGCTTTTCGTTCCCGCCGCCACGCCGGCCGCGCTGGTTCAGCGCCTGAATGCGGAGTTCGCCCGGGCTGTTCGCGCGCCCGAGGTGCAGACCCGGTTCAGGGAGCTGGGTGCCGAGACCGTGATGAACTCCCCCCCGGAGTTCGCTACGTTCCTGCGCGCCGAGACCGATCGCCTCGGCGCCCTGATCCGGGAGCGCAAGATCGCCTCGGATTGAGTCACGCGGGATTCACGCATCGGCCTGCGTCATTTGTTTTTCTGAATGCAGGCTTCAAATCATCGAATCGCCTATCGCTTCGCAATTTGATCTAGCGCATGCTGCGCCGCCGCAACGTCTCGATAATAGAACATGTTCATTATTCGAGTCGAGCACGTTGAAAAGGTGAAGGCCATGAGCGTCGAAAACAGCCGCGTGGGTTTGGAAACAAGGGAAGTCAAGCTTAGGGAGAACGCTGTCAAGGCGGGTTGGTTCGCTTCGGTGAACGTCGTTGCGACGGAAGTGGACGGCCGCAAGTCCGAGGGCTGGGTCCACGTCTCGAAACAGGGCGCGATCATGAAGATCGACGGCTACGACGAGCACGACGACGTGAATCCCGGACTGATCGGATACGTGATCGCCACCCAGGGCGAGGCCATCCTGCAGGCCGTCGAGGCGAAAACGGCGGAATTCAGGCTCGCCGCCTGATTCCCGGGCCGCGCGCCCTGTCCGCGATCTGGAACAGGGCGAGAGTTTAATCTAGATCAAAGGCACCCCCGGGGGTGATTGGGGATCATCGTGGCGTCACGTAGAATCCACAGTTTTCCCGTCGAGGAGGGGGTGCAATGCCTACAGCGCCGGAGGCACTGGAGCCGACACGGCACCAGGCGAAGAACGTCCGGCCGCTGACCGGAAACGAAGCCATCGCGCGCGGCGCGTGGGAAGCGGGCGTCAAGGTCGCCGCCGCCTATCCCGGCACGCCCAGCACCGAAATCCTCGAATCCCTCGCCAGGTATCCGGCCGAGGACCTGCACGCGCAGTGGTCCACCAACGAGAAGGTCGCGCTGGACGTCGCCATCGGCGCGTCCTTCGCGGGCAAGCGCGCGCTCGCGGCGATGAAGCACGTGGGCCTGAACGTGGCGGCGGATGCCTTCATGTCGCAGGCCTACATCGGCTCGAACGGGGGCCTGGTGATCGCGGTCGCCGACGACCCGGGCATCCACAGCTCGCAGAACGAGCAGGACACGCGCATCTACGGCCAGTTCGCCACCGTGCCGGTGCTCGAGCCGAGCGATGCGCAGGAGGCGCTCGATTTCACGCGCCTCGCCTTCGATCTCTCCGAGCGCTTCGACACCATCGCCATCGTGCGCACCACGACGCGCCTCGCGCACACGCGCAGCCCGGTCGCGCTCGGCGCGCGGCAGGAGGCGCCCGCGCGCGGCTTCAACGAGAGCCCGGCGAAGAACGTGATGATTCCCGCGCACGCGCGGCTGCGCCACGTTGCGGTGCTCGAGCGCGAGAGGAAGCTCAAGGAATACTTCGAGACCGCGCCGATCAACCGCGTGGAACTGGGAAGCGACCGGGCCTTCGGCATCGTCACCGCCGGCACCTGCTACCCCTACGTGCGCGAAGTGCTGCCCGGCGCGAGCGTGCTCAAGCTCGGCGCCTCGTGGCCGCTGCCCGAGGGCCTGCTCGCCCGCTTCTGCGAGTCGGTCGAGCGCGTGTTCGTGGTCGAGGAGCTGGAGCCCGTCATCGAGCGGGAACTCCGCGCACTGGGCTTCAAGGCCGAGGGCAAGCTCTACTTCCCGCGCGTGGGCGAGTTCTCCCCCGAGATCGTGCGCGCCGGATTCGAGAAGGCGGGCGTGCTCGCGCCGCGCCCGCAGCGCGGCGCCTGGACGCCCGAGCCGCTGGTGCGCCCGCCCGTGCTCTGCGCGGGCTGCCCGCACACCTCGAGCTTCATGGCGGTGCGGGCCTCGGGCGCGCGCGTCGCGGGCGACATCGGCTGCTATACGCTCGCCTGCCTCGACCCCCTGCGCGGCCTGGACACCACCGTCTCGATGGGCTCCTCGATCGGCAACGCGATCGGTATGTCCAAGGCGGGCGACACCAAGCCCGTGATGGCCACCATCGGCGACTCGACTTTCCTGCACGCGGGCATCCCCGGCCTGATCGACGCGGTGTACAACAACGCCAACATCACGGTGCTGCTGCTCGACAACCACATCACCGCGATGACCGGCGGCCAGGACCACCCGGGCACCGGCAAGACGCTGCGCGGAGATCCGGCGCCGCGCGTCGATTACGAGGCGCTGGTGAAGGCCATTGGTGTCAAGTGGGTGCGCACGGTGGACTCCTACGACCTTGCCGCGATGTACCAGACGCTGCGCGAGGCGATCGCCCACCGCGGCGTGTCGGTGATCATCTCCAACCGCCCCTGCGTGCTCGACCCGGTGAAGATCAAGGGCCCGGCGCTCTCGGTGGTGAACGAGCAGTGCAACGCCTGCCAGTCGTGCATGAACCTCGGCTGCCCAGCGCTCACCTGGGACGACAACATGTTCGAGGGACGCCACAAGGTCAAGATCGACCAGTCCCTGTGCATCGGCTGCACCCTGTGCGCGCAGGTGTGCACCATCGACTGCATCAAGCCGACCCACGCCCTCGGGGCGGTGGCGCAATGAGCGAACCCGTCAACGTGCTGATCGTCGGCGTCGGCGGCCAGGGCGTGATCATGGTCTCCAAGGCGCTCGCCTGGCTTGCGCAGTCGCGCGGCCTCGAAGTGAAGCAGAGCGAAGTGCACGGCATGGCCAAGCGCGGCGGCTCGGTGTTCAGCCACGTGCGCTTCGGCGAGCAGGTATGGTCGCCCACCATCCCCAGGGGCGAGGCGGACATCCTGGTCGCGCTCGAGTGGGCCGAAGGCCTGCGCTGGCTCCCGTTCCTCAAGCCCGAGGCCGGCATCTTCATCTGCGACACCAAGCGCATCGTGCCGCCGTTCGCCTGCCTGAACCGCCGCCCGGGCGCGACTATGCGCTACTCGCGCGAGACGCCGGCCGAGGTGAAGGCGCACGTCGCCGAAGGCTACGCCATCGACGCCACACAAATGGCCGAGGAACTGGGCAACGAGCGCGCCGCGAACGTCGTCCTGCTCGGCGCGCTCTCCACCGCGCTCGACTTTCCCGGCGAGGACTGGGAGAAGGCGGTCACCGAGTTCGTTCCCAAGAAGACCGTCGCAGTGAACCTCGAGGCCTTCCGCCGCGGGCGCGCATGGATCGAAGAGGCGCGCCTGCTGGCGCCGACGGCCGAGGCGCCCGCGGCACTCGCCCCCGTGGCGAAGCCCGCGCCGGCCTACGCGCCGCGCCTGGAGATCGTGCGCGAATGGTGCAAGAGCTGCGACATCTGCGTGAAGCTCTGCCCGGAGCGCTGCCTGCGCCTGGACGCGGAGAGGATCGTCGAGCTCGCCGATCCCGCCAAATGCACCGGCTGCCGCCTGTGCGCGGGGC